>Ga0116222_1000687_pt1 | contig 20272 bp, 21 predicted proteins | sample Sb_taG_12_FD_88963 | JGI IMG/M metagenome (GOLD analysis project Ga0116222, IMG submission 88963) | Peat soil microbial communities from Weissenstadt, Germany - Sb_50d_9_AC metaG | ecosystem: Environmental > Terrestrial > Soil > Wetlands > Peat | place: Germany: Weissenstadt | collected 2010-09-21
GCTGGCCACGTTCGTCCGCGCCGCCCGGTTCGAGAGCCCGCCCGGGCAGGAGCCTATACCGGTCTCGCGCGTGGTACTGCTGCCGAAGGGTGGCATGCCGATGCGGGTAACGATGCGCCATGGAGCCCGACACTAGGTCGTCGTATCCCATTGCCCAGACCTAACAAGGGCAGCTATTGGCGCACCTGTCCCGAAATCAGTGCGCGAGAATCCGCGGCTGTTGGCGGGCCGATAATTTTACGAAGTTGAACCCCAGTGTACTCCAGAGGAATCCGGTGAACCCGTGTGACGCAAAAGACTGCAGCCGCCGGGCCGCAGCGATGCTGCTTGTCGCGGTCGTCCCCGTTCAGATCTGCCGGCCCGGGTAAGTCTGTTGGGTTATTCCGCGGCCTTCTCCAGACTGAAATCTGGTGTCACGTTGCGCAAAGACCTTTTATCCGGCTTGGCTGAGGCTGGCGCCTTTTCACCGCCGATTTGAAGGCCCAACAAGGCGACATGGAGATCGCGATCCATCCCAATCTCCCCGACCTATACCGCAGAAAGGTCGCCAGTTTGGAACGGGTGTTGGATCATGAGGCGACACGCCCGCAGGCTGTCGAAAGCATCCGTTCCCTTATCAATCGGATCGAAGTCCATCCGGGCCAAGAGCGTGGCCGCTGCGAGGTCATTATTGTCGGTGCACTGGCTCAAATCCTCGCCTTCGCCCAACAAAAAACGACCGCCGCCTCCTCGGGAGCCGGCGGTACGTTCTTGATGGTTGCGGGGCCTGCAACCACCGAGACTTGACTTTGCCACCGATCCAGATCTGACGGGCCCCAGCCGGCGCCGGTTCACGACCTCACGGCCCAAAAGCCGCCCATTGCAATAGCAATTGCGACACCGCCGCATGCGAGGACAACAAGCACAGCCGCGCTCGGCATGGCGGCTCGGCCGCCGGCAAACAAGACTGCATAGCCTGCCTTGAGCAAATTATTGGACGACGCGGCGATGAGGATAGCCGCCGCGATCGCATCAATTGGAATGCCTAAAGTGCCACCTTGCGCCAAATTGAGAACGAAGGGGTCGATATCGGTTATCCCGATTACGGCAGCGAGTGAATAGATACCGGCAATGCCGAACTCCGTCGTTACCCATGTCGACAGTAATGAGGTGAGAACGAACAGAGCAGCAAAAATGGCCGCAGCGCCGAGTTCGAGGGGATTCGGGCTGACCGGTCTGCGTTGTGGCTCCAATGGCGATGGTCGCAGAAACCAATATTGGAGTGCGCAGATCAGCACCGCAGCCAACGAAAGGCCAACTAGTGGAATGACGAGACGTTGCGCAAGCGTAAAGTTGAAGACCGCCACGATTGCTAGGATGCGCAGATACATAATCCCGGTGGCCAGAGTGATTCCAGCTTGTGCTTGCCTTCGTAATGATTCGTCGGATTTGGCTTGGCGCGCCAAAACAACGGTCGTCGCGGTGGACGAGTAAAGACCTCCCAAAGCTGCCATCCATAGGCCGCGCGCTGCTGGGGCCCAGTAGCGTTGGGCAAGATAGCCTGCATAGGAAAGCGTACAGACGACGACCAATGCGAGCCAAGCTTGGCGGGGGGTGATGCTCGTGAGTCTTGTAACGGGTTCGGTTGGAAGCAGCGGAAGGATGAGGCCGGTTAGAATTAGAAATTGACCCGCAGTAGTAATCTCCTTCATCTCAACGCGACGTGCGAGCTCGTGAAGTCGTTCACGACCAGTGAGGAGCAAAACCGCGGCTACCGTGGTCCCGACAGCGATCCAATTGGGCAATGCCAAAGTGATTGCGCCGAGCAGGTAGGCGTGAACGTTGAGCAGTAGAACCACTAGGCCGACATTCGGCTCTTCTTGCTCGTCGCGTTCACGAATATGCTCGCGGTAAAAGACGGCGAGCCAAGCCCCGAGCACCAGAAGACCACCTGTGTATGGAATGAGATGCACTGGCTCGAAGAGATAGAGCATGCCTCCGGCCAGAGCCAACAAAGGGAACGTGCGAACGCCGCCTGGGCGTCTCGTCTTTGCCTGCGCGAAGAAATCCTCGAACGCCAAGCCGAGAAAAAAGCTCAATCCGAGAAGCAGACCCAAGCTTTGGTATGAAGGAGCGGCGCTCATGGGTGTGCGGTCATCAGGTGCGGATTTAAATTGACGCGACGCCACTCATGCGGGTGTCACCAAATTTGACCCGATTCCACGGCATGCCAAGCGACAGCTACACGTTTATCGAGCCTTCGGCACGTTGAGAATTGTGCAATGAGGTTAGGACGTTCGTGTGCGTCCCTGCTTCGTCCCTTCACCTGGATGAGCGTCGAGCCGTTGGTCCTATACTTGCTCAATCGTCGCCGAATGGTACTGGACACGGATTGCTTGTAGATCAACCGAAGGCTTGGGAAGTTTAAGATCCATCTCATCGAGTGTTTCAACGAGAATGCGTGAAATCGCTAGATCGCGAAACCACTTATGGTTTGACGGAATAACGTACCAGGGTGCGCGCGTCGTGCTCGTCTTGAGCATGGCGTCTTCGAAAGCTTCGATATAGGCTGGCCAGTATTCGCGTTCGGTATAATCTGAATTACGGATCTTCCAATTCCGATGCGGATCATCGAGCCGCATTTTGAATCGAGCGAGCTGCTCTTCCGGACTAATATGGAGATAGAACTTAATGACGTGTGTGCCGGCCTGAACAAGCAACCTTTCGAACTCGCAAATGCGATCATAGCGCTTTGACCAGACCGACTTCGGCACGATATCGTGCACCCGTACGATGAGTACATCCTCGTAGTACGAGCGGTTGAAAATCATGATCTCGCCCTTAGCCGGCGTATGATTGTGGGCGCGCCAAAGGAAGTCGTGGGCGAGCTCTTCACGCGTGGGCTGTTTGAAGCAGGCTACATTTACCCCTTGCGGATTCGTACCGCTGATGACGTGGCGGATGACGCCGTCTTTTCCCGCCGCATCGAGGCCCTGCAATACAATGAGAAGAGATCGCTTGCCTTCCGCGTATAGCCTGTACTGCAGTTGCGCGAGGCTTGCGGTGTGACGCGCAAGTTCGGCCGCAGCGCTGTCATGGCTCTCGTGCTTGCCTGTGTAGGCTGGATCAATGTTGCCAAGTTTAAACTTAACATCGGGCTCCACGACGAACTTCTTCCAAAAATCCATGATGGCCCTCGTCTTTGTTAGGTGCTTCCTTCTTCCAGATAGAATGTAGCCGCTGCCAACTCGACGCGTTTGGAAAGGCGTTGAGTTGATTCATAAAAGCGATTCTTTACCTGGCAGCGAGGGATCGCGGTACGAGAACCCTCCCGTATCGGTGCTTGCGAGGACTCGCAACCAGTGTTGTTTGCACCTTGACTATGCAGCTCTTTAGGTCGGTATCTGTGGTTGCGGTGGCTCGCAACCGCCTTGATTTGCAGCTTCGGGGCCGTCAAGATGACGATCGTGTTTGGAGCCCCTTGTGATCCTGCTCAGGGTTTTGTGGCTACGTTTCCGCATCTGGCTCGCGAACCGGAAGCTCGATCTCGCTGAGGTGGCTAGAGGCGCGGCGGCAATGATCGCGCTGGCTCTGGTTGTCGGATGACTGCCGACCTCCACGTCGAAGTGCAGGGGGCCGGCCTCGCACCGGCCCTTTTTTGCGGCGCTAGTATCGGCGGATGACGGATAACCGCGACCTTAACGTCGAAGTGCAGGGCGACGACATCGTCGTCACGCTGCCCGGCACGAGCTACGTCGTGACGTACTACAGGGCGGCAGCCTTCCCTCAGCAGCTTCTCACCAAGTCCCACTCGGGCCGAGAGGAGCAGCGCGCACCAATGACGCAAGCAGAGTTTTACTCTCGCGCCTGGCGCGCAGCCAACGACAAGGCGTGCGAGCTCGGGTGGATCGTGTAGGCGGAGGCGCGCGTCTGCCTAATGCGCTTTGATCACAGGCCACGCTGCTATGCATGCGGCTGTGGCTTCAATTGCGGTTAAGAAAATCATGACCCTGAAGCGCCAGGACTCTCGGCGGGTTTGCGCGTCTTCCTGTTCAGCTATCCATTCTAGGACTTGATCGCGCAGGTTGTCTGAAATTACGGCGCCAACTGGGACATCGATGCGCATAAGAGTAAGTCCCAACCCTTCGAACCGTGCACGGCTCGCGGGTTCGATGGTCATAAGCTTTGCATCCTTCCGCGCGCGCGCGCCGCGTGGCGGCGTTAGGCGTGCACGGGCTCTCACCAACACCCGCTTGTCTCATAGGAAAGTGGGGCAATAGCCCAATGGAGTCGGGCCGCCCGCGCACTGCTAGCCTAGCAGCATTTCTTTCCATGCGGGGAACTTATCCGGCTTCAAGGGGCTAGCCAGCTCTATGGCTCCGCTGAGCGAGCGGCTTACGTCGAGGCGGTGAGGCGACGGCTCGGACGACTGCTGATCCTTAGGCAGAAGGCGCGCGTGATGGAGAAGAGTCGGTGGGCCTGGGGTCAGCGCCTCAAGGTGACCTTCGACCCGTCGGTCTCGGAATCCGCCTCCAGCATGCGAACGACTTCCTGGATGGCGCCGAATGTGTCCTGGCCGGGGTCAGGGCGCTCTGCGCGGCGTCCCGAAAAAAGCGGTCACTCAAGTCCCTTCACCCACTCGTCCCAATCGTGCCACGGCCTGTCCGGTAGCCCCAAACTATTGTCCAGCAGCTTTTGCACGATGCGAGCGAGCATGACCCGATCACTTATCTCGTCCTCCTTGATTAAATGCTCCCCGATCATTTTGTGAAGGTGTTCCTCTGTGAGGAGGACCGTTACCGCACGTCTCTCTGACTTCGTCATAGGCCCCTCCGCCTCGCATAACGACGGTCTCGCCGCCTCAGCCAAAGTGATTTCAAGAGCCTCAAACTACCGCGCACGAATCTTAATATAACAAACCCGGCCCCGCTCAGACGTCATCGGCCTCTGCGACGTGCCTTGGCGACTGCGGCCCGGAGGCCGCTGTTCCCCCGTCTCCAAACTCACAGAATTCCTTCCCATCGTTGACATTTGCACGCTTCAGTCGTTTGCAGACTTGGCTTCGAAAGCCCTGCCAGCGCAAGTCGAGGTGCGGCAAAACCCACTACAAGAAAGCTATGCAGTCGGCATCATGCATGAAGTCGCTCCGATGAGCCGAGCCGACCGCTCTGAAAGAACAACCACATTGATTTATCGCAATGCGGCCTCTCTATTTCAGCCTAACAGGGTATGGGCTTGACCAAGCGCCTCTCGAACAGAGTTCTCTGTCCTTAAGGTCGTTAGCGGGTGTGACTATGCTGGGAGCCTTCCTTCGAGTGAGACGTCTGCATTCTCACGTGGCTTTAGGATTGGAGTTAGTAAGAAGAGGAGCCGCTATATGCGTCAAGAGCTGACGGTGGAAGGAGCGCGGCGGATCGCAGCTCTTGCGAAGACGGCGCGCAGGGCCCGCGACGCTATGCTCGATAACGTGCCGGAAGAAGATCTGGGTGAGCCACGTCCCGCGCGCGGCGAGCACAACCCGACCGGAGCTCTTGGATTCGATCCCTTGCCCCTTGGCGATCTGGCGATCGCAGCATTGCGCCAGGCAGTGAGTGCGCTTGGACGCACGGCACGCTCAGAGCTATTCGTCTTGATGGGATGGGTCAGGGCGATCTTGCAGCTGGCGATTGGGATCGCGGCCTCTCGGAAGCCGAGCGGCTCGGCGATGAAACGGTCGCCGCCGAAATCATCGAGGATCCCGATCTGCACGACCACATTACAAAGAGCCTTTACGAAGCCAAACTCTCCTCGTGACGGGCGCAGCAACGGGCGGTGCTCGGAGCTAGTGAAGCCCCGCCGGTATTTCTGAATGGGCATTTTCGGGCGCCGAATTTACTTGGCCGGCCAATTGTAAATAGGACGCAATAAATCCTCGGAACCGTGGGCAACACACCGATTGGGAGAATGCTCTATGTAATCTCGGCTAAGGCGAACGCCGACCCGTCTGGCTAGACCAACTCAGCGTGCGGCATATCTGTCGCGGGCCACGATGTATATTTGCTCGTGGCCGCAGTACACGCACACGAATATTTCGTCGTCCAAGCCATAAACGCGGTTGGCGGGCTCAATCAGTTTGAACTGTAGCTCGCCACCGCAGAGCTCGCAGCGCGACGAGGACGGCGGCTTGGACGAGGGCACGCATGGGATTCCTTTCGTCCGACATGCTTCGGAGTGTTGGAATGGAACGCTCGAAAGGATTGAAGGGATCCCAATTGAAAGTTGGCCCGAAAGTTTTGAGTTTGCCCCCATCGATCGCTCTTAAGTCGCGCTTCAACTGCCGATCGTGACGCGGTCCTTGACAGCCTTGACCCCCGGGGCGCCCCAAACTGCGGATTCCGCGCATCGCGCTCGGACCATGCACGCACTCTGCCCTCGAGCGTGACGTCGCCGTCCTTCACCGAGACGCGAATGGTTTTTGCCTCGAGCTCGGCGCAGCGCTTCAGCGCATCCTCGATGCGTTTCTGCAGGTCCGGAACCTGGACGCGCGATTTGATATGGATGAGGTTGGTGCAGCCCATCACCCCGCTCAACTTGCGGACATCATCCATGGCGGCGGACCGCTGGAAATTCCAGTCGACCTCGCCGGACAGGGTCAACCAGCCCTTTTCGACCTTGACCTGAATGGCATCCTTGGGCACCGACACGTCCCAACTCAACATGTTGAGCCGGCCTTGTATAAAAGCAATGCGTAAAATACATGTTTGGTGCGCGCAGGAAGGCCGTGTACAGAGCCGAGCAAACTGATGAGCACAAAAGTCCCGGCTGCCAACGTGAAGCTGAAAAGGGCGTATGAGTCTCCCGCTGCTGAGGACGGCACCCGGATTCTGATCGATAGGCTGTGGCCTCGCGGGATCTCGAAGGAGAAAGCCGCCATCGATCAATGGATGAAGGACATCGCGCCAAGCACCGAACTTCGTAAATGGTTCGGGCACGACCCCGCGCGTTGGGAAGAATTTCGCCGCCGTTACGCGGAGGAGGTGCACCACAACCCGGGTCTGCTCGATCAATTGCGTTCCTTGGCACGGCAAGGTCCGATCACGCTCGTATATTCGGCCCATGACGAGGTGCACAACGATGCCGTTGTGCTGAGAGATCTGCTTCTGGGGCGGTAGGCGGCATCAGCAGCCTTTAGCGAAGGACCAAGGGCGCCCGTGAACGTTTCTCTGCGAACACAAGCTTGCGTGCTGCTCGGCTGCGAGCATCCTGTCGTGTTGGCCGGCATGGGCGGTGCAGGCCGATCGGAGCTTGTTGCTGCCGTAACTCAAGCTGGCGGTTTCGGATTCCTCGGTATGGTTCGTGAACCGCCGAGTCTCATACGACGTGAGGTCGAGGCCGTTCGGCGCGTCACATCGAAGCCATTTGGGGCCAACCTCATTCCCGCCGCCACCGATGGTGACTTGCTCGAACAGCAACTTGTCACGTGCATTGAACTTGGCGTGCCGGTGGTAGCCCTATTCTGGGACTTGTCCCGAGAGGTCGTTCGGCGCCTTTGCGACGCGGGCATTCTTGTGGTGTGCCGCACATTCGACCTCGGCCGTGCCAGGACGATGGATCATTGTCTTCCACGCCGAGCGGCGCAAGAAGCAGGGACTCGGAATGTCGGCTATGGGTCAGTAGCTGACGTCACAGCACGTCATCGAGTTCGTCCGCTTCGTGCCACGAACGGACATAGGGTTCCGGGCTTGAGCGGAGAGGCAGATCTGCTGCCACCTTTCCCCGGGCTTACGCGATGGGACGCGCTTTTAGCTACGTGCGATTGGCTGCGTCCTGATCGAGGCGGCGTCTAAAGGTTCCATCACGGTATGCCCCGCTTCCACAAGCGCTCTAGCGACTAAGCTATCTAGGTTTGCGCAAGTCTCAGAGATCCGTTCGGGGGATAAGGGCTTTCTCGTTGCCTGTTTCGGTACGGCGCGGGCGCAGGAATGCGTTAGTGGCGGCAAGGAACTTAACGACCCTCAGGTCGTGGTCACAAAGGGGCAGCCCCTTTTTCCTCGCGTCTTTGGCTATCGCCTTATAGCGGCGCCGCAGATATCCAACACCCTCAACTTTGCCTTCCTTTAAGCGCAGGAACGCTTTTAGGTATAGCTCGATGGCCTGACACAAAAGCATTGTGATGGGGGCGTTGGGATGCGTGACCTCCTTCAGGTTCGAACGTTCCAGAGCAACCGCTGATTGCCAAAACGAACGAGCGTAATTGAAGAGACCCTGAGCAGTCGTCCGCTCGTCATCCCTGATCATTGGATGAGATCCTGGGCTTAAATCGGCCCCCTGCCAGCCGCATGAACAGGTATTTCGGCCGACCTGACAAACGCGGCGTTTCGGCCGAGCGGAGTGGGGACCTCAATATCAATCTCGAGCATAGAAACGTCGTCCCCGCGTTCGAGCTTCACGCGCACCTTGTCTGGATCGACCGTGACGTGCCTGCCGATAACGGCGAGAACCTCCTCACGCAGGATGGGAATGAGATCAGATTGGGTCCCTGCAGTCCGTTCGTGCATCAAAAGGATCTGAAGACGTTGTTGCGCGAATTTGGCTGATCTTCGCCGAGCGAAAATGTCCACAAGTCTCATGCTGCCCTCCGCCCGAACAGCTTGTTGAGCAATGTGCTCCGGTCGCTCGGCACCATCATCGGCACGTGTTCGCCTTTCAGACGACGCGCCGCGTCACTATAGGCGCGTGCTGGCGCGCTCGTCGGATTGCTGAGCGTCACCGGCGACCCCATGTTCGAAGCGTGCAGAACCTCTTGGCTCTCAGGAATGATTCCGAGCAGTGGTATAGACAGAATATCGAGGACATGGTCGACGCCGAGCATTTCACCGCGTCCTGCGCGGACCGGGTCGTAGCGCGTTAGCAAAAGGTGCTTCTCCATGCGTTCGCCGCGCTTTGCCTTCTCCGTGGTCGAGTCAAGCAGCCCAATAATTCGATCGGAGTCACGGACCGAAGACACCTCCGGATTTGTCACCACCACTGCGAGATCAGCGTGCCGCATGGCGAGGGTCGCTCCCCGTTCTATGCCTGCGGGGCTGTCGCAGATCACCCAATCGAATGTTTGTCGCAACTCGCCAATTACCCGTGAGACCCCTTCATCCGACAGGGATTCCTTATCGCGCGTCTGGGAGGCGGCCAGCAGAAAGAGCGTCTCGATTCGCTTGTCACGAATTAGCGCCTGCGAAAGCCGAACGGCGCCCTGGACGACATAGATCAGGTCGTAGACCACTCGTCGTTCGGCGCCCATCACGAGATCGAGATTGCGCAGACCTACGTCGAAATCGACAACGACAACCCGCTGCCCATCACGAGCTAGAGCCGCACCGAGCGCGGCGGTCGACGTCGTCTTCCCAACGCCTCCCTTTCCGGATGTCACTACTAGGACCTGGGCCATTTGGGTGCTCCTTTTTGTGTCTCAGTCCATCGTCATGATTTTCAGCGCATCGCCTTCCAGCCAGGCGTGTATGGGTCTTTTGCGGAGATGGGGCTCAACCTCGTCGGCCACATTGTAATGGCCGTTTATCGCCATGAGTTCGGCCTCCAGTCGCCTGCAGAAAATTCGAGCGCTTCGGTTGCCATAAGCGCCCGCCAAGACTCGTCCGCGCAATGTTCCGTAGATGTGGATCGATCCCGCCGCGATGATTTCTGCGCCAGAGGCCACCGAGCCAACGATGGTCACGTCACCCTCTGGGTGGACGATCGATTGTCCCGAGCGCACGGGCACATCGATCAGTAGGGATGAAGCGAGTGGCGCCGGTGTGGGTGGGTGAACCGGTTTGGCAGGTTCAGGCTTGACTGTTTGGCCACTCGTCATCAAGAGCGGGAGACCCATGTCAAGCCAGGATGGATCGGCGCCCTCGACACCGAGGATGCTGATGCCGCGCCTTTTCAGTTCCTCTACCAGTGCGGCGAATGTGCGTTTTGTCAGCGAGAGCCCGAAAACGTCGATCACCACAGACTTGCCCGCGAAAAAGTTCGGGGAGCGAGAAAGCCAGGCATCGGCTTCGGCCAGCCAAACGCTGATTGGGACTTCGGGCTTGAGCACAAGGGCGTGGAAAGAGCGGCCGCGGAATTTGAATGAACGAGATGGGCGGGTGGCTGTCGTCATGTCACTCCTCGCCGGATCACTCCGTCGATAGGACCTGTTTATGGTTAACGGGAAGTTAATGGTGCCGAAGCAGGCAGTGGCGCCTTGCTTTCTCGACGCGGCAGAAACGGCGGACGCTATCGCACTAGCAGCCCAACTCAGGTTTGCGACCCGACGATAAAACGCTTGGCGAAGGCGTCCAGGCTGCAAACGGGGCCGCTGGGCAAAAGCTTGGGGACGCGGAGCTAGAGCTCTACCTGCGAATGTCCGCTCTGGGTCAACTGCAGAAGGCCCACTCTGAGTCTAACTGGTCCGCTCTTGCCCGAAGAGCGGACATTGCCGCAGGTTTAGTTGCCGCCAATGCTTCGGCGGTTCGGCTGGGTGGTTATATCCAGGGATCACCTGGGTGGGATAGATTTGGTGCCCAGGGGCCGGATAGAACCACCGACACGCGGATTTTCAGTCGGCTGCTCTAAACACTTTTCACAATTAATATAAAGGCTTATTTGCGTTGTATGTAGGCTGATATGTAACTGGATCGATGGTGGGCGGTTCCAGAAGGGCGCGAAAATCGAGGGCGAAGCTTTCAGCTTTCATCAGTGTGCGGCCCTTCTATGCGTCGACAATGTAACCAAAAAAGGCGACTCTAAGAGTAGGCGAAGCGATCTTTGCTAGTGAGATTCAAGCGTCTCCTCATAGGAAGCAGTCAGAGCCTCACGATTCGCTTTGTGAAGCAAGTAGCGCATGTCGTGACCCCAACCAGCATACCATATAACTAATGTGATCGCGGCGACCACCAATTCGAATAGAATGCCTGGTTTAGCGCGATGAATGACAATCATGGCGATGTCGACGATGAGCAGCGTTACAGCAAAATTGTAGACAGAGTGGTACCTTACGAGCATTTTTGCGTCGTTCAAACGAAGGGCTTCCACCGTCTTTTCAGCATCTAAAATGAAAAGAAAAAGGGATATCATCCCGATAAGAAGCCATACCCATGAAGCCTCAACATCAGGTAGCAGAAGGACTATCGCCGCTATTGCGGCGAGAATGGAGTTTAGTACAAGGTACTGCGGCGCAATTCTATCCAAGCGCTTCATTAGCAAATGTCCCCTGCAGCCTATTTTCGACCCATTGCAAGCTGCTCTCTTTATCGGCCGCTCTAACGCGAGTTCGACCCTCGCGCGATTTAAAGACGCTCAAATGCTTTTCATCAGTGAAGGGCCCCCTTCCTTGCCGCCGACAGCCAGCGTTCTCGTCAAGCAGGCCGCAGAGCAAGCGACTGAACCTCACGCATCAAAGACCCATCTTGCCAAAGATAAACCAAACGAGACGCACACAGAACCAAAATACCATCGTTGTTGTCCAAAACACTCTTACAGTTGAATGATTTTTACAAAACGAAGTATGCAACCGATAAAAACACAAGCAAAGATCCGATATCAGTCTGGGTGAATTATCAAGATATGTCTTCGCCGGAACAATCGATCTTGCGCTAGCGCCAGCTCAAGCTCTCGCTCGAATGGCAGCTTTTGGTAGGTGGGCTCTGAATTCGACTTGGGCAGCCTCTACATGAATAGATCGACATCTCGGAGGTCGGGATGCAGCGGCTTCTTCAGGAGCCCGGATGAGTAGGTCAACACTCGCTCATCATCTCCAGGGGCCGTTAATTCGCGCACGTCGAGCGTGCGGTTGATGGTCCCAAGACTCTGAAACAGAAACTCGAGGTAAGGCTGCCTCTGTTCAAAGCGCTCGACAAGGTCGGGATGAATGAGCATGAGCGCATGGATATGAGGCGTCATCTCGGGGTGCTCACGACCAAGTCGCCGGAGGAGCTTTTCAAAAACAGATATAGCCCTGCTCCTCTTTCGCTTGGTGCCAGGGGTAATCGAGGAACGCATATGTCAGAGGCTGAAGGTGACGAAGGTTCGGCCGGTTATAATGACCCATCAACTCTGAAAGCAGGCGGACGTAAAAGTGCTCGAAGGCCTTGAAGCATTTGCTTGGTGGGATCGGCAATGCGTTCGGCTTGGCTTCTTCGGTCGCGACAAACGTCGCCGTCACGAATATGAGCTTCGGCCCTCTGGCGTCTTGTTGCCTCACGAAGATGCTTCAGGTGAGCGTGATTCAGACTGAAGTGCTTGCGTTGGCGCTCTGGGACTTGGAGTCGCTTCAATCGAGCATCTCTGCAGCGCAAGCTTCGCGTAATCGCCTGACATCGACGCAGTTGCATGGAGGCGCCGTTTGGTCGATCATCCGAAGCAGTTTATTGTGAGAGCTCCCGGAACCTCTAATACAGAGGAGGTATCGATGAAGGTTCTACCTGTCCTGATCGCGCTTACCGGAGCGGCCTGTGTGGCTACGTTTGCATCCCTACCGGCTGACGCGGCGAGGTCGCCGGCGATCAAGTTCTGTAGCGGTCAATGGGCCGATATGAAAAAGGCCGACAAGGTTCCAGAAGGCCAAACGTGGTCTCAGTTTTGGAGTCAATGCAGCAAGGACTTCGCAGCCAAGAACGGTGGCGACACGGGGACGGCGGAAAAGGCTGCACCGGAGAAGGCGCCCAAGGTAAAGAAACCAGCCGCCACTGCATCAGCGGAGGACGACTCGGCAAGCTCTGCCCAGCAGAAAAAGGATTGTGATGCGAAGTGGGATGCTAACAAAACCAAAACCGGCGCCCATGGCTGGCATGACTATTTCCAGTTCATGTCAAGGTGCATGTGACATCGACAAAGAGGCGAATAATCTCGACGTTACCGACAAAATTTCTCGGCGGTGACAAAAAGGGCTGGCTTTTTGGATGCCCTGAGGGTCGCTCGTCCGCGGAGGCTTCAACCAGTCCTCGTTGGCAGTGAGGCAGCATCCTGTCAATTGGCTGGTAGGTTCGACCCAGTCGGTTACGGCTGAGCCGCGGCTCGTGCGACAGACTCGATCGCGATTGCTGCCAGGGCCGCCCCATAATCGAGATCGATATTGGCCATCGTGTCGTGGCTGTCGTGATAGCCTGTTCGATTGATGTCGTAGTTCTCCATGAACAACACAACCGGCACGCCAGCGTCCGAGAATATCTGTCCGTCGGAGTTGTAGAGCGTACTGCGGGGGTCGTAGTCCGGTCGCACTTGGCCGCGAAGCGCGAGATGACGCGCGGTCGCTGGCAGGGTTCGACCATTGGCGCTACGTGCGCCACGACCACAATCGCGCCTCGACTTGCGACGGTTCCATTGCACCGTGCTGGCGTTCCAGATCTCGTTGGCCAGATGCGCCTGGTAAGCAAGCCACATCGACTGAGTCCCCGTCCCCGGAGCAATTTGGAAGATATCGCGATCACGGTCATTGTTGTGCGCGATCATGTCCATGACGTACACGCCCCGGATACGGGTCCCCGAAAGGTCTTGCATCACTCCCTCAGCCAAATGCATTTGCAAGTTGCCTTCGATCAAAGATTGACAAAGATGCCGCGAGCCAAGGCTGTCGGCCGGAAACTCCTCGCCCGTGAGATGAATCAGCCAGATGTCGCAATCGAGCTGGCCAATCCGGCTTAGCTCGAGAAAAATCGGCGCCGCCAGCATCAGGGTGGCCGTCGCGGAGTGATTGTCGTCAGCGCCAGCGGCCGCCAGCCGCGCGCCATCACCACCGCGATCGATCTGATATCGATCCTCCATATAGGCGGTATCATAATGGTCGGCCATGACCACTGCCTGGCTGCGGTCGCGGCCGGGAATGACGACGATCAAGTTTCGCTCGGCGGTCTCGCCGGTCTGGTTGTGAAACCAGCCTCCCATCCAGTCAAAATCGAAGTCAGTCTGCCAGCGAAACGATAGCTCCCCGACCAAAGCGTCTCTAAGACCTGCCGCATTAAGAGACTTACGATAATGGCGTTGTAGATGCTGACCCAGGAAATTAAGGTCACGGCGATGGTGCACTAGATGGGTCTGGGTAGCTTGGTCGAGCACACAGTCCGCATTGTTCGTCGTGAGGTAAGGGCCCTCAGCTAGCGACGCTATGGTTTTCCAATAACTAGTTTCAAAAGAGCGCTGAGCTGTGCGGTGATATGTCATGGCGGATGGCAGCGGGGTTGGTCCGCCGATAATGGTGGTGCGTAGCTCAGCCGCCAACTGATGCCCCCGATCGGGGGCCGACGCCCGTGCCGGAAGCGCCTCCAGCCATTGGTCGAGGGTCTGGCGCTTTCCCGCCGTAAGGAGCGCGCGCGCGAAGCTGTAATGCAATCGAGTGCCAAGCAGCGAAGCACTGTCGAGCAGCTTACGAACATTCACTCGGTCCTGGTAGGGAAGTCGCGTTTTCGGCTGCATGAAGAGCTCGGCGGCGGCGATATGTGGTTCGCGGCGCAGCAGACGCGGCCATAGTTCAATCGCCTCTGCGGGGTCGGGCTTCTCGGCACCGTACGCGGTTAGATAGCCGAGCGGCGCATCGGCGAAAAGCGATGCTTGACCCGTCCTCGCATCGAGATACGCGATGATGGGCCGCTGCCAATACACTTCATGTCGGCCGACTCGCATGGCGGGATATTGAAAACGGTAACCAAAAAAACCTCCGGACTTTAGCGCAGCAGCTGCCTGGGCCAAATCACCACGGGTGGCGTGGGGACCATCAAGCAGACAGTGGAAGTCCTTTGACCAGAGCTGGGCGTTGCGGGCCATCGGTTTGTCATACAGTCCTAGATCCTCGGGCTTAGTGCTGAATAGGACATGCGTAACCTTGTCCTCCCGCGCGGTCACCGCCAGTTCGTCTTTATGACGCAACACCCGCGTCCAGCGGTGGGTCCGTTTGAAGAGGTTGCGCAATCTGCCAAGACTCGGATGGGGACCCGGGCGCGTCAACCTACCCTCATACAGCCAACCCGATTGCGGCACGCGGATTCCGTGTGGCGCCTCGTGGCGCTTAAAGAGATGCAGCAGCGGGATCTGCATGGCGAACGGCAACTGCTGCTGCAGCATGCGGTAGCTCCTCATGCCCCAGAAGATCAGGCTCCCGGGAAACGGCAACAAATGGAGCGTGCCCGCGAGGTAGGCGCTCTGAACAGCGGGCGGCAGGTCAGCGAAAGGGCGGAACGTCAGCAGGAATCGGATATCGCCAACAGGTTCGTCCGATCGCAGCAGCAGCGGCCCGATGGCTGATGGCAGCGAATCCACGCGCCAGTAGGGAAACTGCGGATCATCTTTCGTCGGAAGGACCCGAAGTCCCAGCGCCTGAAGGTTCTCGACCTCAGGTTCGGCCACACCGAATGCAGCCCTCAGCAATCGTCGTAGAAAGTCCAGGATTTGTTCGGCCGGCAGTTCGCGCCCTGGTGCAGCGAAGAAGCTGCTCCAGAATGCGCGTTCTGGCCCCTGCTCGCTGCTGCCGAAGAGGGTCCAACGGACACGACCCTTGTCGTCCTGCGTCCGCGCCAGGGCCAGTGAAATCAGCAAGACGAAACGCTCATGGTTCAGACTGCCGATGTGCCGCGCCAGCGCCTCGGGCCAGTAGGGATTGTCTGCGATATCCGCCCTGGGGATGCCATGGGCCAGCCGGCCATTGGCAAGATGCGTCATTTTCTCGAGCAAAGACTTTGCGATCTTCGCAAGGCCCGGAGACAGCTCGAACGCCTCCTCGTATTCGGTGACCGGCCATCCCCACGGATCTTCCTTCTGGAAGAAGAGCGGATCCGCGCTACCGTAGGGGCTGCGGCCGAGGAGTGGCGGTGGCATGAACTCGGAATAGGCACTGATGGGATATTGGCCGGCACCCGTGAACCAGGGCCACCCTTCTAGAATCGCGTTCCAACCTAGACCGTCCATCGCGTCCTCGAAACGCCAAATGCAGAAAGTCGCTTTGGTTTGAGTAAAAGACTGTTACGGCCTTTGGAGTGGGGCTCGCAGATTAGCTGGGATTCTCAAGACTGAAGACGCCGCTTTCCTCGTCATAGGCGAAAAGTTCGGCATAGCGAGCCCACGAGATCACCGCGCGCAGCGTCGTCTCTGCAGATTCCTCAGACATGCGGTCTTCTAGCTGGTCGTGAAACCTGCTTGCTGGAGCGCGGTGCGTGGCCCTTTCGTCGAGCACGTGGCGGATGTGTCCCGCGAGCGGCACATAGGCGAGAAGGTGCTGAGCGAACAACCTTTTGCGCTTGTCGAGGTCGCCTTCCGCGAACCGCTTGCCGGCTTCTGTCAGACGGATATCACCCTCTTCAATCTCGGCGAAGCGCAGGAGCTGAAGAGTCTCCGCGACTGGAAAGAGATCATCGATCTCCATCTGTAGGCTTGTTGCAAGTACCGGCAGATCGGCGCGGCCGTTATACGGCTCTGAGGCGACTGCCTCTATCAGACCCGATACCAGATTTGTCGAGACCCGCGGAAGCGCCATGGAAATTCCCGTACCAGGAAATAGACCGTCCCGCGCGCGTTTTCCGGTCGGCCTTGCTGTCATCTGCGCATAGATGTCGTCAACGAGTTGGCGAAACTCTGGGTCCAGGCGATTACGTGGTTGCGCCAAAGCGACGTTGACCTCGGCCACGATCCGACCTGGGTTTGACGAAAAGACGAGGATGCGATCGCACATGAGCACGGCTTCTTCGATGTTATGGGTAACAATGAGAATCGAGGAAATCGGCATACGCCCTTCGCACCAGAGATCGAGGAAATCGGTGCGCAGCGTTTCGGCAGTGAGCACATCGAGCGCCGAGAACGGCTCATCCATGAGCAGCACCTTCGGGTGCACGACGAGGGCGCGGGCAAGACCAACGCGTTGGCGCATTCCGCCTGATAGTTCCTTAGGGAAGGCGCTTTCGTATCCATCAAGACCAATGAGGTCGATGGCGGCCAGCGCCCGCTTCTTGCGTATCTCGGGTGGAAAACCCTGGGCCTCAAGGCCGACCTCGACGTTTTCCAAAACGGTAAGCCACGGGAACAGAGCGAAGCTCTGAAACACCATGGCGACTTGCCTTGCTGGCCCCGCGACCGGCTCCCCGTCGATAGCGACCGCGCCAGAGCTGGGCCGCATGAGGCCAGCGATGATCCGCAAGAAGGTCGATTTACCGCAGCCTGATCGACCGAGAAGACCGACGATCTCGTTCTCCCTCAAGCTGATATTGATGTCATCGAGAACCAGGAGATCGCTGGCGCCTCCTTTGTGATAGAGATGGCTCAGGTCTTTGACCTCGACGAGCGAGCTGGTACGAGGTGCCGGAGTCATTACAGAAACGGCCGCTTCTTCCATGGCTCGATCTCCTTCTCAATCGAGACGAAAACGGCTCTCGGCGATCCGGTAGAGCGGACGCCAGAGCAGCCGGTTGAACGCAACCACGAAGATTGACATCACGGCGATGCCGAGAACGACACGCGGATAATCGCCGGCCTCCGTTGCCTCAGCAATGAAGCCCCCAAGACCAACCGCTTTCAACTTAATGTCACCCCAGCTTGCCTCTTCCGCGACAATACTGGCGTTCCAGGACCCGCCAGACGCTGTTAGCGCGCCCGTCACGTAATAGGGCAATATGCCTGGCAGAATCACGTCCCGCCACCATTGCCAAGAGTGCAGGCGATAGAGGGTCCCAACCTCGCGCAGATCGGTGGGGAAGGCACTGGCGCCGGCAATCACATTGAAGAGGATGTACCACTGCGTCCCGAGCACCATCAGCGGGCTGAGCCAAATGTTTGGATTTAGCTTGAACGACACGATGCCAACGACGGCGATTGGAAAGAGCACGTTGGCAGGGAAGGCGGCAAGGAACTGGGCGACTGGCTGTACCCGCTCAGCCACCCACGGCCTAAGTCCTATCCATACCCCAATGGGCACCCAGATTGCGCTTGCGATCGCGATAAGGATTACAACCCTGCTGAGCGTCAGGAACCCGAGTCCTATCGCACTGTAGACGTCATCGATCCCGAGCGAGGCGCGTAGGTAAGCTATCACAAGCCACAGCGCATAGGCCGCCCCAGCGAGGACGAGCGCCAGCCACGCAACATCTCCCGCTTTGCCTATTCCAGGGCGTGTCAATATTAGCTTCGGGCGGCCGCCAGGCAACCGAAGCAGTGCTAGCCGTGCTGTCAACCACGTGACGGGACTGACAAGCCGCCCGATCAACCGGGTTCGCCGCACCAAGTTATAGACCCACGACTGCGGCCGTTGCTGAGCTGCGGTCTGCTCGAACTTGAACTTGTCGGCCCAGGCGACGACAGGCCGGAAAATGAGCTGGTCGTAGGCCAGGATGACGACTGCCATGGCCAAAACCGCCTGCACCACCGCCGCAATGTCCTGACGCTCGATTGCAATCGCGAGCCAGGAGCCGATGCCGGGCAGCTTTATCGTGGTATCGCCGACCGTGATAGCTTCCGATGCAACGACAAAGAACCAGCCGCCCGACATCGACATCATCGTGTTCCAGATGAGTCCTGGCGCGGCGAAGGGAACTTCGAGGCGCCAAAATCGTAGCCATGCTGAAAACTGAAAATGCCGACTTACTTCATCGAGATCATGCGGGATGGTCCGCAGCGATTGATAAAAGCTGAAGGCCATGTTCCAGGCTTGGCTGGTGAAAATCGCGAATATGGCCGCGCACTCAGCACCAAGCTCACTTCCGGGAAACAGCCGCATGAAGAAGACGACCGTGAAGGTTAGAAAGCCGAGCACTGGCACTGACTGAAGGATGTCGAGGGCCGGAATGATGACGAGTTCCGCTTTTCGGCTCTTTGCGGCAAGCGGGACGATGGTGAAGGTGAAGAGCAACGATGCCACAACAGCCGCGAACATGCGTAGCGTGGTCCTCAGTGCATATTCAGGCAAATTCCAGGGATCAAGTGTAACGGGAGCAATATCGAGCGTCGAAAGCGATGCGCTCATTTGCCGAGCGCCATGCGCGATCACAACGAACGTCGCGGCGATAAGGATAAAAACGATGAGATCGTAGAGGTTCGGCAACAGGCCGCGCGGCCCTAGGCCCAGGGGCGAGGCGCGTCGTTCCGCAGAGCCGGAATCCATGCTCAGCTCGTGATGCGCCGTCGCGGCGATCACGGGTGAACCTAATTTTGATTAGGCGCCCGTACTTGCCGACGACGGCTTGGTTGGTTGACTCCCGTCGCTACTCATCGACTGCCGTTGTCTCATTGTTTAGTTGTCGGTACGTCGCGGTTAGGCAAATGCATTGTCTAGCCTCACACGTCAATCCGTCACGCGTAAGGTCGCCCCGCGACAAAAGTTAGCGGAAGGGCAATAGTGCACTACCGCCGATCAGCGTCGAGTACAGCCTGTATGAAGGGCGTCCTCGTGAATCGTGCGCGCGAAGCAGCAGTGGACACCATGGAGAAATCTTTTGACGCGGCAGGCCAGGGCGTGTTGCTCGACCTGGCCAAGAGCTTGGCGGGCGCCAAGACCCTCACCGACATCGTGGAGTTGCAGGCGGCCTATTGGCGGAAGCAGTTCGGCGCACTGACGGCCCAAGCCGAGGAAGTCCGCGCGCTTTCGACCAAGGTGACGGCCGACGCGGGCGAGCCGCTCAAGGCGCATGTGAAACGCGGCGTGGATGAGCTGGGGAGGGGCAACTGAGTTCTCACCTATGACGAAATACGAACACCAGCAAAGCCATCACGTTTCGTCGACCCTTCAGTAATCTTCGTGCCGACAGGAACGAGATGCAGCCATGCGCGCCCGGAGATGGCGTGACTAGCGTCACCGGACCTTAGGCTCATAGCTGCTATCACCTGTCAAGGACGTGATATCGCAGGCGATTGGGACGGAAGCTCCCGAGGTTGGAGGAAACGAGATGAACGCCGCGACCATTCTGAAGCTGAAGGGTAGCAGTGTCGTCACCACTACCCCAGACAAGTCGTTGCTCGATATCGCAAAGCTGCTCGAGCAGCATGGCATTGGCTGCATCGTCATCGTGGGAGATGACGACAAGGTCGCGGGCATCGTGTCGGAGCGGGATCTCATGCGGGCGATCGGCCAATCTGGTCCCAAGGTCTTGAAGGAGCCGGTCTCGGACTTCATGACCAAGACGGTGGTCACGGCGCGGGAGGCCGACCCGATCGACCGGCTAATGTCCGAAATGACGACGCACCGGTTTCGCCACATGCCCGTGGTGGAGAGAGGCCGTCTGATCGGCCTCGTCTCCATCGGCGACGTGGTCAAGATGCGGATCGCGGAAGTCGAGATGGAGACGACCGCGACGCGGGAGTACGCAGGCTA
>Ga0116222_1000689_pt1 | contig 20250 bp, 16 predicted proteins | sample Sb_taG_12_FD_88963 | JGI IMG/M metagenome (GOLD analysis project Ga0116222, IMG submission 88963) | Peat soil microbial communities from Weissenstadt, Germany - Sb_50d_9_AC metaG | ecosystem: Environmental > Terrestrial > Soil > Wetlands > Peat | place: Germany: Weissenstadt | collected 2010-09-21
ATCCCCAACCCCTAACCCCTAATCCCCAACCCCCTTTTCCCGGCGCGTCTCCGGAGTCGCAGGTTATTCAATCCGGCCCCCGCCGGGGGCAGAGCTGAGTTCTGGCTCCTCGCCCTCCCGGTTTGGTTGCGGCTATGCTGCTCTGTGGGGGGCAGCCAATCTTGGGCTGCCGCCGGCTTCAGCCGGCGCTCCGCAACCCGCGAGGTTTCTGCCACTAGAGACGTTCCCGAATCGTCACCCGCTCGTGTCGACGCCTGGAGTTTGGCCATTCTGTCGAGCCAGAGGTAGGCAGGCCATCGTTTTTTGTGGCCCGTCATCGGTCGGGCTTTTAGCCCGGGCCGCGCGGCTTTAGCCCCGCTTACTCCATCCAGCAACTTCTTTTTCTGTCGGTTTTTGTGTTTCCATATTGTTCTCCTATTCTGAAATCAACCCCAAAACCCCTGCCACAAGCCCCCCCCAAAAAACCCAGTCACAAAATTTCCGGGAAAATTTCCTGAATGATTTCAACAACTTCCGCCTCTCAACCGCCTGCGATGCTGACGACCACCAATTACATTGGAATTGAGAGGAAATCATGCATACCAACCCCTACTCCCGTCTCCTCGACATCGTCCAAACCGGCGGCACCTTCACCGCCTCCGATGGCCAAGCCTTCTTTCGCCTCCCCGAACGCGCCCTGGTCGTGACCCTCCCGCCCCTCCCCCCGGAGAGTCGCCGCCCCGAAGCCGTCTTCCTCGAAACCCTCCACCCGGCTTGGCCAGCCATCCTCGGAGCCCTCTGCTCCGCCGTCTCTCGCGCCTTGGCGAGCGGCACGGCCCTCAGTCGCATGCCCGCAATGAACCAGGCTACCGGACGTCACGCCAACGCCCTCGCCTGGGCCATGGCCGCCAGTCCTGCGCTCGGCTGCACCGAGGGGGAAATGCAGCTTGCCTTCGCTCCGCCGCCCCCGCACTCGCGCTTTGGCGAGCCCCATCCCATAGTCGCGGCCGTCCGCCATCTCTTCGAACAGCGCCGCTCCTTCACCGGCACTGCGGCCGAACTGTCGGACCTCCTCCGGCCGCTCCTGGACCCCCGGACGAGTCCCCAATCCCCACAAAGCGTCTTGCACCACTTCAAGAAGTGTGTGTTGACCCTCGCCGACAGCCGTATCGAATTGAAATTCCGGCGTTTACCTGGAGGCAACCGCATCATCGATCTCTCCACCGAGCCTTGTGACGATGATTTTCCACAAAACGACGAATCATCGTCACAAAATTCCGCCTCCCCTCCGCAACCCACAGAAACAGAAAAGGTTACAGCCGCATGATTAAAAAATCGACATTCCCGCAAAACATCGTCACTCAGGTGTTTAAAACAACCCCGGCCCCCGGCCCCAGGCCCCTGGCCCCATCCCCCCGGGCCAAGCCACCCTCTCGAAACCGCTCCCACCCGCCGATATGTGGACCAGGAGATTTTGTGCGCGCTCTGTTTTTGTCCATGGTTTGCGCCGGGCTGGCCGTGGCCGCCCCGGCGGCGGATGCGGTTGCTACCGCGCGGGGGCTGGCGACCGGTGGGAAGCGCCCGGAGGCGCTCGAGCTCCTGGAGAAGCGGCTGGCCGAGGAGCCGGCCGACGCCGACGCGCGCACCCTGCACGGCATCATTCTGTCCTGGGATGGCCGCTATGACGAGGCCCGCCGGGACCTGGAAGCCGTCCTCGCGCGCCACCGCGACTACGGCGACGCGTTGCGGGCGCTGATCAACGTCGAGATGTGGTCGGACCACCCCGAGCGGGCCGAGGCGCTGGCGCGGGATGCGCTGCGGCGCAATCCCAACGACACGGCGCTCCTGCTGGCGCGGGCGAAAGCGTTGCGCGCGCTGGGACAAAGCCGCGAAGCCCTGGCCACGGTGCGCCACCTCATCGACGTCGACCCGGGCAGCCAGGAGGCGGCCAGCCAGGAACGCGATCTGGGAGACTCGTTGCGCCATTGGACGGCCAGCTTCGACCATTCGAGCGAGTGGTTCAGCGACGGGCGCGCGCCGTGGCGGGAAGAACAGGTGCAGTTGAGCCGCCAGACCGGCCTGGGCAGCGTGATCGCCAGGTTCTCGCAGGCCGACCGTTTTTCGATCGTGAGCCAGCAGGTGGAGATCGACGCCTATCCCCACATCCGGCCGGGCACGTACGCCTACCTGAACGTGGGCTACTCGGCGGACGCGGCGCTGTATTCGCGCTACCACTTCGGGGCGGAGCTGTACCAGTCCCTGGGGCACGGCTGGGAAGGCTCGGCGGGCTTCCGCCAGATGCACTTCAGCAGCAACGTGAACATCTACACGCCGTCGCTCACCAAGTACTATGGCAACTGGATGTTTACCGGGCGGATGTTTCTCACCCCCGGATCGGCGGGCGCGTCGCGCTCGGCCGGATTCCAGGTGCGCCGCTACTATGGAGACGGCACGGACTACTGGGGGCTGCGCTACGGGCACGGCTCGTCGCCGGCCGAGACGCTAGGCATCTACGACCCGCAGATCCTCAACTCGACCTCCCTGACGTTCGAATTCCAGCGGGCGATGAGCCGGCGGCTGAGCCTGCAGTGCCGCTGGGGAGTCAGCCGCGAAGACCGTGTCTCGGCCAGCGGGCTGCGCCACTACCTGGCGGAGACGTCCATCTACTACCGGTTGTGAGCTATGACCTCCCCGCTCCATCCCCAGGCCCGCCCGCTGCCCGCCTTGGCCGCGACGCTCGCGCTCGGCATCTTCTATTGGGCATTGTTCCGCATGCCGCTCGGCGCCCGCGGAGCGGAGCTGAACCAGGAGGAATCGCGCCGCCTGCAGGAGGATAGCGCCGTAATGCGGCGTTTCGGCAAGTGGGACCGGGCGTTGAAGCCGACCCTCCGGCTGCATGCCGCGTACCCGGAGAGTTCCATCTACCTGGCGCAACTCGGGGAAATCTACGATCACCTTGGTCGCTACCGCGAGGAATCGGCCGTGTGGGAGGAGTTCCTGGACCGCTCACCGCGGCCCATCGAGGGCTGCCCGCAGGCCGGCCAGGCATACGAGAAGCAAGGGTTGGAAAAGCAGGCCATCGCGACGTTCGAGCGGTGCCTGGCGCTCCTGCCGGGCAATCCGGATTCGATCTTTTACCTGGCGCACGCCCTGGAGCGAAATGGAGAGACGGACCGCGCGGCGGCGCTCTACGCGCAGGGCGCGGCGTCGCAGCCGGCGTACGCGGATCTGGCGACCGGACTGGCCCGCGTCCGTCTCCGGCAGGGCCGCACGCAGGAAGCGAGGCGACTGGCGGGCGCGATCGTCGAACAACATCCGGACAACGTGGATGCCCTGCTGGTGCTGGGGCTGGCCTGCCGGCAACTGGGCGACCGCGCCGGCGCGCGAAACTATTTGCGGCGCGGTGTCCAATTGGCCGACGGCTACGTGGACTTCCACATCGTGCTGGGCCGCATGGCGGATGAGGATGGCGATCTCGAAGGCGCGATTCTGCACTACCAGAAGGCGCTGGCTCTCGACCGGTCGAATGCCGAGATCGCCCAGCGGCTGGCGCTGCTGCGGAGGGCGGGCGAATGAGACGGCTGCTGCTTCTGGCCGCGCGCGCGGTTTTTACGGGCTATAGCGTAGCCACGGCTGTCTATTGCATGCTGGCCTATCTGCCGTTCACGTATCACCAGGTGCATGCAGGCGGCCTTCTTCCGGGTCTGGATGCGGCCGTCCGCATGCATCCCTGGCTCAACCTGGCGGCGTTGGCCCTGGTCCTGGTTCTGCTGGCCGAGCCGCTGCACAGGGGATTGCTGCACGGCGGATGGCCGGGCCGGTTGGCCGCCGGCCTCGGGATCTGGGAGGCCGTCTGCGCCGTCGCGCTGATCGTCCACCCGGTGCTCGCGGGCTTGCAGAATGACGGGAGCAGCCTCGCCTGGGGGATGGTGGCGCTGATTCCACCAGCGTGGCTGGCGGCGATCGACATCTGTGTCCATGCGGGCGCGATCGAGTGGGGGAACAGGCCCGCCAGAGCTGCGCACCTTGCCGCGGCCTGGCGCTCGGCGATTTTCGTGGCCGTGTTGTACGCGGCGGTCGCGCTGGCGCGCCCGGCGCCGCGGCTCACGCCCGCTGCGGCGGCGCCGGCATTGGGTTGGAGCCTGCTGGTGCACCTTCTCGTCTTTCTCGCGATCTTCCTGGCTCTCGACTGGCTGGCACGTGTGGCCGCGGTGTTTCGCACGCCGGCCAGGGTCGAGTTCTGGCTGTGCCACCTGCTGCTGGCGGGCGCCGTGTGGGAGGTGGTCGAGGCGGTATTCTGTCCGGCGGTGGGCTTCGCGGGATGGCCCTCGTCTGGGTTTGCGGCTGCCTTGGGAATCGTGCTGGCGTCGCAGAACGCCGCCGCGGCCTTGTGCCTGGGAGCTGGCCGGACTGTGGACGACGGCATCGGGCTGGCGGTTTCGGCGCCGGCCTTGGGACTGGTGCGCTCGGCGGGCACGGGCGCGGCCGCGTTGCTGGTGCTGGGGACGGCGGGCGCCTACGCGGCGGTGGAAGCAGCGGCGATGGACTGGAACTTCCTGCTGCAGGAACTGACGGCCGCAGCGCTGTGGCCGGCGAGTTTCGCCTGCTTTTACGGGATCGTCTCGCGGCGCGCAGCCGCGGGACGCGGCGGGTCGAACTCCCGTGGCATGGCTTGGATTCTTCTGCCGCTGGCATTCGCGGGCGCGTACCGCGGACTCGAGGCAAGGCCCGCGGCTGGGGCGGTGCTCGAGCGATGGGCCGGCTACGACGCATCCTTCCGGCTGGCCCGTGTCTTCCTGGCGAGACCCCAGGGCGACGGATCGCTCGATCGGTTTCTGGCCCGCAACACCAACATCCCGTCGTCGGTGCACGTCGATCCGGCGCCGGTGATTCTCGCGGCGAACCTGGCGCGCTCGCCCGCGCCTCCGCCCCACATTTTCATCTTCACCATCGACAGCCTGCGGCGCGACTATCTTTCGCCGTACAACCCGGCAGTCACCTTCACGCCCGCGATCGAGGGTTTCGCGCGCGAGAGCACGGTATTCCGCAACGCGTTCACGCGCTACGGCGGAACGGGCCTTTCCGAGCCGGCCATCTGGGCGGGCGCGATGCTGCTGCACAAGCAGTACATCACTCCCTTTGCGCCCATGAACGCCCTCGAACGATTGCTGCAGGTGGAACAGTACCGGATGTTGGTGAGCCGCGATTCGATCCTCGACACGATCCTCGCGCCTTCGACCGGCGCCGTGGATCTCGATCCGCCGGAAGCCGTTGCCAGCTTGGATTTTGCTCGCTCGCTGGACAGGCTCGCGAAGGAGATCGACCGCCGCGCCGGAGACGCCGCGCCGATCTTCGCCTACACCCAGCCGCAGAACATTCACATATCGGTGATTCAGCGGGAAGGCGCTTCCGTGCCGGCCGGAGAGAGCTATCCGGGATTCTACGCCCCCTATGCATCGCGGCTGTGGCGCGTCGACGCCGCCTTTGGGAAGTTCATCGGGTTTCTGAAGGCCCGGGGCCTGTACGACAGGAGCATCGTCGTGTTGACCTCCGACCACGGGGACTCGCTCGGCGAGGAGGGGCGATGGGGACACGCCTACACCTTGTTTCCGGAGATCGTGCGCATTCCGCTGCTGGTGCATCTGCCGCAGGAGATGCGCGCCAAGCTGGCGAGCGATCCCGACAGCCCGGCGTTTTCAACCGATATCACGCCCAGCCTTTATTACCTGCTCGGCCACCGGCCGGTCGAGCGGAACGAGTTGTTCGGAGCGCCGCTCTTCACGGAGAGGCCGGAGGAGCGCCGCCACGTCGAAGCCGGAGGCGCCGGATATCTGATTGCGGCCAGCTACGGCGCGGTGTACGGAATGCTCAGCGGAAACGGGCGCGTTTTGTACGTGGCCGACGGCGTGAACTACCGCCGGTACCTGTTCGACCTGGGCGTTTCACGCGCCGAAGAGCGGCCGGTGAGCGCTGCGCTGCGGCGGGAGCAGGACGAGCGGATTCGCAGCGCGATTCTCTCCATCAACCGGTTCTACCACTTTGGAGAGGCAGGCGAGGTGCGCCATGAGTGACACTACGACCTTAGCGGAGCGCCTGGAAAAGTTGATCCGCACGAATCACACCGCGGGCCGGCACCGGCCAGCGCGGCCGGGGCAGAATGGCCACCGGCCAGCCCGTACGGACGGGGCGCCTTCCGCCCTGGCGTCACTTTCGGCGGCGGTCGCATCCGCGGTGGAAGAGCGTCCTGAGGCGCCGCCGGCGGGCGGCCCAACCCTCGCGCCGCCGCCCGCTGCGCCGCGCGTGCTGGTGGTGGAAGCGGACCCACTGCACCGCCAGGTGCTGGCACGGCTCGTGGAAAACCTGGGTTACGCCGTCGATCCCACAGGCACGGCGGTGGAGGGTGTCGCGGCCTTCGAGCGCCGGCCCTACGCGCTGGTCCTGCTGGATTGCGACAGCGGTGAGACCCGCGGCCTGGAGACCGCCGCCGCCCTGCGCCACGCGGAAGGCGGCGCGGAACGGACTCCCATCATTGCGGTGACCGCCCATGCGGGACAGGAGGATCGCCAGCAGCGCCAGGCGGCCGGCATCGACAATTACATTGCCAAGCCGATCCTGCGCGAGAACGTGGAATCGGTGCTGTCCCGCTACGCGCCGGCCAGGCCGGAAAGGCCGGACACCGTGTCGCGCTACCTGGCGCTCGACCGGCACAGGTTGGAGGAACTGGAACAAGCGGCCGGCAACTCCGAGTTGCTGCGCGGATGGATCGCCATGTTCCTCTCCGGCGCGCCGGATCTGCTCGAACGCATGCAGGCGGCGGAGGAGGCGGGCGACGCCGGCGCCCTTTGCGAAGCGGCCACTCAACTGCGCAGCCACAGCGGACAGATCGGAGCGCTGCGCGTCCAGGAAATCTGCGGGATTGTGGCGGCACTGGGAGCATCGGGCAGCCTGGCGGGCGTCGAAGCCCTGCTGCCGGAACTGTCGATTGCCCTGGAGCGCGCGGTAGGAGAACTGCATGCGCTGGAAGAGGACATTCGCCGCGGCCGCCGGCTGGCCGCGGCCGCCTCGTCCGGGGATCCTCCCGCCCGGCCGAACCGCGTGGCGGCCGGGCGCAACCACGCGCTGCTGGCCGAGGCGGATCCGCTGATCGCACGCTTCCTGGCCAACAGCCTGACAGGGGCGGGATTCGCGGTCACACAAGTCTCGGGAGGGGCTGCGGCGATCGAGGCCTTGAGCGAGAAAGTGTTCGGAGTGGTGATCCTCGATCTGGACGTGTCGGAAGTGGACGGGTACAGCGTGTTGTCGGAAATCCGCATGCGGGCGGACGCGGCCACGCCGGTGATGATTGTCTCCTCGCGCCACCAGGAGCAGGATATCCTCCGGGCCTTCGAGTTGGGGGCGGACGACTACGTCACCATACCGTTCAGTCCGCTGGAGGTGGTGGCGAGGGTGCGGCGCCTGGTGAGGCAGGGAGCGTACATCTCGTGACCGGCCTGATCTACTCGCCCCATTTTCGCCGCATCGAGCCGCTTCTGGTCTCGGGCACCCTGGCCTGCTATGCCGCGTGCGTGCTGGCAGTGGCCGGATGGCTGCGCGGGGTGGACGACCCGATGGTGCGCTATGCGCTCGCATTCATCGTCGTGCAGATCGCCATACAGGCAGGGTTGATTCTGGGCCTGGTGGTGAGTAAGGACTTGCGGTCGCGCCGGGACCGGGCGCGCGCGGCGCGGAGGCGAAGCCTGGAAGAGCTTCTGGCGCGGCCGGACTCTTCCCGCGAAACTCTGGAGATGGCGGCCGAGTGGCCCGATGATTTCCTGTCAGTGGTGGAGAATGCCATGCACGCGCTGGCGGGCTCGGCGCGGCGGCGCATCGCGGAATTGCTGGAAGCCAGCGCTCCCTATCGGCAACTGCTGATCGAGGCCGCCGGGGCCAGCCCCGGCCCGGTCATCCGCGCCGTCAACCTGCTCGGAAGGTTGGAGAACCCCGGAGCCCGGGCCGCCGTCGGGCGCTGCCTGAAGCATCGCGCCGAGGCCGTCAGGCGCGCCGCCCGCAAGGCCATCGTCATCGGAGGAGAAGAGGACGCGCGCCGCCAGGTGCTGGAGGGCGTGTGCTCGCTCCCGTTCTGGGAGAGGATCATCCTGTTCCAACTGGTTCCGGCAGATTCGATGCTGCACGATTTTTTGGCGAAAGGGCTCGCCTCGGACGACGACGAGAGGATTCTGGTGGCGCTCGAATTCGTACTGACGCGCCAGCGGCTCCTGCTCTTTCCGGTCCCGGTGAAGCTGGCGCAGTCGCGCAACGTGGAGGTCCGCATCAAGTTCTTCCGGGCCCTTCCGTTCCTGCGGCTGGAGGAAGAAGTTGACTCCGTCCTCGAACCCGGATTGCACGACCCCGATTGGCGGGTCCGGGCGCTGGCGGCGCGGGCCTGCGGATACCTGCGGGCCGAAGCTCTGGTCTGGAGACTGCTCGAGATGTGCGCTTCGTTCGACGATCCGGCCGAGGCCGGACACGCCGCGCGCGCGCTTGCGGCTCTGGGCGGCGAAGGGTGGGACCGCCTCCAGGAGGTGGTGGCCTCGGGAAGGGGAACGGGGCATCGGATTGCCGCCGAAGTGATCGAGAGGCGCATGTTGGGCGGCCGGGAGGCGCCCAGGTGAATCCAATGCTCCGCCATTGGCTCGTGAACGCCCTGGTGGTGTACGAGTACTGGGTGATCTTCTACCTGTTCGCACTGAGCACCATCTACTTCATCCTGGTGGTGGTGGGCTTTTTCGAAATGGTCCGGCACCGCCTTACCCGCCGCGATGCGGAAGAGAACAGCGTGCTGGAAGCGTCGGCGCTGGTGTCTCCGGTGTCCGTCCTGGCGCCCGCCTACAACGAGGAGGCTACCATTCGGGAGAGCGTCCGCGCCCTCCTGATGCTCTCCTATCCGCAGTTCGAAGTCATTGTGATCAACGACGGCTCGAAGGATGCGACCCTCAAGCTGTTGATCGAGGAGTTTCATCTCTACCGGTCGGCACGGTACTACGAGAGCACCCTGCCCGCCAAGCCGGTGCGCGCGGTGTATGAATCCATGGATCCGATTCCGTTGATCGTGGTCGACAAGGAGAACGGCGGCAAGGCCGACGCCCTCAACGCCGGGATCAACGTGGCGCGCTACCCGCTGGTGTGCGCGGTGGATTCGGATTCGCTGCTGGAGCCGGATGCCCTGCTGCGCGTGGCGCGGCCGTTCCTGGAGGATCCCAAACGGGTGCTGGCCGTGGGCGGCATCGTGCGTGTGGCCAACGGATGTGCCACGGCGGCCGGGCGCGTGCTCAGCGTCGACCTGCCGCGCTCGTGGATCGCGCGCTTTCAGGTGGTCGAGTACCTCCGTTCTTTCCTGGGCGGGCGCGTGGCCTTCAGCGCCTTCAACTGCCTGCTCGTCATCTCGGGCGCATTCGGGCTGTTCTCCAAGGCGGCCGTGCTGGCGGTGGGCGGCTACCGCACTTCCACCGTGGGCGAGGACATGGAGTTGATCGTCCGGCTGCACCACTGGGCGCGCCGCAGAAGAAGAGACTACCGGATCGTCTTTCAGCCCGACCCGGTCTGTTGGACCCAGGTCCCCGAGTCGCTCAAGATTCTCAAGCGGCAGCGCAATCGATGGCAGCGGGGCACGCTCGAAACTTTTTGGCTGCACCGGTCGATGATCGGGCGGCCCAGGTTTGGCATTCTCGGACTGTTCGCTTTCCCGTATTTCATATTGTTCGAGGGGTTGGGTCCGGCGGTCGAGCTGACCGGATACCTGCTGACGATCGTGGGGTTCTGCCTGCACCTGTTCGACTGGCCGGTGGCCCTGACCTTTTTCCTGGCCACCATGCTGTACGGGATGGTCCTCTCGGTGGGTTCGGTGGTGCTCGAAGAACTCTCCACCAGCCGCTATCCGCACGTGCGCAACATGCTGCTGCTGGTGGCGGCCGGAATCCTGGAGAACCTCGGGTTCCGGCAGTTGCTGACCGTGTGGCGCGCGCAGGCGTTCTGGGACCTGCTGCGGGGAAAGAAGCACTGGGGCGTGATGGAGCGGCAGGGATTCGGGCGGCCGGTTCCGAAAGCCGAGGTTGCCAAAAAAGAGGTTGCCGGCCGCGTTTGACGCGTACGGAGAATTACCGTACACTGGAATCGGATCGCCATGCGCCGTACCGCCCCAACCATCAGCCCCAAGAAGCCGCCCAGCCGGCGCGCCAGAATGTACCGTTTCGACGCCCGGCTCAATCGGGACCAAAAGCTGCTCATCCAGCGGGCCGCCGACCTGGAAGGCCGAAGCATGACGGACTTTGTGCTTCAAAGTGCCGAGGCCGCGGCGAAACGTACCATTGAGGAGCGTGGCATCCTGGTTCTGTCCGCCCGCGACTCCTTGACGATTGCCAAGGCGATTCTCAACCCGCGCGAGCCCGGGCCGGTCCTGCGCAAGGCGGTTCGTCAATACGCAACGACGATGGACAGGAAGTGAACGTAGAGCCTCTCGGGCCCTCCCACGACCGCGCCGCCTTTCATTCGGGCGTAGCCGAACTGGACCGGTACCTCCATCATCAGGCCAGCCAGGATGCCAAACGAAAAGTTGCCGCCCCGTTTGTGCTGATCGATTCCAATGGCGCTATCCTGGGCTACTATTCGCTGTCCGCCTATAGTCTCCGGCTGAGAGATCTGCCGGAGCCGTGGGCGAAGAAGCTTCCCAGGTATCCACTCCTTCCGGCGACTCTGGTGGGAAGGCTGGCCGTCGGCAAAGAGCATCGCGGACGCCATCTTGGACGTTTGCTATTGATCGATGCTCTCGAGAGAAGCTGGAAGAACACAGCCGAAGTCGGCTCCATCGGCGTGGTGGTCGAGGCGTATGACGAAGCGGCCCAGGCGTTTTATCGGCACCATGAATTCCTATCGCTGCTGGATCGTCCGGGCAAGATGTTCATGGCGATGAGCACCATCGAGAAGGCATTCCGGACACTCTGATATGGCCGCTCCCCTTCTCGAAGCCCGCGATGTCAGCAAACGCTTCGGAGGCGTTGCCGCGCTGCGCCACGCGCAATTCTCCTTGCGCCCCGGCGAAGTGCATGCGTTGATCGGGGAAAACGGCGCCGGCAAGAGCACGCTGGCCAAGATCCTCGCCGGCTCCGTCAAGCCGGATGCCGGCCGGATCCTGATCGACGGCCAACCCGCCGCCATCGCGAGCCCGCTCGACGCGCAGCGCCTGGGCATCGGCATCATCTACCAGGAGCTGGACCTGTTTCCGCACCTGACCGTGGGAGAGAACATCGTCATCGGCAACCTCTGCTTCCCGGAGGGCCGCCTGACCAGTCCGAGGAACGTGGATGCCTTCTGCCGCCCGTTCCTCGAACAGGCCGGGCTCGAATGCGGCGCGCGGCGCATGGCCGGCTCGCTCTCCATCGGAGAGAGGCAACTGCTGGCCATCGCCCGCGCGCTCAGCATGAACGCGCGCGCGATCCTGATGGACGAGCCGACCAGCTCGCTGTTTGACGACGCGGCCGAGAGGCTCTTCGGACTGATCCGCGAGCTGAAGGACCGCGGAGTCTCCATCGTCTACGTCTCCCACAAGATGGATGAGATCTTCCGCGTCTGCGATCGCGCCACGGTGCTGCGCGACGGGGAGACCGTCGAGACGGTGGAAGTCGCCGCCACGAACGCCGGCGAAATCATCCGCCTGATGGTGGGGCGCAATCTTCAGATTGCCGCCCGTCCCTATCGCCGCCCGTTGGGCGAAGTGGTTCTCGAAGCGCACGGCCTCACCAGCGGCAAGCTCAAAGACGTATCGTTCCAATTGCACCGCTCGGAGGTGCTGGGCGTGGCAGGGCTGGTCGGCTCCGGCCGCAGCGAGTTGGGCGCCGCCCTGTTCGGACTCGACCGCATACGCGCCGGCGCGATTCACCTCCGGGGCAGCCCGCTCCAACCCGCTTCGCCGCGCGATGCCATCCGCCGCGGCATTGGCCTGCTGCCCGAAGACCGTCGCCTCGAAGGCCTCATGATGCGCATGAGCGTCATCGAGAACAGCACGCTGGCGGTGCTCGCGCGCATGCAGAAGCTGGGCTTCATCCGCCGCCGCCAGGAGATTTCCGCCCTGGGCCCCGTGGTTCGGCAGTTGGCCCTCAACTGCCCGTCGCTCGCGTCGCCGGCCGCCAGCCTGAGCGGCGGCAACCAGCAGAAGGTGCTGCTGGCGCGATGGCTTCTGCTCGATCCGGACGTGTTTTTTCTCGACGACCCGACGCGCGGCATCGACGTCGGAGCCAAGCAGGACATCTACCGCATCATCGACGGCCTGGCGGCCGCGGGAAAGGGCGTGATGCTGGTCAGCTCGGAGCTGCCCGATCTCCTCCGCTGCTGCGATCGCATCCTGGTGCTCTCGAACGGCCGCCTCACCGCGGTTTATGATGCAAAGGAAGCGACCCAGGAAACGATCATGGCATCGGCTACCAGTTTCGGCCCCCATATGAGAAAACCTGTCAAGGACGCGCCCTGATGCTCGACCTGCTGCGCAGGGCCCAGAGCCTGGCAGCGCTCTCGGGCATCCTCGTATTGGCCATTCTCATCAGCCCGGTGGCGTCCGACGGCTCCCGCATCTTTCTCCAGCCGGGCAACCTCACCGACATCCTGCGCCAGATCTCGCTCATCGGCATCATCGCCCTGGCCATGACGTTCGTGATCCTCACGGGCGGCATCGATCTGAGCGTCGGCAGCCTCCTGGCCATCTCCACCACGCTCACCGCGATGGCGCTCACGCGCGCCTGGCCGCACGCGTCGTACACCAGCCACATCCTGCGCGCCATTCTGGCCGCGGTGGCCGTCTCCACGCTGGCGGGGGCGGTCAACGGCGCGGTCATTTCCGCCTTGCGGATCCAGCCATTCATCGTGACGCTGGCTTCCATGATCGGGGTGCGCGGCCTGGCCAAATGGCTTTCGAGCAACGAGAACATCGATATCGGATTCGGCCGCGACGTGGCCGCCGAATTTGCCGCCGTGTTCCGTCAGAAGGCTATCGTCATCGGATCGTACGCCTGCGCGGCGGCGCTGTTCTGGATCCTGCTGGCGCGGACCGTGTTCGGCCGCCACGTCCGCGCCATCGGCGACAACGAGAAGGCCGCCGAGTATGCCGGCCTGCCCATCCGGGGCACCAAAATCTGGGTGTACTCGCTTTCGGGCCTGCTCTCGGGCTTCGCCGGCGTGCTCTACGCCGCCGAGAATCACCAGGGCAATCCCAACGCCGGAGTGGCCTACGAGCTGGACGCGATCGCCGCGGTGGTAATCGGCGGCACGCCCCTCACCGGCGGCAAGGGGTCGATTTCAGGTACCATCGTGGGGACCCTGATTATGGGAGTCTTGACCAACATGCTCCGGCTCAAGAACGTCGACAGCAACGTGGAGATGATGATCAAGGCGGTGATCATCGTGCTGGCGGTAGCGGTGCAGGGGAGAGATTCGGACAAATGACTCGCGGAATCCTCATGGCGGCGGGGATGGTGGCGGCCCTGCTCGCCACCTCTTGCGCGAGCGCAGGGAAGAAGCAACTGGCCGTGGCGTTCAGCCAGGCAAACAACGCGGAGCCGTATCGCGCCGCGCAGAACGCCCTGATGGCGAAACTGTTCTCGCAGGATGCGGACGTAAAGCTGGCGATTTCCGACGCACAGCAGGACAACAGCAAACAGGTGGCGCAGGTGGAAACTTTCATCCGCCAGAAGCCCGATCTGCTGATCGTGGCGCCCAACGAGCGCGCCGCGCTCACCGCGGTGATGGGCCAGGCGATGGAGGCCCACATTCCCGTGATCTGCCTGGAGCGCGACATTCTCCAGCCGAACTACACCAGCTATGTCCACAGCGACAACGTGGCCATCGGGCGGCAGGCGGGCAAGTTCATCGTCGACCATCTCACCAAAAAGTACGGCAAGCCGAGAGGACAGATAGTCGCCATGCGCGGCCTGCTGGGAGTGGAAGGCGAGATCAATCGCGACCGCGGCGCGAAGGAGATTCTCGACCAGTACCCGGAAATCAAAATCATCGCCGACCCGGTGGCCGACTGGATTCAGGCCAAGGCCAAAGACCGCATGACGGAGGTGCTGCGGTCGCAGCCCAAGATCGACGTGGTATACGGCCACAACGACCCGATGGCCATCGGCGCGTATCTCGCGGCCAAGGAGCTGAACCGCGAGAAGGAGATGATTTTCGTGGGCGTGGACGGCTTGGGCGGGCCGGCCGGCGGGATCAAGAAAGTGATGGACGGCATCCTGGCGGCGACATTCGTCTATCCCCTTTGCGTGGACAAAGCAGTGGAGATCGGAAATCGCATTTTGCATGAGCCCGGATTCAAGCCCGACAAGGACTACACCATCGACTCGATCATGGTGACTCCCGAGAACGCCGCGAAAATGTACGAGAAGTTCACGGTGGGCAATTGAAGGCCGAGGTTACCGCTTCAGCGCCGCCTGCCAATTCACGATGACCGTCATCGGCTGGATGTCCGAAGCGTCCGTGACCGCAACCACAAAAATGCTGCCCATCGCGCGCCACATCGAATCCGTTAGCCTCGGACGGCAGCGCCGGCATCGGAGACCGCAAGCGAAATAGAGCCGCCGGTTCGAGGGCTTGAAAGCTCGGCCCGGGCTTTATGGCAACGGCCATCAAGCGATTGTCGCCTGCAACGAAAAAAAGTTCCTTGCCGTCGCCCCGCCAGCGGGGAAGCACGCCTCCACCTGACGAGATCCGGTGGCGCTCGCCATACACCTTGGGGGTGTCGTCTGCCTGGAAGGCCTGCACATACACCTCATATCTTCCCGACACATTCGACGCAAACGCGACCCATTTTCCATCGGGAGAGAAAGCGCCTGATATGGCGGGAAACTGCTCCTCGATCAGCGGGACCGGCTTGCCCCGGCCGCCGTCAGCGGCCCCGATCGGCAAGGCCCAGAGGCCTGAATTGGTATCTCCACCGGAAGTCTGAAACAGGATGAAGCGTCCGTCTTTCGACCAGTCGGTTGCGTACTGAAAAGGTCCGGTAGAAATAGCTTCGCCGCCGCCCGTTTCGGCAATGCCCTTCCACCAGAGCTTCGGCGCGGCCTTTTGCGCGCTGGAGAACACGATTCGCTTGCCGTCGGGTGACCAGTTGGGTTGCGCCTCGACGCCGGGCTCGAAGGTGAACCGGCTGGCGCCCTTCCGTCCCCGTTCGAATATCCACACGTCGGCGCCGCCGGTTGCGGATGTCCAGCGGCTGATCGCCACCTTCTGCTCGTCGGGCGAAAGACGCGGCGCCCCCCAGAAATCGGCCGACTCGGCGATGTTGGATACCTCGTTTCCGGCCCGATCCACCCAGACCAGGCGGGAGCGCGTTTCACCGGTCTGGTACACCAGAATGCCGTCTCGTGAAACACTGAACGACGCGCCGCCGGTCGTATCGAAATACGGAATCCCCTGATCGATGGCGATCGGCTCTCCTTCCATGTGCAAACGGCGGGCGTCAAACGGATGCGCCATCAACGTGCCACCTTTGAGGTACAGCAGGTAACCCGGGTCGCCGGCGTCGAGCGGCGGCGCATATTCCACCTTCGAGTCAGTGGGGATCAACTCGGCCGGCGGGCCGGTCCGAATTGATTGAACCCACGCCATGGGCGACTGGCGGCGCCGGTAGAGGACATGTTCGCCGTCGGGAAGGATTTCGGGCCAAAGAAACATCTTGTCCGGGAGCGGAGTCGCGGTCCCGGCCGGAGAGACGCGGTATGTGGCGATTCCAGTGTTGACAAGGAAATCGCCATTGGGGAGAGGAGTGCCTCGCCACACCGGGTCGCTGAGCCCGCTCAGGATCTGGGGCGGGCCGCCGGCAATCGGCACTTTCTTCAACTTGCCTTCCGCGGAGAAAATTACCGAGCGGCTGTCCGCCGCCCAAAACAGGGAGAAGACGCCCTCCGTTCCCGCCAGCGGCCGCGGCTTCAAGGAATCGAGCGAGCGGATCCAGATCTGCGCCTGGTCCATCGCTCGGCCGATGAATGCCAGGTGGCCCCCCTCCGGCGAGATGGCGACGGGCTGGTTCGAGATGGCATAGCCCCAGTAGTTGTTTTCGGGAGGCTGGATCTGAAAGCGGATGGGCGTGCGGCGGGCGGCCGACTCGTGTGGACGAAGCGTATAGGCTACTGTTGCCAGAAGGACGGCCAGGCCGGCCACGACGGCAATCCAGGCCCAGCGCGAGTGCGAGGGCGGCGCCGCCGGCTCCGGCGGCGATTCCGAAATCCATGCGAGTTCGTCCTTCAGGTCGGAAGCAGTCTGCCATCTCCGGTCCGGGTCTTTTGCCAGGCACTTGCGGACGGTCCGCTCGAAGGCTCTCGATGTCGTGGGCATTACATCGGGGAGCGGCGGCGGTTCCGTATGCAGGATCGCAGCGATCAGGCTCGCCTGGCTCTTGCCGTGGAAGGCCGGCTTGCCCGAAGCCATTTCATAAAGAATTGCGCCGAACGAGAAAATCTCGCTGCGCACGTCGGCCGGTTGTCCTTCCAGTTGCTCGGGCGCCATGTACGGAATGGTTCCCATGATGGTGCCCTCGGTGGTCAACTGCGTTCGGGTCGCCAGCGAGCTCGAGTCGAGGGGGATGGTACCCTCCGGCACGGTCGGGCGCGCGATTCTCGCCAGGCCGAAATCCAGCAACTTGGCGCCCTGCTTCGTCAACATGATATTGGCGGGCTTGAGATCGCGATGCGTGATCCCCTGGCGATGCGCGCATTCCAGGCCGTCCGCGATTTGGACGGCGTAGCGCAGGACCTGGTCCAGTGGCAGCCCACCCTTCCGCAGCCGCTCGGACAGCGTCTCGCCCACCAGGTGTTCCATCACCAGGAAGTCGATGTCATCCTGATTGCCGACGTCGTAGAGCGCGCAGATGTGCGGATGATTCAGGCTGGAGATCGCTCGGGCTTCGCGTTCAAAACGCTGGCGCGCGTCCGCGCGATCCGCCCAGTCCAGCCGCAGGACCTTGATCACTACCGTGCGGTCCAGCCGGGTGTCGCGAGCGCGATAGACCTCGCCCATGCCTCCCGCGCCAAGCGCAGACTCGATTTGATAGGGGCCCAGACGTTTTCCGGGCGATAGCGCCATCCCGTCCCCCTATTCGCCCAGTGTACCTAACCAGGCAAGGGCTCCGCCCGGGGCTCCGCCCTTGATCCGATGCGGATGGGAGTCAGGAGTCAGGAGCCAGGAGACAGAATGGCTCCCGGCGGGCGCGCCGGTGCGAATCGTTGCCCTTCGCTCGGCATCTCTAAACTGTGAATCGACAACCGGCAGTGTTCCTGGCACACGGCTCGCCCATGTCCGCCCTGGGAGGCGATGACCACGCGGCCGCGCTGCACACATTCGGACGGGCACACCGGGATGCCAAGGCGATCCTGATCGTGTCGGCGCATTGGCAGGTGTCGAAGCCGCTGCGCCTGTCGGCCTGGGACCGAGCGCCGCTGGTCTACGATTTCGGCGGCTTTCCGCAAGAACTGTACCAGCTCACTTATCCCGCGCCGGGGAATCCTGTTTTGGCGGCGCGGGTCGCCGGAGTTTTGCGCGCCGAAGGGCATGACGTCACGCCGCAGACGGATCGCGGGCTGGATCACGGCGCCTGGGTTCCGTTGCGGCTGGCATGGCCGGAGGCGGCGACCCCGGTGCTCGAGTTGTCGTTTCCGTTTGTGAGTCCCGAAGAGCTGTTTCAACTCGGCAAGGCGCTGCGCCCGCTGCGCGACGACGGCATCCTGGTGGCGGGGAGCGGCGGAATCGTGCACAATCTGCGGCGGGTCCACCTGGACAACAAACAGGCCGCGGTAGACGATTGGGCGGCCGAATTCGACGCCTGGATTGCCGCGCAAGTGGAATCGCGAAACCTGGAAAAACTGTTCGCGTACCGCAGCCTGGGACCGCACGCCAGGCTTTCGGCGCCTGCCACGGAGCACTTCGACCCTCTGTTTATCGCCCTGGGGGCGGCGTTCCCGGAAGAGCGCGTGGAGACGATCTTCGCGGGATTTCAGTACGGCAACCTGTCGATGCGGAGCTTCAGCTTTTCGAGCGCGCGGTCGTGAATCCCGGTGAAGAAGAGCAGCGCGCACGTGGCGCCGATCAGGCACCACGTCATGTCCCACTGCGTGTCCCATACATCTCCCTGAGCGCCCAGGAAGGCGTCTGCGGCGCTGCCGGTGATCTTGGCCGCGGCAAATTCGAAAAGCTCGTACAGGGCGCTGATGGCCATGCAGACGCTGAACACCAGGTACGTAAGCATCTTTCCGCGCTGGAGCGGGGTCTCGCGTAGAAGCACCTCGCGCGCGATCAGCGCGGGCACGAAGCCTTGCGCGAAATGGCCGAGGCGGTCGTAGTAATTGCGGTCCAGGTGAAAGGCGTGCTTGATCCACTCGAAGACCGGCATCAGGGCGTAGGTGTAGTGTCCGCCGATCATCAGAATCGTGGCGTGGACCGCGATCAGCGCGTACACCAGGTTGGTGAAGCGCAGCCGCGGATAGAGCCGGATCAGCACGGGAATCGCGATGATGGCGGGGAGCACCTCGAGCAGCCAGGTGAAGAAATCGTGGCATCCGATGAGGGACCAGATGAAGACGATGGCAACGCCGGCCAGAAGGGCCTTGGGAACGGTATCCGCCTGCACGCGTCAACCCCCGAGGCCGGAGATCAGCTCCGCCTTCCGCTTTTCCAACTCGGCGATCTCGGTCTTCAGACGCTTCAGGTCGCGGTTAATGTGCGCCAACTCCGTTTTCGCCTGCTTTTGTTTCAGGTAGCCGGCGCCGTGCCGGCTCTTAACCAGCGCTTCTACCTCTTTGCGAAGGAGCCGTAGCCAAGGGTTCCCGTAGATCCACATCTCCCGGTATTGGAGTTGGCCGGCCCGGATCGCCGCGATGATCTCCTCTTGCTTCAGGCCGAACTCCTTCCGTGCCGTCTTGTCGCTGAGGGTCGATCCCTTGTTTTGCCAGCCGGAATCCAGGTCGTCCATATGCTTTCTGTCAGCAATCATGCCTGAGCCGACTGGTCCCCGTCAATGCGGCCGGCGCCTCATCGTCCGGCGAGCATGCGCCGGGTCATCTCTTCCACTGGCGCACGATCGTCCGTGAGCACGATGGCTCCCGGCCGCACCGCGGGTTCGGTGATCTCCGTGGCCGACTTGCGGGCCCATACCTGCCATGGATTCCTGCCCTCGACCGCGGCAAGACGGTCGCGGACGGAGACCAGCGTCTGCGGCCGCGCGAATGCCAGGACCATCTTGTTGCTGAAATAGCCGGCCGGCACGACCATCACCGACGGGTAGACCTGCTTCAACGTGGCTACTACAGACGCGAGCACTTCCTGTTGGCTGCCCACATCGAAGACGTTGATCATCGCCACGCCGTCGTCGCTCATGCGGCTGCGCACGAGACGGTAGAACTCCACCGTGGTCAGATAAAACGGCACGTAGGGGCCGCCATGATAAAGGTCCACGTGGACGATGCCGTACGGGCCGCGATTGCGCTGGAGCCAGGGGCGGGCGTCCGCCACGTGAATCCGCAGGTGCGGATCGGCGTGGAGGCCGAAGAAACGCTGGGCCGCATCCACCACTTTGCCGTCGATTTCGACCGCGTCAATGGCGGCTTCGGGCGCCGTGAGCCGGGTCGCCTGAATCGATCCGCCGCCGCCCATCCCCAGGACCATGACACTCCGGGCCGGCACCAGCAGCGGCCCCAGTGCAAAATCGTCGTAGTAGAAGCCGGTCCAGTTCGACGACTCGACCCGCACCGTGTGCACGGAGTCCCGGGAGTTGAGAAGCAGCACCAGGCGCTTGCCCTGGTGTGCCACACGGATCAGGTTGTAAGCCGATTCGGTGGTCCAGATGGTGTCGGTGGACCAGGAGAATTTCGGGACCGCTAACAGCAGCGCGAAAGGCACGAGCGCGGTGACGGCGTTTCGGCTCCGCGCCGCCAGCCCCGCCACAGCGATTGCGGCGGTCGCCAGGCAGAGTACCTCGAGCGTGGCCTGCGTTCCGAATTGCGGCAGCAGGAAGAAACTCGCGATCAGCACGCCCAGCATGCTGCCGCCGGTAGAAACCGCGTAGACCACCCCCGCGGTCGCGCCGACGTCACCGGCGCGGGCGAGAAGGCGAATGACAAACGGCCCGACACCCGCCAGGGCCGTCATGGGCGGGGCGAAAATCACCAGAGTCGCGATGACCGTCCCCGTAAAATCGCCCCAGCCCGACAAGGCCGCGAGCAGCGGCCGCGCAGTAAAGACGATGACTAGTTGATA
>Ga0116222_1000700_pt1 | contig 20012 bp, 19 predicted proteins | sample Sb_taG_12_FD_88963 | JGI IMG/M metagenome (GOLD analysis project Ga0116222, IMG submission 88963) | Peat soil microbial communities from Weissenstadt, Germany - Sb_50d_9_AC metaG | ecosystem: Environmental > Terrestrial > Soil > Wetlands > Peat | place: Germany: Weissenstadt | collected 2010-09-21
AACCAGCCCGCGAGGTGCTGGGCGATGAGGCTTTACCCCCCGGCCCCACCGAGCAGCGCGGCCTCGTCCAGGTGCCGGTAGGCCAGCGCGTACAGCAGCTGATCGGTCAGGTCCAGGCCGGTCAGCGCGACCGCCCAGTCCTTCTCGACCAGGAGTTCCTCGGTCAGCCGCCGCAGCGGCTGCAGCGCGGCCGCGCCGGTCCACGCCGCCTTGGCCTCGGCCAGCAGCGCGTCGCTGCCGTCGCCGAGCGCTAGGCCGACCCGGCTGAGCAGCTGCGCGTTGCCGACCCGGTCGAAGGCCGCGTAGGAACAGCACTGCTCGACCGTGCTGCCGTAGGCGAACCGGCAGCCGTAGGTGGAGATCATCTGCGCGCCGGACTCGTAATGCCGCAGCGGGATCACCAGGCCGCCGAGCAGCGCGGCCCACGGGCCGGGCAGCCGGGCCAGCAGGCCCCGCTTGTCCAGGTAGTCCAGGGTCGCGGCGAACGCCTCGTGCAGGTGCGCGCGGGCGGTCACGTACGGGGCGTAGTAGTACTGCCGCGGGTCGGTGAAGCTGTCCGGGTCGGTCAGCCGCAGCTCACTCCAGCGCGGATCGAACAGCTCGTGCTGCGGGTCCCAGAGCGGCCGGTAGTGGAAGTTCTCGGTCGCCTGGATCTCGACCGAGCCCTCCTCGTACCGGGAGGCGGGCCGGTCGCCGTAGCGCTCGGCCAGGTTGGTGAAGGTCTTGCGCCTGGGCTCGATGACCAGCGTGCGCAACTCGTACTGCACGGCCCCTCCTTACGGGCTAGGTGACGACCTCGTGATGCGGCAGCCCGGCCCGGACCAGCAACGCGGCCAGCAGGTCGGCGATATCCTCGGCGCTGGCCAGCTCGCGGGGCGGCCCGGCGGGCACGCCGTCGCCGGTGAGCTGGCCGAAGGCGATTCCGTCGGCGAACCGGGTGGAGATCCGGACGGCGCGGTTGCGGTAGTGCACGGCGAAGGCGAGCTCGTCACCGCCCGCCTCGTCGGCCAGCGTCAGGTGGTCCTCGTAGTCGGCGAGCACCGCGTTGGCCTCGCACAGCAGCTGCTCGGCCAGGGCCCGGACCGCGATATGCCGGTCGGCGCCGGTGTTCACCGCGGTGCCCGCGGACAGCCGGGTCCGGTACACCGGCGGCTCGGACAGCGCAGCCGGATCCGCGCCGATCAGCTCGGCCACCCGGGCCATGAATGGCGTCACCACGTGCCTCCCTCGGGGGTCCCCGCCGGGTCCTGCGGACTACGGCCGCCGCACCCGGTCGCGTTACCGGCGTGTTAACCGCACTGCAATGCAGGGTGCGCCACGTTCCAGGGCTCCCGGCGGAACGTTCGCGAGGACGGAACACGAGTTTGCCCAGGCCAGGAGGCCTCCAGTTCACGGCGGCCCGGGCCGCGATCCTGTTCCGTGACGCAGAACGCCCAGCCCGGCGCCGCGCTGATCTGCCTAATGTTCGTTACCGGGCCGGCAACTGCTGGTGTCGGCCTACGAGTCGCGGGTGCCGGTCGAGCCGCTGACCGAGAAAGCAGCGTGACCGCCGTCTTCGCCCGGAGGAACCCTATGAGTGACAGCAAGGCCGTGGCCGCGATCGTCGGATCCGGCAACATCGGCACCGACCTGATGTTCAAGCTGCTGCGGCACGGAGCCGCGGTGACCCCCCGGTACATGGTCGGCGTCGACCCGGCCTCGGACGGGCTGGCCCGGGCGGCCCGGATGGGGCTGGACGCCAGTCACGAAGGCGTCGGCTGGCTGCTGCGGCGCGACCCGCTGCCCGACATCGTGTTCGAGGCGACCAGCGCGCGGGCGCACGCCGCCAACGCGCCCCGCTACGCCGAGGCGGGGATCACCGCGGTGGACCTCACCCCGGCGGCGGTCGGACCGTACGTTTGCCCACCGGTCAACCTGGACCTCAACTTCAGCGCGCTCAACGTCAACATGATCACCTGCGGCGGGCAGGCCACGGTCCCGATGGTGGCGGCGGTCAGCCGGGTAGTCAGCGTGCCGTACGCCGAGATCGTGGCCTCGATCGCGTCCCGGTCGGCCGGGCCGGGCACCCGGGCCAACATCGACGAGTTCACCGAGACCACGGCCAGCGCGCTCAGCGCGGTGGGCGGGGCCATGCGAGGCAAGGCGATCATCATCCTGAACCCGGTCGACCCGCCGATGATCATGCGTAACACGGTGTTCTGCGCGATCCCCGCCGAGGCCGCCGAGCCGGGCCCGATGCAAGACGCGGTGACCGCGTCGGTGCACGAGATGGCCGAACGGGTCCGGGCCTACGTCCCCGGCTACACGCTGCGCGCCGACCCGCAGTACGACCAGGCCCGCGGCACCTGGCACGGGATGGCCCGGGTGGCGATCTTCCTCGAAGTGCGCGGCCGCGGCGACTACCTGCCCGACTACGCCGGCAACCTGGACATCATCACCGCCGCGGCCGCCGAGGTGTGCGAGCTGATGGCGGCGGGTCGGCTCGGCCGGAGCGCGGCGGGACCGATGGGAGCGGCGGCCGGAACGATGGGAGCGCAGTCATGACCCCGAACGAGCAGAACGGCCAGCGTGCGGGCACCTCCGGCCCGACGGCTGAGGGCCCGGCAGCCGAGGGCCCGGCGCCGGCCGCCCGGGCCGTGCGGCTGACCGACTCCACCCTGCGGGACGGCTCGCACGCGATGGCGCACCAGTTCACCGCCGAGCAGGTGCGGGCCGTCGTGCACGCCCTTGACACCAGCGGGGTCGAGGTCATCGAGGTCTCGCACGGCGACGGCCTGGGCGGTTCCAGCTTCAACTACGGCTTCTCCGCCGAGAGCGAGTTCGACCTGATCGCCGCCGGGGTGGCGCAGGCCCGGAGGGCGAAGATCGCGGTGCTGCTGCTGCCCGGGGTCGGCACGATCACCGACCTCAAGCACGCGCATGAGGTAGGCGCGTCGGTGGCGCGGATCGCCACTCACTGCACCGAGGCGGACGTGTCGGTCCAGCATTTCGGCGCGGCCCGGGCCCTCGGCATGGAAACCGTCGGGTTCCTGATGCTGGCCCACCGGATCAGCCCGGCCGGGCTGGCCGGGCAGGCCCGGACCATGGTGGACGCCGGCGCGCAGTGCGTGTACGTGGTGGACTCGGCCGGCGCGCTGGTGCTCGGCGACGCCCAGGCCCGGGTGCAGGCGGTGCTGGCCGAGGTGGGGGACCAGGCCCAGGTGGGCTTCCATGGGCACCAGAACCTGTCGCTCGGGGTGGCCAACTCGGTGCTGGCGGTGCAGGCCGGGGCGCGGCAGGTCGACGGCGCGCTGTGCGCCCTCGGCGCTGGCGCGGGCAACGCGCCGACCGAAGTGCTCGCGGCCACGTTCGACCGGATCGGCGTGCCTACCGGCGTCGACGTGCACGGGGTGCTCGAGGCGGCCGAGCAGGTCGTCCGCCCGCTCATCCCGCGGCTGCCGTGGATGGACCGGTCCTCGATCGTGCAGGGCTACGCCGGGGTGTACTCCAGCTTCCTGCTGCACGCCGAGCGGGCCGCCGAGCGCTACGGGGTGCCCGCGCACGAGATCCTGCAACGGGTCGGCGAGCACGGCTACGTCGGCGGCCAGCAGGACATGATCATCGATATCGCGCTGCAGATCGCGGAGGAACGCGACCTGGGCGACCTGCCCGCGGCGGGGGTCCGGTGACAGCCGGAGGAACCTGGAACGTCACCACCCTCGGCCCGGTCGCCGCATCGCAATGAGGAGAAAGAACAGTGGAGTTTTTCGGTCATGTCATCGACGGGCAGGAAGTCGAGTCGCTCGACCGGGCGCGGATGCCCGTCGTCGACCCTTATCTGCGCGAGCCGTGGGCGCAGGCCGCGGTCGGCGGGCCGGCCGACGCGGACCGCGCCGTCGCCGCGGCCCGCGCGGCCTTCGACAGCGGGCCGTGGCCGCGGCTGGGCTTCGCCGAGCGGCAGCGTCTGCTGCACGCGTTGGCGGACCTGCTAGAACGCCACGCCGATGACCTCGGCATGGCCGATACCCGGGACATGGGCAAGCCGGCCGACGACGCTCGCGGGCATGACGTGCCGCGCTCGGCGTGGAACTTCCGCTTCTTCGCCGACGACGCCCGGCTCGCCGCGGCGGACGCGCTGCCCTCCGACACTGGGCACCACATCTACACCCGGTATGAGCCGGCCGGGGTCGTCGCCGCGATCGCGCCGTGGAACTTCCCGCTGATGCTGGAGACCTGGAAGGTCGCACCCGCGCTGGCCTGGGGCAACACGGTCATCCTCAAGCCGGCCGAGCAGACTCCCTCCTCCGCCACCCTGCTGGGGCGGCTCGCGCTGGAGGCCGGGCTGCCGCCGGGCGTGCTCAACGTGCTGCACGGCTACGGCCCGGACTCGGCCGGCCAGGCGCTCACCGATCACCCGGGGGTGGATCGGATCACCTTCACCGGCGAGTCTGGCACCGGGCGCGTCATCGCGCGGGCGGCGGCGGCGAACCTGACCCCGGTGAGCCTGGAACTCGGCGGCAAGGGCGCCAACCTGGTCTTCGCCGACGCTGACCTGGATAACGCGGTGCACTGGTCGATCCGGTCCATCTTCAGCAACGCCGGGCAGGTCTGCCTGGCCGGCAGCCGACTGTACATCCAGCAGCCGGCCTACGAGGAATTCCTGGCCCGGTTCGTCGCCGCCGCCGACGCGCTGCGCCTCGGCGACCCGAGGCTCAGCGGGACCCAGCTCGGGCCGCTCGCGTCGGCCGAGCATCATGCCAAGGTCACCGGCTATCTCGACACGGTGGAGGCCGACGGCGGGAAGATCGTGACCGGAGGGCCGGGCGAGGGCTGGTTCGTCCGGCCGACTGTCATCGCCGGGGCGCCGCCGCAGGCCCGGGTGTGCCGCGAGGAGATCTTCGGGCCCGTCGTCGTCGTGCAGCCCTTCGGCTCCGAGGACGAGGCAGTGGCCCTGGCCAACGGGACCCCGTTCGGCCTGAACGCCATGGTGTTCACCGAGAACCTGAGCCGGGCCCACCGGGTCTCCGCGGCGCTGCGCGCGGGCACGGTGTGGGTCAACTGCTTCTTCGTACGGGACTTGCGCGCGCCGTTCGGCGGGGTCGGCGACTCCGGCGTCGGCCGGGAGGGCGGCCGGTTCAGCCGTGAGTTCTTCACCGAGCCCAAGGCCGTGGTGATGCAGATCTCGCCCGGCTGAGAGCCCGCTTCCCGGTCCTGCGGCGGCCCGCCGACCGATCCGCGGCTAGCTGGCCAGTCCCCGGCTGACGCGCCCGGCCAGGGTGTGCGAAAGCTTAGCCGCCGCGGTCAGCACGAGCCGGGAGGGCCTGCCGAAATCACCGAACTCCGGCGACGGGCCGGCCACCGATATGGCCGCGAAGGCCCGGCCGCGCGCGTTGCGGACCGGGGCCGCCACCGAGGTGAGCTGCGGATGCGACTCGCCGATGCTGACGGCGATCCCGCTGCGCCGGACGTCGGCCAGCGTCCGGTCCCAGTCGGCGGCCGAGGTGATGGTGCGCTCGGTCATCCGGGGAAAGCCCGCCTGCCTGCGTGCCTGCGCCATCGCAGGGTCGAACGCGGCCAGCACCTTGCCCCCGCTGGTGACATGGGCCGGCATTCGCCGCCCGCTGTCGGCCATCAGCCGGATCCCGGCCAGGGTGTGCAGTCGCTCGACGAACACCACGTCAGCGCCGTCAGCCACACTGAGGTGCACCGTATGCCCGCTGGCCTGCCGCAGTTCCTCCAGTAGCGGCAGGGCGGCGCGGCGCAGCGGGAACCGGTCCGAGGCCATCTGGCCGAGTTCGAACAGGCGCATGCCCAGCCGGTACCGGCCGGTGTCCGGATTGCGCTCCGCCAGGTCTCGCGCGCACAGCGTGGTGAGCAGCCGATGCGCTGTGCTTTTCGCCACACCCAGCCGACGGGCGACGTCGCTGACTCCGACCTCCTCGTCGCGCATCAGGCATTCGAGCACGTCAACCGCGGTGTAGACGCTCTGCACCCCGCCATCGGGCGGGTGCGTCCGCACTGGCCTGACCATAGGCGGACTATATTCACGACACACCGCCGGGCGTAGGGCCGAAGGTCCCCCAGCCCCGCGGTGGTCACGCCGGCCTTCTACGCAGCCTTCCTGGTCAGAAAGCGGATGAGCAGGGCATTGAACTCGGCGGCCCATTCGATCTGGCTCCAGTGGCCGCACCGGCCGAAGACGTGCAACTCGGAGCGCTCGATCAGCCCGAGCAGGCGATAGGCGTTGCTGAGCGGGATCACCTGATCATCGCGGCCGTGAACGATCAACGTCTCATGCTCGACGGCACGGATCTGGTCCTCGGGGGTGGACATGGCCTCCACCCACCGCTGACGCGGAGCCGGGAACATCGCCGAGAACGCCTCCTGGACGCCGGGCGCCAGCGCAGCCCGGTACCGGACCTCGGCCAGCTCACCGCTGACCAGATCGCGGCTGTAGGCGAAATAGTCGAGGATCTTGCGCATGTTCTCGAAACCAGGCTGGTATCCCCAGACCTGGTCCAGGCCTTCGGTGATCGGGAAGCTGACCCCCATGGAGCCCATCAGCACAAGACGATCGAGCCGCTCCGGGTGCTCTACCGCCACCCTGATCCCGAGACCCCCGCCGAAACTGTTGCCCACCAGCGAGGCCCGCTCGATGCCCAGCGCGTCCAGGAATCCGACGAGCTGATCGACCCAGCGCGCCATGCTGTAACCCGCCGTCGTCGGCTTGTCGCTGAACCCGAACCCGGCCATATCCGGGGCGAGGACACGAAAGTGCCGGGCGAGATCGCCGATGTTGAGGCGCCAGTTGGCATACGCGGTGACCCCGGGCCCCGACCCGTGGACGAGCAGGAGCGGAGGTCCCGAGCCGGCCTCCAAGTAGTTCGTTCCGATGCCCCGGACGTCGACGCGGGCTCCGATCTCTGGCTGACCGGGATCAGTCATCGTGCTCCTTATCAGTGGCACGCGGGATGCGCGGCGGAATTCAACTGCTATGTTGGCATGCGCTGCAGTTCCAGGCCTATTCCAGGGCGATCTCGTCCACGGCCAGGACGCCGGATTCGGCGACGGAAAGGCCGCGCCCGCAGTTTCAGCTATCCGATCCGTAGCCGCCGGGATCAAATCGCTTCACTGGGTTCGAACCAACGTAGGCGAAACTGGCGGTTTTACACCTGGTCCGCTGTCGGCCCTGACATGTGATGCGGCGGGCACGGCTCACAGAGTCCAGAGGGCTTGCGTAGGTGACAGGCGGGCTGCGCGGATGGCCGGCAGCAGCCCGGCGAGGGCGCCGATGAGGAGGGCGGCGCCGAGGCCGCCGGCCCAGGCTTCTGGAGGGATGACAACGGCCCAGCCCTTGGCGTGGGCGTAGATGGCGGTGGCGGCGGCGCCGGCGATGTCCCCGACGGTGCCGCCGGCCAGGGCGAGCAGGATGGCCTCGGCCAGGAACTGGGTGCGGATCTGGCCTTTGGTGGCGCCCAGCGCGCGGCGCAGCCCGATTTCCTGGCGCCGTTCGAGCACGGAGATGATCATGATGTTGGCCACGCCGACCGCGCCGACCAGCAGCGCGACCGCGCCCAGGCCGAGGAACAGGGTGTCGAAGGCGCCTGCGGCGTCGGCCTGCGCGGTGAGGGCGTCCGAGGGCTGGGAGACGTTGACCTCGTTCGGGTTTTCCGGGTTGGCCTGGGCGCCGAGCAGGTTGTCGACGGCGGTGGTGGCGGCCTGGGTGTTGACGGTGCGGACGTAGATCTCCGAGGGGTGCCCGTCGAGGCCTAGATACTGCTCGGCGGCAGGGAAGCCGACCAGGACCGAGGTGTCGATCCGCGGGGCCAGGGTGGTGGGGTTGAGGATGCCCACCACGTAGAACCACATGCCGCCGACCCAGATCCGCCCCCCGGGCCAGATCCGGTCGATGCCCATCAGCTGGGCGGCCTCCGCGCCGAGCACGGCGACCGGCTCGCGGGCTGTAGCGGCGTTGAGGTAGCTGCCCTGGGCGACCGAGGTGCCGACTACGACGGGCAGGCCCAGGCTGGCGGCGGTCACGGTCAGCCCGTCGGTGTCGATCGACGGGATCAGTGGGCTGCGGTAGACGCTGGCGCTGCTGACCGTGCCGGTGTACTGGACGCCGATGACGCCGGGCAGCCGGCCGATCATGCTGGAGGCGGCGTCGGGCAGCTCGGCGGCCTGGCCAGTGAGATCCGTCCCGTTGGTGACGGTCAGCAGGTTGGTGCCCAGCCGGCTGATCTCCGCAAGCAGCCCGGCCTGGGAGGAGTTGGCCAGGCCAAGGACGGCCACGATCGCGGCCACCCCGATCGCGATGCCCAGTGCCGACAGCGCGGCGCGCAGCTTGCGGGTGCGCAGCCCCACGCTGGCCAGCCCGGCCAGGTCGCCTGGGCGGAGCCGGGCCGGGGCGTCTGGGCCTGACGTGATGGTCATGATCGTCCTTCCCGCGCCAGCCAGCCCCCGACCGCGGCCGGGGCGGTGTCGGTGATGATGCGGCCGTCGAGCATCTCGATGCGGCGCCGCATCGAGGCGGCGATCGCGTGGTCGTGGGTGATCACGATGATCGTGGTGCCGGCGGCGTTGAGCTCTTCCAGCAGGGCCAGGATCGAGGCGCCGGTGGCGGAGTCCAGGTTGCCGGTCGGCTCGTCGGCCAGCACCACCGGCGGGCGGCCGACGATCGCCCGGGCGATCGCCACCCGCTGCCGCTCCCCGCCCGACAGCTGGGTCGGCCGGGCACCGGCCCGGTGCCCCAGGCTGACCCGCTCCAGCGCGGCGGCGGCCAGCTGGCGGCGCCGGGCGCGCGCCACGCCCGCGTACAGCAGCCCGTCGGCCACGTTATCGAGCACCTTCTGATGTTCGGCCAGGAAGAACTGCTGGAACACGAACCCGATCCGGGACGCCCGCAGCGCGGACACCTCCCGGTCGGTCATCCGGGCCACGTCCAGGCCGGTGACCCGCACCACCCCGCTGCTGGGCCGGTCCAGGGTGCCCATCAGGTGCAGCAGCGTGCTCTTGCCCGACCCCGACGGGCCGACCACCGCGGCCAGTTCCCCGGCCGCCACCGCCACGCTCACCTGATCCAGCGCCCGCACCGGCGGCGAACCGGGATACTCCTTCGTCACCCGCTCCAGCTCCAGGACGGCGCTCACGTCGCCGGCACCACGACTTGCTCGCCCGGCGTCAGAGCCCCGGTCACCTGCACCAGGCCGGAGTTGTCGTTGAAGATCCCGACCGTCACCGGCACCAGTCGCCGGGTGTTACCGGCGCCGATGACCTCGACCGCGTACCCGCCCGAGGACTGGGCCAGCAGCGCCCCCACCGGCACCGCGAGCACCGGGCCGGAGCTGCTGGCGGTGGTGATGTACACCGTCACCGGCGCCTGGTCCAAGGTCCCGGCCGCCGACGGGTGCGTCAGCGTGACCGTCACCTGAATCGTCGCGTTATTGGCCGACCCGGACGCCACCGTGCCGACTGAGGAGATCGTCCCGGGCGTGCTGGCACTGCCCGGCAGCGTGACCGTGACCGCGTCTCCCACCGCCAGCTCCGATTCCTGGGAGGTGCTTAGCGGGATCGTCACCATGTGCTGGTCCGAGGTCGCCGCCAGCACTGGCCCAACCGCCGGGCCGCCCAGGCTGCCCAGCACGTTCGTGACCCGGATCGCCTCCGGCTCGAACACCACCGACCCCAGCGGCAGCGACCCCGGCGGGCTGGAAACCCCCAGCGCCGACTCCATCTGCTGCACCCCGTATGCGGTCTCCCACGAGAAGTAATCCCAGCCCAGCGCACTGATATCCGAGCTATCGGCATAGCCAAGCGCCACCAAGTCCTGATTCAGCTGGGTCACATCCGCCCCGGTCAGCCCCTCATCCAGCGTCCGCCAGGCCGGCACCGACCCGTAGAGCAGCACCACCGGGCTGCCGTTATCTACCCGGTAGAGCGCCTGCCCCTGCCGGATCACCTGCCCCGCCGACGGCAGCCAGGTCAGCGCGCCGCCGCCCTGCCCCCGCACCGTGTACGACTCCGCGTACCCCAAGGTCGCGTCCACCGGCACCACCGACGACAGATCCTCCCGCACCACCGGCTGCGTCGCCGGCGGCGGCGCCCCCTGCCCGCTCCCGGACGAGCCATGCGACCGGAACGCACCCGCCGCCCACGCGATCCCCGCCCCGGCTCCGAGCACGACGAGCACCAGCACCACCGCGACCGCCCGCCGGAGCCGACCGCCCGGCTGCGCCTGGCCGGCCTTCCCGGCCACAACGGCACCGTCGCGCTGGCCGGCCTCCCCGCCACGGGAAACGGTCCCGCTCATGACGCTGACGCGTGCGTTTGCGTCGATATGTGGACGCTCGCGCCTGGGGGCAGCAGATGCCGACAGGCGCTCAGCGCGGCCTGGAACTGCGGCGAGTTGGGGTTGAAGGCACCACTGTTACCGGGCGCCGGGCTCTGGCCGCCCAGTCCGAGGTTGAAGTTCGGCACGCCGTGACTGCGCACGCACTGTTCCCACTTCAGCAACTCGGGGAGCGCTTTCTCCTGCCCTTGCTGCTCTTGCTGCTCCATCTGCTCCAGCTGTGAGATAGACGGGCCGCCAGGCAGCAGATGCCGGCAATCGCCATAAGCCGCCTGCGCCTGGCTGCTGTTGATGTCAATCGACGACCCCCCGGCGCCCTCAATTGACCCGTTTGACGTCAAGGTGTAGCTCCCCGATGCATTGGGGTCGGGGAAGTCCGGCACGCCGTGGCCGCGCATGCACTGCGCGAGGGCAAGCACCTGCGCGTAGGTCGGCGGGCTGGCGGAGGACGGGGCACTGCCGCCGCCGCACGCCGTGGCCAGCACGGCGACGGCTGCCGCGACAGCCAGGGCGCCCGCGCGCCGCAGGCCCCGGTTACCAGTGGTCTTGCCGTTCATCGCGGCCTCCTCGTAGAGCCGGGGCGTGTCTTTCTGCTACTGCCTGTTGTACAGAAGGGGAGGTGACGGCACGGTGACCAGAAATGTCACCTGGCTGTCACCTGTGACCTGCGATCCTGGGAAGCGGGCAGCTGGCTGACATACCGGGGGGGCGCAGGAGGCGGCGGGCAGGCGATGCGGGTTCTGGTGACCGAGGACGACGAGGTGCTGGCCACGGCGGTGGCGGCCGGGCTGCGCCGGGAGGGGATGGCCGTCGACGTGGCCCTGGACGGCGGGGCGGCCCTGGAGCGCCTGGCGGTCAACCGCTATGACGTGGTGGTGCTGGACCGGGACCTGCCCGGCGTCCACGGCGACGACGTCTGCCGGGCCCTCGCCGCGGGCAGATCCGAGACCCGGGTGCTGATGCTCACCGCGGCGAGGTCGGTCCAGGACCGGGTCGAGGGCCTCGGGCTGGGAGCCGATGATTACCTGCCCAAGCCGTTCGATTTCGCGGAACTCGTGGCCCGCATCCGGGCCCTGGGCCGGCGCGCCGGCGCCCCGCTGCCCGCCACCCTCGAGCACGGTGACCTGAGCCTGGACCCGGCACGCCGCGTCGCGGTCCGCGCCGGGCGGCGCCTGCCGCTGACCCCGAAGGAACTCGCCGTGCTGGAATGCCTGCTCGCCGCGGACGGGAGGCCGGTCCCGGCCGAGGAACTGCTCGAACGGGTATGGGACGAAGCGGCCGACCCGTTCACCAGCACCGTGAAGACCACCATCGGCCGGCTCCGGGCCAAGCTCGGCGACCCGCCGGTGATCCAGACCGTCCGGGAAAGCGGCTACCGCATCGGAGAACCCTAATGCACACTCCCCGCCCGCGCCCCGGTCCGCCGCGCTGGCTGCGGCTGCCCCGCCGCACCGCCCGGCTGCGCCTTACCGTCCTGTACGGCGCGGCGTTCCTGGCCTGCGGCGCAGCCGTGCTCGCCGTCGTTGCCTACCTGCTCTACGGGCACACGACGCCGCAATCGCCCTCCAACCAGCCGAAAAGCTCCGCCTCCGCAGTACTCCACGCCAAAGTCCCCATCGCCGACGTCCAGCAGGCAGGTGGCTACGACATAGTCAAAGTCCCCGTCGAAGTCCCCATCGCCGACGTCCAGCACGCAGGTCGCTACGACATAATCAACGCCTCTATGCCCGTCGCCGCCGCCCGGCAGCTTCAGGGGCCGCCTGCCCTCACCCCCGCTGAGCAGGCTAAGTTGCTTGCCGATGCGCAGTTTCACATTAACTACGACAAGCGGGAGATCCTGATCATCTGCGCCATCGCCCTGGCGGCCATCGCGGTGGCCGCCGCCTCGATCGGCTGGATGATCGCCGGCCGGGTGCTGCGCCCGCTGAGCACGATCACCGCCGCCGCGCGGCGGATCGCCGCCAGCAGCCTGCACGAGCGGCTGGGCCTGCACGGACCCGACGACGAGCTCAAGGAACTCGCCGACACCCTCGACGACCTGTTCGCGCGGCTGGAGGCCTCGTTCGACGTCCAGCGGCGCTTCGCCGCCAACGCCTCGCACGAGCTGCGCACGCCCCTGACCCGGGAACGCACCCTGCTCCAGGTCACCCTCGCCGACCCGGCCAGCACCACCGCCACCTGGCACGCCGTCAGCCGGGAACTGCTCGCCTCCAACGCCGAGCAGGAACGCCTCATCGAGGCGCTGCTCACCCTGGCCGGCAGCGAAGCCGGCACCGGTGAGCGCGAGCCCCTCGACCTGGCGGCCATTACCGGCGAAGCCCTGGCCGCCGCCCACCCCGCGATCAGCCGCCTCGGCTTGCACGTCCACGCCGACATCCAGCCAGCCATCCTCGACGGTGACCCGCTGCTGGTTCAGCCGCTGGTGACCAACCTGATCGACAACGCCGTCCGGCACAACATCCCGGGCGGAAACATCCAGATCACTACCAAGACCAGCGAGGCCGGCGCCGTCCTGTCGGTGACCAACTCCGGGCAGGTCATCCCGCCGACCGAGGTCGACCGCCTGTTCCAGCCCTTCCAGCGGCTCGGCCCCCGCCCCGCCCGCCACGGCCACGGCCTCGGCCTGTCCATCGTCCGCGCCATCGCCACCGCCCACGGCGCCACCATCGGGGCACGCGCCCTGCCCGGCGGCGGCCTCGCCGTCGACGTCACTTTCCTCCCGCCGCCACCCGGTCCCCGCACCGACCCTGGCATCCAGCCAGGGGCCCGCAGCAACCGGACAGGCCGGGTATTGCCCTCATCGCTGTGACCGCCAGAGCGGCGCCGTCACAGCGCAGCTGCTGGGCATCCCCCATCGGTCACCATCCACTCGGTGACCAGATCCGGCCCGAGCATGACCCGGGCCGCGGCCAGCTCGCGATGGCTCGGGTAGGCGGCCGGGTGTCAGCACGGATTCAGCACCGTTTTCCGGGTCGCTGCTAAAGCCGCGGTGGTTATGACGATGCGCTCGCGGACTCTTGTGTGTCACGGGAACTTCCGTGACCCGTTGCCGCTCCGGTTAGGTTCATCAGCTCGTGGAGTACGTCCGATGCGATGTCGGGCAGGGACCGCCTTTCGCCTTCGCGGATCCACTGCGCGAACGCGATTCCGAACACGGTGGCGCCGGACTCCGCCGCAAGGGTGGCCGCCGGCTCGCCGATGCCTCGCGCGCGCAGGGCCTCGGCGACCGTTGTGGCGAGGCCTGCGAGTTTGTGCAGTTCGCGTTCCCGGAGCGCGGGGTTCTGGTCGATCACGGACTGCCGAGCACGGGAGTATGTGCGGCGCTCGTCGGGGAAAAACGATGCCGCCGCCTGAAGCGCGCAGGCGATGACCTCGAGCGGGGATGCGTCAGGCGGCGCAGCGTCCACCCCGTCGACGAACGCCTGGAGGAACTGTTGCTGCCCGTAGAACAGCACCTCGCGCTTGTCGCTGAAGTGCCGGAAGAAGGTGCGCTCGGTCAACCCGACGGATTGCGCGATCTCCGCGGCGGTCGTCTGCTCGAACCCGCGAGTGGCGAATAGCTCGAGTGCCGCTGCCTGCAGGCGCTCTCTCGCGCCCGGCTCCCAACGCACCATGATGCCGAGTCTAGTGATGACAGCGACTGTCGTATAGGTGTACAGTGATGTCTGTAGCTGACATCAGTCACTGACATCATCGCATCAGCCGCTCCGCCCGTGGCGGAGCCGAAGGGACACAGCGACATGCGCGTTTTCGTCACCGGAGCCTCCGGATGGATCGGTTCCGCCACCGTCGATGAACTTCTCGCCGCCGGGCACGAGGTCACCGGGCTCGCCAGGTCCGACGCTTCCGCCGCTGCCCTCCAGGCAAAGGGGGTCCAGGTCCGCCGCGGTCACCTCGACGATCTCGCGAGCATCCGTGCTGGCGCTGAGGACGCCGAAGCCGTCATCCATCTCGCGAACAAGCACGACTGGTCCAACCCGGCCGCCTCAAGCGCGGCCGAGCGAGCCGCGGTCCAGACCATAGGCGACGCGCTCGTCGGCACCAACCGCCCCTTCCTGCTCGCCTCAGGCGTCGCCGCCCTCACCCAGGGCAGGCCTGCCAGGGAGGACGATGCGTCCCCGTTCCATGGCCCGGAGTCGCCGCGTGGAGGCAGCGAGAATCTCGCGCTCGAGTACGTCGACCGCGGTGTGCACACTGTGAGCCTGCGCTTCGCGCCGACCGTGCACGGAGCCGGCGACCACGGGTTCATCGCGACGATCGCCGCGGTGGCCCGCGAAAAGGGCGTCTCCGGTTACCCGGGAGACGGGACCAACCGGTGGGCCGCCGTGCACCGGTCCGATGCCGCGCGCCTCGTCGCCCTTGGACTCGCGAAGGCTCCGGCCGGCGCTCGCCTGCACGCCGTCGCGGAAGACGGCATACCCACCCGCGATATCGCAGAGGCCATCGGCCGCGCCTTCGGCCTCCCCGTCACGTCGATCGCCCCAGATGACGTCCCAGGTCATTTCGGGTGGATCGGCACCTTCTTCGGCATGGATCTCGCGGCGACGAGCACCGAGACACGGGAGCTTCTCGGCTGGGTACCCGCAGGCCCGACTCTCATCGAGGACCTTGACGCGGGTGCGTACTCGGCGCGCACGCCGATGGCCGAGTAAGGGGGCTTCGGCCGGCGTGGAATGGTCGCGGGGTGTGCAGGGAACCGATTTAGATGAGGATCCGGCTTCGTACTTGAGCCCTACATGAGCAGTGGTCCGGGGTATCTGAGCAGTGGCACATCAGGCTTCACAATGAGTGACTTCGCGGAGTCCTTCGCCGGCGTAGATGAGGGGTCGGCGAAGGCGAGGTCCTGGATCCAGGGGATGACGCGCAGGGCGCTCCGCGGCCACGACGCCGCTTGTCTTGACCGTCCATGCGCAATCGCACCCAGTGACGGACGAGCTGAAGCAGCGATTCGACGTCGAACTGATCGGACTATCAGCCGCGAAACGGGATTAGTTGCCGGGGCGGCTGCTATCCGGTTGCGCCGATACGGCCCGGTGGCGGAACACCTGGTCGTTCGGTTGCCTGGATGCCGGTGCCCTGGGCCGGGGCTTCGGCCGAGGGGATGGTGACCGTGACGGACAGGCCGCCGTCATTGCGGGGGCGGGCGGTGACGGTGCCGCCGTGGATCGCGGCGATGGACGCGACGATGGCCAGGCCGAGCCCGAAGCCGTCGTGGGACGTGCGGTCGCTGAGGCGCTGGAACGGCTGGAAGATGCGGCCGGCGTCGGCGGGGCTGATGACCGGGCCGGTATTGGCCACGGTCAGCTGGCTGCTGCTCGCGGTGGTGCGGGTGCTGATCCAGATGTCGCCGGCGGCGATGTTGTACCGGACCGCGTTGTCGATCAGGTTCGCGATGAGGCGCTCGGCCAGCACCGGATCGCCGGAGATGACGGCGGGCTCCAGCGTGGCGTGCACCCGCCGGTCGCCCAGGCCGGCGGTGTCGAGGACGTCTTCGGCGGCCGTGGCCAGGTCGACCTCCTCGCGGACGGTGAGCCCGCGCTCGTTGCGCGCGAGGATGAGCAGCGCGCCGATGAGGTGCTCGGCGTGATTCACCGCAGCGCGGATGTCTGCCGCCATGCCGCGCATGTCGCCGGGCGTGCTGCCGGGATTGCCCAGCACGACGTCGACGGTGGCGCCCATGACGGCGAGCGGGGTGCGCAGTTCATGGGAGGCGTTGGCGATGAACCGCTGCTGGCCCTCGAACGCGGCCTGGAGCCGGCCGAGCATCTCGTCGAACGTCTCGGCCAGTTCGCGGAGCTCGTCGCGGGGACCTGTCGGAGCGACCCGCGCCGACAGGTTGTGTTCGGACGCGGCCCGGGCGGCCGTCGTGATCTGGTGCACCGGGCGCAGCGCCCGCCCGGAGAAGATCCAGCCTAGGATCGCGGCGAGGGCGATGACCACGGCCAGCGTGATCAGCGAGTACTGCAGCAGATGCGACAGGGTCAGGTCACGCTGGCCCTGCGCGCCCTGCTGCTGGAAGTACGCGGCGCACTTGGCAAGGACGCCCGGGGCGGGATGGGCGCTCAGTTCCTCGGACCGGCATTGCGCCGCGAACCTGACCAGATCGCCGGCAGATGGCTGCCGGCCATCCCCCTGGCCCTGCCCCGACGTCCCCAGCCCCGCCACCAGGGTGTAGCTGACCGCCACGACGATCGCCCCGCACACGGCGAACAGGCCGGTGTACAGCAGGGTCAGCCGTGCCCGGACGGTCAGCCGCAAGCGGCTCACATCCGGTACCCCTTGCCCACCACGGTCTCGATCAGCGGCGGGTCGCCGAGCTTGCGCCGCAGCCGGGCCATCGTCACCGAGACGATGTTGCTGAACGGGTCGGCGTACGCGTCCCAGACGTGCTCGAGCAGATCCTCCGCGCTGACCACGGCGCCGCCGGCGGCCAGCAGCGTCTCCAGGATCCCGAACTCCTTGCGAGTCAGGGACAGCGGAAGGGAGCCGCGGCTGGCGCGGTGCCGGGCGCGGTCCACGGCCAGGTCCCCGCGGCGCAGGACCGGCGGCCCGGACGGCGCGCGGCGCGACAGCGCCCGCACCCGGGCGACGAGCTCGGCGAACGCGAACGGCTTGGGTAGGTAGTCATCCGCGCCCAGTTCCAGCCCGTCGACCCGGTCCTCGACGCCGGCGGCGGCGGTGAGCATGAGGATCCGCGGGCCGCCGCCGGCCACCGCCCGGCACACCCGGTCACCGTGCACGGCCGGCAGATCGCGGTCGAGCACGATCACGTCATAGGCCGTCTGCGCGGCCGCGTCCAGCGCCGCCGCGCCATCGTGCACGACGTCCACGGCCATCCCGGCCTGGCGCAGCCCCTGAGCGATCCGGCCGGCCAGCGTCGCATGGTCCTCGGCCACCAGCACCCGCATCTGACCATCATGCGCCGGCCGACATGACATCCGTGCAACATCGCCGGTAGCGCTGATGTCACCCGCCCGGGCGTAGAACTGCCGGCATGAAGCCAATCCCCATGCCGCCGGCAGCGCGAACCGCGGCCGCCATCATCACCACGGCCCTGGCCCTGCTGGCGGCGGCATGCAGCGGCAGCTCTTCGTCCACCGGTCCCGGCGGCTCATCGAATGCGGGAGGGTCAGCGAGTTCCGCGCTGCTCGCCTTCTCCCAGTGCATGCGCTCGAACCGCCTGCCGAATTTCCCCGACCCCCAAGCAACCGGCGGCACAAAGTTCCCTGACGCGCAACAACTCGGGGTCAGCAGCTCCCAGTACCAGGCGGCCGAGAACAACTGCCAGCACCTGCTCCCGGCCGGCTCCAATGATGAGTTTCCCCCGGCCGAGGTGCAGCAGCTGCTGATCGGCATGCGGGAATTCAGCCAGTGCGTGCGCTCCCACGGGGTGCCGAACTGGCCCGACCCCACCACCGATTCCGAGGGGCGACCTGTGTTCGATCTCGGTGCAGCCGGTATAAGCCGCAGCGACTTTCATTCGGCGCAGGTTCAAACCAAGATCACCGAATGCCAGCACCTGCTGCCCGCCGCGCTCGGAGGAGGGGCTCCCGTAGGCGGATCGTAGGCGACGCTCGAGGCGCTGCTTATCCTCTCCCGGAGCGAGTCCGGACGTCTGCGGCGGGAGCCCGTCGGCCTGGCCGCGACTGCCACCGAAGTCCTGCGAAGCCGGCCGACATGACATCCGTGCAACATCGCCGGTAGCGCTGGTGTCACCCGCCCGGGCGTAGAACTGCGGCCATGAAGCCAAGGACCGTAATTCGCCGCAGGTCAAGGCCAGGGAGCGGCAATGCCAGTCGCTGCTGCACCTACGCTACGGGCCGCCCATAGCCGGAAGCGGAAGGGACGGAGATGGATCGTGAGTGAGACGGTTTCGCACGGCCGGGAGGCCGGGCAGCAGGCGGAGGTCCTGGCGGCCGCGGGGGCACGGGGATCGCGCGGCCGTGGCCGCTGGGTGGCCCTGGGCATCGTGGTCGTGGTGGCGGCCGGGGCGGTATCGGCGTGGCGGGCGGGGGTGCTTTCCCCGGCCGCCTCGTCCGGGGCAGGGGGCCAGGGGGCGCCCGCGCCCTCGACGGCGGCGGTGACCCGGCAGGATATCGCGGCGGTGACGCCGGTGACCGCGACGCTGGAGTATGCCGGGTCCTATCCGGTGACCGGGCAGGGCGGCGGGACGCTGACCTGGCTGCCGTCGCCGGGGCAGATGATCCGGCAGGGGCAGGTGCTGTACCAGACCGGCAGCGGCTCACCCGTGGTGCTGCTGTACGGCAGCGGGCCGGACTGGCGGAGCCTGGACGAGGGCGTGACGGGGCAGGACGTGTCCCAGCTCAACCATGACCTGGTGGCGCTTGGGGACGCGGACAGCGCGGATATCGCCGCGCTGGGCTGGGATTACTACTCGTGGCAGACGGCGTACGCGGTGCAGCGGCTGGAAGAGCACCTGGGGGTGGCCAGCCCGCCGGGGAGCCTGTCTTTGGGGCAGGTGGTGTTCGAGCCGGAGGCGCTGCGGGTCAGCCAGGTGACGGGGAGCCTGGGCGGCCCGGCGTCCGGGCCGGTGCTGGCGGCGACCTCGGACCGGCACGTGGTGACGATCCCGCTGAGCACCTCGCAGGAGTCGGAGGTTGCGGTGGGGGACGCGGTCACGGTCACGCTGCCGGACGGTGCCAGTACGCCCGGGACGATCTCCTCGGTGGGCACGGTGGAGTCCGGGACGGCCGGCAACGCGACAGTCCCGGTGACGGTCGCGCTGACGCACCCGTCGGTGGCGGGGAGCCTGGACCAGGCGCCGGTGACGGTGAACATCACCACCGCCACCGCGCACAACGTGCTGGCGGTACCGGTGACGGCACTGCTGGCGCAGGCCTCGGGCGGGTACGACGTCGAGGTTGCCGGGCCGGGGAACACGCGGCGCTGGGTGCCGGTGACGCCCGGGATCTTCGACGACGCCGACGGGCTGGTGCAGGTGACCGGGGCGCTGACTCCGGGCGAGCGCGTCGTGGTGGCGGCGTCGTGACCGCCGCGGGGACGGCCGCGGCCCCGGGTTCCGCCGACGGTTCCGGTACTGGAGCTGGAGCAGGTGTCGAAGGTGTATCCCGGGTCGCCGCCGGTGCGGGCGCTGGACCGGGCGAGCCTGGCGGTTGCCGCCGGGGAGCTGGTGGCGGTGGCCGGCCCGTCGGGGTCGGGTAAGTCCACGCTGCTGCACCTGATGGGCACCTTGGACAAGCCGACTGCCGGGACGGTACGCGTCACCGGCCTGGACGTGGCCCGGATGACCGACCGGGAGCTGGCCGGGCTGCGGGCCTCCCGGGTCGGGTTCGTGTTCCAGCAGTTCTTCCTCGCTGAGCACCAGAGCGTGCTGGGCAACGTGGCCGACGGGCTGCTGTACGCCGGCATCCCGCGCGGCCGGCGGCGGCTGCTGGCCGCCGCGGCGCTGGAGCGGGTCGGGCTGGCGCACCGGGCCGCCGCCCGGCCGACCCAGCTGTCGGGCGGCGAGCGGCAGCGGGTCGCGATCGCGCGGGCGGTGGCGGGCGCGCCGCCGGTGGTGCTGGCTGATGAGCCGACCGGGAACCTGGACTCGGCCACCGGCGCCGCCATCCTGGCCCTGCTGGAGGAACTCAACGCCGCCGGGACGACGATCATCATCATCACCCACGACCACGCGGTCGCCGCCCGGACACACCGCCGCATC
>Ga0116222_1000705_pt1 | contig 19874 bp, 18 predicted proteins | sample Sb_taG_12_FD_88963 | JGI IMG/M metagenome (GOLD analysis project Ga0116222, IMG submission 88963) | Peat soil microbial communities from Weissenstadt, Germany - Sb_50d_9_AC metaG | ecosystem: Environmental > Terrestrial > Soil > Wetlands > Peat | place: Germany: Weissenstadt | collected 2010-09-21
GACTACTCGCCAATCACCACCGGGAGGCAAACCCATGCAGTATGTGAACCTCGGCGCTACCGGCCTGCGGGTCTCGCGCGTCTGCCTGGGCATGATGAGCTTCGGCAACGACAGCGACCGCTCATGGGTGCTCGACGAGGACGCCGCCGAGCCGATCGTGCGGGCGGCCGTGGAGGGCGGCATCACGTTCTTCGACACCGCCGATACGTACTCCAAAGGCGCCAGCGAGATCGCCACCGGTCGCCTGCTCGCAAAGCTCCTCACGCGCGATGAGATCGTCGTTGCCACCAAGGTCTTCATGCCGATGACGCCCGGGGAGAACGGCGGCGGCCTTTCCCGCAAGCACATCCTCAGCGCGATCGACGCGTCGCTCGGGCGCTTGGGGATGGACTATGTCGACCTCTACCAGATCCACCGCTGGGACAGTCGCACGCCGATCGAGGAGACGATGGAGGCGCTGCACGACGTCGTGCGTGCTGGCAAGGCGCGCTACATCGGCGCCAGCAGCATGTTCGCCTGGCAGTTCGCAAAAGCCCTGCACGTCGCCGAGCGACACGGCTTCACGCGCTTCGTCTCGATGCAGAACCACTACAACCTCATCTACCGCGAGGAGGAGCGCGAGATGATCCCGCAATGCATCGAGGAGGGGATCGGCGTGATCCCCTGGAGCCCGCTTGCGCGGGGTGTGCTGGCGGGCAGCCGAACACGCGATGGCGCCCGCCTGACGACACGCGCCGGCGGCGATCAGTTCACCGACTACCTCTACAGCCAGCCCACCGACTTCGACGTGGTCGAGCGCGTGGCTGAGGTCGCGGCCGGGCGCGACGTGCCGCCCGCACAGGTGGCCCTCGCCTGGCTACTGCACAAGCCCGGGGTTACCGCGCCGATCGTCGGAGCCACCAAGCCCGATCATCTCCACGACGCCCTCGCGGCCGAGCAGTTGACGCTCAGCGACGAGGAGATCTCGCGGCTGGAGGAGCCCTACGTGCCCCACCCAGTGCTCGGACACGGATAGGGCGGCCGTTCATCGGATCTGTTGTGTGTGTGTGTGTGTGTGTGTTTGAGTGAGTGAGAGAGGGCTGGAGGAGAACGTCTCGGAGAGCGTCTGTTTGGGATCTGTGGGGGCCGGAGGCTGCGATGCCTTCGGCTATCCGGCGAGTGAGAGCGAAGGCCGGCGGAGGGCGTCTCGGAGAGCATCTGAGGGCATCTCGGAGAGCATCTATTTGGCTAGGGGCGAGTGAGTGAATGCAGAGCCGATACCCAGTCGCTTGCGATCTCCCTTTGCGCTGTTGCGAGGCTGAGCTTGCCGGCGCATACCAGCGCGTTCAGCCGGTGCTCGAGCGCGTCCTTCGAGTTGGGGCTCGCCCCCGGCTCGGGCCACAGGTTACGGGGGTCGTTCACCGCTCCGCCCAGCTCGAGTGGGACGAGATGGTCGTACTCATAGTCCCTCAACGGTCCATCGTCGCCGTAGGCGGCGAGACTCGCACGCTTCTCGGGCTCGGTGACCGACTCGGGCGGGCGTACCGTCGATGTGTAGCCCTCGCGACAGATCGTCTCCGCGATGTTCGCCTGCCTGACGGCAGGGTCGATCGCTCCGGGAGTGCAGCGTGGGTCGGGAAGCGAGAAAAGCCCCGATCCGCGCGCGTGACAGGATCCCGGCGGCGGTTGTGGCTCGATCGCGTTGGCGCCGCCGCCCGACACGGCCGAGCAGCCGCTCGTCACGGCGGCGAGTGCGAGCGCCGCAGCGACAGTCTGAATGCGTGCTCCTCTGGCGGTCATCGGCGGACCGTAGCGCTCGCTTCGGCCCTTTCAGGGGATCGGGTTGGTGGGGGGCGAGGATCGGGTTGGTGGGGGGCGGGAGGAGTCGTCTGTGAGCTGCCCCGTGCGGGCTCGGGCGCGGCGCATCCCAGTCGACCGCTAGCGTGGGACGCCGATGAAGCTCGTCACTCCCCGCCCCAACGTCGAACTGCGCCCCAGCGATGCGGGCGAGCAGATGGTGGTGCTCGCCTTTCCATATGACGCGCAGATCGTGGCGCTCGTGCGGATGATTCCCAACCGGCGCTTCGATTGGGACGCCCGCGAGTGGTCGGCGCCGGCTGAGGACTGGGCCGGGATTCACGTGGCGGATGTGCTCGAGCGCTTCCCCGAGCTCACCGCCGCTCCGGAGGTGGACGCGTGGCTTTCAGGCATCCAGCGGCGGTGGATCGGCTATGTGCGCACCGCCCGCCACGACGGCCGCGGCTGGTGGGTGCTCGATACGCGGGCCGGCATCGTCCCCGAGGCATTGTTGGCTGTCGACGCGATCGAGTACGAGGGCAGGCTGCTCGTGCCGTTCAGCGCGACGGCCGCGCGGGAGCTGCGCGCGCTGCGCTCGGCGCGCCTGGACGCCGCCGCCGAGCGCTGCCTTGAGATCGTCGAGCGGGGGGAGTCGCCGCCCCCGGCCCGGCTCGTCCTCGCGCATGGGGTCGACGGCGCGCGCTTGCGGCTCGAGGTCGTGTGGGACCCGGACGTCGGCGCCGCGTTCGAACGCCTCCCAGGCGCCGCCGGCAGCCGCTCGGTGCCGCTGGACCCGTGGGTGGCCGAGCAGCTCGACGCGTTCCTCGCCCGCCACGAAGTTCAGGTCTCGGGGCCCGCGGTCGAGCTACTCGACGGACTGCTGGCAGAGCAGCGTGAGGCCGCTGCCGCAATTCGCGCTTCGCGCTCTGATGGCGCTGAGCCGATCGCTGAGACCGCCGCCGTGCTGGGCGGCGAGCTGGCGCCGTTCCAGTGGGCCGGCGTGCGCTACGTGCTCGAGGCGCGGCGCGCGTTCCTCGCCGACGAGCAGGGCCTGGGCAAGACGGTCGAGGCGCTCGCGGCGCTCGAGGCCGACGGGGCCTACCCGGCGATCGTCGTGTGCCCGGCGTCGATGAAGCTCGGCTGGCAGCGCGAGGCGGCGCGCTGGCTGCCGCACCGCTCGGTCGTGGTCGTGGAGGGACGCTCCGCGGTCCCGCCCAGCGGCGGCGAGATCACGATCCTCAACTACGAGATCGTCGCCGCCCATCGTGAGACGCTGGCCCGCCGGCGTCCGCGCGCGCTCGTGGTCGACGAGTCGCACTACTGCAAGAACCCCCAAGCCAAGCGCACGCAGGCCGTGCGTCGGCTGGCCAACGCCGTGGCGCCCGACGGTCTGCGCCTCGCCCTGACTGGGACGCCGGTGCTCAACCATGCGGATGAGCTGATTCCCCAGCTGCGTGTGATCGGCCGCCTCGAGGACTTCGGCTCGGGCGCGCGCTTCTCGCGCCAGTTCCGCGGTGAGCTGAGCGAGGAGCGACTGCACTGGCATCTGCGCCGGCGCTGCTTCGTGCGCCGCCTGAAGTCCGAGGTGCTCCCGCAGCTGCCCGCCAAGCGCCAGGTCGTGATCCCCGTCGCGCTGACGAACGAGCCCGAGTACCGACTCGCCGAGCAGGACGTGATCGCCTGGTTGCGCTCGCAGCCGCTCGACCTATCAGAGCTCAACGCCCGCATCGCGGCGACGCTGCGCGCCAAGCGCCTGGCGCAGCTGGGAGCTCTGCAACGCCTCGCGGCACGCGGCAAGCTCGCGGCGGCGCTGGCCTGGATCGAAGACTTCCTCGCCTCCGAAGAGGCACTTGTCGTGTTCGCCCGCCACGTCGAGGTTCAGCAGGCCGTGCTCGCGCGCTTCCCCGACGCGCTGCATCTTCTAGGTGGCGACTCGCTCGCCGAGCGCGAGGCGTCGATCGCGGCTTTCCAGGCGCCTGAGGGCCCTCCGCTGATCGTCTGCGCCACCCGCGTGGCCGCCCAGGGCATCACGCTCACGCGCGCCTCGAATGTGGCCTTTCTGGAGCTCGAGTGGACGCCGGCGATACACGACCAGGCCGAGGATCGCTGTCACCGCATCGGCCAGCGCGACGCGGTCACCGCCTGGTACCTGCTCGCGGCCGAGACGATCGACGAGACGATGGCCCGCCTGATTCAGCAGAAGCGCGAGATCGTCGCCGCGGTCACCGACGGCCGCCGCGAGCACAGCGACGGGATGGTCGAATCCGTCGTGCGCGAGCTGCGCGACGGCCGTCCGTTTCAGCGCCTGCGCGCGGTCAAAGACGAGCCCGCGCGCGGGCGGCGGAGATCGGCTTCTGCGTGATGCCGGTGGTAGGGCGGGCCAGCACCCATCGCAGTGAATGTCGTCTCAAGCCAATTCTGGCCGGAAGAGACGAACCGACAAAGCACTTACTGGTGGGATAGGGCCTCTTACGCTGAGAGCCGCACGGGCAGCGTCTTCAGCTGGTTGAGGAAGACCGACTCCACGATCGTCGGCCTGCCCGCGGGCTCCATCGCCGGGAAGCGCTCGAGGGTCTCCTCGAACAGGATGCGCAGCTCCAGCCGGGCCAGGGCCGTGCCCAGGCAGAAGTGGCGGCCGCCGGCGCCGAACGCCTGGTGCTCGGTCGTGCGGCGCACGTCGAAGCGATCGGGGTCCTCGTGACGGGTCTCGTCGCGGTTGGAGGAGACGTACCACATGACTACCTTCTCGCCCTGTTTGATTTGGCGACCGTTCAGCTCGGCGTCGCGGGTCGCGGTGCGGCGGAAGTGGGCGAACGCGGGAAACATCCGCAGCGACTCCTCGACCGCCCCGGGGATCAGGCTGGGGTCTGACAGCACCAGCTCGCGCTGGTCGGGGTTTTCCATCAGCGCGCGCATGCCGCTGCAGTAGGTGGCCTTGGTCGAATCGTTGCCGGCGGCGACGAGCAGGAAGAAGCCCATCACGATCTCGTGTTCCTCGAGCTTCTCCCCGTCCACTTCGGCGTGCACCAGCACGCTCGTCAAGTCGTCGGTCGGGTGCTCGCGGCGGTCGGCGATCAGCTTGCCGCAGCGCTTGAAGATCTCGGCTACCCCCGCTTCGACCCCTGCCTGGGGAGTCCCGTGCGGGTTCAGGTCGGGATCGCCGGCGCCCAGCATCATGTTCATCAGGCGCGCCCAGGCCTCATCGTCCTCCGGGGCGACTCCCATGAAGCTCCCGATCACGCGCGAGACCACCGGTTGGGCCACATCGTTGACCAGATCGCATGTCTGCGTCGGGTCGAGCCGATCCAGCACACCGACCGTGATCGCCCTGATCGCATCCTCGTGAGCGGCGATCCGCTTCGGCGTGAAGCCCGCCTGGAACAGCGCCTTGATGCGGTCGTGCTTGGGCGGGTCCATGCCGATGAACATCGCCCGCGAGAGCTCGATCGGCAAGCCGATGTTGGCGGCCGTCACACCCCCGAGTTCGGACGAGTAGGTCTGCCAGTCGCGACTCACCGCGTGGACGTCCTCGGCGGTCGTGACCGACCAGTAGCCGGGCTCCTCGGGAAATTCCGTGATGCTCTCCGTCCAGTGCACCGGGCACTCCCTGCGCATGCGCGCGAACAGCTCGTTCGGCACGCCGTGCTCCCAGACCTCGCGCTCGGTTACGAGCACATCCTCGAGCTTGCTGCTGTCAACCGCCGCCATCTGGACCTCCGTGATCGTAGCCGTGGACGCCTCAGGCATCTTACTGGCTGACCGGCCAATAGGTGGTTCGAGGGTGGTTCGCCGCGGGGCGTCGCGAATCCTGCTGGAGTTGGGGATCCATGCGGCTCGAGGGCATCCAAACCGGCGATATCGTCGAGGTCGACCGCAGCGGCCGGCGCTTCTACGCGCTCGTCACCGGGCCCGCGCCGGGAGGGCTTGCGTTGCAGCCCACCGACCGGCGAATCAACTACTACAGCTGCCGCAGCCGCGAAGTCGTCGGCCACTGGGCCAAGCGCGGCAGGCCGCGAGCCACGATCGAGCCTCTGCGGCCTTCCCCACGTCAGCTGGAAATCGATCTCCCTTGAGGGGGAGTCAAGGGGTGGGGTGGGTTTGAGGCGAAGGTGTTCGCGCAGCCCTCTGAGCAGAAGTAGTGCGTCTGGCCCTCCCGCTCCACCCGCACGGCTTTGTCTCTGTCGATCTTCATCCCGCACACCGGGTCTGTTCCGCCACGACGCATCGCCAGCGCGAACAGGATCACGAAAATAGCCGTACCCAGGATGTTCGTGAACAGCTTGTAGTCCACCCGCACTTCGCCGAAGATCTCCGCGCGCGTAGGGCGCGCGTGGGGGATCAGGCCAGCGGCGCTGAACAGGCCGTCCACGATCAGTGCGGCTGCGACCATCGTCACGAACATCAGCGCCACGATCCTCACCGCGAAGCGCGTGCCGTAGTACTTGCGGTAGATCGCGATGATCGGCAGCACGATCAGGTCCGCGAAGATGAACGCGATCACTCCGGCGAAGGAGATTCCGCCCGACCACAGCACCGCGGCGAGCGGCACGTTGCCGACCGAGCAGACGAAGCTGAGGATCGCGATGATCGGACCGACGATCGCGTTCTCGAGCAGCTTCAACCCCGAGGGGGCGTGCGTGATGAACAGTGCGTTGAAGAAGCTGTTGCCGAGCTGGCCGATGAACCCGGCGAGCAAGAAGCCGATCACGATCTCCTTCCACACCATCGACCAGTCGTTGCGGAAGTTGTGGGCGACATCCGACCAGGCGCTCGCGCTGGTGAGGCGCCGGCGGATCGTCATGTGCTCGCCCGCTGAGTGATGCTGGTGGCCGGTCTCGGCCTCTTGGGCGTGTTCGCGGGCTTGCTCCTCCAGGCGCTTTGACACGAATAGACGCAACAGCAATGTCATCACGACGATCAGGATCAGCCCTCCGATGAACTCCGCGAGCGTGAACTGCCAGCCGATCAGGACCCACATCACGATCCCGAGCTCGATCACGAGGTTCGTCGAGGCGAACTGGAAAGCGAGCGCCGAAGCCGCCGAGGCGCTCTTCTGAAAGAGGCTCTTGGCGATCGCGATCGCGGCATAGCTGCACGAGGAGGAAGCAGCACCGAGGCCGGTTGCCAGAGCGACCGGCCGAAAGCCCGATCCCCCGAGCGCGTTCTCGATGCGCTCGCGTGGCACCCACGCCTGCACGATCGCGGAGATCGCAAACCCCAGCACCAGCGCCCACCACACGGTCCATGCCATCAGGAGCGCGTTCGAGATTCCATCCCAGAGGGTGTCTACTACGCTCATCATCGTCGTTTCCGCCTCGTTCTGAGTCCCGCACGCGCGCGGGACTCGGGCCGTCAGGCCCGAGCGGCCTCCAAGGTCTCCGCTGGCTCAGGCGCCGGGCGTCGATGGAAGTCGCGGGCGCGCACGAGCGCGAGACCAACGAGGGCGCCCAGCAGCACAACGATCGCTCCGATCGCGAGGATCCCGTTGATGCCCGACACGAACGCTTGGTGCGACGCGGCGAGCACCCCCTGCTGGGTTGGCGCTGAGCGTTCTACCGCACGGGTTCCTCCCGACGCCAGGACCTTCGCGAGCTCCCCCGAAGGACGACCGAGGTGCGACGTGAGCGAGGTGGTCAGGTGGTGTTGGAAGATGGCGCCCAAGGCGGCGACGCCTGTCGCCAGGCCGCCGATCCGGCAGGTATTGCTGATCCCCGAGGCCATCCCGGTGCGCTCTGGCGCCACCACGCCGAGTCCGATCCTCGCGATCGCGGGGTTGGCGATGCCGATTCCGACTCCCGTGAACAAGAGGCCCGCGACCAGCGCCGTCCAGGACGAGCTGACCGTCAGTCCGTGCATCAGCGCGAGCCCCGCGGCCGCGATGCCCAAGCCCGCGCTCAGCGCCACTGCGGGCGGCAGTCTCTCGACGATCGATCTCGTCGCCAGGGGCACGAAGAAACACGGCACGGTCGAGGGCAGGAGATAGAGGCCCCCAGCGAGCGCCGAGTAGCCGAGGTCGTTCTGCAGGTAGAGCGTCAGATACGGATACATCGCGAACATGCCCACCCCGATCGCGAAGGTCGCGAACGACACGCCGCAGAACGCCCGGTTGCTGAACAGCGACAGGTCGAACATCGGTCTCGGGTGACGGAGCTCTGAAATCACGAACGCGCCCATCAGCAGGGCCGAGCCGAGGAGCAGCGAGACGATCAGCGTGCTCGACCAACCCTCATCGTTGCCACGCATGAGTCCCAGCATCAGCAGGAACAGCGAGCCCGAGAATGTGATCAGGCCGGCCCAGTCGAGTCGCTTGGCGTCCGGGTCGCCGATGTTGACCATCCGCGATGAGGCCATCGCGATCGTGGCGACCCCGACGGGCGCGTTCACGAAGAAGATCCAGCGCCAGCCGAGCGTGTCCGTCAGGCCCCCGCCCACCAGCGGTCCGAGCGCCACGGCCATGCCGACCGTGGCGCCCCATGCGGCGATCGCCTTGCCGCGCTCGACCCCCTGGAACTCCTGGCCGATGAGCGCCAGACCGGTGGCGAACATCGCCGCTCCGCCGAAGCCCTGCAGCGCCCGCGCCGCGATCAGAACCCCCGCGCTGTTCGCCACCCCGCACAGCAGCGAGGCCAGCGTGAAGACGCCGATGCCGCCGACGAACACGGTCTTACGCCCAAAGCGATCAGCAAGGGAGCCACACGTCAACGTGAATGCGGCCAGCGTCAGGGCGTAGGCGTCGATCACCCATTGCAGGTCCGTGAAGCTTCCGCCCAGGTGGCGCTGGATCGTCGGCAACGCCACCTGCACGACGGTCACGTCGACGAGCAGCATGAACGTCGCCCCACAGACCGCGATCAGCGTCCACCAACGCCGCTCCAGTCCCCGCTCGGCTAGCGGGCTGGGTGTGCCCCGGCTGGGGTCAGCGCTCACTGGTCATCCTTAGGTTGCCTCGGCCGCCGTTGGGAGAGAGCCGGAAGCGCTTGCCCGTTTGAGGGCCAAAGTGAAACAGCTCCCCCCGGAGGGGCGAGGCGCCCTGCGGTCATCTCTTCGTCGCCCATCGTCCATCCGCATGCACGCTCCCACACTACTGCGGCGCCCATCCAGCGCCCCGGGGCCGGCCCGCCGCGCTGAACCGTTCCAAGCTGTGTGTATCTTCGGGTCGATCATTGGTTTGGCAATCGGCTGGCCCGGCGCGACTCGAGCGACCGGGGGCCGTCATACGAAGGAATGGCACCCATGCGTAAAGAATCGAGGGAGTCGTCGCGGTCGCAGGATGACCCGCGGCTCGAACGGGCGATCGTCTTGCAGTTGCTGCGCGACGATCGCAAGCCGAGATGGTCCCGCGCTGAGCTCGAGACCCAGCTAGACGCCGATCGACGAGAGGAGGCGGCGGTCAAGGACGCGCTGCGCCGGCTCCACGAAGAGGGCGTGCTGGGCTTGGCCGAGGATGCCGTGTGGGCGTCCCGGGCCGCGCGGCGACTGGACGAGCTCGGGCTGATCTGCGCCTGAGCTGATCGCACTTGGCCAGGGGGGAAGGCCTGGGTGGGCGTCGGCATGGTGGGCGTGGGGGCGGCCTGGCCGGGACAGAACGCATGGGTGGGGTGGGGAGGATGCACTGGCCCGGCGATGGGCGCATCTGGTCGGGACGGGGTTCGGCAAGGACGGCGGGCATCGGGCGTGAGGTGGCGCAATGCGCTTGGCTGGGCGCCAGGCAGCGGGGTGTGGCCGCTTGGCAAGGACGGATGCCGCGGGGCGGGACTGCATCGATGCCGGGTAGATAGGGTCCAGGGCATGAGCAAGCGCGTGCTACTCCTCTCCTGGGAGTACCCGCCCGTGATCGAGGGCGGCTTGGCACGGCACGTGTGCAAGCTCGCCGAGGCGCTCGTCCGCCAGGGGGTCACCGTGGACGTGCTCACACGCGGGGTGGGCGAGTCACTCGACACCGAGAGCCGTGGGGGCGTAACCGTGCACCGCGTGCGCGAGCCGAGTTGGCCGCGCGATCTCGACCGCTTCGTCGCCTGGGTGGATCGGATGAACGACGACATGCTCACGGCCGGCCTTGCGCTGGCCGAGGAGCACTCCTACGACCTCGTCCACGGACACGACTGGCTCGTCGCGCGCGCCTGTGCCGATCTCGCCGACCGGCTGGGCGTGCCGTATATGACGACGATCCACGCCACCGAGCATGGACGCCACCAAGGCTGGGTAGCCGACCAGCCGCAGTCGCACATCCATTCCGTCGAGCGCTGGATGGCACAACGCGCGGATGCGGTGATCGTCTGCTCCTACTACATGCGCGGGCACGTCGCCGACATCTTCGACATCGACGAGCGGCGGATCGCGGTGATCCCCAACGGGATCGATCCCGACGACCTGCGTCCCGTCGCGGACCTTGAGACGCTGCGGCGCGAGTTCGCCGCGCCCACCGAGAAGCTCGTGTTGCTCGTCGGGCGGCTCGTCTATGAGAAGGGCTTCCAGCTTGCTTTCGATGCCCTCCCCGGCGTGATCGAGCAGGTCGAGAACGTCCGCTTCCTGGTGGCCGGCTCGGGCACACACGAGGCCGAGCTGAAGGCCCAGGCGGAGCGGTTGGGGCTCTCAGAGCACGGCACCTTTCTCGGCTGGATCGGTGACGACGTGCTGCATTCGCTCTACCGGATCGCCGACCTATGCGTCGTCCCCTCGATCTATGAGCCCTTCGGGCTCGTGGCGCTCGAGGCGATGGCCTCCGGCTGCCCCTGCATCGTCGCCGACACCGGCGGCCTGCGCGAGGTCGTGCCGTCCGGCGAGCGCGTCGGCCTGCGCTTCAACGGCGGCGACGCCGAGCACCTCGGCGTGATGATCGAGCGCCTGCTCGTCGATGAGGAGCTGCGCGACCGGCTCGTGGCGGAGGCCTCCGAGCACGTGTTGCGCTTCGACTGGGACGACATTGCGCAACGCACCCACGCGATCTACAGTGAGCTGGGTGAGCCGGCGTTGAGCGAGGAAGGAGCCCGCGGGCGATGACAGAGGGGCTCAAAGGCCTGATGCAGGACGACTTCCCGCTGAACCTGCACCACCTACGCCGGCGGATGCGCGACTGCCACCCCTCCGCCGAGGTCGTCACGCTCACCTCCGAGGGGACCGTGCGCGCGAGCTTCGGCGAGATCTCAGAGCGCGTCGACCGCCTCGCGCGGGCCCTCCGACGATTGGGGATCGAGCCCGGCGACCGCGTCGGCACGTTCGCCTGGAACAACCAGCGCCACTTCGAGCTGTACATGGCCGTGCCCTGCCTCGGGGCCGTGCTGCACACCCTCAACGTCCGCCTCTTCGCCGAGCAGCTCACCTACATCGTCAACCACGCCGAGGACCAGGTGATCTTCGTGGACGACTCGCTCGTGCCGCTGCTAGAGAAGCTCGCGCCGACCTTCCAAGGGGTGCGCCACTTCGTCTTGATGGGGGAGGCAGAGGCGACGCGCAAGGTGGCCGCCGAGTGCTCACTGCCGAATGTCCTCCACTACGAGGAGCTGCTCGCAGACGCGGCGGATGATGATGATGCGGACCCCGCCCAGCCTTTCGAATACCCGGAGATCGACGAGCGCCAGGCCGCCTCGCTCTGCTACACGAGCGGCACGACCGGCAACCCCAAGGGCGTGCTCTACTCGCACCGCTCGGTCTGCCTGCACGCCACCGCCTCGCTCTTCGTGGACAACCTCGGGCTCTCCCGCCGCGATCGTGCGCTCGTGATCGTCCCGATGTTCCACGTCAACGCCTGGGGGATCCCCTATGCCGCCGCGCTCGCCGGCGCCGACCTGTTGATGCCCGACCGCTTCCTGCAGGCTGAGCCGCTCGCGCGCGCGATCGAGGCGGAGCGCCCCACCGTCGCGGGTTGCGTGCCCACGATCTTCGCCGACCTCCTGCGCTACGCCGATGCGCACACGATCGACCTCTCCTCACTGACCCACGCCGTCTGCGGCGGCTCGGCCGTGCCGCGCCAGCTGATGAAGGACTTCCAGGAGCGCCACGGTGTGCGCATCTTCCAGGGCTGGGGGATGACCGAGACCAGCCCCGTCGTCACCTTCTGCGACCCCGCCGAGGACCGCGGACACGACGAGCGCTACTGGGATGAACGCGCCCTGCAGGGCAAGCCCCTGCCGTGGACCGAGCTCCGCCTCGTCGACGACGACGGCCGCGAGGTCTCCTGGGACGGAGAGTCCACCGGCGAGATCCAGGTGCGCGGCCCCTGGATCGCCGCGCGCTACTTCGACGATCCCTCCGGCGACGACAAGTTCGACTCCGGCTGGCTCTGCACCGGCGACATCGCCGCGATCGACGAGCACGCCTTCGTGCGCATCACCGACCGCTCCAAGGACGTCATCAAGTCCGGCGGCGAGTGGATCTCCTCGGTCGAGCTCGAGAACCAGCTGATGGCCCACCCCGACGTCCTCGAGGCCGCTGTGATCGGCAAGCCCGACGAGCGCTGGGCCGAGCGCCCGCTGTGCTGCGTCGTCCTCCGCGAGGGGACCTCGACGAGCGCCGCGGAGCTCATTGAGCACCTGCGCCCGCGCGTCGCCAAGTGGTGGCTCCCCGACGAGTTCGCCTTCATCGCCGAAGTCCCCAAAACGAGCGTCGGCAAGTTCGACAAGAAGGTCCTGCGCGCCCAGCTGCACGACGGGACGCTCGACGGTCGCGTGCGGATCCCGTCGGGGGGAGGTCGGGAGGGGGGCCTGCCCCCTTCCCGCTGACTGATGGTTTTACGTGCCCAGCTGCACGAGGGTGCCTTGGAAGGGCGGGTGCTCGTTTCGGCGGGGGGAGGTCGGGAGGGGGCCTGACCCCTTCCCGTTGACAGCTGGCCGAGGGATGTTCAAGGGCGCGCGCACGTGTCTTGGGGGTCGGGCGTGCCCAGGCGCGGGGCAGCGGATCATTCTCGAAAGCCGTCCTAAGCAGCCGATGTAATGGTCGACGAAGCGGCTGCATGACCGGCATTGGTGATAGACCTTGTCCGAAGCAGGCAGATCGATTCGCAGGAGAGATGCCGGGAACGGCGAACGGAATAATGCTTTGAAATGGAATCGCCGCAACGAAATCACGAAAGGGCCCCGATGAGGGCCGTAGCGCTCACCAGACCATCAATGGGAGGTATGGCATGACTCGGACCGATGTCGTGGCCTCGAGCAGGCCGCAAGCAGCAGGCGCAGCACCCAGGAGCAGAGGATCATCGTCTCGCGCGTCGCGTGGGCTGTTAGCTCTGCCGGTCGTGCTGCTGCTGGCTATCGCGCTCGCGGCGCCGACGGCTCTTGCAACGAGCGGCAGCCCACCCGCCACCGCCGGCTACGGTCCCCAGGGTGTGCCCAAGCCCAGCAGTGGAACGTCGCCGTCGAAAGCGAACAAAACACCCCCATCGACATCGACGCCAACGAAAACGACCCCGTCCGCGACGACCAGCAGCGCTCCCAGCACAACGAGCGCGAAAGCAAGCTCACTGCCGTTCACCGGCTTTGACCTTCGCTGGACGGTCGGCGCGGGCCTGCTCCTGATGGGCATGGGCTTCTCGATCGTGACCATGCAGCGTCTCAAGCGCCGCAACACCACCGGTCGCTGAGGGATCAGTCCACAAGCTGGACTGGCAATGTAGGAGCGGCCGTCGGCTCAGGCCGGCGGCCGTCTTCCCTGTGGTGCCATCCCATCGTCGATCGCCTCACGTATCGAGTAAAGTCGGCGCGTGGACGACTCGACGCCATCTGAGCTCAATCTGGAGCTGGCCAAGCGCCGCCAGCAAGAGCGCCTGGCCGTCGAGGAGGGGGGAGGAGGCGAGTCCGAGGGCTTTGAGCTCGCCGAGCAGGAACTGATCGAGCACGCATCTCACGGCGACCAGCACACGCCGGACCGGATCATGCAGGATGCCGGCGCCGGCCCGGATGAGGAGCGGGCTGCATCGGTGTACGGCGAGGCTGACGAGGAGCATTCCCCCGACTGACTGAGGGGACCTGGGGCCCCTCGTGAACCGGTGATTGATGGTGATGGAGGCGCCCTCGCGTGGTCCCGTGGCGGGTACTACTGTGGTGGCGTAGTGGCTGGCGATCGCCGATCGCTGAGCACCGGGCGCATCCATCATCCGGATGACCAGCCGTCTCCGCCGGCGAATGATCGATCGGTCGATCCGTCCGATGAGTTTCGCCGCGGAGGGCGGTCTGTGGGTAGATATGGATAGATCGTAGATAGCGATAGATCGAGCTCAACCAACGAACAGGAGGATTTGCAATGACCGAGACCACCTCGACCCGCATCACCCAGGTGGGGACCGTGATCGTCCCCGTCTCAGACCAGGATGCGGCGATCGCCTTCTACACCGGCAAGCTCGGCTTCGAGAAGCGCATAGACGTTCCCTTCGGCAACGGCGACCGCTGGGTCGAAGTCGCGCCCGCGGGCGCGGACACGACGATCGCGATCGTCAAGCCACGCCCCGGCGAACCGACGGGCATCGAGACTCGCATCGCGCTGTCCAGCTCCGACATCGACTCAGACCACTCAGAGCTGAAAGCCCTCGGCGTCGACGTCGACGCCGAGGTGTCGCACATGGGCGACCCAGTCCCGCCGATGTTCTTCTTCCGCGACCAGGACGGCAACAAACTGTTCGTCGTCCAGACGAGCTGATCGATCGATCGATCGATCGCCGCGCGGCGGGGGTGTGAGCCATGCTCCGCGGCCCGTCGCGCGCGACCCTCTTTCAGATCGCCCCGCGCGTGAAGAGGGGGCATCTCTGACCGTCGGCGTTCAGCCCGCGAGCAAGAACCGATCCTTTCACCCACCCAAAGGAGGCACGATGGCAAAGCTGCGATTCCAGGTCTCGATGTCGCTGGACGGCTTCATCGCCGGGCCCGAACCGAGCGAGGAGCACCCCCTCGGCCAGGGCGGCATGCAGCTCCACGAGTGGGTGTTCGAGCTCGAGGCATGGCGCAAGCCGCACGGCCGGGAGGGCGGCGAGGTCAACGCCAGCACCGAGGTCGTCGAGGAATCCCTCACCAACGTGGGCGCGACCATCATGGGCCGCAAGATGTTCGGAGGCGACGCCGGTCCCTGGGGAGAGGACCCCTGGGACGGTTGGTGGGGCGAGGACCCGCCCTTCCACACACCCGTCTTCGTGCTCACCCACCATGCCCGCGAGCCGCTTACGAAGTCCGGGGGGACCACGTTCCACTTCGTCACCGACGGCATCTCCTCGGCGCTCGCCCAGGCCAAGGAGGCGGCTGGCGGCAAGGACGTCTCGCTCGGCGGCGGCGCCAACGTCGCCCAGCAGTATCTGTCCGCGGGCCTCATCGACGAGCTTCAACTCCACATCGTTCCGGTCCTGCTCGGCGACGGCACGCGGCTCTTCGACAACCTCGCCGGCGCCAACAACATCGAGCTCGAGCTCCTGCGAGTCCTCGAGGCCCGGCGTCACCCACCTCTCTTATCGTCGCGTCGTCAGCTGAGGTCGGGCGTGCTACGTGCAGGCCTGGGGCTCAAGATGCGCGTTAGATGGGGGCTCTAAAGCTCGTCCTTGCGCTGTGCGTACGATGTGTGTACACTGATGCGTATGTCTGAGACCAAGACCAATCGCGTCAATCTGCGGGTCGCGGACCGCGACGTCGAGCTCTTCCGCCAGGCTGCGGGGGTGGCAGACGAGTCCCTGTCGGAGTTTCTCCTGGGGAGCGGACGCGAGCGCGCCGAGCGGCTGCTGGCGGATCGCACGCGCTTTGTGATCTCCGAGAAGCAGTGGGCGGCTTTCAATGCCGCGCTCGAGCGCCCGGCGCAAGTGAACCCAAAGCTCGCCGAGCTGTTCAGTCGCCCGCGTCCTGAGTAGTGCCGCGGTTCAGCGACCCTGAGCCACTCGGCGCTCGGCACATCCTCGAGGGGTTTTACTGCGGCGAGGACTCCTTGGACGTCTGGTTGTGCCGGCACGCGCGTGCCGCTACGGGCAGCGGCTCGGCCCGAGCGTTTGTCACAGTGGACACAGAGCAGGAACGGGTCGTCGGATATCACGCGCTCACCGCTGCCTCGATCGAGCACCCTGAAGCCACCGGGCGTGTCAAGCGCGGAATGCCGCAACACCCGATTCCAGTGATGTTGCTCGCACGACTCGCGGTCGACCGCTCAGTACAGGGCCACGGGCTCGGCGCATGGCTGCTGGCCGACGCGATGGAACGTTCGCTCGCGGCCGCCGAGATCCTCGGCATTCGCGCGCTGGTGGTACACGCTTTGAATGACAACGCTCGGGAGTTCTACCTCCGTCACGGGCTAGCGCCTTCGCCAACCGATGAGCGACATCTGATGATCCTGCTCAAGGACATCCGGGCGGTTCTCGCAAAACGTCATCGGTCTGCGCAATAGCAATCGTCGGTTCCGCGAAGGTCATTCCTGGGATCCGATCGCCGGAGCGTGGTGAAGGCTGGCAAGCCGGCCGAGGACTGGGATCTCTCGGACGTCGGTCGGACTCGCGAGCAAGAGCCAGGCTGTTGCGGCCAGGACGGCTGGCCCACGATCGGCACGACGCGCGCGCGAGTCCTTTCGACCTGAAACTTGATGCGGATGAGAGGACTCGAACCTCCACGTCCTTACGGACACGGCGACCTGAACGCCGCGCGTCTACCAATTCCGCCACATCCGCGTGTCGGGTGAGGAGCGAAGATATCGCACCGCTCGGGGGCGAGCCAGGGGGCCAAGAGACTCCGAGCAGGCGCCGGCGATGGCCGAGGTGAACGTGACTTGCTCCGAGCACTTTGCTAGCCTCGACCAGTCGCTTACGCGCCGCTATCGTCCAGGGGACTAGGACGCCGGCTTCTCATGCCGGAAACCGGGGTTCGAATCCCCGTAGCGGTACTACGTTGACGGTGGTCGAACCGCGGGGACGCGGAAGATCGGTTCGATCGCGTCGCGGGTGCCCTCGTCGCGCTCGATCAGTCGCTCGTATGCGTAGTGGATGGCGCCGTGAGTTGCTCGACGTGCCGGGGGCAGCCGGACACTGCGAATGACTCCTGCTAGCGGTACTTCCTAGCTGCCTTGCACAGCTGCCGGGGGTCCGGAGAGCTCATCCGATCGCTCGACATCAGCGCTCGCGCCCGGTTCCACGCGCTCGTCCAGCCACGCCCTCAGATCCTCGAGCGCCCGCGCACGATCGGCCCGGGGCTCGTTGAACAGCTCGTGATAGAAGCCCTCGTACAGCTTCAGCGTCTTCTCCTGTGAGCCCGCGCGCGCGTAGATCATCTTCCCGCTCGCCGGCGGCACCAGACGGTCGGCGCCGCCGTGCATCACCAGCAGCGGCAATGTCAGGCGCGCCACGTCCGTCGGAAATGTCGTGGCTGCGTCCGCGAGCTCCAGCGCGGTGCGGGCCTGCAGCTTGCCGTGGAAGACCAGCGGATCCTGCTCGTACGCTCGTACTTCCTCCGGATCGCGGCTGATCGTCTCGGTACTGATCCCAGTCACCCCCAGACCCGGGGCGAGGGCAGACAGCACCCGCACGACCGCTCGCTGCGGCGCACTGGCCTTCAGGATCGCGAGCGGCGCGGAGAGCACGAGCCCCGCGAGCTTCGCCTGGTGCTCCAGCGCGTAGGCGATCGCTATGCACCCGCCCATGCTGTGGCCCAACAGGTACGGTCGCCGTCCGTCGTCTTCTTGGGTTACGAGATCGATCAGCGTGTCGAGATCGGCGATCGCATAGGCGAGACGGTCGATCACCGCGCGGCGGCCACCCGAGCGTCCGTGACCACGATGATCGATCGCGTAGACCCCGTAGCCGGCGGGCACCAGCTCTTCGACCACATGGCCATAGCGACCGCCGTGCTCGCTCGCTCCATGCGCGATGACGACGGTGGCGCGGCGCTCGCCGTCTCCCAGCCATGCCTGCCAGTAGATCTCGAGATCCCCGACCCCCGCGAACTGTCCCTCGACGTGCCTCACCTGATCGCACTATCTCACATGGGGGCTGCAAGCCCCCTCCACATCGAGTGCCAAACCCCCCCTCACATGGACTGCCAAATTTAGTTCGGGGAGCTCGAGAAGTCGGACTGGAGTACTTTTCTATATTTGAAAAGAACGACTAGGCGGAAGAAACATGACCAGGCGGAGAGATGGCTGATAAGCAGCGGGCGGCAGACAAGTTGCATCCGGGGCCGAACGGAATGCCACGCGGGCAGGTGATGGAGATTCAGCGCAGCCGGATGCTGGCGGCGGCGGTCGAGGCGGTCGAGGAGGTCGGCTACTCGGGGATGAGCATCGCGCAGGTCATCAGCCGGGCAAAGCTGTCGCGGAAGACTTTCTACTGTGTATTCGCCGACCGCGAAGACTGCTTTCTGGCGGCGTTCGAGGAGGCTGTCAACGAGGCGGAGGCGCTTCTGCGTGAGGCCTATGCCGGCGAGGCCGGCTGGCGCGAGGGCGTGCGCGCCGGGCTGTTTGCGCTGCTGAGCTTCCTCGACGAGGAGCCGGCGCTGGCGAAGCTTTGCGTGGTCGAGGCACTGGGGGCGGGCACGAAGGTGCTGGAGCGTCGTGCGCGGGTGCTCGAGGGGCTGGCGGAGGTCGTCGATCGTGGACGCTCTCCTACCAGCACGAGCGCCACCCGCGAACCCGCGGAGGTCACGGCCGAAGGCGTGGTGGGCGCGGTCTTCGCGGTGCTGCACAGGCGCCTGCTCGATGCCCCCACCGAGTCGCTCGTGGATCTGCTGGGTCAGCTGATGAGCATCATCGTGCTTCCCTACCTCGGGGCGAGGGCGGCGAGCACGGAGCTGAGGAGACAGGCGCGCGAGCATCGTCGGGCCACCCGCTCGCCCACGCATGCCTCGAGCAGGGATCCGCTCGAAGGTCTCGACATGCGCTTGACCTACCGGACGATGCGCGTCCTCACGGTCATCGCCGAGCGTCCGGGTGCGAGCAATCTCGAGATCGCCAAGGACGCCGGCATCGCCGATCCGAGCCAGATCTCAAAGATCCTGACCCGGCTCGAGCGGTTGCGGCTCCTCGAGAACTTTCGTCAAGGCCAGCCAGGGGGGACATCGAACGCGTGGCGTCAAGGGAGGTCAAACGCGTGGCGCCTGTCCGAGCGCGGCACCCTGCTGGAGCGCGCCGCCCGCTCACATTGATCGCTCGAGATCTCGTCGCCGCTGCGCGAGCTGTTCCCTGCCCTTGACCGTCCCGTTTATCGGCCCCAGTCGGAGCAGAAGACGAGGTGCTTCTTCGCTTTCTGCTCTGGCGACTGCTCGGCCTGCTCGCCGTAGCCGGTGGCTTCGCCCTGATCTCCTGGTTGCTCGACGGGGGATTGGGAGCAGCGCTGCGCGGATCATCATCGCTCTCCACCGCCTTGAACTCCGGGGCAGCGACGAGCGCGCCCGTCGATCGGAGCCTCCTCGAGACGGGGGGTCACGCGGCGGCCCTCCCTTCCCCGGACGTGCACACGGCGATTCCGACTCTGCAGGACGCCCTCGGGACGGGCGCGAGCGGGGTCTGGGGTTGGGGCCCGATAATCGCCGGAGTGCCGCTGACGCGGCTGCTCGTCACGCTCGTGCTCGCGCTGGGAGCGCTCATCGCGATCGCGCGCTGGTGGGCCCGGCGTCGACGGCGATACGTGCGTCTCTGCGTCGAGGCCTACCGCACCGACCGGACCAGCGCGGAAGCGATCGTCACGATGTTCGAGGCGCTCCACAAGCGCCTGCTGCGCCGCTGGTGGCGGCGACTGCTCCAGGGCCAGCCCTCCGTGGCGCTCGAGGTGCACCACACGTGTGCCACGGACCGCGACTCGCCATCGGTGTGGCTGGCGGTCAGCTGCCCCGAGGGGCTCGAGGGGATGGTGCAGGCGGCGCTGCGCACGGCCTACCCGAACTGCCATCTGAGCTCTGAATGCAGGCAGCCCGGCACGCCACCGTATGTGCTGCGCTTGAAGAAGCACGCCGAGTTCATCAAACGGGTGAAGGTGCTCGACCGCTTCGAGCACGAGCGCGAGCCGCCGATGAACCGGTTGATGACCGTGATGGGCGCGTGCGGCTCATCGGCATTCGTGCAGCTGGCGATGACACCCACCCCGGCCCTGTTCGAGCGTCACTCAAAGCGCTTGTACAAGCACCACGAGGCGCACCTGTCGCGCGAGCGCCGAGACCACC
>Ga0116222_1000721_pt1 | contig 19714 bp, 20 predicted proteins | sample Sb_taG_12_FD_88963 | JGI IMG/M metagenome (GOLD analysis project Ga0116222, IMG submission 88963) | Peat soil microbial communities from Weissenstadt, Germany - Sb_50d_9_AC metaG | ecosystem: Environmental > Terrestrial > Soil > Wetlands > Peat | place: Germany: Weissenstadt | collected 2010-09-21
CGCACCTGGTTGAGCAGCGAACTGGGCGCGAATGGCGAGCCCTCGATGCGCGCCTGCAAGTCCGCCAGTTCATAGGGCGTGTTGCCGAGCCGCCCCAGTTGCGCCCGCAGGAACTCCACGTCGAGCCCGCGATTCCTGGCAGTCCCGAGCGCCGGCGATTCCACCGTCACGGAGATCTCGCCGACCCGCCATTCGCTGACCAGGGGCGCGCCCTCGCGCGCGGTCACCGCCACACTCACCGGCTGCTTGCGAACGGGAGTGGCGGCCTCGGTGTACGGCCGCACGGCTTTATCCAGGTCGGGGTCGTGGGTGCGCCACACCAGGTCGCCCGGCCGGATGCGATTGGCGTGCAGCACGCCGTTGCCGAAGCGCAGCTCGAGCTGGCCTCCGCGCGCCTCGGCGTGCTTATCAACCTGAAAAATGCGGCCGCCCTCCTCGGGCTCCTCCGGACTGCGCCAGTCGGCGGCGTCGAACACTACGCCATCGCCCGGCTTCAGGGGCGCGATCCGGTGGGCTTCACCGGGCTCGATGACCACGCCGCTCTCCGCCACCCGCACCACGCGGCCCATCCACACGCCGCGATGCCGCGGTGCGCGTCCGTTGACCACCGCCTGGTGATCGGTCCCCCCGAGGAACCAGGGACCCAGGCCGCGCGAGTACACCTGCTCGAGTTGCAGCTCGGCTTCGCGGTCGATGCCCGGCTCCCGGCCGGCCCACGCATCGTCCACCGCCTGGCGATAGGCGCGCGTGGTGAGCGCCACGTAGTCCGAGTCTTTGTAGCGGCCCTCGATCTTGAGCGCGGAGATTCCGATTTCGACGATCTCGGGAACCTGGTGCAGGGCGTACAGGTCGCCCGGCGAGAGCAGGTAGCGCGCATCGCCCAGCGGACGGAGCTGGCCGTCGACGATCATCTCATACGGCAGGCGGCAGGCCTGCGCGCACTGCCCGCGATTAGCGCTGCGGCCGCCCCAGGCTTCCGACGAAAAGCACTGGCCGGAGTAGGCCACGCAAAGTGCGCCGTGGACGAAGATCTCCAGCTCGCAATCGGTGCCGGCGCGGATGGCGCGCACTTCGTCGAGCGAAAGCTCGCGCGCCAGGGTCACGCGGCTGGCGCCGAGGCTCTGCGCGAGCCGTACGCCATCGGCGCTGGTGACGCTCATCTGCGTGCTGCCGTGGATTTCGAGGTCGGGTGCGATCTCGCGGGCCAGCTTCAAGACGCCGATATCCTGCACGATGATGGCGTCGGCGCCCGCCTCGGCGATGGCGGCCAGGGCGCGGCAGGCTTCGTCCAACTCGTGGTCGAAGACCAAGGTGTTGAAAGTCACATACCCCTTCACGCCGCGGCGATGGAGCGTGCTCATCGCCCCCGGCAATTCGGCCAGGGAGAAACCCACCTTGGCGCGGGCGGTGAAATGCTTCAGGCCGAAGTAGACCGCGTCCGCGCCGGCCTCGATGGCCGTGCGCAACTGCGGCCAGTATCCGGCCGGGCTCATGATCTCCGGTTTGCGGCGTGGGGACATGCTGGGTATACCTTCAGCGTAACAGACGCGGGTTGTGGGGCACTTGGCGGTTCGGGACAGCGGACCCCTCAGCCGCGAAAAACCGCTCCCTTACGGTCGCGGCTCCGTTGCGAATGCGCGCGTGTTTGCAGAGCCGCGACCGTAAGGGAGCGGTTAGTGGCACGCACCGGCACCGCAACCAACCGGATAAATAGATATAAAATACCTATAGACGCCGAAATTCGAGACTCCGTTGCACGGAGCGAGTGGGAGGTGTTTTCGTGTCCGTACTCGTCAGCCGCTACAACCTTCTGGAAGAGGAGGGACGCCAGGCGCTCGCCCTAGGCGAGCCCGAGCGCCTGCAATATCGCGCCGAAGGAGGCGCCTACCTCAACCTCCGGGAACTGCCGCTCGAGCCCCTTTCGGAGATCGACGAAGACAAGATCGCCCGCCTGTGCCGCATCGTTCGCGGACTGGCTTTCGCCGCGGTGGACGCCGCCCAGTCGGGGCACCCCGGTGGATCGTCGTCCAAGGCCGAGCAGTTGCTCACGCTCCTCGCTAGCGGCGTCGTGGCGTTCGATGCGTGCCACCCCAAGCACCCCGGCCGCGACCGTATGGTGTGGTCGGCCGGCCATTGCACGCCCCTGTTCCACGCATTGCTGGCGCTGGTTTACGAAACCTTGCGCGGTAGCGGAGTCGCGCTTCCCGCCGAGGCCGAAAGGGCAGCGGTCTATCCCGAGCAATTGGCCCGCTTCCGCCGCTGGGGCGGCCCTAGCGGCCACGTGGAATCGCATTACGCCTTGGCCGACACCTCCACCGGTTCCTCCGGACACGGCTTCTCGGCGGGACTGGGGTTCGCCATCCTGCACCGCTCGTGCGGGCTCGACACGAAGGCCTTCGTGATCGCGGGAGACGCCGAGACCGAGGAGGGCATGAGTTACGAGGCCCGCAACCTGGCCTCGAACCTGGGGGTCCACAACCTGGTGGTCACGCTCGACTACAACGGGTTCGGCATCGATGGGCCGATCACCGAGGCGCTGCCGTCCCCGTATCTGAACCACTGGTTCGCGCAGGGCTGGAACATCGTCGAAGTGAATGGTCACAATGTCCGCGAGCTGGCCTACGCCTACCGCCTGGCGGCTCGGGAATTCGGCGAGGCGCGGCCCACGGTGGTGATGTGCCACACCACCAAAGGGGTCGGCTACGGCCGGCTCGCAGGCACGGGCGATTCTCACGGCACGCCCCTGAAGCATGAGGAATATGTCGCGGCCATGCGCAGCCTCGGCTTCCAGATCCCCGGAAAACAGGGGGACACGGCGGCCGACATTCGCGTGGTCGTCGAAGCCCTGGGCGCCGATGAGCGCGACTACCTCGCGGAGCGTTTACAGGCCGCCGCCCGCAAGCTTACACCGGAATCGGAGCTGGTGAAGCGCATGGAGACCGCGCTGGCGGGCAGGCCCATCGCGGATTACACCAGCTTGGCGCGGCCCGACATCCTGCCGCCGGAGCTGGTCTTCGAGGCGGGCGATTCGGTTGCTACCCGCAAGGCCACCGAAGCGTGGTTCGCCTGGGCCATGAAGCACACGGCCTTCTTTTACGTGGGCGCGGGCGATCTTATGAAGTCCATCCTCACCGGCAAGGCCGAGAGCGTTTACGGAATCCACACGCGCGAAAACCTGCTGGGCCGCGGCTTCCGATTCGGCATCGCGGAGCAGAACATGGCCATGATGTCGACCGCCATGAGTCAGGATGTGCTGCCCGGCGGCTTCCGCCCCATGACGGCATTCGCGACCTACGGCGTGTTCAGCCCCATGATGGCGAACGCCGTGCGCATGACGCTCATCAACAGCGCAGTCAATCCGCGCGCGTCCAGCTTCTTCATCATGCTGGCGGCGCACGACGGGCCGGAGACCGGCGAGGACGGCCCTACCCATCACGGCCTGTTCTGGATGTCGCTGTTCACGGCCTATCCGGGCATCAAGGTGTACAAACCGCTGGATGCCAATGAGGCCATCGAGATGCTGTTCCACGCTGCCCGCCGGGGCGAGCCGGTGGTGTTCTCGGCAGTGCGTCCGGGCACTCCCGTGTTCCGCCGCGGCGATGGCGTGCCGCCCGCGAGCGAGGCCGTCAACGGGGCATACGTGTTCCATCCGTTCCGCCACAACGGCAAGCCGAAGAAGGTGCTGGTAGTCTGCGGCGGTCAGGTGATGGCCAACGTGCTCGAGATTCTCCCGGAGTTGGAGGAGCGCTCGGACGTGAAGATCGTCGCGGTGACATCGCCCCAGCTCTTCGAGGAATTGCGGCGGACGGATCCGCCCAAGGCGAACGAGATCTTCCCGGACGAAGATCGGGAATATGCCATCACGCTGCACAACGGCTGGCGCGGATTCCTGTACCCGTTCCTGCTGCCGGGCGACTATAGCGAGCGGGTGTTCGGCATGGACGCGTTCTCGCGCTCGGGCAAACCGGACGAGATCTATCGGGCCGCGGGGTTCGATGCTGCCGGCCTCAGAAAAAAGCTGCTGGGCTAGCTAGGGTTAGGTCTTCGACCGGAAAACCACTCCCTCACGGTCGTGGCTCCGGTCGGAGCCGGGCCCAGAGGGCACCCCGTTAGCGAGCGGTCTTCGGACTTCCAGTCACTACGCCGCCGGCCGCGTCATCGACCAGTGCGAGTGAATCACCCGCCAACCCTCCTTCTTGCGCTGATACACCTGGGTGGCGTTCCAGCGGCTCTCCGCCGTCCCATTCCGCCGCACGAAGTTGTACGTGAGCACCGCTACGTCGCCGCACACCTGCACCTTCGGATCCAGCATCTCGTACCTGTCGAAGAGCGGCGTGCCGCGGTAGGGCTCATAGAGCGCCCGCAGCGCCGGAAGACCGTCGAGTCTCCGATCCGTCATGATGTGAAAGTAGGTGATCTCGCGATCCGAGGTCTCGAGCGCCGGGCCGGGGTCGCCCTTCTGCCATCCGTCCATGACGCGACGCTCGATCGCCACGATCTCCCGTGCGATACCCGCATCGGAATCCGCGGCTGCCAAGTCACCGGACAGCAGGGCGGCAACCGCGCAGGCCGCCATGATCTTCGTCAAAGGGTGACCTCCTTGAAGCGATCGTCGATCTCCACCCGGTAGCCGCTGGAGAGGCGATTGGTTTCGTTCGCCATGCCCACCACCGCCATCAACTCGGCGAACATCTCGCCGCTCATGCCGGCCTTGCGCGCGGAGGCGGTGTGCGACGCGATGCAGTACGGGCACTGGTTTGTAGCGCTCACCGCGAGATAAACCATCTCCTTGGTGAGGGCGTCGAGCGCTCCGGGCGCCATGATCTCCTTGATGCTTTCCCAGGTGCGCCGCAGCGTCACCGGGTCGCGCGCCAGGGCCTTCCAGAAATTGTTGATCCAGTCCGTCTGGCGGGTGGCCATGATATCGTCATAGACCGCCCGCACTTCGGGACTGGCATCGGCGTATTCAATGAGTCCGAGAGTGGCCATGCGCCGATTATCGCGCATGGCGGCCGCGGCAGCTTACAATGAGGGAATGGCAGACCCGGAACAACTGGAACGGCTCCTCAAACAATCCCAGGACAACCTAACGGTGATCGTCGCGATCCAGGACCGCCATGGCCGCATGCTGGTGGATCACCAGGAGTGGCTTGAGCAGCACACGCAAGACATTGCCCGGCACCGGGAATTCGTCGAGGAGCATGCGGCGATGATGCAAGCGATCGACAGCAAGCTGGACCGGCTGGCCGAGCTGATCATTCGGTAACGCCGGCGGTCTTGCCGCCGGCCCGGCTATCGCCTACGAATGGCCGGCCCCGAAAGCCTTGCCCATGCGTTCCTGAATCTCGGCCGGCGTCAGATCCTCCTTGTGCGTGGCGATGGCCCAGGTGAAGCCGAACGGGTCGCGGACGTGGCCGTAGCGGTCGCCCCAAAACTGGTCGCTGACCGGCATGGTCACCTGAGCGCCGGCGGCGACTGCCTGCGCACAGGTGGCGTCTGCATCGGGAACGTACAGATTGATGTGGAACGGCAGGTTGCCGCGAACCGCCGGCGGCATTCCGAATTCCTGCGAGAGATCGTCGTTCAGCATCAGCATCGAGTCGCCGATTTTCAGCGACGCGTGCATCAGCTTGCCGCCCGGACCGGGCGAGCGCGAAATCTCGACGGCGCCGAAAGCGTTCTTGAGAAAATCGATATACGCCGCCGCGCCCTCCACGTTGAGGTGCAGGGTCAGCGAATGAAAACCGGGAGGAATGGGATTGACGGAAGTCGACATGCGCATAGGATACCAGGACCAATCGCGGCGCGGTATCGTCTTCCAATGCGCCCCGCTCTCTTATTCCTCGCGGCCCTTCCCCTCTGCGCCCAGAACATCGGCATCGACAGCCACATCGATACGGTGCAACGGGTCCTGATCGATCGCGCCGATCTGACCCCGCGCTCCACGGCGGGCCACGTCGACATTCCCAGGCTCCGCGAAGGCGGCGTCAACGCGCCGTTCTTCGCGCTCTGGGTGCCCACCTATTACAAGGGCGCGGAGGCGGTGCGCCGCACGCTCGATCTGCGCGACGCGATCGAGCATCTGTTCGACACCCATCCGGAGCAGATCGCGCTGGCGCTGACCGCTCGGATGTCGAGCGGATCGTGAAATCGGGGAAAATTGCGGCCATTCTCACTATCGAAGGCGGCCACCAGATCGATAACGGCCTGGCGGTCCTGCGCATGTATTACCGGCGGGGAATCCGCTCCATGACACTGACTCACTTCCGCAACACGGACTGGGCCGATTCTCCCACCGGCCAGCCCGCGCACAACGGCCTCACCGACTTCGGCAGGGACGTGGTGCGCGAGATGAACCGCCTGGGCATGCTGGTGGATGTCTCGCACGTTTCCGACAAGACGTTCTATGATGTCCTGGCGGTCTCGAGCAAGCCGGTGATTGCCACCCACTCCTCGTGCCGCGCGCTTTCCGATGTCCCGCGCAACATGACCGACGACATGATCCGCGCCCTGGCCAAAAACGGCGGCGTGATGGGCATCAACTTTGGCGAAGGCTTCCTGAGTCCCAAAGACGCGGAACTGCTGAAGGCCGCGGTCGCCAACATTTCCTACCACGAACCCTCGCTGACCGGGACGGCGCTGGATGCTTATGCCGCGGAAGAGTTCCACAAAGACATGGCGGCCAAACTATCCAACGCCACCATCGATGACGCGGTGGAGCACATCCAGCATGTAATCGAGATCGCGGGATTCACGTCGGCATCGGCAGCGATTTCGACGGCATCTCGGCCGTGCCCAAAGGATTGGAAGACATCTCCAGGATGCCCGCTCTCCCAGCGGTCCTGCGTAACAAAGGTTACAACGACGAGCAGCTTCGCAGTCTTCGGAGGCAATACGCTGCGCGTGATGCGCGAGGTGATGGGAAAGTGATTCCCCCGGGTGACCCGCTGGCACAGCATCCTGTCCCGACAGGATGGTGCGGAGGGCGTACCGGTTCTTACACTGGAAGCAGGTAAGGAAAGCAGCTTTGCATATTTCTCGGCCGCGATCTGGGAAGGTATCGCGGCCTTTTTATTGGTGACAAAACCCACACTACTCCTAGACCTTTAGTTCCATAACCAAAAAGAGGCTTGTAGAGGCGTCTCCCATTGAGCATACTTTGAGCATCAAGGAGGGCAACATCGGATGTACTCGCTGATCGGATTTTCAAACGCCGTAATAGTGGAAGCTTTCATACTCAAAGCAACCAAGAACCGTATACGGGTGGTCGCCGCTGGTTTCGACGACGCAATCCAACTGAGGCGCGTCGGGCAGCAATGGTTTTCGGAAACCGGCGAACCTGTGACGTTCGAGTTTCTGGCCGCGGACTCTCCCGGGCGGACCGCATCGGCAGAGAACCCCATGACGTCGCGCGCCGCCAGTTAGGCCTGATCGAGAGGGGCCCCCAACGGCCCCGTCGGCCTCGCTGGTATCATGAATAAATGACGTTGTTCCGCAGTTTACTTTTCTTAACTCCAGTGGCCTGTTTGCTGGCGCAAACCCCGCCGCCTCCGTCTCCGCCCAAGCCGGCTCCCGCGACGCAGCCGACGGTCACCATGAGCGTCGACAACCCCAGTTCCAAGCCGTTGCCCGTGGTCCCGCCGGATCGCGTGGTCATCACCGTCGGCGAGACCACCCTGACCGCCGGTCAACTCGATTCGATCATCGAGTCCCTGCCCGAACAGTACCGTGCCACGGCGAAGGGTGCCGGCCGCAAGCAGTTTGCCGACAATGTGGTGCGCATCCTGGTGCTGTCGCAGGAGGGCAAACGGCGCAAGCTGAACGAGACTACTTCCTACCAGGCGCAGAGCGCATTCCAGAATGCCAACCTGCTGGCCGGCTTGACCTATACCCAGCTCGGCAAGGATGTCACGCTGGACGAAGCAACCGTCCACAAATACTACGACGATCACAAGCAGGAGTTCGAGCAGGTGCGCGCCCGCCATATCCTGGTACGCATGCAGGGTTCGCCCCTGCCCGTGAAACCGGGCCAGAAGGAACTCACCGAAGCCGAGGCCCTGGCCAAAGCGACGGACTTGCGGAAGAAGATCGAAGGCGGCGCGGATTTCGCGGCCCTCGCCACCGCCGAGTCCGACGACACCAACTCCGCGGCCAAGGGCGGAGATCTCGGCGCCTTCAAACACGGTCAAATGGTGCCCTCCTTCGATCAGGCCGCCTTCGCCATGAAGCCCGGGGAACTGAGCCAGCCGGTGAAGAGCCAGTTCGGCTACCACATCATCAAGGTGGAAGCCCACGAGTCCAAGACTTTCGAAGAGGTGCGGCCCGACCTGGAACACCGCCTCCGGCCCGAGATGCAGCAAAAAGCCCTCGAAGAATTGCAGAAGAAAACCAACGTGGTGCTCGATCCGGAGTACTACGGCTTGGCCAAGCAGTGATGTCAATCAGCCGCGTGCCGACTCGCAAGCTCGAAATCCACTGCCCGGTCTGCAATTCGGCGGCGGTCTTCTACAGTTGCACGCCCAACTGCTGCTTCAATCACGTGTGTTCCGGCTGCGGAACCACGTTCGAACCCGTGACCCGGAAGACCGGCAGCCGCCTTTCCGGAGTGTTGGCGCCCGATCCGCCACCCGAGGCCGCCGATCCGACCGCCGAATGCGCCGCCTGCGACTCCACCGAAGTTTGTATGGCCGAGGACGGCACGGTGGTCTGCGCGAAGTGCGGCGCCGTGCTCGTCCTCGAACTGACTGAAGTTGCCCCGGGTTGACCACTCCCTCACGGTCGTGGCTCCGAAACAAAACGGAGCCGGGCCCAGGGGGCACCCCGTAAGCAAGCGGTCCCGCGCTCTACTGCTTGTGCGCCGCCCGGCTGCACGCGTCCGCCGCGTTGGTCGGATCGATGGCCGTGTTCCCCTCCTGGATGAAGGTGATTTTTCCTTCCTTATCCACCACGAAGGTGGACCGGTTGGCCATGCCTTCCCCGGCTCCTTGTGTGATCAGCACGCCGTACGCGGCGGCGACCTGCCGTTTGGCGAAGTCGCTCAACAACGGGAAGGTCACGTTGTTCTTGGCCGCAAACTCTTTTTGGGAAGGGGTGTTGTCGGTCGAAATTCCAAAAACCTTGGTATCCGCTGCATCAAACTTGGGCATACCAGCCTGGTATGCAGTGACTTCCTTCGTTCAACCACCGGTGAACGCCGCCGGGAAAAACGCCAGTACGACGTTGGATTTGCCGCGGAACTCCGAAAGCGTTACTTTGCCACCCGTGGTGGCGTTGAGCGTGAAGTCCGGCGCCATGTCCCCTACCTTCAGATTGGTGTGCGGTGGCGGGACTGCTTGCGCGAACAGGTTGACGGATGCCAGCGCACCGGCCAGCAGAAAAGACAGCTTCCTCATTAACCCTCCTCAGAGTATGGTAGGGGTTTGCGGGCTGCGGCGCAACCAGGAGCCCGCCGGTGCGAAAGCCTTTCGTGGCACGCCGATTGCTCAGGTACAGCCCCGGAGGGCACATGCGGCTCACGATCCTGTCATTTTTGCTCGCTGCTGCTCCTGCTTCCGCCAGCCTCATCCAACCGGCCATCGCGCCCAACGGCGTGGTGAATGCCGGCAGCTACATCGCGCCGGGGTTTGCCAACCACGGCATCGCGCGCGGTTCCCTGTTCCTGATCTTCGGCAGTAACCTGGGTCCCGCCGCACTGGTGCAAGCCACCTCCTACCCGCTCGCCGGCTCCGACGGACTGGCTGGCACGTACGTGCATATCGACGCCAACGGCTATACCGGCTTTGCCCTCATGGTCTACACCTCGGCGCAGCAGGTGGCCGCCATCCTGCCGTCCAATGCTCCCGAGGGCGATGCCACCCTGACCCTCAATTACAACAATCTCACCAGCAACCCGGTGGTCATACACATCGTGCGCAGCGCGTTCGGGATGTTCACGTTCAACCAGGGCGGTTCGGGACCCGCGATCGTGCAGAACTTCGTCAGCGCGGCGCAGACTCCGGTGAACACTCTCCTCGCGCCCGCCGCTCCCGGCCAGACCGTGATCCTTTGGGGCACCGGCCTCGGTCCGGTGAATGGTGACGAGGGAAGCGGACCGCTGCCCGGTGCGCTGCCCTACCTCGACGCGCTCTACGTCGGCAGCCTTCCCGCCACCGTGAGTTATGCCGGCCGCTCGGGCTGTTGCGTCGGAGTGGACCAGATCGCATTCGCCGTCCCCGCCGGTGTCTCCGGTTGCTATGTTCCGGTGGCCGCGGTATCGGGCGGAATCCTGAGCAACCTGGGCACGATCGCGGTATCGCATTCCGGATCGGCTTGTGACGATCCCTTGAGTTTCCGTGCGGCGGGTCTGGCCACACTGCAGAGTTCAGGGCGATTGCGGGTGGGCCAGATCGGAGTCGCGTACCAGGCGCCTCCCGGCATGCCCGCCGGCACCGACAGCCTCACCGGGACCTTTGTCGCCTACACGCCCCAGACGCTAATGACGTCGGCCCCGGTGAATCCGTCGCTGGGGTCGTGTTACGCCACCGAATCTCTGGTCAGCCCGATGCCTGCGGCGGGAGCGCAGGGCGCTGCCCTGAATGCGGGTGCGGCCATTCAGAGCACCGGTCCGGGAGTATCGCTCATGGCGCCTTCGGTTTCGCCTGGCAGTTATTTCGGCAGCGCGAGTCCGGCCAATCTGTTCGCCGGAGGCTACTCCATTTCCGGCTCCGGAGGCTCCGACGTGAGCCCCTTTCAGGGCGGCTTTACGCTGGCCCAGCCGGGAACCTGGACCAACCCCTCCGCTTACGGTTCTGCGTTTCTCACCACGGGCCAGCCGTTCACCTTTCGATGGACCGGCGGCGATCCCAACGGTTACGTGAACATTCAGATCTCCTCTGTGAATGTTACGCTCGCCGCATCGATTGTCTGTAACGCCGCGGCCTCGCCCGGAAGCTTCATGGTCCCGAACTACCTCACCGCGCTGCTGGTGCAGGGCGAAGGAACCATCTCGGTAGGCTTTGCCGGCGCGCCGGCCGCGTTCTCCGCGCCGGGCCTGGATGTGGGAATCGTGACTGCCCTCACGAACTCGGTGATATCGGTCAACTTCCAAACGCCGCCTGCACAATAATCGGAGGATGACAGGCGGCCGGGCAGGCGGCCGAAAACGGTCGCCCGCCCATCCAGTCTCTACAAGACAGTCGCTGAGTCTATTCTGACTCCTGGCTTCTGACTCCCGACTCCTCAAGGAGTCAGTTGTGGTTGTTGAACCGGTACCCCAGGATGGCCTTCACCAGTAAGTGGTCGGTGGCCTGTGTCACCCCGATTCCCACTCCGAAATTGAACTCCCAGTTCTTGCCGAAGTCGATGTCCACCGCCGGCAGGAACTGCTGCTCCTGGTCGCGGACCGGATCGAAGCTCGTGATGGGACCGTAGGCGCCGTAATACTCCATACCCAACGCCACCTTTTTTGTCACGTCGTAGCTGAACTTCACATTGGGAGAAAACTCGAAGCCGCGCTTCGATTCCGGCCCGTGCAGCGATTTATCGATAGCCGGGTTGAAGGCCAGGTACCACTTGTCGATCTTCTTGTCCACGATGGGGCGGATCTCCCACGTCCACGTGTCCAGCGAAAAGTTGGGCCGCTGCCAGCCGATCTCGTTGGAGATGCTAACGCCCACCGGCAAATGGTAGCGCTCGGGCACGGCAAAGCGCGGCCGGATGTGCGAGCCCACGTACATCCATCCGTCATTCGGTTGAATGCTGGTGAAGATGTAAAAGCCGCACTCGAACCAATCGTTGAACCCGTGCGTGATCTCGACTGTCTCGTGCTCGGCATGGTTGGTCGGGAGCACCCCGTTCTGGACGCCCTTGGTGCCGCTGACGGTGAAGTTGCTGTGCAGCTCGACCATGGTGACGTTGGGGGCCACCAGGTCGTAGCCGTAGACTTGTACTTCGTAGTTGCCCTGGGCGCGCAGACCCGCCGCGCAGCAGCCCAGGAGAATTGTGGCCGCGATGAACAGACGCAAGACCGGCTACCTCTCGAAGATGGTTTGACCGCTTCTTATCACTGTAGAACACTTATCGCTGCGGCGCGTTCCCGACCTGTTCCACAATCGCCGCGCTGCGGGACTTCCCATCCAGGTCCTGAACGCACAGCGATTTCTTATCGACTGCGAACTTGACCTTGGTGTGGATGGCAGCCTTCAGCGGGCTGGCGAATGCCGCGCGGTAGGTGACATCTTTTGCCCGCAGGCTGTAGACGTAGGCCGTGCTGTCGCCGTCGGCGAAGACGTCCTGCTTGATGGATACGATCTCCCCATACTGCCAGGCGCGATTCTTGCTGTCCGCTCCCAGGGTGAGCAGCACGAGGTTCATCAGCGCAACTCCTGCCGCGATCCGACGCCCGGAAACCTGCATCCATCCTCATTGTGAGCCGGGAATCGCCCGGATGCTATCAGCCAAAAGGGCCATCCTAGGCGCAACCGCCCGGCGGTAGTAAAATATGAGCCTCGGAGATTGCACCATGGAACCCCAAGAGCTTCATCCAGAACGGTCGGCGCAACGCGAAACGCGCCAGGAGCCGCGAGCACAGCGTCCGGATCGTCCGGATCGTCCGGAAACTCCCGAGCGGGGCGCGCCAGTGCCGCCCGCGCAGCCGCCACCGGTGAGCGGCCAGCCGAAGCCGCTAATCGGCCGCCGCACGCTTTTGGCGGCCGGTGCGGTGGGCCTTGCCGCGTTGATCGTGCCCCGGCTGTTTCATTCGGGTCCGCCGCCGCTGCCGACACCCGCGGGACAGAATTTCGACCCGCAGTACCGGAAGGCCACGCTCGCGTTGCAGGCGGCGCCCACCGAGCCTATGCCGGCCACTCTCGGTGCCTGGAAGAGTTGTATGGGCTCCGCCGCGGGCCGCGGTGTCTCCGACCTGGACCTCGCGATTCTGGTGGACAATACCGGAAGCATGGCCCCGCTGATCGACGACGTGAGGGCCAATATCGGGCAACTGATCTCCACTCTGCGTACCGGCGCCGGCAGGGTCCGGGTGGGTATGGTGGCCTACCGCGATCTCGGAGACGACTTTGTGGTTCGCCCGCTCCCCCTGACCGACATCGGCGGCCCGGGCGCCTACGCGGTGCAGGGATTCATCGGCACGATGCAGGCCTACGGAGGCGGCGATTGGCCCGAAAAACTGGATGCCGCGCTCCAGGTTGCGGCCGATATGGGGTGGCGGCACGACGTCCCGGCTGCGATCGTGGTCATCGCGGACGCTCCGGCCCATGCCGGCGATGCGGCGGCCGCCTCGGCGGCGATACGCTCTTTCACCAGCCACGTGCCCGGCGGACAGGTTTCCGTAGTCGACACGGGGTCTGGTGGAGATGCCTTCCTGCGGGGATTGCCGGGGAGCGGGCGCGGTCAATATGTCACCTACGACGGCGACATTCTGAAGAGCCTGTACCCGGCCATCACGGCGTGCCCGAGTAAGTGAGGGCAGACGCCGGAAAGCGGGAAACGGAATTCACCGCGGAGCCGCGGAATCACGGAGACAAGCGCGGAGAAAAGCAAGAGAAAGTCAAAACCCGAGAGCGCTGAGCAAACGGAGAGCGCTGAGAAAACCGCGCCGCGCTTTGTGAGGGCGGGACGCCGAAACCAAAGAGGGAAACGGAATTCACCGCGTGGGCGCCGGGCTAACTAACGCTCCGCGGCTCCGTGGGGGGCAGAGAGACAGACGACAAAAACCGATCGTCTCGCTCCGTGCAACGGAGTGTCCCACATCTTAAGACCGCCTACCGGAACGCGACCGAGCCCAGCGAATATTCGGCCAGGTCGATCCAACGGTTGTCCTGGGTGGCCTGCACGAACACCGCGCGCTCGGCGCGAAACGTGCGGCTGCCCCGGTACTCGGCCCATCGCCGACTGGCCAGCTCGCTCATCGCCGGCACATCTTCGTGCGGCACGTCTTGCGCCAGCGTGACATGCGGATGGTAGGGGAACGGCTCCTCGAACTGAAGCGCATCGGCATTCATGGCGGCGTGCATGCGCCGCAGCTCGGAAGCTCCCGAGCCCACCTCGAGGTAGAGCACGTCGGTCACCGGAAAGACCTGTACCCCGGTCAACTCGACGTCGAACGGCGCCCACGCCCCGGTGAGAGCGCGCGCCTGGAGGGAAGCCGCTTCCCAGTCCGCGGCGAGCGGCCGCGGCGGCAGCACGCTCACATGCGCGTGGGGATTATAGTGCGGCACCAGCTCTCTGCGAAGATCGTCGAGCGTGCGGCCCAGCGGATCGGGGATATAGATGACCAGCGCGAAGACATTGAGCCGTTCCTCCGCCAGGATGTGGGACGGCCCCCCATTCGGATCAAGATTCATGCTCTCTCTATGGTAACCGTATTGTAGTTTATTGCACGGCGGCCCGACCCGATATCGGTACCACCTGATAGGCTGGATGATGACGATGCCCAGTTCCAGCGAACCGAACCCGCTCCTCCAGATTCAGTTCCGCGTTCCATTCGACCGCATACGGGCCGCGGACGTCCAGCCGGCCGTCGCCAGCCTGCTGCGCGAATCGCGCATCCGCCTCGAGGCTATCGGCGCCGCGCCGGGCGAGCGAACCTTCGACAACACCATGCGGGCGCTCGACATGCTGACCGAGCCGCTCGACTATGCCATGGGAGTGGTGCGGCACCTGGAATCCGTAGCCACCTACCCGGAGCTGCGGGCCGCGTTCAATGCGGTGCAGCCGGAAGTCAGCGCGTTTTATTCGGGGATCCCGCTCGACGCCGGACTGTGGAAGAGCATCCAGGCGTACGCCGCGACCGAGGAGGGCGCGCGGCTCGCCGGAGAGCGGCGGCGGTTCCTGCGCAAGACCGTGGACACCTTTCGCCGCCACGGCGCCGACCTGGACCCCGCCGGCAAGAAGCGCCTCGAAGCGCTCGACGTGGAGCTGACGCAGCTCACGACGAAATTCTCGGAAAACGTCCTCGATTCGACCAACGCTTTTGAACTCGTGGTGACGGACGCGGCCGATGTCGCCGGCCTGCCTCCCACGGCGCTCGCGTCCGCGCGCGAGAGCGCTATCCGCAAAGGCCGCGAGGGCTGGCGCTTCACCCTGCAAGGGCCCGACTACGTGGCGGTGATGACCTACCTGGACAACCCTTCGATCCGCCGCGAGGTGTACCACGCCTACAGCGTGCGGGCGGCGTCCGGCGAGCGTGACAATCGCGCGATCCTGACCCGCATCCTGGAACTGCGCCGGGAAAAAGCGCGGCTGCTGGGATTCCAGGACTTCGCGGACCTGGTGCTCGAAGACCGCATGGCCCACACCGGCGCACGCGCCATGGCGTTTCTGGAAGACATCAAGCGCAAGACCGAGGCGCGTTTCCGCGGGGAGAACGGCGAGCTGTTGGACTTCCGCCGCTCGCTCGAAGGGACTCCTTCTGCAACAAATCCCGGCGCTCCGCCGCTCGAGCCCTGGGACGTGGCCTACTACGCCGAAAAACAACGCGCCGCGCTCTACGACTTCGACGAGGAGGCGCTGCGCCCCTATTTCCCGCTGGAGCGCGTAGTGGCCGGCATGTTCGACCTGGTGCACAGGCTCTACGGCATTCGCGTGACCGAAGAGCCGGGCGTGCCGGTGTGGGACCCGCAGGTGCGCTACTACAACGTAGTAGACGAAAACGGCGGGTTCCTGGGAGGATTCTACGCCGACTGGTACCCGCGCGAGAACAAACGCGGCGGCGCCTGGATGGACGCGCTCATCACCGGCGGACCCGCGCCGGACGGCTTCCACCCGCACCTCGGCCTGATTTGCGGCAATCTCACCCCGCCGCTCGCCGAACGGCCGGCTTTGCTCACGCATCGCGAAGTGGAGACCATCTTTCACGAGTTCGGACACCTGCTGCATCACCTGTTGAGCCGCGTGGAAATCCGCAGCCTGGCGGGCACCAGCGTGGCATGGGACTTCGTGGAACTGCCTTCGCAGATCATGGAGAACTGGTGCTGGGAGCGCGATGCCCTGGACCTGTTCGCGCGCCACTGGGAGAGCTGCGCCGCGATTCCCGAAGACCTGTTCCGGAAAATGAAGCGGGCCCGCACCTTCCGCGCGGCCAATGCGCAGATGCGGCAGCTCGGGTTCGGCTTCATGGACCTGCTGCTGCACGTGCGCTACTCGCCGGAGCGGGACGGAGATCCGGTGGCGTACACGCGCCAGGTGATGCAGGAGTTCAGCCCGGCGCCGCTCCCCGAGGACCACGCCATGATCGCGGCGTTCACCCATCTTTTCGGCAGCCCGGTAGGCTACGGCGCGGGGTATTATTCCTACAAGTGGGCGGAGGTATTGGATGCCGATGCCTTCACCCGCTTCCGCGACCACGGCATCTTCAGCCGGCAGATCGGCGAGGAGTTCCGCGCCAACATCCTCTCGAAGGGAGACAGCGAGGATCCGGGCGAGCTGTACCGCCGGTTCATGGGAAGAGAGCCCGATCCGGGGGCCTTGCTGGTGCGGTCGGGGCTGGCGTAGTGAAGGCTGGGTGACAGGCCACAAAAGATGACAGACCACAGAAAACGATGGTCTCGCTCCGTGCAACGAAGTGTCCCACTTGGCTTCAATCACTCGGGCCGGACGGCCTGCAGCAGCCCTTCGATCCGTTCCAGCAGGCGCCGGAACACGATGGGTTTGGCTTCGTACGCCTGACAGCCGGCCCCGACCGCGCCGGCGACATCTTCGACAGACGTGTGGGCGGTCAACACGATGATCGGAATCGGAGAGGTCAGCGGGTCGCTCTTGAGCTTACGGATGGCCGTTCGGCCGTCCATTACAGGCATGTCGAGATCCATCAGGATCAGGTCGGGCCGGTGCAGGCGCGCGAGCCTCCATGCCTCGCGGCCATCGGGGGCCGCCAGTGTCTCGTAGCCGCTGCGTTCCAGGCGGCGCACCAGCATGTCGCGGCTAAACTCGTCGTCTTCAGCCAGAAGCAGCTTCGCCATGGTCGCTTAATCCTTAACCTCCAGACAGCCGGCGGGACATGCCCCCCACTCCGCCATCAACTCCCTCAATCGCTCCAGTTCCACGGGCGGCGAGAACCAGTATCCCTGGCCATACCGGCACCCGAGTTCCTTCAAGCACTCGAGTTGGGCCCGGTTCTCGATGCCTTCGGCCACCAGGTGGAGTCTCAGGGAACGCGTCAGCCCGACGATCGCCCGCACGATCTCCATGCTTTCGTGGGACGACGTAATGTGCGAAACGAACGCCCGGTCGATCTTGACCGTATCGAACGGGTACTTCTGCAGATAATCGAGCGAGGAATAGCCCGATCCGAAATCGTCCAGTTTCAGACCCACCCCCAGCGTGCGGAGACGGCTTAGCGTGGTTAGAGCCAGGTCGGGATCTTCCAGCAGGAAGGTTTCGGTGATCTCCAGGCGCAGCGCGCCGGGCTCCAGTCCAGCGGCTTCCAGACAGGCGCGGACCTGTTCCACGAGATCGGGCTCGGTGAACTGGCGGCCGGAAACGTTCACGCTTACGCTGAGCCAGGGGTATTCGCGCCGCAGGTCCACGATGTCCCGGCAGGCGCGCTCGAGAACGAACCTGCCCAGCGGGCCGATCACGCCGTTGCGCTCCGCGGCGGGGATGAAGACCGCCGGGGAGACCAGCCCGTGCCCGGGCCGCCGCCATCGCACCAGGGCTTCGCACCCTACGATCCGGTCGTCGTCGAGATCCACTTTCGGCTGGTACCAGACTTCGAATTCCGATCGCTCCACGGCGTGGTGGAGATCGTGTTCCAGGTGCATCTCCGCCAGGTCGTCGCGGCGCATGAAGGTCTGGAAGACCGCGCTGTGCCCGATCCCCTGTTCGCGGGCATGACGCAGCGCGGCGGTGGCATCGCGCAACAGGTCGTCTCCCGAAACGCCGCCATAAGCCACGGCGATTCCAGCGCTGGCGGTAGCGAAAACCGACTGGCCGTTGACCGTGAAGGGATCCCCCAGCGTGGCCTGCAGGCAAACCGCGAGTTCCTTCGCAGCCGCCGGCCCGGAGGCGTCCCGGAGCAGAACTCCAAACTGGTGCTCGCCCGAGCGGGCAGCCGCGGCGGACACGCCTTCCGTCGCCGTTTGGAGCGAGTCGCGAAACCGGCCGCCCACTGCGGCCAGCAGGAGCCCCGAGTCGCCATTCTGGAGGTTTTCCTGGATGCGGTCGAATCCGTCCAGTTCGAGCACCACCAACGCCATCCGCCGCCCCTCGGCGGCCAGCGATCCGAGCTCCTCCTCCAGCCACGCCCGGTTGGGAAGCGAGGTGAGCGGATCGACGGTTTTGCGAACCGTAATATCGGTCTGGCAGCCCACCAGGCGGACGGCCTGGCCCGCGGCGTTGCGCGCAATGCTGCCACGGCTCTCGATCCAGCGGTATTGGCCATCCTGGTGCCGCATGCGGTACTCGCTCTCCAGGGCGGCGCTGCGGCCCTCGATATGGGCCTGAACCGCGGACCGGACCCTCGCGCGGTCATCCGGGTGAATGCGGCCGAACCACTCTTCGGTGCTGGCAAAAGGCTTGTCCGTGGACAGGCCGAACTTGGAATTCCAGTAGGGCGAGCAGTGCAGATTCGCGGATGCCAGGTCCCACTCCCACAGGCCTTCTTCGGATGCTCCCAAGGCCAGCCGATAGAGTTCCCTGGTGCGGCGCAATTCACGATCTGTCAGCGCCAGCCGCAGGCGCGTTTCGATGCGCGCCAGCGTGACCGCGAAGTCCATCGGCTTGGTTACATAGTCGTTGGCGCCCATCCGCAGAGCGGCGACAATTTCTTCGCTGTCGTCGAGAGCGGTGACCATAATGACCGGCAACTCGGAATCCGACCACGCCTCGCGAATGCGCCGCAGCACCTCCAGCCCGCTGATCCCCGGAAGCACATGATCGACCAATACCAGATCGTATGGATGGCTTTCGACCATGCGCAGCGCCTGCTCCCCGTCCTCCGCCGTGTCCGCGAGGTAACCGCTGCGCAACAGTCTGCGGTGGAGAAGATCGCGATTCGATTCGTCGTCATCTACCAGCAGCAGGTGCGCCGGAATCGGCATAGCTCTCCCCTTCCGAGGCCGGCGGTTGGACGCCCGCCGGAATCCGCATCCTGAAATTCGAACCCTTACCCAGCTCGCTTTCGACCGAAATATCGCCTCCCATCAGCCGGCACATCCTCTGGCTGATGGCCAGTCCGAGACCGGTGCCCCCGTACTTGCGGGTGGTGGAAGCGTCGGCCTGCCTGAACGCCTGGAACAGTTTGCCCTGCTGTTCGGGAGAGATCCCAATACCGGTGTCGCGGACGTTGACCAGGATCCAATCGGACTGCTCCTCCCGCTCGCGCGACAGTTCCACGGTTACGTCTCCGTCCTCGGTGAACTTGCAGGCGTTGGAAACCAGGTTCAGCAGGCTTTGCTGGAAGCGCAGCAGATCCCCGTGCATCTCGATCGAGCCGGCGTTTTCCGCCACCGATAAGCGGTTGCGGTTTTTGGCGGCCAGGGGCTGGACGGTGGCGATGACATCCTGAATGACCGGGCGCACATGGAAGGTTTCGGGATGCAGCTCGATCTTGCCGGCCTCGGCCTTGGAGTAGTCCAGCACCTGGTTCACGAGATTGAGCAGCAACCCGCCGGCGCGCTCGATCCGGGAGAGGTCGTCGTGCAGCACCTCGATGCCCCGGTCCGCGCAGACCTCCTGGATCAACTGGCTGTAGCCAATCACGGCGTTCAGCGGAGTCCGC
>Ga0116222_1000723_pt1 | contig 19694 bp, 19 predicted proteins | sample Sb_taG_12_FD_88963 | JGI IMG/M metagenome (GOLD analysis project Ga0116222, IMG submission 88963) | Peat soil microbial communities from Weissenstadt, Germany - Sb_50d_9_AC metaG | ecosystem: Environmental > Terrestrial > Soil > Wetlands > Peat | place: Germany: Weissenstadt | collected 2010-09-21
ATCCGTGTCCATCCGTGGCCCATTCGTTCACAGCTCCAAAATCGTGTCTCCCGGGTCGCGGCGGAAGTCCGCCGTTTTGACCCACGATGTCCAGCCTAATTGCGGACCCGGTTCGGCCTTCAACTCGCAGACCGGCACCTCGTCTCGCTTCAGGATGAGCTGGATCTCCACATCGTACTCCTTGCCGGTGAAAAAGCCGGCGAGCGCGCGAACGTGGCGGTAGGCCTCGCCGCCGGGCAGGAATTCCATATAACGCTCCAGGGTAAGGGGCCCGATCTGAATTCGCACGCGGGATTGCTGGTCCCAGATTTCATCCCCCACCACGGCGCCGAACCCAAGCTGGTCGGAATAGCCCGCGGTTTCGCTCATGGAGCACTGCGATTCCCGATCGATGGGATACCAGGCGCCTACAAACTGTTCGATCTCCACCGGCACGCGGAAATAATCGGCGAGCACCTGCCGCAAGGCGGTGGCCGAGCGGGCATGCGAGGAGAGCAACCCGGCATAGAAGAGCAACGCGTCGTCGGTGACGGCCTGGCGGTCCTGCAACCCCGGGGCGCCCAGCCCGAGCAGCGCCAGCAGATGATGGGAAAACGGGTCGCGCTCGCCGCGCTCGTAGGGGATGGTGAAGCGGTATTTCTCCCAGGCCTGGTAGAACAGCGAGATCATGCGGTGGTTGAAGACGTCGAAGAAATCGCTCATCGTGCGGTCGCGCGAGCGAAGACGATCGATCACCATCATGCTGTACATCAGGGGAAGAACGCCGGACGGTCCGGTGAGCCCCATGAAGTTGACGCGCATGCGCACGGGGCCTTTGGGCGGCCGTTCGAGCTCCTGGATCTGGCTGGCGGGGAAGGCCACGGGAGCGTGGGCGCCGAAGCGCACCACCTCGTCGGCGGGATTGGTGAAGCGGCCGACGACTTCGCGCCCGGGCTCCATGCGCATGAGCAGACGGACGGCCTGGAAGAACTCGAAGAGGTACGGCTCGCGGTCGAGCGTTTCCGCGATCGGCCAGCGTTCGAGACCCACCGTTGCGGCTACAGGAGTATCTTCCGTCCGGCCCGTGGTGGCCACTGTTTGAGAAGCTCCTTTCTCTGCCGGGTTCGCACACGCAACTGGCTGAAGCTGTTCATGGAAACGTAAAGGCCCAGAAAGCACTCGATCACGGCCGCGAACAGGTAGACTCCGCTGCCCACGAACTGCTCTTCGTCGAACTCGATCTCCACCTGCGTGCCGCGCGCGAAGGCCATGCCGTCTTCGGAAAGCACGCGCGCAAAATGGCGATGGCTGCTCAGGCTTACCAGCCCCTCGATGTGCTTTTCGGAATAGGTGGACCCGGTGAAATTGTAGAGACGCAGGATCTCCAGCAAGGCGTCGCGTCCTCCATCGACGAGCGAGAGGTAATTGAGCGAAAGCTGGGAGATGAGGCGCCACAACGAGTCTTTGGCCATGGGCGGCCGCACGGTGTCGGTAGGCTTGATGAGGGAGACGATGCGCTTGAGGGGAACGGCGCCTTCCAATTCGAAGTCTCCGGCTTCATTGCCGAATGGCAGGCGCGACGGCAGATCGCGATTGGTGCAGATGGTGCGCACCATAAGGGTATCCACATTAGGCCTCACGGGACGCGCGGAGAGGTCGACCAGCGAGAGGAAGACTTCGGTTCCTTCGTCATCGCGATAGCCCGAGGGCCGCCGCGCCCCTCGCCAGAAGGCCTGGGGCTTTGAGTTACCAAAAGCGGGGGAGCTGCCGAGGGCATGATGGTAGGAATACAGCGGCTCGAAACGCAGAATTTCCTGGGTCTGGGGGTTGATGCTGACCACCTCGGCGATCTCGAAGACCTCGGTGGCGCGGCGCCGGCTCACATCGGGAACCACCTGGTATTCGTAGCGCGTGTGTTCGAGCAGGATGGGCTCGGCGGTTTGCGCGAACAGGTTGACGATGGGGGAACATCCCAGGCGAAAGGTCTTGGTGGAAACACCCAGCTCGAGAATCTGGCGGCGCTCGCTGCGCTCGAACGGCGAGATCAGGATGATGACCTCGGCACGCGCACCGAAGCCGCCGCGGCACACCTGGTCGAGGCCGGTGAGATCGAAAAAGAAAAATTTCTGGGGGAAGCAGAAGTATTCCTGCAGGAGCCGGTAGCCCACGAAGGAGCGGCGTGGGTAAGGCAGCACGCCCTCGTCTTCGGCGAAGCCCACGGGGCGCAGGGATTCCGGCGGGAGATACAGGGGCTGCACCTTGGAGCGCGGTTTGGGGTCGCGGATAACGATCTGCACGCAGTTGTTCGACAGCAGCTCGTAGAGCGAATGGATCATGCTCGATTCACCGCTCAGATAGAAGCGCAGCGAGTCGAGGGAGAGCTGGGAAAAGGTCATGTCGCCGGTCGAGGCGAGATCGATGCGCACCGCCGCGGCGGCGTCCGAGAACTTGAGCGCGGGCTGCAGCCGGTCGGGGGTTTTGAACTCCGCCTCGGCCACCTCCACGGGCCAGAAGGTTACGTCGTAGCAGGTGCGGAACTTGCACGGGACGCCGTTGACGGGGCGCGAATTCAGCACGGATCCGCTTTCCAGCTTCAATCCGGTTTCGGGCGACACCTGGTCGGAATCGACGTGAAACTCGGCCACGGACATGGAGGGAATGGGCCGCAGGTAGTGCGGATACAGGATGCTCAAGAGCGACTCGGTGATCTCCGGGAACTCGTCGTCGATCTTGAGGTGCACGCGTCCGGCCAGGAAGGCGAAGGCCTCCAGCAGGCGCTCCACGTGCGGGTCTTCGCACTTGTCCTCCTCGAGCAGGAGGCGCGAGGCAATCTTGGGATACTTGGCGGCGAACTCCGCGCCCATCTGGCGCAGGAAGCTCAGCTCGCGCTCGTAGTAGAGCAGCAGGTCATCCCGCACTGGGATCTCCCTTCACCTGGTACTCGCCGCTGGAGAGTTGGAGTACGGTGTCGAACGAGATGTGCTCGGGCGCGGGAGACATCTGGAGCATGCCCTCGATCTGGAAGCGCATGACGTGCTGGGTGGCCGAGAGTTCTCCGACGGGCACCACGCGGATGCGCTGGAGCCGCGGCTCGAAAACCTCAAGGGCGAGTTCGATAAGCCGCGAAAGGCGCTGCCGGTCGCGCTCGGATTGCCAGCTCAGCGAGGTGAGGTCGGGCAGGCCGTAGTTGAAGAGCGAGCGTTCGAGCTCCTGGTACTCGCGGCCCACGGCTTCGGGCGTGCGCCGCGTGTTGAGCAGCCATTCCAGGTCGCGGCGCAGCGAGGCCTTCAGCAGGCGCACGGACTGGGCGCGTGTGGGCGCCATCTCAGACTGTTCCTTGGGCTCGCGGTCGATCAGCCGCTCCAACACCGACTGCGTGACTGTTTGTTCCGGCTCCCAGCGCGGCATAGGCTTATCTCGCCACGGTCTTTATCTCAACGTTCATGGCCTCGACGGGATCGAGGCGGCAGATCCAGGAGTAGAGGCGCTGCCGCTCCTCCAGTGCGCCATCCTGCCTGGCCAGGCACTTGTAAAGCATGGCCAGGGGATGCGCAACGACCTCTCGCGATTCCCAATCTTCGAGCTTGCGGCGTTCAATCTCGGCGGCGGCCTCCTGGAGAATGGGAAGGGCGATGGCTTCGTTGCCCATACCAAGACAGAGCTGCGCCACCTGCACCCGGCGTTGGAAGCGGCCGCGCCCGCTGGGCTCCTGCATCATCTCGCGCATGAGCAGCTCGATGGCTTGCTGTGCTCGTCCGGAGGTTACCAACTGCATGGCCAGCTCGTAGGCATCGGGCGCCGGCGCGGGCCCGTTGGTTTCGGTGGAGGCAGGCGCAGGTTCCGGCTGGGTGTAGCGGAACACGGGTTCGGGCTCCGAGTGGGGCGCCGGCTCGGGCGGCGGAGGAGGCACCACGTGTTCCTTGAGCCACGCGAGGGTTTCGGCATTGGCGGTGGGGGTGTCGTCCATCATGGTGAACTCGGGAAGCTGGGGGTAGTCCTGCAGCAGGGCTTTCAATCCCGAGACCACGGCGGTGCGGATGGGATCGTAATAGCAGCCCAGCTCGGAGCAGGCGCGGGCCACGTAGCGCTGCAGGTCGAGCCAGCCGCGGCCGCACTCCATCCCCATGGCGGTTTCGGCCTCTTCCAGGACCGCGGCCCAGTTGCCCTCCATGGAAAGACGCTTCAAATTCTGGCGGGTCTCGCCGGGGGGCGCGGCCAGCTTCAACTGGTCGATGGTGGCGCCGCCCGCGCGCAACTCGCCCCAGCGCAGGCCGCGCAACAGCAGGTACGGCGCGGGACTGTAATTATCCTGCTGGCGCAGAAATCTGGCCACCGTCACGATTCGTGCGATGGCATCCTCGACGTGCTGCGGTTCGAGGGAGGTGAGACGGGTGGGCTTCTTTGCAGGCGCGGGAGCGGCGGCCGCTACGGTCTCCACGGCCGCGATGGGCTCCGGCTGTTCTGCGAACTCGGGAGCGGCTTCTTCTACCGGGGGCGGGGCATCCGGCTCCTTCTCACGCTTCCTGGCCAGGAGGATGCGCACCGTCTGGCGAACCTCTTCGAGCACCTCTTGCAGAGACCGGTACGAGGGGCTGGCATCACCGAATTTCTCGTCGCAAACCTGCGCGAGGCGCTCGAGCGATTCGAGGGCGCCGTTGAAGGTCTGATCCAGGTCGACGTAGAACTGCTTGGGCGTGGTGTCGAAATCCTTGTCGAAGACCTCTTCGGAGATCTTGCCTTCGTCGAGGGCTTCCTGGCGGGCGCGCTGCTTGTCGTAGGTATCGGCCGCGGCTTCGCTGCCGACCGCGCGGGATTCGCGGAACTGGATCCAGCCGAATCCACCCTTGGTGAGCGGCGCACTCTTGACGGCTGCGGCGAGCTTGTCGTTTCGTTCGCCGAGCCAGCGCAGCGGGGAAGCGCGGAAATCGGCGTCGCCGTCTTCGATTTCGGGAAAGAGGCCGTCCCAGAAGTTTTCGATGAGGCCGCGAATGAGGTCGAGGGTTTCGCGCAGGCCGGCGACACTCTCGCGGCGCAGCATGGCCTCGGCCAGCCATGCGGCCAGTTGCAGGTCCTTGGTTTTGGTGGCCAGCGCCTCGCCGATCAGCTTGATGGTGAGAGGCCAATCGGCGACCTTGCGCTCATGCCGCCACTCGCCCTGCGGACCTTCGTCTTCCTCGCGGCGGGCTTCCTTGATCTTGTCGTATGCGGGGGAGTACCAGAGATTTTCGCCCGCGGGACGGTCGGGCGAAATCGGGTTCAGCAGATCATTGCGTAGTGGCATGGCTTTGCGGGGCTTCTTCGACTCCCGCGATCTCCAGACGACGCAGCTCCAGGAGTGGGAACTCCTCCCCGTCCACCAGCAGGGTCTTTTGGCCGAATGGAATCGGCTCGCCCCCCTCCTGCTCCTCCCACACAGTAGCACGACCCAAACGGACGGCGTCGTCGGAGTGGTGGAAGGTGAACGGAGCCAGGGCGGGCACGAGGACTTCGCCCAACTCCATAGCCTTGAGTTTCGGCCCGGTGTGTACGAGGCAGGGCGCCCAGAGCAGGTCGCGAAGGCGCTTGGGCGCCTGGATTTCAATGGATGCGAGGTGCGCCAGCGGGAGCCACATGTACTGGCCGGCCGTGTAGACCTCGAGGCGCGGGCCAATGCGCGGGTCGGCATCCTCGAGGGATTCGAAGGGCTTGCCGTTGAGGGTGCCACGAACGGGATCCGCGGCGGCGGCCGGATAGTCCTTCCTGGCGAACAGGTCGTTGCGGCTGCGCTCGGCCGCAATCGCGGCGCGATAGAGCAGGCCGCCGGTGGCCGCATCGATTCCGGCGCCGGCGAGCACGTCCAGGTGCTTCTCGGCGCGGTCGTATTCTCCCGCGAAGCAAAGCAGCTCGAAGAGAAACGTGCGGCGCTTCTGGTCGGTGGGGTTGTCGCGCAGTTCCGCGCCCAACGCCTGGATGGCGGCGCCCAGCTTGCCTTCGCGGTAGAGTTCCGTGGCAGTCATTTAATTGTCCGAAAGGGCCCCTGGCCCGCCGCAGCGTCTGGGGCAGGCCCAGGGTCTGGCAAGACGATTAGTACTTCTTGTTGGAGAGCTGATCCCATCCGCCGTGGACGCTCGCCCCCGGTGTACCATCGGGTTTCTGCGGAGAGTAGTCTACTCCCAGCTTACCGATGGCCAGCGAAACGCTCTCGTTGGCGTTCTCCTCGCCGGTGGCGCTGGACATGTGGCATTGCGTTACGAAGACGGTCTCCATGGTGAGAACCAGGTACTCCATCTGGGTGCCGCCGGCCTTGCGGACAACGAACTTGCCCTTGGGGAAGTGCTCGCCGGTGCAGCACTTCTGGAAGAGCACCGCGCTCGATTTGTCGACCACCTTGGAGATCTGCAGTTCTCCCAGCGACGCCTTGCCCGAGCCGGCGCCGGTGGTGGCCGACCCGAGGGTCTGCATATGCGTGGCTCCGAAGCTGAACGACGCAACTTCTACGTATCCCTTGTACTTGTCGTCGGTTGACTCGCCGTCCATACCGTCGAGCTTTAAAAAGGCATCGTATGCCATAGTGTGATTCCTCCTCTTCGAAAATGGTTGATGGTTTACGCGCCGGCGGCCTGGTTAGAGCCGCCGGCGTCCTCCGTAGTTACCGTGCTCTCTGAGGCAGGTCGGCGACCAGCCGCAAAGAAATCGAGAGTTCGTCCAACTGGAAATGGGGTCTCAGGAAGGCGATGGCGCGATAGGCGCCCGGCTTGCCTGGAATCTCCATCACCTCAATCCGGGCATCGCGCAGCGGTCTGCGCGCCTTGACTTCGGGCGCGACTTCGTCATTTCCCACGACGTAGAGCAGTATCCATTGGTTGAGGAAGTTTTCGCATTCCTTGCGCGACATGAAGCTGCCGATCTTGTCGCGCATCATGGCTTTCAGGTAATGCGCGAACCGGGAAATCGCCAGAATGTAGGGCAACTGCGTGGACAGGCGCGCGTTGGCGTTGGCTGCATCCTTGTCGAACAACTTGGGCTTCTGCGCGGATTGCACGCTGAAGAAGGCCGCGTAGTCGGTGTTCTTGCAATGCACCAGGGGAACGAAACCGAGATCGGCCAACTCCTTCTCGCGGCGGTCGGTGATGGGCGATTCGGTGGGACACTTGAGCGCGATGTCGCCTTCGTCGGTGGTGAAGTTGTGGGTGGGCAGGCCTTCCACCAGGCCGCCACCCTCCACGCCGCGAATGGCGGCGCACCAGCCGTAGTGGGCGAAGGCATTGGTCAAGCGGGCGCCCAGGGCCCACGCGGCATTGGCCCACAGGTACTTGGAGTGGTCGGTGCCGTCGACTCCCTCGTCGTAGTTGAATGCGTCGACCGTGGCCCCGTCCTTACCACCGAAGGGGGGCCGCATCAGGACGTGAGGCAGGCACAGGCCGACGTAGCGGGAATCGTCGGTCATGCGGAAGCTCTTCCACTTGGCGTACTCGGTGGTGTCGAAAACCTTGGCCAGGTCGCGCGGGGCGTCGATGGAAGTAAAGGATTGCATGTTGAACATGTCGGGGGCTGCCCCGGTGAGGAACGGCGCGTGCGCGGCTGCGGCCACGTTGGAGACCTTCTCGAGCAGTTCGACATCTTCGGGATGCTTTCCGAATTCGTAATCGCCGAGCAGCGCACCGAACGGGTAGCCGCCGAAGACGCCGTACTCTTCCTCGTAGACTTTCTTGAAGAGGGCGCTCTGATCGAACTCGGGGGCGCGCTGCAGGTCGCGGAGCAATTCGCGTTTGCTCACGTTGAGGATCTTGAGCTTGAGCATGACGCCGGTTTCGCTCTGATCCATCAGGTACTTCAAGCCGCGCCAGGTACCTTCGAGCTTCTGGAAGGCCGGGTTGTGCAGGATCTCGTTGAGCTGGATGGAAATCAGGTGGTCGATCTGCGCGATGCGCGCGGTGATCATGGCCTCGGCGTCTTTGGACACCGTCATGGAGCCGTCCAGCACCTGGGCTACGAACTCCTTGACCAGGTTCTTGCCGCGCTCTTTGGAGGCAGGGTCCTTGGCCAAGCGGCCCTCCTCCACAATCTGATCGAGCAAGCTGCGCTCGGCGACCTGTTCGGTAGCTTGCTGCGGCGCCGCAACCTTTTGTGCTTCACTCATGGGATCCCTCCGTTATGCCCATCTCCGTGCGCAGTTTGGCCAGCTTGTCTTTGTCGCTGACGCTGGAGCGGAGCAGTTCCTCGAGCTTGTCGTTGCCCTGCATGCTACCGCGCAGGTCGGTGAGACGGCTGCGCAACTCCAGCAACTCGCGCAAGGGCCGGACCTGCCGGGCTACATTTTCGGGAGCGAAATCGTCCATGTTTTTGAAATTCAGGTCGATCTTGAGATTGCCGGCATCGGGGTCTTCGCTGAGCTTGTTTTCCACCGAGAAGGCCAGGTGAGGTTTCATGCTCTGGAGGACATTGTCGAAGTTGTCCGGGTTGACCTCGACGAACTTGCGGTCTTTCAAGCGGGCTAGCGGTTCGGTGGGCTGGCCGGTGAAATCTCCCAGCACCCCCATTACGAAAGGTAGTTCTTTGATTTCAATTGCGTCGCCGATTTCGACATCGTACGTGATTTGTACGCGAGGCGAGCGGACGCGGTCAAGTTTATGCTGTGTACTTTCTCTTGCCATAACACCCCCAAGTGAAGATGGCGGCCGGGTCCTCCCGCCGCCAAGTGGAACGCCTGTCAGCGCCTGCTGTTCCTCGTTGGATTATACGTCTGAAGTGCGAAGGCGGGATGAAGGCTCTCTAAAATAGTCGCACCGGACGGCAATAGTTGAAGTCGCTGTGTGCGTTCGAGTACAGAAGTGGGGCCGCCGCTGTCCGTTTTGGCATTCAAAGTCGCGCAGGGGTGTGAGGTTGCAGCCGAAGGGGGACTTTGGTACCGGATTAACGTGCCGCTTCACTCGATCACCAACAGCAGATCCTTGGCCTCCACGTGGCCGCCGGGATGCACGAGCAACTGTTTTACCGTGCCGCTGACCGGCGAGTAGACCGTGCTCTGCATCTTCATGGCTTCCATCACCAGCAGGCGATCGCCCTTTTTGACCGGCTGATTCACCTCCACCGCCACCGTGGAGACGACGCCGGGAATCGGCGCGCCGATCTGCCCCGGCACATTCGGATCGGCCTTCGCCCGCGCGGCCACCTTCACGTCCAGCTTGCGGTCGCGCACCGTGACTTCGCGCGGCTGCCCGTTCAACTCGAAAAACACCGTGCGGGTGCCGTCGGGATGCGGCTCGCCCAGCGCCTGGAACTTGATGGCCAGGGTCTTTCCCGGCTCCAGTTCCACGGCCACCTCCTCGCCACGCTCCATGCCGTAGTAGAACTGCGGCGTCGGGAGGGCCTCCACGTCGCCCCAGTTCTGGCGGTTGCGCGCGAACTTCAGAAACACGTCCGGGTACATCAGGTAGCTGAGCGTCTCGTCGTCGAGAGGCCGGCGCCCGATCTTTTTTTCCAGCGCGGCGGCCGTCTCGTCCAGGTTCACCTTCGGCAGCTTGGCTCCAGGCCTGCCCCTCTGCGGCTTCGCACCGCGCAGGACGATCTTCTGCAGCTTCTTCGGCCATCCGCCTTCCGGCTCGCCCAGGGACCCCAGGAACATCTCGATCACCGAGGCCGGCAGCGTCAGGTTGTGGTGCGGCGTCAGCCGCTCGAACTGTTCCATGGTCATGTTGTGGTTCACCAGGAAGATGGCCATGTCGCCCACCACCTTGCTCGAAGGCGTCACTTTTACGATGTCCCCGAACGCCATGTTGACGTCCGCGTAGGTACGCGCGAGCTTGTGCCACCGGTCTCCCAGCCCCATCGACTCGGCCTGCTCCTTGAGGTTGGTGTACTGCCCGCCGGGCATCTCGTGGATGTAGACCTCCGCGCTGCCGGACTTCGGGCCGGTGTCGAAGGGCGCGTAGAACTCGCGCGCAATCTCCCAATAGTCGGCGCACTGGTTCAGCGCGTCGAGATCGATCCCCGTCTCGCGCCGCGTGTGTTGGAGCGCCGCCACGATGGAATTCAGATTGGGCTGGCTGGTAGTGCCGCTCATCGAGGCGATCGCGCCATCGGCAATGTCGACGCCGGCTTCCGCGGCCTTCAACACGGAGGCCGCGTTGACGCCGCTGGTGTCGTGCGTGTGGAAGTGGATGGGAATGCCGATTTCCTGGCGCAGCGCCTTCACCAGTTTCTCCGCGGCGTAAGGCTTGCACAGGCCCGCCATGTCCTTGATCGCCAGCATGTGCGCGCCCATGCGCTCCAATTCCTGCGCCATGCGCGTGTAGTATGCCAGCGGGTATTTGTCGCGCTTCGGATCGAGAATATCGCCGGTGTAGCAGATGGCCGCCTCGCACACGGATTTCGTGCGCCGCACCGCCTCCATCGAAGCCTTCATGTTGGGCAGCCAGTTCAGGGAATCGAAGATGCGGAAGATGTCGATGCCCTGCGCCGATGCCTCATCGACGAATTCCGCCACGACGTTGTCGGGATACGCCGTGTAGCCCACCGCGTTCGAAGCGCGCAGCAGCATCTGAAAACAGATGTTCGGAATCGACTGCCGCAGCCGGCGCAGGCGCACGAACGGGTCCTCGTGCAGAAACCGCATGGCCACATCGAACGTGGCCCCACCCCACATCTCCATGCTGAACAGGTTGTGCAGGCGATGCGCCTTGAAGTTGGCTATGGCGAGCATGTCGTAGCTGCGCACGCGCGTGGCCAGCAGCGACTGGTGCGCGTCGCGGAAGGTCGTATCGGTGAGCAGCAGCCGCTTCTGGTTGCCGGCCCATTTCGCCAGGCCCTCGGGCCCGAGCCGCTGCAGAAGCTGCCGCGTGCCGTCGGGCGGCGCCGAGGGATCGTGCGGCGGAACCGGCGCCGTGCGCAGCCGAGCCGGGCGTGGCTTGTCCGCGATCTGGGGGTTGCCATTCACGATCACGTCGGCCAGGTAGGTGAGCAGCTTGCTGGCGCGGTCGCGCCGCGGCACGAAGCGGAAAAGCTCCGGCGTCTCTTCCAGCCAGCGAGTGGTGATGCGTCCCGCCTGAAAGTCGCCGTGGTTGACCACGTTCTCCAGGAACGGAATGTTGGTCTTCACGCCGCGCACGCGGAATTCGCGCAGGCCGCGATCCATGCGCTGGCATGCGTGGTGGAATTCGCGGCCCCACGCGGTGGTTTTCACCAGCAGCGAATCGTAGTACGGCGTGATCACCGCGCCGCTGTAGGCCGATCCGCCGTCCAGCCGGATCCCGAATCCCGCCGGCGAGCGGTATGTTGAAAGCTTGCCGTAGTCCGGAACGAAATTGTTGGCCGGATCCTCGGTGGTGATGCGGCATTGCAGCGCGTAACCGTAGAGCGGGATGCGCTCCTGCGGCGGCAGGTTGATTTCCGCGCCGTGCAGGTCGAGTCCCTGGGCCACCTGGATCTGGCATCGCACCAGGTCGATGCCGGTGACCATTTCGGTGACGGTGTGCTCCACCTGGATGCGCGGGTTCACCTCGATGAAGTACCAGTCGCCCGAATCGGCATCCACCAGGAACTCCACGGTACCGGCGTTGTAGTAACCGGCGGCGCGTGCCAGCGTGACCGCGGCCTCCGCCAGCGCCGCTCGAATTCCAGCGCCGAGCGAGACCGCCGGCGCCACCTCGACAACCTTTTGATGGCGCCGCTGCACCGAGCAATCGCGCTCGTAGAGGTGGAGGATATTGCCGTGCCGGTCGCCCAAAATCTGCACTTCGATGTGCCGGGCGCGGCGCACGAAACGCTCCAGGAATACGGCTTCGTTGCCGAAGGCGGCGGCCGCTTCCCGCCGCGCCTCCTGCAACTTCCCTTCGAATTCGGCGGCGTGCTCCACCACCCGCATGCCGCGCCCGCCGCCGCCGAACGCGGCCTTGACGATCAGCGGGAAGCCGATGCGGGCCGCGGCCCTCTGCGCGTCCTGCGCGTGAGTGATCGGTTCCTCGGTGCCCGGCACCACGGGGATTCCGGCGCGCATCGCCAACTGGCGCGCCGCGGTCTTGTCGCCCAGCAGATCCAGCAGTTCCGCGCCCGGCCCGATGAAGGTGATGCCCGCCCGTTCGCAGGCCCTCGGCAGGGCCGGGTTCTCCGAGAGAAAACCATACCCCGGATGGATCGCGTCAATCTCTTTTTCCTTGGCGAGCGCGACGATTCCATCGACATCCAGGTACGCCTCTACGGGCCCTTTGCCTTCCCCGATCAGGTACGCTTCATCAGCCTTGAAGCGGTGCAAGGCCAGGCGATCCTCCTGGGAGTAGATGGCCACGGTCCGCAGGCCCAGCTCATTGGCGGCGCGCAGGATGCGGATGGCGATTTCGCTGCGATTCAAGGCGAGCAGTTTCTTCATGGGTGAAAGAAATTCGGATGCTACCTTTGAGGATACCAATGCGGTGTTAGGATGGATGCGGACAATGAATCAAACGGTCCAGCCCTGGATGCCGGCGTTTCTCGCCCTGTTCGGAAGCGTGATGGTGGTGGTCATCACCGCGTGGCTGAACACCAAGGCCCTCTCCGCGCAAATCGATGCGGTGCGGGCGCAGATCGAGGCGGTGCGCGCGGAGATGAACCAGCACATCGCCGAGGCAGAACTGCGCATCATCAAAGAGATCCTCGAATTGAAGAGCCGCGTGGAGCGCCTCGAGGAGCAGCGCCTGATCCGCCAGCCGTAATCTCCCCGCCTGGGGTTCGTGGAGCTGGCGGAGGGGCTTGAGCCCCGACCCTCTGATTACAAATTCCAGCGTTAGGCGTCTACCGTGTTTGCCCCTGTCTATTATCAATGATTTAGGAACGCGCGTAGACGGCAAAAACGGCTTCGGACGGTCCTGGACGAACGGCGTTGCTACCAGGGTTGCTACCAGAAATCGGAGCCGCCGCGAGAGTCCCTGTACTTCGGGAGCGCTGTGCGATACCATGCGCCCCGGCGTGGAAATTGCCATTCTCATCTGGCTGGCCTGCGGGGTCGTCGCCGCAATGATCGCTCAGAGCCGCGGCGGGAGCGGCTGCCTATGGTTCGGCCTCGGCGTGCTATTCGGGCCGTTTGGTCTTCTTTTCTCTTTCGCATCCGGTAGCGATCGGAAATGCCCCCACTGTCAGAGCCGCATCCACCTACAGGCTACCCGGTGTCCGAAGTGCCAAGCCGAACTGGGTAAACAGCCCCCAAGTGCGCACTGGGCGGACAAACGTTTGCCAGCGCTTGTAGACGACCAACGCGAACCGGGAGCGCCGCTCCCACTGAAGAAGTGCCCTGATTGCGCAGAGGACGTGAAGGCGGATGCCAGGAAATGCCGTTTCTGCGGCTTCGTCTTTTCTGAACCCCAACCGCAACAGCAGCCTTCTCAGCCCGAACCCGTGATCGGCCCTGAGCCGCCCACTGCGCGCGAAAGCGTGTCTGAGACGCCAGAGCCGCCACCGGCACCATTGGCGCGAGAGAGGCCCTTCAAGCCGTGGCCCCTGCTTGCCGTCTGCGCCTTCGGATTGTTGCTAGCCGTCTTTTTCTTCAGGTCCCATACTCGCGATACTCAGCTCATGGAGGATCTGGAAGGGGAGCCGGTTGCGGATGCAATAGAACGGGCCAGGATATATCGGATCGTGGAGTTGCGACTCCAGCTCGATCATCCAACACTCGCCCTTCAGGGGCTTTTGTCAACTGAATCCGGGAGTCTCATCCAGAAGCGGGGCTCGAAGTATACTGCGGTCGTTCACTACCGAAAAGGAGAACTTGATCGCAGATTCTTTTGTTCGGTGAGCCTGGGAACAGCAACATGCGAGGAGAAGTAGATTTCGGCATCACTTTTTCAGCCGGTCTGGCGGCCGGGTTGGAGAGGGGGTGCTGGAACAGGGGTTGTTGCCTGCTGCGTGACCGTCATCGCGCTAACGCCGAGACGGCGGCTGGCATCCCCGCGTGTGATCCATTCGAAGCCCATGAGCATTGCTTATGCAAACAGTCACAAGGATAAATCGCGAACCGGCTTCCTGGGGTTCCTTTGAATCGTGTCGCGGGCCGTCGCGCCGGCGATAAGATCGAGCCTCACGGATGTTTGATAGCAGCACTGGCAGATGATCCGTCACGGAGGTGGAGCAATTGGCCCGCCGGCTCGGCTTCGGCGCAGGCTTCGGATTGCCCATAAATTCAGTTTATATCACATGGGCCCACTATAAACCAGCTTGGCGTGGGGTCGTGTCAGGCCGCACTGGTTTCGCCCGCGCGCTCGGGCCCCGGTAGGAAGGACCCGGCCACCGTCTCCCTTGTTAGAGGTCCGCCGATTTTGGCCGGTAAGAGGTAAGAGACGATGATAACCCCCAGAACGGGATCGGCGGCGGCGGTCGTGGGGGCCATGAGGTCAAACTGGCGCCTCCACCGGCCCCTTGCCTTCGCCGATCAGGTACGCTTCATCGGCCTTGAAGCGGTGTAGGGCCAGGCGATCTTCCTGGGAGTAGATGGCCACCGTCCGCAGGCCCAGCTCATTGGCGGCGCGTAGAATGCGGATGGCGATTTCGCTGCGATTCAAGGCAAGCAGTTTTTTCATGGGTGATGAGAAATTCGGATGCTACCTTTGAGGGATACCAATGCGGTGTTACAATGGATGCGGACAATGAATCAAACCGTCCAGCCCTGGATGCCGGCGATTCTCGCCCTGTTCGGAAGCCTTATGGTGGTGGTCATCACCGCGTGGCTGAACACCAAGGCCCTGTCCGCGCAGATCGATGCGGTGCGCGCGGAGATCAAGGCGCTGCGTGTGGAGCTGCATGTGGAGATGAATGCGCTGCGTGCGGAGATGAAGCAGCAAATCGCCGAGGCGGAGTTGCGCATCACCAGAGAGATCCTCGAACTGAAGAGCCGCGTGGAGCGCCTCGAGGAGCAGCGTCTGATCCGCCAGCCGTAGACATCCGGTCAGCGAATGTCGAAGACGAACGAAAGTCCTAACTGGACCGCAAACACCGCATTGGCTGATAACGATCCGATTCTCTGCGAAGCCGGCTGAGGTCCATAACGCGGACGTGATCACAAAGCGCCACGCTGGTCTGGAACTCGTAGTCCGAGGCTGGATCTCTTAGAAGCTCCGCCACGGGCAGCAGGATTCGATACGAGTTCGCCTTGTGCGTCTTCGTAGTGAGGGGAACACCAACGGCCGTCGGCTTGTTTTTGTGGACGATGTCGCGCGACATGATGATGTAAGGCCGTTGGCCAGCCTGCTCCGAGCCGGATGCGTCGAGAGGCGAATACAGGTAGATGTCACCCTGCTGGATTTCCATCAGACAATATCGATCGCTGAATCGTACGTGGCATCATCCAGGAGCGCTTGCTCTTCGTCATCCCAGTCCACCGGCGGAATTTCGGGTTCGACCGCAGGCAACCTCAAATCAAGCGCGCGGCGAGCCAGCGCATACGCATCTACGGCAGATCGCAATCCGTCCGTGACGCCTTCCATCACCTCTGGATAAAGCGGCCTTCGCAGGCGCATGGACTTGATGAGGCAGTCGAGGTGAAATCGCGCCCACACCGCATGGATCGCGAACTTCGAGGAAATAGATGCGTCATCCTCCCGAAGGTTCACCGGGAGTTGCGCGGCATTGATCCTCTGGCACAGGTCCGCGGTCTTCCTCATGGTCCACACGGCAAACATGGCCTGATCGCGGAGCGCGGCGCCGAACGCCGCCAATCCTCGCTCATGAATGTCGGCTTCCAACTCGCAAAACGACTCCGCTGCAAGTCCGTCTAACACATGCCCAGGGACCACTATCCGCGCCAGGTCGCTAAGCGCGCGGACCGCACTGAAATATTGCTCGAATACGGAGTCGCGAATCGATGAGAATTCCTGGGCGGTGCGCGCCCCAATTGCGCCGACAACCATTTCGTCAAGGATGGAAGCGACGTTTTGAATCAACTCGCCTGCCGACGCCGGCAGCCGCTTTGCCGACCGCTCCGATATCATTCCAGAAAAGCCGAGCAAGTCGCCGACATGGGCCGGGTTAAGCCCCGTAGGCAATGCCAGTGCGTCCGGATTCATGGATAACGGTCCCCCACAATGGCGGTGTTGGAGCTGGCGGAGGGGCTTGAACCCCCGACCCTCTGATTACAAATCAGATGCTCTACCAACTGAGCTACGCCAGCCTCAACCACGAGTATACCGTAGCGGCATGGGGATTTCGCGGCTCATTCGCAGCAACGCTCCCTCACGGTCACGGCTCTGTGGCATCATGAAATACGATATGAAATGGACATACACCATATTCCGGTCCGATGAGGATCTGGATTCGATTCAGCGCACTCTGGATTCCATGGGACAGGACGGGTGGGAGCTGGTCTCGGTCAGCCATCAACAACTGGTGGACGAACAGGACCAGGCTTTCGATCAATACACCTTCTTCCTGAAACAACCGGCCGCCTGATGGCGCAATGGAAAGTCCCATTCAGGTCGAAGGTCTCCGCAAAAACTACGGCTCGTTTCCCGCGGTGAAGGGCATCGACTTCGAAGTGCACGCGGGCGAAGTTTTCGGATTGCTGGGACCGAATGGCGCGGGCAAGACCACTTCGGTCGAGATCCTCGAGGGGCTTCGCGCGCGCTCGGGAGGCCGCGTGTCGGTGCTGGGCTTCGATCCGGAAGTACAACCCACCCAGGTGAAAGATCGCGTGGGCGTCTGTCTGCAGGCGACCAAGATTCAAGACAAGATGAAGGTCCGCGAGGCCATGGCGCTTTTCGCCAGCTTCTACACGCGCACCATCGACAGCCCCCAGCTCCTGAAGCGCCTGCAGCTCTGGGAGAAACGCGAGTCGCTCTATTCGCAGCTTTCCGGCGGGCAGAAGCAGCGCCTGGCGCTGGCTCTCGCGCTGCTCAACGATCCCCAAGTGCTGTTCCTCGACGAGCCATCCGCGGGCCTCGACCCCCAGGCGCGCCTGGAGATTCACGAACTGATGCAGGATCTGCGCCGCGAGCAGCGCACCATCCTGCTGACCACGCACTATATCGAGGAGGCCGAGAAACTCTGCGACCGCGTGGCCATCATCGACGAGGGCCGAATCATCGCCATGGGCACGCCGCGCGAGATTCAGGAGCGAACCCTGGCGGCGTCCACGATCGTGGCCGAGTGCTCGCCGCCGCTGGGCGGGGGTGAGGCGCCGCCCTGGCGCGAGGTGGAGAAGATCGCGCTGGACGAGAGCCGCACGCGGATCACCGTGACTTCGCGCAAGCCCGCGCGCACCATCGTCGAGATGGTCCAGTGGCTGGGCGCGAACGGCATCGAGCTGGTGGACATCCATCTCAAACGGCCAACCCTCGAGGAGGCCTTCATCGAGCTTACGGGAAAGAGTCTTCGCGAATGAGACCATATATCGCGCTGTTCCGCAGCAACATGCAACTGACTTTGCGCGACCGCTCCGTGCTGTTCTTCAATTACCTGTTTCCGTTCATCTTCTTTTTCGCCTTCGCCGAGCTGTTTCACGCCGGCACGGGCGCCGGCATCGCGTACTTCGTCGGCACGGTGCTGACTATGGGAATTTTGGGCAACGGGCTGTGGGGCGCGGGAATGCGCTCGGTGCAGGACCGCGAGGCCAACATACTGCGGCGCTACAAAGTCACCCCCATCTCGCCGCTTCCCATCCTGGTGGCGGCCATGGTCAGCGGATGGCTGCTCTATCTGCCGGTGCCCGTGATCCTGGTCGCCGTCGCGCATTTCCAGTACGCCATGCCGCTGCCGCACAACTGGATCTCGCTGTTCGTGATGGTGACGCTGGGGGTGTGCGCGCTGCGCGCTCTCGGCCTGATTCTCGCGGCCGTCACCAACACCATGCAGGAGGCCATGATCGCGATCCAGGTGTTGTACATGATGATGCTCTTCCTGAGCGGCGCCACGATCCCCGCCGCGATCCTCCCCAAGTGGGCGCAGACCGTGGCGGAATTCATGCCGGCCGCCTACCTGGTGAACGGGTTTCAGGGAATCTTCTTCCGCAACCAGACGATTTTCGACAGCCTCCCGGCGGTGGGCGCGCTGCTGCTTTCCATCGTGCTGGGCACCTTCCTGGCGGTTCAGCTCTTCCGCTGGGAGAAGGAGGAGAAGATCCAGCCGCGGAAGAAGCTGTGGGTGCTGGCCGTTCTGGGCCCCTTCCTGCTGATGGGCGGCTACCGCGCGTACAGCAAGGAGCACATCGGGCAGAACGAAGCGCTGTTCCGCGACCTGCAACGCTCCGGCATATTTCTCATTCGCAACACGCGCATCTTCACCGGCGACGGCAGCGTGATCGAAAACGGCTCCGTGCTGGTGCGCGACGGCAAGATCGACGAGATCTTCCCGGGGGCCGGGCCGGATCCCGAAAAGATTCACGCCGACGTAGTGGAGGGCGCGGGCAAGACGCTGCTGCCGGGGCTGATCGATGCGCACGTGCACCTTTCATCGCCGGGCGGAATCTCCACTTCCACGGACGACTACGATGTGAAGAAATCCATGCCCCACGCCGCGGCCGCGCTGCTCTATAGCGGAGTGACGGCGGCCCGCAGCACGGGCGACGGCCTGGACGACTCGCGCCGGCTCCGCGACCAGATCGCGAACGGCAGCAAGCTCGGCGCGCAGCTTTTCATCTGCGGCCCCATGTTCACGGCCGAAGGAGGGCACGGCACCGAGTTCATCCAGAACTTGCCGGCCACCGTCCGGGACATGGTGAAGGCGCAGACCATCCGCACGCCGAAGACGCCCGAGGAGGCCCGCCGCCAGGTGCGCGAACTGAAGGCCGCGCGAGTCGACGGCATCAAGGCCATTCTCGAGGCCGGGTGGGGCGATGGCATGCTGTTCGACCGCCTGGACCTGTTGCTGGTACGCTCCGTAGCCGAGGAAGCTCACGCGCAGAATCTGCCGCTGGCGACCCACACCGGCGATGCGCGCGACGTTACCGATGCCGTGGAAGTCGGCTCGACTTCCATCGAGCATGGGTCCTGGCGCGACGAACTTCCCGACACGCTGCTGGAGCGCATGGTGCGCCAGGGGGTGTATCTCGACCCCACTTTGGGAGTCGCGGAAGCGTACGCGCAGTTCTTCGCGGGCAAGGCCGACGCGCTCGGCAATTCGCTGGTGCAGCAGGTGGTCCTGGGAACGGTGCTGCAGGGCACGCGCGATTTTGTTTCCTCGGGCAAAGGGGTGGATGCAGCAAAAGCGGCGCTGTTCCAGTCGGCGCTGGAGCGGGCTCGCTCCAACCTGCTGCGGGCGTGGAAGGCCGGGGTTCCGCTGGTGATGGGTACGGACTCCGGCAACCCGCTGGTTTTCCCCGGGCCGTCGCTGCATCGCGAACTGCAGCTTTGGGTGCAGGCCGGCATTCCGGCGCAGGTCGCGCTCATGGCCGCCACAGCCAATGGCGCGAAATTGTTGCGTGGCGAGAATCGCTTCGGTACGATCCGCAAGGGGATGGACGCCGACCTCCTGCTGGTGGACGGCAACCCGCTGGAAGATATCTCCGCGACCGAACGCATTTCGCTGGTGGTGTTCAAGGGCGAGCGGATACGGCGCGCGGCGTTGTTTGAGCGGTAACGCCGGCGGTCTTGCCGCCGGCCCTCACCTCAATCCAAGGATCTCCTCGGCCACCAATTCTGGCGCTTCCATCGGGATGAAGTGGGTGTGGTCCTTCAACAGCACGTCGCGGCTTTGGGAAACCGCGCTGCCAGATCGCGTGCCGCCAGCGTTCGCTCGATCACTACCCACCCCTGATACCCCTTATGAATGCAGTCAAATCACCG
>Ga0116222_1000733_pt1 | contig 19594 bp, 17 predicted proteins | sample Sb_taG_12_FD_88963 | JGI IMG/M metagenome (GOLD analysis project Ga0116222, IMG submission 88963) | Peat soil microbial communities from Weissenstadt, Germany - Sb_50d_9_AC metaG | ecosystem: Environmental > Terrestrial > Soil > Wetlands > Peat | place: Germany: Weissenstadt | collected 2010-09-21
ATCCGGGTCTTTGGTTTTGCGTAGCGGAGTGGGCACGCAGATGTTGATAGTGTCCAGCTCTTCGACGGCGGCGAAGTCCGTGGTGGCACGCAGCTTTCCGGCGTCCACCAGCGCTTTCAGTGTTTCGCTGGGAACGTCTCCTACGTACGAATCGCCGGCATTCATGCGATCCGTCTTGGCCTGGCTCACGTCGATGCCGGTGACTGTGAATCCCGCCTTGGCGAACTCCACCGCCAGGGGCAGGCCGACGTACCCCAATCCTACGATTCCCACGCGGGCGCGCCGCGTGCGGATCTTCTCTTCAAGGCTTGTGGCCGTTGTTTCGGTTGTTTGCGGCATGGAATCGTTATTCTCTCACGGGACGCCCGTCCGCCTCAATTCCGACTCCCCTGTCTGAAGTCGCATGCGCCCGCCGCGTCTGGCAGTTACTATAGGTGCATGATCGATCGGTATTCCCGGCGCCTGTCAGGCGCCACCCTATCCGCCCTGCTGCTGCTTGCCGGCCTTCCCCGCGCCGCGGAAGCCGCCACCGCCATCCAGCCATCCGCCGAGCGCCGCCTCAGCTTCAACGATGGCTGGCGTTTCTTCAAGGGCGAAGCCCAGGGCGCGGAACGTCCCGATTTCCAGGATTCCCACTGGACCCCCACGCCATTGCCCCATGATTGGGCCATCGAAGGCCCCTTCGATCCCCAAATCAACCCGCACACCGGAGCGCTGCCCATCTCCGGGACCGGCTGGTACCGCAAGTATTTCACCATCCCCGCCACCTCCAAGGACCGCTTCTTTTCGATTGAGTTCGATGGCGCCATGTCCAACGCGCGCGTGTGGGTGAACGGGCATGAGCTCGGCGGCCGTCCCTTACGGATACATCGGGTTCGCCTTCGACCTCACGCCGTACCTGCACTTCGGCGGGCAGGAAAACGTGGTGGCTGTCCGAGTCACTCCCGAGGAGCGTTCCTCGCGCTGGTATCCAGGCGCCGGCATCTACCGCAACGTGTGGCTCGATGTGACGGGGCCGGTGCATGTGGGGCATTGGGGAACGTACGTCACCACCCCGGAGGTCTCCGATGAGAAGGCCACGGTCACAGTGAAGACCGAAGTGCGCAACGAGTCCGGTCACCCAGCCGAGATCACACTGCAGACCTCGGTGCTCGACCCCTCCGGCAAGATAGTCGCCCGGACCAATAGAGCGCTCGCGCCAACAACCGATTCGGCCGCGGTTGGCCCACACGCGACGCGGGTGGTGACGAGCAATCTTACAGTCAGTCACCCGCAGCGCTGGGACATCGATCATCCTTATCTATACTCGCTGGTCAGTGAGGTGATGGACGCCAACAAGAAGGTGCTGGACCGCTACGTCACGCCGTTCGGCATTCGCACCATCGCCTTCGACAAGGGCAAAGGCTTCCTCTTAAACGGCCGCGCCGTCAAAATCCAGGGCGTCTGTGACCATCACGACCTCGGCGCACTCGGAGCCGCCGTGAACCGGCGCGCCACCGAGCGGCAGTTGCAGATTCTGCGGGGCGCGGGCGTCAATGCCATCCGCACCAGCCACAATCCGCCATCGCCCGAGCTGCTCGAATTCTGCGACCGGATGGGCTTCGTGGTGATGGACGAGTCTTTCGACATGTGGCGCAGGCCCAAAGTTCCCAACGGCTACAGCAAGTACTTCGACGAGTGGTCCGAGCGCGACGTTCGCGACATGGTCCACCGCGACCGGAATCATCCCAGCATCATCATGTACAGCATCGGCAACGAAATTCCAGAGCAGGGCAGTCCCGACGGCGGCGCCATGGCCAAACGGCTGGTCGATTTCTTCCACCAGGAGGATCCGACCCGCCCCACCACTTCCGCCTTTAACAACCCCGATGGCGCGATCAAGAACGGGCTCGCCGCTGCGGTGGACCTGGTGGGCGTCAATTACCGCCCGTGGCAATACGAGAAGATTCAGAATGACCACCCCGACTGGATCGTCTACGGCTCCGAGACCGCGTCGTGCGTCAGCTCGCGCGGTGTCTACCACCTGCCCATCGAGAAGTATGAAAAGCACCCGTCGTTGCAGCTCTCCAGTTACGACATCATCGCGCCGCCGTGGGCCTACTGCCCGGACGTCGAGTTCTTCTACCAAGACAAACTGCCCAGCGTGGCCGGCGAATTCGTGTGGACCGGGTTCGACTACATCGGCGAACCGACCCCCTACTTCGGGGGCAGGGGAGCGAACACCACTGACTGGCCCTCGCGCAGCTCTTACTTCGGCTTCATCGATCTCGCCGGCTTCCCCAAAGACCGTTACTACCTCTACCAGAGTGTCTGGACGAAGAAGCCCATGGTACACGTGCTGCCGCACTGGAACTGGCAGGGCCGGGAAGGGCAGGCCATCCCCGTGATGGCCTACACCAACAGCGAGGAGGTGGAGCTGTTTTTGAACGGCAAGTCACTCGGCCGCAAGAAGCGCTTCTCGGAGCCAGTGGGAATTCCCGTGGGGCAGAATGCGAGCCAGGATCGGAAGTTCACGAGTAAGTACCGGCTGGAATGGCAAGTGCCGTATCAGCCGGGCACTCTGAAAGCGGTAGCTTATCAGGACGGCAAGCAGGTAGCGGTGGACGAGATCCGCACCGCGGGCGCACCCGCCCGGGTGAAACTCACCCCCGACCGCGCGGCCATCCAGGCCGATGGCGACGACCTTTCCTTCGTGACCGTCCGGATTGAAGACAAGGATGGCAATCTCTGTCCGATGTCCGACAACCTCGTGAAGTTCAATGTGACCGGCGCCGGCAGCATCCGCGCCGTGGACAACGGCAACGCCGCCACCGTCGAGCCTTTCCATGCCGATCATCGCAAAGCGTTCAGCGGCCTGGCGCTGCTGATCATCAGCTCGCAGAAGGGCCAGGCGGGGAAGATCCACGTCACCGGGACATCCGAAGGACTCGCCGAGGGAACCACCGAGATCACCACGCGGCGGTAAGACCATGAAGCTCGCGCTTTTCCTTTTCGCCGCGGTGGCCCTGGCTCAGCCGCCGCCGGTCCGCATTCTCATCGCGTATCACTCCGAGACCGGCAACACGGAAAAGATGGCGCAGGCCATCCGCAAGGGCGCGGCATCCGTGGAAGGTGTCGAAGTGACGCTCCGCAAGACCGTCGACGTGAAGGACCAGGAGATCCTCCAGGCCGATGGCATCATCGTGGGCACGCCCGTGCAATGGTCGAACGTCACCGCCGAGACGAAGCGTTTCCTGGACCGCGTCGGCGCGGTCCTGTGGAAGGCCAAGACCAACGGCGACGGCCGGACGGCTGGAGCCTTCTGCACCGGCGGTGGAGTGGCTATGGGGAAGGACGTGGCGCGGCTATCGATTCTCTCGGCGTTACTGACCATGCGCTTCACCGTGATCGGCGGCGTCGATGACTCGGGCTTCGGCACGCTGGGTCCCGAAGCCACCACCGGCCCGGACGGCCACGGAGTCGGTGACAAGGAACAGAAGGAGGCGCAAAATTTCGGTGAGCGCTTCGCCAGTATGACCCGCAAACTCCACCGGTAACGCCGGCGATCTTGTCGCCAGCCGGCCCCCTCACTCACTTAATATTGACCGTCACCACGTTGGCCGTCACCCCATCCACGGTCAACACCACCGGCACTTCACCCGCGCCCGCCAAACTGCGCGGAACATAGACATTCACCTGGTCCAGTCCCGCGTACTGCCCCTGCGCACCGGCATACGCCACGGTCGCCGGCACCCCGCCAATCTGTGCCACGACGTTCGAGAGCGAGCTGCGCCCGCGAATGCCTGTGCCGTACAACTCCACCACCAGGATGTCGGTGGCAGCCCCCAGATCCATCGGCACCGAGCTGCATCCCGCCGACCCGCACTGGAAAACCGCCACCGGAACCTGCGCGCCGCTCGCGGAGGCCCGCACCGCAAGCGCCGCGGCCACGCCCTTGCCGCTGCCATTCGCCGCAAACAGTCCCGGCGCCACGGCTCCGATCAGCGCCGCGCTGGGTGTCTGCCCCACGGTCACGGTCGCCACCCCGGCCGCCGTCCCCGCGGGAATCTCGTAGTCCACCTGGCCCGGGCTCACGTAATACAGGCCCGCCGGCCGCGACACGCCCGCGCTGTCCTTCACCGTTACGGTGATGCCGCCCAGGGTGACCGGCAATGTCGCGCCGGTCGGCAATGCCGTGCCGGACGCCAGATTCTGCCCGTACGCCACCGCGATCGATTCCGGCGCCAGCCGGTAGCCGCTGTCCGCATCCGATACATTCACCACCCAGGGCCCGCTGGTGGTGTTGCTCGCATTCGTCACCGAAGAGCTGTTGGTCACGACCACGGGCTGGAGATAGTCGGCTTCCACCTGCGCCAGGGTCTCGCAACAGGCCGGCAAATACCACAGGTAGTCGGTAGGCTGCAGCGCGTAGTTCAAGATAGTATTGCCGCTGACTTGCCCGCCGGCCACGTTCTCCATACGGATCCCCGTGCGGATCGAGTTCGTCACGAAATTGCCCGTGATCGTGATATTGGAAAACGGCGTCGTCGAAACCCAGGCGAAGTTCTGATCATACGCCACCACGTTGATCGCGGCCGCTCCGATCAACACCGTGCTGGTCGGCGTTCCGTTGCCCAGAGCGTGGTCCACGATGTTGTTCTTGATCGTGATCCCCGACGAAGGCCCGGTTTTGTACGAGTAGGTCAGAGCCTCGTCCTGTTCCACCAGGATGCCAGCCTCGGCGGTGGTCTCGGTCATATTGTCGGTGACCGTGACGTTCGCCACTCCCGCCGGATAGATTCCGCGCGCGAACACCTCTTCCTGAACCAGGTTCCCGCTGATCACCGTCCCCGACCCGCGCAGCTTAGGGTCGGACGGGGTCACGCCGAAATTCGGCTTCAGACTGATGGCGTGGTCCAGCGTCAGCGTGATCAGCTCGCCGCCCGCGCCGGTCTGCTGGCTGGGCGGCGGACTCTCGGCCACAATGCTGGCGGTGCCCACTACCGTCGCGTTGGTGATATCGATGAAATCGAAAGATACGCCGATGGCCAGCGGCGAATCGCTGTTGCGCATCACCTGAACGTTGGCCCCATTATTGGCCGCGTTCACCATCGCATACCACTGGCCGTCGATGGCGATGCCGTCGTCGCATCCCCGCCGTACCGTGTTGTTCGTGATCAGGTTGTTCGAGCCCGCATGCGAGATGTGAAGTCCGTCGGCGTTGGTGCTGATCAGCCGGTCCGTGCCCGGCCGCGGAATCACCTGCACATGGTCGTACGTGACCGCCGACCCATAGCCCGCGTAGACCCCGATAAACCCGGACGAATAGACCGCCACGTTCTGCACTGTGAAGCCGGTGCACGTGCTCGCGAAGATGGCCCCCACCCCCGCGCGATAGGTCAGCACCAGCGTGTCGCCCGCCTGGATGGTGCCGATGCTCGCCGCGTCGGCCCAGGGATTGGTGCCCGTAATTTGAACCGAGCTGTCGTTCAGCGGGCTCGCGACCGGCATCCGTCCAGTCGTCCGCAGTTCCTGGCCGTTCCGGAAGACGAAGAGATAGTACCCGTCGTTGATGTAATTGGCAGGTATGGTGACGGCATTGAACGTGGAAGGCAGGGGATAATTGCCGGACTGCCGGAAACTCACCGTCTTCGCCGATGCGTTGACGCTGGTGACGGTCAGTTGTGTAAAGGGCAATTGCAAATAGTCGACGGTGAAGTTTTTCAAAGTTAGGTTGGTGCAGTTCACTGGATGGATCGCGATGATGTTGCCCAGCGCGAAGTACAAGTCCGAATATTGCAGGTCGACCGTGACATTGGCGATACCGCTGAGAAGGGCGTGCTGGTAGGCGCCGTTTTGGCTGAGGAAATAGTAGCTGCCGCGGTCCGCGATCACGGTGGGGATGTGGTTCTTGGAAGCGTACGCGATGCCCGCCTCAAACAGCGGCCGGGCGTCCAATTGCGGCGAATCCGGCGTCATGTTCTGTGAGGCGATGCCGTTGGACACCAGGTCATGAGAGAGGTTGAGCACCGCCGGAGTCTGCCCGGCCGCGTTGGTGAGGCCCGCGAGGAGTAGCAACAGCCGAATCTCCATTTTCGGCAGTATACACCGGCGCCTTTTGTTGGACAATCGATTATGCTCGCAAAAGCCCACGTGCTGTCTTTTGTCCTGCTTGTGTCTTTTATCGCCGCGGCCGCGGAGCCCCAGCCGATTTTCCTCTGGCCGAATGGCGCGCCTGGCTCTGAAGGGAAAAGCTCTGAGGGCAAAACCGGCGAAGAAACCATGCGAGTGGCCCCCGCCGGCGATCACATCGTGTCCAACATCCATCGCCCTTCCATTACGCCGTACCTGCCATCCAGGGAAACCGCTACCGGCGCCGCGGTCGTCGTCGCTCCCGGTGGCGGGCACAGTGAGCTATGGATGGATCACGAAGGCTACAATGTCGCGAAGTGGCTGAGCGATCACGGCATCGCGGGCTTCGTGTTGAAGTACCGGTTGGCGAGGGCGAAGGACTCCAGTTACACGGTCGAAGGCCATTCGCTGGCGGACACCCAGCGCGCCCTGCGCCTGGTGCGGAGCCGCGCCGCGGAGTGGGGCGTCGATCCCGAGCGCATCGGCGTGATCGGTTTCTCGGCAGGCGGCGAGTTGGCTGCCCTCGCGGGGACGCGCTATGACAGCGGAATCGAAGGCGCCACCGACCCGGTCGATCGCCTCACCTCGAGGCCGGCCTTCCAGGCGCTCATTTATCCGGCGATCCCTCGCGACATGAAGCTCTCCAAGGATACGCCGCTGGCCTTTCTCGCCTGCGGTGAAATGGACCGGCAGAATATTTCGCAAGGGCTGCCGGAGCTGTACCTCGCGATGAAGCGCGCCGGCGCCATGGCGGAATTGCACGTCTACGCCGACGTAGGACACGGCTTTGGCGTGAGGGCGACCACTCGCGGTGCGGTTGCGGGATGGATCGACCGTTTCCGCGAATGGCTGGATGGCCGGGGGTTCTTGAAGCGGTAACACCGGCGGTCTTGCCGCCGGTGCTTTTCAAGAATCCACTGCTCCGTTCCCGGTTCCTCGGCGCCCTCCACTACCTCAGCGCTCTCAATCTTTGACTTCTCTTTGTTTTCTCCGCGCTGCTCTCCGTGACTCCGCGCCTCCGCGTCAAGGCCCTTAACTAGAAATCCACCTGCTCCGTCCGCGCGATGATCTCATTCTGCAGCGCCGCGGTCAGGTCGCAGAAATAGTCACTGTACCCCGCCACCCGCACGATCAAATCCCGATGCTTCTCGGGATGCGCCTGCGCCTCCCGCAGTGTCTCCGCCGTCACCACGTTGAACTGTATGTGGTGCCCATCCAGCTTGAAGTACGACCGCACCAGGTGCGCCATGTTGCTCAAGCCCTCTTCGCCCTCCACCACTCGCGGCGTGAACTTCTGATTCAGCAGTGTGCCGCCCGTGCGCGCGTGGTCCATCCGCGCCGCAGACTTGATGACCGCCGTCGGACCCCGCCGGTCGGCCCCCTGCGCCGGGGAAATGCCGTCGGAGAGCGGCTCCCACGCCTTGCGCCCATCCGGTGTCGCGCCCGTCACCGACCCGAAGTACACATGGCACGTGGTCGAGAGATAATTCACCCGGTAAGTGCCGCCCTTGGTATTCGGCCGCCCGTTGATCTCCTCGAAGAACGCGTCGAATACTTGTTCCAAAATCGTATCGGCATAGTCCTCGTCGTTGCCGTACTTCGGAGTTCGGTTCCACAGCATCAGCCGCGTCTTCTCGTGGCCCTCGAAGTTCACGCGCAAAGCCTCCAGCAGCTCCGCCATCGAAATCGCCTTGCGGTCGAACACGTGATACCGGATTGCCGACAAGCAGTCCGTGCACGTCCCCGGCGCCACCCCCATGATGTAGCTCGAATTGTACCGTGGGCCGCCGTCATTGTAGTCCTTGCCCTTGGCAATGCAATCACTCACCAGCATCGAAAGGAACGGCGCCGGCAGATTGCGCGCGTAAAGCCGCTCGATGACGTTGTTCCCGCGTATCTTGATGTCGATGAAATGCCGCAGTTGCCGCCGAAGAGCGCCGAAGACTTCCCCGTAGGTACGGAATTCGAGCGGATCCCCGGTCTCGATCCCGATCCGCTTCCCGGTCCGCGGATCCACGCCGTTATTCAGCGTGATCTCCAGCACCTTCGGCAAGTTGAAATACCCCGTCAGGATGTACGCCTCCTTGCCGAACGCGCCCGTCTCCACGCAGCCCGACGTCCCGCCCGCCCGTGCATCCTCGATCGACTTGCCCTGCCGCAGCAACTCCTCCACCACCATGTCGGCGTTGAAAATCGAAGGCTGCCCCCAACCCTTGCGCACAATCTCGAGCCCCCGCTTGAGAAACCGCTCGGGGCTCTTCTTACTCAGTTGCAGGTTCGACGAGGGCTGCAGCAGCCGCATCTCGTCGATCACGTCCAAAATGAGGTACGTCAGGTCATTCACGCCCGACGACCCGTCCGCCTTCAGCCCGCCGTTATTGATGTTGCAGAAGTCCGTGTAAGTTCCGCTCTCGGCCGCCGTGACCCCGACCTTCGGAGGCGCCGGCTGGTTGTTGAACTTCACCCAGAAACAGCCCAGCAGTTCCTGCGCCTGGTCGCGCGTCAGCGTCCCGTTGTCGGTGTCGCGCTCGTAGAAGGGATACAGGTGCTGGTCGAGGTGGCCGGGGCTGAACGAATCCCACGTGTTCTGCTCCGTGATCACGCTCAGGTGGACGAACCAATAAGCCTGCAGCGCCTCCCAGAAATCGCGCGGCGCGTGCGCCGGAACGTGCCGGCAGACATCCGCGATCTTCTCCAACTCCGCCCGCCGCTCCGCGTCGCTCTCCGCGGCCGCCATTTTCTCCGCCATCTCCGCGTGGCGTTCGGCGAAGCGGATTACCGCGTCCGCCGCCACGTCCATGGCCTTCAGCTCCTGCTGCTTGTCCCAGGCCAGCGGATCGTCGAAGAAATCCAGGCGCGCCAGGCTTTCGGCCACTTCGCGCTTGAGATCCAGCAGGCCCTTGTGATAGACCACATCGCCCAGCACCGTGTGGCCCGGCGAGCGCTGCTCCATGAACTCGGTGTAGATGCCGGCCTCGTAGGCGTCCTTCCAGGCGGGCTCCATCTCCGCGAAAATCCGGTCGCGCATGCTGTGCCCCTGCCAGTACGGGATGATCTTCTCCTCCTGGGTCCGCCGCGCCTCATCCGTCACGCAGTACGAAATCTTCTCGCGCGAGTTCAGCACTTCGAAATCGGCCAGCGAGTGACAGCAGATTTCCGGATAAGTCGGAGCGCTCTTCGGCCGCGGACCGCGCTCCCCGACAATCAACTCGTCCGCCCCGATATAAATCGTCCGATGTTCCAGCACGTGCGCCAGCGCGCCGGCCCGCAGCATGGGCGGCGAAAGCGGCCCGGCCTCGAGGTAAAACTCCGTCACCAGCGCGGCGCGTTCCAGCGTGAGCCATGGCCTGGCAGCCAGGCTGCAGTTCCGCAATCTCGCTACTCGTTCCGTCATCTCGAACCTCCAACTACCGCCCGCATGCGGGCCATTTCCGCCGCCGCCGGCTGCGTGGTCTCAGAGAGCTTGCAAGTCAATCCCAACCGCCGGTACTTCTCGGTGCCAATCTGGTGATATGGCAGCAACTCCACGTCGCGGATCGCCAACTTCCTCAGGTACTCCGCGAACTGCCCGGCGTCTTCATCCGAATCGTTGATCCCGGGCACCACCGGAATCCGCACCCGGACCACGCGCCCGCGTTGCACCAGTTGCTCCAGGTTCCGCAGAATCCCGCGATTCGAAACACCGGTGTACCGTTTGTGCCGTACCGGATCCATCAGCTTGAGGTCGAACAACACCAGGTCGGCGGCCAGCGCCACCCGCAAAAACGTCTCGGGATGCGCGAAGCCGCACGTCTCGAGCACCGTGTGAATCCCGCGCTCCCGGCAGGCGCGCAGCAGCGCCTCCGCGAATCGTGGTTGCGCTACCGGCTCCCCGCCCGACAGCGTCACGCCGCCGCCCGACTCCTCGAAGAAGATCAGGTCCCGCTCGACCTCGCGGACCACCTCGCCCACCGTCATCCGCTTCCCCGCGACCTGCCGCGCGTCGGCCTGGCATGCCTCTGCGCACACCGAGCAGCGCCGGCAGCCAAAATCCGTGACGCCCTCAGGACACGCCGCCAGGCAATCGCCGCAATGCCGGCAGCGCTCTTCGAAATACAGCACGTCGCTCTGGAAACCCTGGCTTTCGGGATTGTGACACCACCAGCACGAGAGCGGGCAGCCCTTGAAAAATACCGTCGTGCGGATGCCGGGCCCATCGTGCGTGGAGAACCGCATGATGTTGAAGACACCCCCGCGCGGTACTAAGGTCGATCCGGCCATAAAAGACTTAAATACCTGAAAGTAGTATCGCACGAGAGCTGGGGCAGGCGCGCCATATGTGCGTAGGCATACAAAGTAACCGAAGACTCACCCTGCTGTAACCTGGCTGTCGCCAAGCAGTTGTTATCATGAATTCCCGCCGTCGGCGAATGCACTCACAAAACTGGAGTAACCACTTGAAAGAGCTCAATTCGATTGCCATCCTCTCGGCCCTTGCCGCAGTTGCCGTGTCCGTCGGCGCGCTGGCCCAATCCCCTTCGTTTTCGGGCTTCACTCCCGGCAACCTCATAGTCAGCCGCAGCGTCTACAGCGGAACCGCCTCCAGCATTACCGTGGGCCAGCCGCTGCCTCCGGTTTGTCCGGCCACCGCCACCGGCTGCGGCGCCGCTACCGATAACGGCGCCTTCCCCGCCATCGGCAGCACCAACAACGTTTGGAACAACACCAAGGTCGATGGCAGCTTCGGCATCACCTCGCCGATTCTCTTGGACCAGATCACCCCCACCGGCACGCTCGTCAGCACCCTGGCGGTGCCCACCACTCTGGTCACCACCAGCTTCAGCTCCAAATCGGAATTGGCCGTGAACCTGTCGCCGGATGCCAGGTATGTGACCTTCATAGCCTATCCGGTTGCCCCCAATTCCTTGGACGTTTCAGCTTCGAACACACCAGGAGCCGTCGATCCGACCAACCCGGTGGGCACGAATTCCTACCGCTCCGTCGCGCAGGTGGATATCAAAGGCGCATTCCAGAAGACCGACACGAATTCCTACAGCGGAAGCACCGGCCGCGCCGCTATCTTCGCCAACGGCCTCTACTACATGGCCGGCAATTCCAACAACGGCGCGGGAACACCCGCCAACATCATCTCTACCGCCGGCGTGCAGTTGGCCGTCCCCGGCCAGGACCCCTCGACCCCGGCGGTCGAGATCGGCAACTTCTCCGTCACCCAGTACACCGATCCCACCACCGGCAAGCCCTACACCGCCGACAAGGCCGGCAAGGACAACAATTTTCGCGGCCTGACCATCTTCAATAACACGCTGTATGTCAGCAAGGGCAGCGGCGCCAACGGCTTCGACACCGTATACCAAGTGGGCAATGCCGACAGCTTGCCCACTGCCGCCAACGCCGCCTCCGCGCCCATCGCCATTCTGCCGGGCCTCCCCAACCTCCTTGCCAGGAACGCCGCCGCCGCCGACTTTCCTTTCGGCATCTGGTTCGCCAATGCCTCTACCCTTTACGTAGCCGACGAGGGCGATGGCACTACCGCCAACGCCGCCACCAGCACCCACGCCGGCCTGCAAAAGTGGACCCTCGTCAATGGCACGTGGCAGCGCGCCTACGTATTGCAGAACGGTCTCAACCTCGGCCAGCCGTACAGCGTCGCGAACTATCCCACTGCGTTTAACCCCGCCACCGACGGCCTGCGCAACATCACCGGCCGCGTCAATGGCGATGGCACCGTGACCGTCTGGGCCGTCACTTCCACCATCAGCGCCAGCCCCGAACAGGGCGCCGATCCGAACAAGCTCGTGGCCATCACCGACGTGCTCGCCAACACCACCGCCGCCGGGGCCGCGAGCGAAGCCTTCACTACCATCCGCAGCGCCGGTTACGGCGAAGTGCTGCGCGGCGTCTCCTTCACTCCCGGCACCATCGCTCCGCTTTACATCACCACCGCCTCGCCGCTGCCGCAGGGCATGGCCGGCGCCGCCTACTCGCAGACCCTCGCGGCCAGCGGAGGCACCCCGCCCTACACCTGGTCCGTAGCCTCCGGCACTCTGCCCGCCGGGCTCGCGCTATCCGCCGCGGGTGCGATTTCGGGAACTCCCTTGCTCCCCGGCGCCTCCACCTTCAGCGTCACCGTGACGGACAGTGCCGCCACTCCCCTAACCGCCACTCAGTCAGTCAGCCTGACGGTCGCGCCCTCGGCCTGCCTTCTCAGTGCCGGTGGCCAGGCCTTCACCGCGGCAGGTGGCAGCGCCGCCGTCAACGTCACCGGTGGCAGCGCCTGCCCCGCCTGGAGCGTGATCGGCGCGCCGAGCTGGATCACCGTCAGTGGCGCCGGCACGGGCACTGGGAACGGCGCAGCCAGCTTCCAGGCCGCCGCCAATACCGGAGCCGCGCGCTCCGCCACCCTCATCATCGCCTTCAACAGCTATACGGTCGAGCAGGCCGCGGCCACCGGCATCACCACCTTCACCGGCGCCGGCACCATTGCGCAAGTCGAATCCGCCGGCACCTGGAAGACCACCATCACGCTCATTAATACCGGCGCCACTCCCGCGCAGGCGCGCCTCAGCTTTTTCGACAATAACGGGAACCTGCTGACCCTGCCGCTCAACTTCCCTCAATCGCCATCGCCCACCGGGCCCACCCTTGGCCCCGCCATCGACCGCACGGTCAATCCCCTCTCGGAGTTGGTGATCGAGAGTACCGGACCCGATAGCCAGGCGACCCAAACAGGCTGGGCGCAATTACTAACTGCCGGAGCCTTGAGTGGAAGCGTCATCCTTCGCCAAACCAGCGGAAGCACCGCCCAGGAGGTGCAAGCGCCCATCGATTTCCGCAGCGACAACGCGTGGTACCTGCCCTTCGACAACACCAACGGAACCGCCACCCAGGTGATCATCGACAGCCTCGCTGCGACGCCCGCCAGCATCGAGATCGTCATCCGTGACGACGCCGGGAATCGCATTCAAACCGGCTCCATCTTCGCCTTCTCGACCACCTTGATTCCGTCGATGGGCCACACCACCTTCGACCTCGCCACCAACTACCCGGCAACCAAGAATCTCCGTGGAACCGTGGAGTTCGACTCCGTAGGCACGATCGGAGTCCTCGGCCTGCGATCGACGCCCGCGGGCGCATTCAGCGCCATCGCCTCGATCGCCAAGTAGGACAGGCCTCCTGGCCTGTCCGCTTCTGCCGTCCGTTACAGCCGCCCCGCCGCCAGGCGCGCCAATTCTTCGCACTCCGCCGCGGGGCCCACCGTAACTACGAGGGCCCTGAACCGCCCCGTCTCGAATCCCGCCACCTGCTCCGCATCGCGCTCGACCCTCCGCACCCCCTCCTGCGCGCTCCGATCCGGACTCACATAGATCGAATACTCCCGCGTGCCGTTGGTGAACACCAGGTGCAGCATGCGCTGGCCATCGATGCCGCAAATCTTGGCGTGCTCCAACCGGTAACCTTCCGGCGCCAGGCCCGCAGCCTCAGCCAACGTCAGTCCGTTGCCGGCCGCCAGCACCTCGATCTCCGCGGCCCCCGATCGCCACCGCCGTGGTTGCCGCTCCACTACCTCCGCCCGATGATCGCGCGCCGCATCCACATACCGCCGCGGAGCCCATGCCAGCCACTCGTAGCTCCCCACCATCGCCACCAGCACACCCGCCGCCAGCGCCCACCGCCGCCGCGATCGCGATGCCGCCATGCGCCGCCGTACCGCCTCTTCAACCCGCGACGTGTCTGGAGCTTCCCGCAGCAGGACCGCCGCCAGTCCTTCGATTTCCAGCTCGCACTCCGGACACGCCGCCAGGTGCGCGGCGAACCGTTGGCGCGCCTCGTCATCCATCTCCCCCGAGAAATACAGGGCGTCAGATTCCTGCCCTTCTCCACACCCACCATCATCTGAACGAGCATCTGAATCCGGTGGGACGCACCATGTAAATTCCCGCCAGCCCCTCGCGGGAAAAATCCGGAGTTTCTCGTTCCCTCCTGATATAAGGAGAAACCCACATGGCCGACGACGACTGCAGCAAGAAGAAGGAAGACTTTACCCCAACAGTAAAGGAGGGTAAATACGACTCCGACCCATTTGTTGAGGGGAATAGCACCGATAAGGGCTACGCCATCCTTTCCTTGTTGAAGAAACTCCTCCCCAAAGGTACAAATGTCTGCAAGGCGAGTTGCGGGGAAGAAAATCGAGACTGTTTGCCAAAGTCGATCGACATCGACATCCCTGAGGGCAAAGGCACGTTCAAGAAGGTCTACATCGAAACCGAAGGCGACGAAAGCACCTTCATCTACTACCTGAAAATGAAAGACGAAAGCAAGATAACGATTCACGTCAAGTGTGGTTGTGTGCCTTTTCCGCAATGACGTGGCGCAGCCTCAGGCCCTCTCAGGCTGCCGTGTCCCCACTCCCTGGGGAGACATTTTCCTCCGGACGCAACCCCCCCGCCCCGCGGCGCGTCCAACCGGCGAAAGGCGAATGGCATGCGAAATCTATGGCGTGTCGCAATCCTGGCCGTCGTCCTCGCGCAAGCACAGGAGCGGCAGCCTGGGCAAGGCGTCAACTTTTACAGCAAGGAAAAAGAGGTCGCCCTCGGCCAGCAATTGGCGCAGGAGTTCCGCCGCAGCACTACGCCGCTGGATAACGCAGCCGTCGCCGATTACGTGAAGCGGGCGGGCGCCAACTTCGCCGCGCAACTGCCCGGCGGCTGGACCTACCAGATTGAGACGGTGGGGCAGGCGGACCCAGAGGGTACCCCGCCTGCCAACCCGACTCACGAGGCCACCGCCTTCCCCGGCGGCTTCCTCTTCGTCTCGGTGCATCTGATCGCTGCGGCGCGAAACGAAGCCGAGTTTGCCGGCATGTTGGCGCACGCCATGGCGCACGTCGCCGAACGTCATGGGACGCGTTTCCAAACCCGCAACGAGATCGCGCAGATTGGCGCCCAGATTGGCGCCCAGGCCGCCGCAGCCAACATGCCCGATCGCCAGGTTGGCCCAACCGTGCCGCTGGGGATGCGCACATTGCAGCGCGCCTTCGAAAGGGACGCCGATACCCTGGCGGTCAAAACCATGGCGGCTGCCGGGTACGATCCCGCGGGCTTCGCTTCCTACCTGGAGCGGCTCGAGCCGCCGGATTCACCCGACCGGGATCAGCGTCTGGACGCCCTCCAAGCGGCGATCCGCCAACTGCCCGCCCGCACCTACCAGACAGGCGATGAGTTTGCGCGCGTGCAGGCCGAGGTGGCGTCGATCAAGAAATAAACAGAGTTCACCCGGAGGCCAGCGCCCTCCGTACCACGGCCGGCACTTTCGAAATGACGGTAAGGTACGCGCGCGCGGCCGAGTCCGGCTGGCGCCCGCCCTGCTCCCACTCCTGCAAAGCCCGCTTGCTGATCCCATACGCCCGTGAGAATTCGGCTTGCGACATCTTCACGCGCTTGCGAATGGCCTTCACGTCGATAGGTTTCGGGCGGACCTGCTCCAATTCGATTTCGCCGCGCTGGTGCGCCAGAACCAGCTTCATTCCCTCGATCAGGTCCTCTCCAAAACTTGTTTTCTTCGGCGCGGTCTTCTTAGCCATTTATTGCACTCCTCTAAGGTAGGCTGCGATCTTCTGCAGTTCTCTCTTCTCCTTAGCCGTCAAATCCGTCCGGACGTTCTTGGCGTAGCAGCGAATCAGGTATACGCGTGCAGCCACCACAACGTGCAGATAGATAATCCGCGCGCAACCGCGCTTTCCCTTCCCCTTCGCCGCCCAGCGCAATTTCCGCACGCCGCCCGCCCGCTATAACGGCCCCCGCCTCCGGATGCTCAATCAGGTAATCGGCCACCGCCTCGATGCCGTCCGTTCCGATCAACTCCGTGGCCTCGGTCTTGAACCTGGGCGTCTGTAGGACCGTAATTTCGGGCGCATCGCTCACCAGCACGATTATACCGCACTGCGGTATATCTCAACGCTCTTGTCGCTTGGCCCACCTTCACCTCAAAAACGCATATCATAAATGCACTGTGAATTTGAAAATCCCTCTACTAACTGCATGCGGTCTGTCGATCCTTCTGACTGCCTGCTCCGATATTGCCGCCAAGAGAGAGGAAGCGCGCGAACTCGCCGCCTGCCAACAGATGCTGGCCGAGGGCTTGCCGAAGAATCCCGAAACCCGCGACGTGCGTTTCCTGGGCAAAGTTTCCGAGGCTGCGGCGTCGTGCCGCGGCGGCCAGACCGCGGTCGAGTTCCGCGTAACCCCGTGGGTCGACTGGTCTCAATATTGGGGTACCGGCGACATCCAGTCCCTGCCCAAGAATTACCTTTCCTCAAAGGCGCCGGCGTTTCGCGGCGTCTCGGGCGCACTGTTCGACCTCGAGCTCCAACGCGTCGAGTTGATCGAGTTCAACTTATTCGATAATGACGGAACTTACAAAACCTACGTCTCGGGCAGCGGCGTCGTCGACGGCCGGGCCGTCAAAGTGTGGCCGGAGATGCGGCTGCCAAAGACCCACCCGAATTACCAGGCGGTGGGCGGCGCCCAGGCGCAGGAGTGCAAAGGCGAGTTGATCCGCGGCCGCACCACCACCGGTATCTGCAACGATATCCTCAACCCGCGGATGGGTTCGACCGGCACTCCCTTCGCGCGGAACGTGGAATTTGAAACATCTTTTCCCGATTTGGGCCAAAACGATTTGACCAGGAACCGGCACAACAACCGGCTTGGCTTGCTCACGCCCGATCCGCAGGTGATCAGCCGCAAGCTGCTCACCCGCATTCAATCCGCGGAGTCCAAAGACTGCAACGCCGGCTTTGGCGCGCCGGACCAATTCCCCCAGCGCCAACTGCGACTGCCAGAAGGCGCCGTTCTTCAACGTCCTGGCCGCGTTCTGGATTCAGTTCATGACGCATGACTGGTTCTCCCACATGGAAGAGGGCCACAACGCCACGGCCTACATCGACATGGGCTGCACCACCCAATTGGTGAACGGCGTTCCCACCCCTCTGACGCCCGCGGACGTCCAGAGACTCGGCTGCCGCCCTGGAGACCGTGTGGACAAGACGCTGGTCGCCGCCGATTCGCCGCCCGAGTCCTTTACCGCCGGCGGGAAGACCTATCTGGCGCGCGCACCCAAAACCTTCGCCAACAACAACACGGCCTGGTGGGACGCCTCGCAGCTCTACGGCTACGACGAAATCTCGAAGAAACGGGTGAAGCGCGATCCCAAGGACCTGGCGCGCCTGCTGCTCCAACCAGCGGCCGGAATCTCCGGCGCGTATCTGCCCATACTCCAGGCCGGCGACCCGATTCAACCGCAGTGGATGGGCCAGGAGGCGGCCGCCTTTCCCGACAACTGGACCATCGGGATGAGCTTCTATCACAACCTGTTTGCGCGGGAGCACGATTCCTTCGTAGACGAATTCCGCCGTCAGGCGGCGGAGAAACCGAACGAGGACAGCGGGCTGCGGAATCCCGCGGCTCCGACCAAGGTAATCGCCAACAAGGATGTGACGCCCGACGAGTTGTTCACGGCGGCGAGACTGGTAGTCTCGGCAATGATAGCCAAGATCCACACCATCGAGTGGACTCCGCAACTGCTCTACGACGAGCCGCTCTACAAGGGCATGAACGCCAACTGGAGCGGCCTGCTGGGAGCCGGCCAGCCGGAAGAGGCCAAAGCTCTCTCCGACGTTGTGCTGAAGGTGTTAGGAACGTCGAAAGACGCCAAAACGGCCACCACCTGGTATTCGGTTTTCGCCTCGGGGCCGGGCATCTTCGGACTCGGCAGCCAGCTTCCCGGCTACGACATCACCAAGCCCGCGTTCACCAATGGCGGCGTCAATCACTTTGGTTCGCCGTTCAATTTCCCCGAGGAGTTCGTCACCGTTTACCGGCTGCATTCGCTCGTTCCGGATCTGATCGAGTACCGCGATGCCGCCAAAGATCCCAACCAGATTGTGCAGAAGGTGGCCGTGATCAATACCTTCGAAGGCAAGGCCACCGATGCCATGCATTCCCGGGGCCTGGCCAACTGGGCGCTGAGTATGGGACGCCAAAGGCTGGGACTGCTGACCCTGCATAACATTCCGCAGTTCATGCAGAACATTCCGCCTGCCCAGGTTGGACTCGTCCGGCAAGCAGATCGATCTCGCGGCGCTCGATTTGATCCGCGACCGCGAACACGGTGTTCCCCGCTTCAACGAGTTTCGGCGGCAGTACGGACTGCGCCAACTGACCCGCTATGACGATTTCTTTCCCCAGCCGCTTTCGGCGGACAACCAGCAGTGGGCCCAGCAGTTGCGCGAAGTCTACGGCACCCACGTCTGCGACGCGTCCAAGGTGATTACCGATGCGCAGCGCAACCCGGACAATACCCCCATCAACGATTGCCTGGGCCATCCCAATGGAACCGTGGTCGACAACGTTGAGGATGTGGACACCGTAATCGGCTGGCTCTCCGAATCCACACGGCCGCATGGCTTTGCCATCTCCGAGACGCAGTTTGTCGTGTTCATTCTGAACGCGTCGCGCCGGCTCTTCAGCGACCGCTTCTTCACCTCCAGCTTCCGGCCTGAGTTCTACACCAAACTAGGCATCGACTGGGTCAACCACAACGGCCCCGGCCCGGCACAGACCGAGCAGGGTTCTCCCAACGGCCACCCCCAGCCGGTTTCACCGCTCAAGCGCGTCCTGCTGCGGAACATCCCGGAACTGGCCGGCGAACTGAAGCCCGTGGTGAATGTCTTCGATCCCTGGGCGCGAGCGCGTGGCGAGTATTACACATTGGAGTGGAAGGCGCGGCCCGGAGCGGAATCCGATCCCGCTTTTCAGAAGAAGTGATCCGGAAATAAGAAACGGCCGAACATCAATCCGTTATCTTGACCGATCGGCCCACCGCGTCTCCAGCCAGTCGCGTGCGAAGGTCCAGCACGCCACCACCGTTCTCGGGGAGCACCCGAGCCGGTGGGCGATGTCTTGGCTGGTCATGCCTTCGAAGACCTTCATCTCGACCACCGCGCGGACCCGCGGATCGATCGCCTCCAGCTTGGCAAGCGCATCCTCCACCCGTTGCAGGGCCTCCGCGCCGGAATCCGACGCCCGGCATTGATGTCTTCCAGGTTCACCCGTTCCACCCGCCGGCGTTTGTGGATCTCAATGAGATCATCGCGCGGCGGTATGAAGAGCTTGGGCCGGAGAAAGTAGAGCCGCTGTTCGGCGATCCGCACACGCGTACCAGCAGGGCGGGGGCGGAGTTGAATGCGGATTGCGCGATTGCAGGGCTGAAGGGGTTGAAGGTGGATCCCGTGGCGGGTTACCTGAAGTGACACCTGCGATAGTGGCGGCGTCAGACTTGGGCGGTTCTGCTCCTGAGTTCGCTGGCCTACGCGCCGTGGCCCGCACAGTGCAGCACGCCCAGGTAGGCGCTCCACGGGCCGACTGAGTCACGATACTGGTGGGCCATGACGCGGGATAGTTGATGGAGGTGAGTGAGGTCGTGA
>Ga0116222_1000736_pt1 | contig 19571 bp, 23 predicted proteins | sample Sb_taG_12_FD_88963 | JGI IMG/M metagenome (GOLD analysis project Ga0116222, IMG submission 88963) | Peat soil microbial communities from Weissenstadt, Germany - Sb_50d_9_AC metaG | ecosystem: Environmental > Terrestrial > Soil > Wetlands > Peat | place: Germany: Weissenstadt | collected 2010-09-21
CGCTCAGCCAAAAGAGATCTCCCATTTCTCCCTCCCCGTTAGTCATTCGGCGGCAGGGAATCTGATTTGCTAAATCAGCGCAACGATCTGATTGGGTTCAGACCCTAATATAGGTTCTTTATATAGGTAGATAACATCAAGGACAGAAACATAGTTGTTTCTCACATAGGTTCCAAGTGTCTCGAAAAAACTTACGTATTTGATGAACGAAGAAAGTTTTGGATCTGATTTATCGAGCAGATCAGTAAGCAATATCTTGAAGCGGTCTCGTATCTGCTCATCTTGATATTTTTGCTGTAAATGGGTGCAAGCCTTTACAGTTTCTGTTCTCGTATGATTATAAAAGGTACCAAATTCTTTACGAGGCCCATCAAGGGTTTCCCAACGCTCATATAGCTGCAGTAAGAGAGCGGCTCGGCTTTGGAGAGACTGACTCCTCAAAGAGATGGCAGCGATAAACGCGACAACAAGAGCTGCAATCCATGTCGCAGCCTCTAGCCAGGAATGAGCGCCCAATACGGTGGTATCTGCGGGAGTGGGTGGCATGGGGCCAACTTTGAAATCGCCCAACAATGCGAGCAAGCCCGGATTGATGCAACCTCCATCCTCAGTTTGTCAAGTGCATAATTCCGAAAAAGAAAACGCCTGGCGCTTTGGGGGGGCCAAGCGTTCTTAGCACTTTTTGAGGGAAGACCAACTTGAAAGGGCCCTCAGCCGAGCCGAGACTCGACCGAGGGCTGGCAACATCAGGAGGATCGGACGCTAACTTCGGTTGATGGCACAAGCAATACGATAAGTCGGCAAAATCTTTGCTTTGTTTTGCTCCAGCCGCCCGACCTCCCTGCCGCGACGGCGCGGTTCATTCGGCTTGAGCGAGGTTGGTATAGCCGTACGTGTTACAGAAGCTAGTCGCTAATCCGGGGCTCCCGTCATCGATCGCTTTAATTGCGCCGGTCGAGAGCGTTGGGCCCGCCACGAGCTGCGCATAGAACGGACCCACATAGCCGCGACTGTTCACGAGCCCGCAATAATCGATGATTCCGTTGCGCGTGATCAGGATCACCGGCATCCACTTGAACTGCGCGCTTCGCGGGTCCTTGAGGGTCTGAGGTAGCACCTTGGCGAGCGCTGTTTTTTCTGCGGGCGTCAAATTGCGCCGCTGCGCTTTCGCAAATGCTTCGGCTGGAGACTTGCCTTTAATGCAACCCGAGAGCGTCAGAGCTGCCAGGGTGAGGACGATCAGATGCCTCCCACATGTGGACATTTTGCTTCCAGTTCGCCCCTAGCTAATCATAGCAAAAAGGACGCCGGACGAAGCCGACGCCCTGCTTTGGGTACTACATGCATTGGAGGCGTCTCGATCTTGACTCAGGTACTATCGCCCGCGCTCCTCGGCAAAGTGTCGCAGCGATGCCCTTCGCCATGAAGAACCAAGCAAGCCACGAGAGATCAAGTAGCCGGTTGGCAAGCCAACAGCGAAGCCTCACCCATTGGACCGAGGCGAGGCTCATGCCGCAATCTCGTGTGCGCTGGCTGCCGAATCCGGAGATAGGCAGTCTCAAGCATGATAATGGTCGCTTTCAACACCTCCGCAGACTGCACCAGGCCAACCATCATCTCGTCGATGACTTCAATGGGAAGATCGTCGAACATGCCGACCAATTCTTCTTTTGATTGCAACATGACAGCATTGGCCATGCGTGCTGAGACACCGCAGTTCAGCAATGTCTCGTCGGAAGGGATCAGCTTCCCGTCCTCATTGCCTTTCCATGGCTTGAAATCGACCCTGGCATAGTCCCGCATCGTCGCGAGCTTGCCCTTAGTCTTCCGACATTTGACGAGCTCGTAGCCGGTGCGCTCGACCTCCGATATGGCGCTGACGTGGGTCATGACAGCACCTCCACCAAGGGACCTGTTGCGGCTACGAAGTCATAGCCGGTTAGCCCGCCGGGCATCCTCAGCGGCCTCGACAACGTCTGCCTCCTCGAAGCATTCACTTACGCTCAGCTTCACGCCTACGCCGAATAGCGTTTCCGCCTTCGTCTTTCGGATGGCCTTCGCGATTTTGATCAGCTTCCGGTGCTCGCGGTTCATCGCCGAATAGAGCCGGTGCAGACCGTGCTTCCGCCAGAGCCAGTCATAGGCGTCCCAATGATGTCCAGGCAGAACGCCCTCGGGGCACGGCGGAAACTCCGCATCAAATCCCACACGAGCGGCGCTGCAGGCAACCTCCCGGTCTTTAAGAAGGCGAAGCTGGACGAGGTACTCAGCCCAGAGACGACGCAACTCGGCGTCCTCCGCAGGTACTTCCGCATTGGTTGCTTTAGCGCCAACGGAGAGCCCACAGCGGGGATCATGGTCACGGCCGCAAGAGCGCCAGTCGTGACAGAACGGCGGGTGAGGTGCTTCATAGCGCACCCCCGATGCCGGCGCGGAGTGACCTAACGCTGTCGCGCAACGACTGCATCAGGGCGTAATGCGCCGATGTCCGCCTGTCGTCGTATTAGAGGGTTATGAGCTGGCGCTCGAGGCACCGCGCCTCGTGTTCGGGAGAAAGGAACGTCCAGTTCTTTGTCTCTCCGCGACGGGCCTCGCCCCATGCCATTCGCATGTATTGGCCCAGGCGCTCGCGACCTGTGTTGTTGACGTTTCCGCGATTGAGCTTGGCGAGCTGCCAAGCCCGCTTCATCACCTGGCTGCGGGTGACGCTGTATTTGGGCTTGGGAGATAATGTGGACACAGCCACCGACGCGGGCGAGCCGGGCGGAGTCGTGGTATGATTGTCGTCACCCTGAAACATGGCTCTTCTCCATGTTGAGGGTTAGAGCCGGGCAGGAAGTTGACGCTTCCTCTCGGCTCGCTTATTTTGGGTAAAGCAATTTTACCGAAATGTCAATAACGGCTAAACCAAAAAAGCGGGGACGCCCAGCTACCGGACGCGATCCCATGATTGGATTCCGTGCAGCTCCAGAGCTGCGTCTGGCTATAGATGATTGGCGCCGGAGACAGTCAGATTTGCCGTCCTTATCCGAGGCCATCAGGAGATTAGTCGAACAGGCTCTTGCGCGACGGCCCCGAGGGCCGCGTGGCTCGCGATGATCTTTCGTGTTGCCGAATGCTCAAAGCACGAGCTGCACGGGCAACATACAGCCTTGCCGCTATCATTTGCGCTAGAGGAGGTTAAGCGGCTTCGGCGGCCGTGATACCAATAAAGCACTTAAATTTCGAATGAGCATCGCAATTTCGAATGTGATCCAATAAATAAAGAGATTACGTCAGCAGCGATTTCTGGGCTCGGGCGCGCCCCAGATGGACGATTCTCCCCTGATCGTTTTGTCACCGTTTCTGCCGCGCCGCGTGATCAAGTAAGCGCGTTGAGAATATTGCTATTTCAGATTTTATCCCGGTGCTCGTCGGAGAGCACGCCGCATAGGTTTTGGCCATGCCGCGCGCCCCAAGGCGAGGGTCGCAGTTTTTAATCAGATTTTAAACTTCCAAGTTTCGAATCAGGAGCCATGACGAAACGTGCGGACTCGGTGGATCGATTGGTCTGGCGTAGATTTATTGAGTTGCTCCAGGCACATTTCCCGTCTCCGGTTAGTTCGCGCGTCCTCAAGACCCTCGGATTTCTCGCTGCCGCTGTCGTCTCCGCAGAGATCTGCTCTCATGCCTCGGCACCTAACGGTTCAGACAATTTTCCACCCGATGAAGTTTTGGCCACCGCGGAAATTCTACCCGCCCCGGCCGCGGCGGCGAACGTGTCGGTAGTGCCCAAGATGCCGAGGTCGGTACCGCCGGCTGCGTCTCAACAACCGCCCTTAGGCCTCGATGTCGTCATGAGCACCGCGTGCTCAGAGCAATTGTTGCTCTGCGGTGAGAACGTCCCGAGCATGATGCTGATGACGAAGTATTCTCTGGCGCCCGCTGCGACCGCGACCGCTACAGCCGTGACGCCTTGTGCCGTGACTCCGAAGCCAAAGCTGAAGCCGAAGCCTGCGATGCAGCCGCCGCCGGCAGCGCAAGAGCCGCAAACAAAACTGTCCTGGTGGCGGCGTCTGCCCTGGGTACCGCTTCCCTAGTAAGTTAGAAATTAGCCGCCATAACTTCCCTTATCGGATGCGATTTTCGCCGTATGCTTATGGTGGGCCCCCCACAGGAAGCCGGCGGCTGGCGGAAGGGTATCGGCTGGGCCAAGGAGGGGGCGCTGTGTGGGGCCAGCCTCAGGCGCATGATGGTGAGGCCATGAACACGATCGCTAAGGTGACGATTATCGCGGTCATCGTGTTCTTTCTCGTGCTGGCACTGAGCGCATTGTGGCTGCAATAAAAATTGACTAGCCTCGGAAATTCTCTTTGAGCGTCAAAGGGCGCGGATTCGCAGGTTTGTAACTCTAAGTCCTTGGCTTTGCTTTCGTTGGTTGCTTCCTCTTGAACCCTGCCGCCCGAAAAGGCTAAAGCCTTGAGCCATGGCCGAAACTTCCGCACCCGCCGACATCAAGGACATGAGCTTCGAGCAGGCGCTGAAGGAGCTCGAAGCCATCGTCGATCGGCTGGAGAAGGGCGACGTGGAGCTCGAGGCTTCGATCCAGATCTATGAGCGGGGCGAGGCGCTGAAGGCCCATTGCGATGCCCTGTTACGGAAAGCGGAGGCCAAGGTGGAGAGGATCTCCTTGAACGCGGCCGGCCAGCCCATCGGGACCGAGCCGCTCGACGTCGAGGAGCAGTAAGGCTTCAGCAATTCGACTGGGAGAGGCCATTTGCTGTCCTTTCCCCCCTTGCCGGGGGAGGGTTGGGGGGTTCGTCACCGTCAGAGGTCGATGCCACTAACCCCTCGGAGCCGCCAAGAGCGGCGCTTGCTCCCCCGCAAGGGGGGAGCGGAGCCAAGCTGGTTTGGACGGCTTAGGCACCTCCGCTATGGTCGCGTCCGACGCCATTGTTTCATGACACAATTCGGGCGAGCTGCTAGGCTAGCCAAAACCCAGGGCTTGGGTCGATAAAGGTCTGTCATAAAGCGAATCCCGAGCCACTTCGTCCATCTCGCGCGGGGGAGCGAATGAGCGCCGAAAACCCAACGCCGCTGCTTGACCGGGTGCGCAATCCAGAAGAGCTGCGCGCGCTCGAGGACCACGAGCTGCCGCAGCTCGCGGCGGAGCTCCGTCAGGAGACTATCGACGCGGTCTCGGTGACCGGCGGCCATCTCGGCGCCGGCCTCGGCGTGGTCGAGCTCACCATCGCGCTGCACAAGGTGTTCGACACGCCCAGCGACAAGCTCATCTGGGATGTCGGCCACCAGACCTACCCGCATAAGATCCTGACTTCACGGCGCGACCGCATCCGCACCTTGCGCCAACCCGGAGGCCTGTCCGGATTCTGCAAGCGCGACGAGAGCGAATACGACACTTTTGGCGCGGGCCACTCCTCGACGTCGATCTCGGCGGGACTTGGCATGGCGGTCGCGCGCGACCTCGCCGGCAAGAAACACAATGTGGTTTGCGTGATTGGCGACGGTGCCATGAGCGCGGGCATGGCCTATGAGGCGATGAACAATGCCGGCGCCATGGACTCGCGGCTGATCGTGATCCTCAACGACAACGACATGTCGATCGCACCGCCGGTCGGCGCCATGAGCGCCTATCTCGCCCGGCTGATCTCAGGCGAGACCTATCGGCAGCTGCGCAACTGGGCCAAGCAGCTCGCCAAGATCCTCCCCAAGAGCTGGGAGCGCCGGGCGGCCCGCGCCGAGGAGTACACACGGGGCTTCTGGGCCGGCGGCACGCTGTTCGAGGAGCTCGGCTTCTATTATGTCGGCCCCATTGACGGGCATAATTTCGATCATTTGCTCCCGGTGTTACGCAATGTGCGCAACACCGAGAACGGCCCGATCCTGGTCCATGTGGTGACGCAGAAGGGCAAAGGCTACGAGCCGGCGGAAAGCTCCGCCGACAAGTTCCACGGCGTCAACCGCTTCAACGTCGTCACCGGTGCGCAGGAGTCGTCGAGCGGCGGGCCGCCGAGCTACACCAAGGTGTTCGCCAATGCGCTGATCGCGGAGGCCCAGGCCGACGACAAGATCGTGGCGATCACGGCGGCAATGCCCTCGGGCACCGGGCTTGACCGTTTCGCGGAGATGTTTCCAACCCGCTGCTTCGATGTCGGCATCGCCGAGCAGCACGCGGTGACCTTCGCCGGCGGGCTCGCCGTGGAAGGCTACAGGCCATTCGCCGCGATCTACTCGACCTTCCTGCAGCGCGCTTACGACCAGGTCGTGCACGACATCGCTATTCAGCGGCTGCCGGTGCGCTTCGCTATCGACCGGGCGGGGCTCGTGGGCGCCGACGGTCCGACCCATGCGGGGGCTTTCGACGTCGCCTATCTCTCCTGCCTGCCTGGATTTGTGGTGATGGCGGCGAGCGACGAGACCGAGCTTATGCATATGGTGGCGACGGCCGCGGCGATCGACGACGGCCCGTCCGCCTTCCGCTATCCGCGCGGCGAGGGCACCGGCGCCGCTCTGCCGAAACGGGGCGAGGTGCTGGCCTTGGGCAAGGGACGCATCTTGCACGAGGGATCGTCCGTGGCGCTCCTCTCCTTCGGGGCGAGGCTGGCGGAGGCGTTGCGGGCAAGCGACCAGCTTGCCGGTTTTGGCCTCTCCACCACGGTCGCCGACGCGCGCTTCGCCAAGCCGCTCGATGCGGAGCTGGTGCGGCAGCTCGCGCGCCACCACGAGGTGCTCATCACCATCGAGGAAGGCTCGAGCGGCGGCTTCGGATCGCTCGTCCTCCAGCTGCTCGCCCGCGAGGGACTTCTCGACCGCGGCATCAAGGTTCGGACCCTGACCCTGCCGGACTGCTTTCTCGAGCAGAACAAGCCTCACGCCATGTACGAGAAAGCGGGCCTCAACGCCTCGGGCATCGTCGCCGCGGTTTTCGCCGCCCTTGGCAAGGCCGCGAGCGGCAAGGACGCCGGCACCGCCGAAGTGGTGCGCCTCGCCTGAGGCTAATCGACCGTGCAGTTTTGGCTGAATTGGCCGACCGCCTCCAGCCGTCCCTGGTCCGGCAGCGTGGCGCTCGTCGCGCCCATCTTGATCGTCAACGGCCCCGGATTGCGCAGCACTTCGAGAACCGGCTTCACGCTGATGTTGCTTGCCTCGCCAAAGGTCGCGCCGGTTTCGTCGTCGCGTGCCACCTCGCCGGCAACCGGCGACTGGGCCTTGGTCGAATTGATCTCGATGGTAATGGGCTGACCGGGCTCGATGCCGGTGATGCCCTTATGCACGTCGAGGACGGCAATGCTCATGCCGTTGAAGCAAGACAGCAGGAACAGGGGGTCTTGTGCAGGATCAATCGGGCCGTAGGCGAGCGCGGTCAAACCGCCGCTCGACCTCGCCGTCCAGATCAGAGGCATTTCCGCCGCGGCGAAGCCGGGTAAAGGTATGGCCGTGACGCACACTGCCACAGCTGCAAGCAACCGCGTCGAGAATTGACCTAACATTGCAACAATTCCTTTTTCCCCTGCGGGGGGTTACACGGAATGGAGAGGGAAACCTATGCCCTTCAGGTGGCCCGAGCGCCGCCACTCGTCAAGCCTGCAATCCTTGGCAAACCTGGCAAATTCCGGGATACGGCCCAGATCGGCGCGCGCCAGTGGCCTTACTTCAGCACTCGCCAAATCGTCAGGGCCTGGTGCGGGCGCTTGGCGAGAAGTCGGGCGCCTGCAACGCGGTGATGGCCAGGTCGAGGGAGCTCGCTCGGCCGAACCCCCGGAAGGCCGGGTCGAATTCGTAGTAGTTGCAGGTGATCTCGTCGGCCACGGCAATGTCGGTCAGGGCGTAGCCCTTGTCGAAGACGCGGAAATCCGTGTTCGGCAGTTCGCTATGGTTCATAAACTTGCCGTCGTCGCAATCCAGCACTCTGACGCCTGGCATTTCGAGGTGCGGATAGCTAAAGCGCATCACGAAATCCTGCATATGGGGCGGCAGCATGTCCAGCTCGCTCACGGAGATGAAGATGTCGAATTTCGGGGTCAGCATCCATAGCTCGCTTCCGCCCGGAACGAATTCGCCGGCAAACACGCCGAGGCCCTGGATTTCGCTCGGCGCGAGAAATGTCCTGATGAGCATCATCGCCGCGCTCTTTGCATGAGACGCGCGATCGGACGCCCACGCAACATGCTGCGCGTCGCCGCCGTGATGGGCCGATCAAGGCAACAGTCAGGACTTGGGCTCATGCGAGACTGCCGCTCGCCCGATGCACGACGCCAAGCGCAGCCCGCTTGCGGCGGTCCCGGCGTGGGGCTTGCTCGCGCTGCAAAGCGTCGATACGGCGCTGTAGATAGGGCGAGAAATGCCCTTGATAGCGCTTCCACAATAGCGGGTTGCGCCAGTCGTCTCCGGTCACGCGGCCGCGGCAGCAAGCCGAGCCGCAGGCGCAATCGAACTCGTCATAGGGCGAGCCGTCGCACATCGCATAGTCGATGGTCACCTCCTCGCCCGGCCGAATCATCTGCATCGCGACGATGGTGATCTGTCCCTCGAGGCCTGCGTTGGGATCGCAAGCGTGGTTGATGAAATCCGGGGGCTCGTCGGCGGTGAGCGAGGCGAGGTAGAGATTTTCCTCGACCTGCACGGTGTGACGGCGGATGTCGGCGGGCAGCTCGTCCAGCTCCTCGGCTGAGACGATGCGCCCGCTCCACACGGCAATGACCTCGCCGGGTTCGATCACTTCCCGAGCAACGACGGCCTTGCCGCCGGTCACGTCACGATTTCGGACTTCGCATTTTTCGGTGAGGTAAGCCGTTGGACCTGGGCTCACGAGACCTCCGCGAGGGCGCGCCGAGCGGTGCGCTTCGCAGTATATAGTTGGCGGTGCCGTCCGCTCCCGGTTCGTCATCCGCGCGCGAGAATCCCCAACGCGGACGCAAGTGTATGAGAAGCGCATATGGCCATCTACAAAAAAAAGCGGCTCGACCGATTATTGGTGGATAAGGGCCTCGCCGCCACGCGCTCCCGCGCGGCGGACCTGGTCCGCCTCGGCTCAGTCAGCGTGGACGGCGTGACGGCGCTGAAGCCAGGGGTACTGCTCGCGCCCGAGGCGAGCCTGTCGGTCCGCGCCGGCGCCTCTCCCTTCGTCTCCCGCGGCGGGCTCAAGCTCGCCGCCGCGCTTGACGCCTTCGGCCTCGATCCCGAGGGGCGGATCGCACTCGATATCGGCGCCTCGACGGGAGGCTTTACCGAGGTGTTGCTTGCCCGCGGCGCGGCACGTGTGTTTGCCGTGGATGTCGGCCGCGACCAGCTCCACCCCAAGCTTCGTGAGGACCCCCGCGTGGTCGTGCTGGAGGCGACCGACGCGAGGAGCCTCGATGCCAACACCATCACGGAGCCCGTGACCGCTATCGTTGCCGATGTGAGCTTCATCAGCCTCGCCAAGGCCTTGCCCGCCGTGCTTCGCCTGGCAGCGCCCGGCGCCTGGCTCGTCGCCCTGGTCAAACCCCAATTCGAGGCTGGTCGCGAAGCGGTCGGCAAAGGCGGCATCGTCCGCGATGCCGGGGCGCGGGCGCAAGCCGTGGCGCAGGTGCGGGAGTTCATCGATGGGAAGCCCGGCTGGACGGCGTTTGCCGAGATGCCCTCCCCTATTACAGGCGGCAGCGGCAACGAGGAAGTGCTGATCGGCGCGCGCCATGGAGCTTGAGGTCGAGATCGAGCGTCTCGGCGCGCAAGGTGACGGCGTGGCGCAAGGTCCGGGGGAGCCGCTATTCGTGCCCTTTACGCTTCCGGGCGAGCGGGTCAGGATCGCGGTCGAGCCCGGCCAGACCCATGCGGAGCCGCTGGCCATCCTTGAGCCGAATCCGGAGCGCGTGGCGCCGGTCTGCCCCCATTTCGGCACCTGCGGCGGCTGCGCGCTCCAGCATATGGAGCCCACTGCCTATCTCCGCTGGAAGCGCGAGCAGGTGGTCGCCGCGCTCAAATCGCGGGGGCTCGAGGCCACGGTCGAGCCCGTGCGCCCGGTGCCGCTCGGAAGCCGGCGGCGCGCGAGTTTCGCGCTTGCGAGGACCAAGCAAGGAATTGCCTTCGGCTACCGCGGCGCCCGCTCCCATGACATCGTCGATATCGCGGTCTGCCCCGTGCTCAGCCAGCGCATCGTGGCGCGTTTGCCCAAGCTCAAATCCGCGCTGGCACCGCTCCTCGGGCGAAAGCGGGAGGCGCGCGTCACCGTGGCGGAAGCCGAAACGGGGCTGGACATCGGGTTCGAGGGCGCTCGGCCATCGCCGGCTCAGCTTACGGCGCTTGCCGCAAGCGCCGTAAGCCTTGGGGTCGCGCGGGTGACGATGGACGACGAGAGCCTGACGCTTCTTTCGGAGCCGATGGTCAACCTCTCAGGGGCGAGCGTGAAATTGCCACCGGGGGCCTTCCTGCAGGCCTCGCGCGAGGCCGAGGCCGTTCTTACCTCGCTGGTAAGTGAGGGTGCACAAGGCGCGAAGCGTCTCGCCGACCTCTTCGCCGGCATCGGTACCTTCGCTCTCGCGCTCGCGCGAACCGCCGAGGTGGATGCTTTCGAAGCGGACGTGGCCGCGATCGGGGCGCTCGCCGATGCCGCCCGCGCGACGCCGAAGCTGAAGCCGGTACGCACATTCCGGCGCGATCTGTTCCGCGTACCGCTTGGGGCCAAGGAGCTTGCCCGCTACGACGCCGTCGTGCTCGATCCGCCGCGGGCGGGCGCCAAGGCCCAAGCGGAAGCGCTCGCGGGCTCAAAAGTACCGCGGATCGTCATGGTCTCCTGTAACCCTGGAACTTGCGCCCGCGATTTGCGCCTCCTCGTTAATGGTGGCTACCGCATCGCCCGCATCGTTCCCGTCGATCAGTTCCTGTTTTCGCCGCATATCGAGCTCGTGGCTGAGCTTGAGCGGTGAGTAGAGCGTTCGCCCAAATTGAAGCGTCATTCCCGGCCCTGTGCCGGGCATCCACGGTTTCGTTCTATAGGCGCAAAAGACGTGGATAGCCGGGACAAGCCCGGCCATGACCATCAACTGTTGGTCAGCGAAGAGCGAGCAGGCGCTCGACGAAGGCAGGCACGATCCTGGTCGCCGGGCCCTGCACGGCTTCCAGGAATAGATCCGCGCCTTCCGAGGGTTCGAGATTGAGCTCGACCGTGTGGGCGCCTGCGGCACGGGCCTCGAGCACGAAGCCTGCCGCCGGGTAGACGGTGCCGCTCGTGCCGATGGACACGAACAGATCACAACGGGAGAGCGCGTCGTAGATGCGCTCCATCTGGCGCGGCATCTCGCCGAACCAGACGACGTCGGGTCGCATGGCGGCTTCGCCGCAACGCCCGCACACCGTCTCAATGGAGAGGTCGCCCTTCCAGGGTACGCTCGTCCCGCAAGCGGCGCAGAGCGCCCTTTCGAGCTCGCCATGCATGTGGATGAGATGGCGCGTGCCCGCGGCTTCGTGCAGCGCATCGATGTTCTGGGTGACGGTGAGGACGTTGCCGCCCTGCTCAGATTCGAGCCTCGCCAGAGCGAGATGGGCTTGATTGGGACGCGCCTCTTGGTGCCATCGGCGGCGGCGATTGTAGAAGTCGTGGACCCTCACGGGATCGCGGGCGAAGGCTTCGGGGGTCGCCACCTCCTCGATCTTGAAATCGGACCAGAGCCCCCCTGCTCCGCGAAACGTGCCGAGCCCGCTTTCAGCCGAGAGGCCCGCGCCGGTCAGGATGACGATGTTCCGATAGCGCGCCACGAAGGGAGAAAAGCCTAGCCCTTCCCGGTCTGGCCGCGGTGGCGCAGATAATGATCGGCAAGCACGATGGCCAGCATGGCCTCGCCAATCGGCACGGCGCGGATGCCGACGCAAGGATCGTGACGCCCTTTGGTCGAGACCTCGGTGTCGGCGCCGGCGTTGTCCACCGTGCGGCGCGGCGTCAGGATCGAGGACGTGGGCTTCACCGCGAAGCGCGCCACGATGGGCTGCCCGGTGGAGATGCCGCCAAGGATGCCGCCCGCATTGTTCGACAGGAACTCCGGCGCGCCATCGGAGCCGACACGCATCTCGTCGGCATTCTCTTCGCCCGAGAGCGCCGCCGCGGCAAAGCCTGCGCCGATCTCCACGCCCTTCACCGCATTGATGCTCATCAGCCCGCTCGCAATGTCCTGATCGAGCTTGCCGTAGATCGGTGCGCCGAGCCCCGCCGGCACGCCTTCGGCCACGATCTCGATGATGGCGCCGCAGGAGGATCCGTCTTTCCGCACCTTGTCGAGGAAGTCCGCCCAGCGCTTCACCGCCTTGGCGTCGGGGCAGAAGAATGGGTTGCGTTCCACTTCCGACCAATCCCAGGTCCTGCGGTCGATGGCATGGGGTCCGACCTGCACCAGCGCGCCGCGCACGCGCATGCCCGGCACCACTTTCCGCGCAATCGAGCCGGCTGCCACGCGCGAGGCGGTCTCCCGCGCGCTGGCGCGGCCGCTCCCACGCCAGTCGCGCAAGCCGTATTTGGCGAGATAGGTGTAATCGGCGTGGCCGGGGCGGAACTTGTCCTTGATCTCGCCATAGTCCTTCGACCGCTGGTCGACATTCTCGATCTCAAGCGCGATCGGCGTGCCGGTGGTGACCTGCTCTCCGCTCGCCTCCTCGGTGAAGACGCCGGACAGGATGCGCACCTGGTCCGGCTCCTGGCGCTGCGTGGTGTAGCGCGACTTGCCGGGCTTGCGCTTGTCGAGATAGGTCTGGATGTCGGCAACTTCGAGCGGGATGCCCGGCGGACAGCCGTCCACCACGCAGCCGATCGCCGGCCCGTGGCTTTCGCCCCAGGTGGTGATGCGGAAGAGGTGGCCGAAGCTGTTATGCGACATGGGTTCTTTTAGGAGTGTGGGCAGGCGGCGTCCAGCAGAGGGAGCATAACGCCAACATCGCAACGAACTCTTTCGTCATTCCCGCGAAAGCGGGAATCCAGTAACCACTGGCGCTCACGAATGATGTTTCCAGGGTTACTGGATTGCCCGGTCAAGACGGGCAATGACACGGGAACGGGCGAAGCGGGCGCCTATTCCTTCACCACGGAGATGTCCGGGGCGTCCTCGTTCTTCATGCCGACCACGTGGTAGCCGGCGTCGATATGGAGGACCTCGCCGGTCACGCCGCGTCCCAAATCCGAGAGGAGATAGAGCGCGCCGCCGCCCACATCCTCGATGGACACGGTGCGACGGAGCGGTGAGTTGTACTCGTTCCATTTCAGGATATAGCGGAAGTCGGCGATGCCGGAGGCCGCCAAAGTCTTGATCGGCCCGGCCGAGATGGCGTTGACGCGGATGTTCTGCTTGCCCAAGTCCGCCGCCAGATAGCGCACGCTGGCCTCGAGCGCGGCCTTGGCCACGCCCATCACATTGTAATGGGGCATGACCTTCTCGGCGCCGTAATAGGTGAGCGTGAGCAGCGAGCCGCCATTCGGCATCAGCGTGTCGGCGCGCTTGGCGAGGGCAGTGAAGGAGTAGCAGGAGACGAGCAGCGTCTGCACGAAATTATCCTTGCTCGTGTCGACGTAGCGCCCATCGAGCTCCTCCTTGTTGGAGAAGGCGACGGCGTGCACGAGAAAGTCGATGCTGCCCCAAGCTTCGGCCAGTCGCTTGAACACAGCTTCGACGCTTCCCTCGTCGGTGACGTCGCAAGGTAGCACGAGGCGCGAGCCGATCTCGGCCGCCAGCGGCCCGACCCGCTTCTTGAGGGCATCACCTTGATAAGTGAGCGCGATCTCGGCGCCATGATCGTGGCACGCCTTGGTGATGCCCCAGGCGATCGAGCGGTTATTGGCCACGCCGAATACGATGCCGCGCTTGCCCGCCATCAGCTTGGCCGCTTCGGCCATTGACCCTCCAGCTCAAGAGACGCCGCTTTATAGAGCGGGGTCTACCTGGTCGAAAGGCTTTTCGCCCCAAGCCTTTGTATCAGTTGTCGCAGTTTTTTTGAGTCCCCCGCCCCCTTGAGGGGGGAATTATCACCTTGGGGGGATCTACAACTCCCGCGCGTGACAGGCCGATCGATCATCTCACTCCTGAGGCTTTTCAGGAGGAAGAACTGGAAATGGGAGGCTCTGGAAATTGTAGAGCGCTGGCGAGAATGTGCGTCGCATGGGCACGGGCCAATCTGGAGAGGGTATCCAAGCAGAGATTGGAATCTCTGCCTGATCTTTGATCGGTGATTTCCCAAGCACCTCGTTAAATTCGATCAGTTGGGCTTTGATGCCATCAAGCAGACAGCCTTCTTGTTCAAACCGCTTTTCCGTCCAGACAACGCTCGGCGTTCCATACAAACCCTTGGCCTTGACGATAACAAAGCGAACGCCGTTGCCTTCATCGTTAGGCTGGAATTGGTCATGGGCGACGGTGTTGCGGCTGGCCGCACGTTTCCCGACGCGCCTGAGAAGTTTGTCATACTTGGCCTTGTCGATGTCGAGGACATCAACCATGGTCCTTAGAATATGAAGTTTGTCGCGAAGGCTGATATTGGCGCATATGATATGCCTCATTATCGGCGCAAGCTTAAAGGTAGTTTGTATGGGCATGGCTAAGCCCCACAAGGTTCAAGACGAGAAGCACATAACCAAGAGTGTCGAGCTTGTACCCAAGGCTTGGGCACGCTTTGAGCGATTTGTGAAGGATATCGCAAAGGCTGGCCCGCAGCATCGCGTGGCAAAATCTGAGCCCCACAAGCCGCGCGAGGAATCGAAGATCGGCATGAAAAAAGAAAAGGCCCCTAAGAGGCTTAGACGCCCCGTTAATTCGGAGGCGGACACCTAAAGCCCAGCTGCGTGCGTCACCATGACTGGCGCAACCTTCGGTTGTACAAGTATAATGTTACCGCGATTCCATTGTGGCAAGAGGGCGTTAGCTAGGTGGCCACGCAGCGCAGGTGCACAGTTCCGCGTTGCGGAGATAAGTAAGGCGCTTTCCAATGATGCCCTTGAGCAATTTTCCCGCGCGGGCATTGTCGTTGACGTCAAGTGCTGAGCGTTCGTTGTAGCGAAAGTCAAACTCAGCAAGGTAGCGCTGTAGGTGCTGTTGGCTGACGTGGTGATACGTGCCGACAATGCGCGCTTGAGGATCGAGAAATAGCCCTCAATCGTGTTGGTGTGCGCGTCGCCCCTCACGTACTCATTAGCGCCGTGGTTGACGACTTCGTGGCCTGCAAACTCAGGGCCGATAATTCGGTATTGTCCGGCGTCATCCGTCACAAGGAGGGATTTGCGGCTCACTTGGGCAACGAGGATGGGGCGCAGCGTCTTGGCGCTGACCTCGGGGACGTGGAAGGAGCGGACCTTGCCGCCACGCTCAACCAGCGCAAAGGCAATCTCTTTGCCTTGGCCACCAATGTTGCCACGCTTGCGTTTGCTGACGTGCTTGTTCTTTTCCTTGCCGCCAACATAGGTCTCGTCCGCCTCAACGATCTTGTCCGTACCACCAAGGGGGCCAGGGAACTTGCCTTCGCGCATCGCCTCACGAATGCGATGCATCATGAACCACGTCGATTTGTAGCTGATGCCCAACATGCGATGCAGTTGACGAGCCGACATGCCGTTCTTGCTGGCGCAAATTAGGAAAGCCGCCATGAGCCACTTGTTGAGCGGGATGTGCGAGCGCTCGAATAGCGTCCCGGTCATCACCGTGAACTGCTTGCGGCAAGCGGACTCATTGCATTGGTACAGGCCGGGGCGGGTATCAAGCGCCGTTCCGTTATTCACGGTACCGCAATGGCTGCACACCGGACCATCGGTCCACAAATGGCCCTCCAGCCACTTGCGAGCCGTGTTTACGTCATTGAAGATTGGGTTTTGAAGGTCGGCTTTCATGATTGAATTTCCGGCTAATGAAATTTCTCGGCTTCGTGATAAAGACCTGTCAAGCGCTGGATTTCTTTGTCTATTAGGTCACGCGCTGCGTGAAGGGCGGATATCTGATTTAGCGCGACGGACTTCATGTTCTGCTCATCGGATATCACTTGGCCCGATATCCATTGACCTAATTGTTCAGGTTCAGAAGCCTCGCCAGCGAAAAACGATACCAATCCCACCGTCTCGCGCGGATCGGAAACTTGAAACGTCACTTTCCGAAGCTCGAATGCCATGACTTTCTCCCATCGTCTTGATCCAAGATATAGATCGGATGGTTTGCTGAGTCAAGGTTATAATTCCCCCTTTATGGGGAGGGTGCCGTCGTGAGGTCACGCCGAGTATGGCCCGGTGGGAAAAACTAAGCCGCCGCCGCTGCCACCTTGCGCTGCTGAATGCCGCGCGCGGGATCGTAGGCCCAGACCGACAGACCGAGGAACCCGACAAGGCATCCCATCACCACGGCGAGTGCCTCCCAATTGACCTCGAGATAGAAGGCAAAGCGGATCAGCTCGACGGCATAGGTGAAGGGGTTGAACAGGCAGATATAGTAGAGCCAGAGGCTCCCCTCGCGCATCTTCCACAGCGGATAGAGCGCCGAGGAGGCGAAAAACATCGGAAAAATCACGAAATTCATCACGCCGGCGAAATTCTCGAGCTGCTTGATGGTCGACGAGAGCAGCATGCCGAGCGCCCCGAACATCATGCCGGCCAGGATCAGCGCAGGCAGGGCCGTGACATAGCCCCAAGGCGGCAGCTCCACGCCGCAGAAATAGGCCACCAGCATAAAGGTGTAGACCTGCAGCAGGGAGACCGCGACGCCGGCGAAGAGGCGTGACAGCAGGAGGAACCAACGCGGCAAGGGCGTCGTCAGCAGCACCCGCATGGACCCCATCTCGCGGTCATACACCATCGACAGCGAGCTCTGCATGCCGTTGAACAGCTGGATCATCGCGAGCAGGCCCGGGGTGATATAGACGTCGTAGGTGATGTAGGTCTGATAGGGGGGGATGATCGAGATCCCGAGCGCCGCGCGAAAGCCCGCCGCGAAAATAATCAACCAAATCAGCGGCCTGACCAGGGCGGCGAAGAAGCGCTCGCGCTGCTGCAGGAAGCGCAGCAATTCCCGCCAGACGATGCCGTTGAAGGCGCGGACCATATGCATCAGGTTCATGCGGCGATGTCCTCCTCGGTGTCGCCGCCGATGAGAAGCGTAAAGGCGCCGCCAAGGTCGCTCGCACCTGTCTCCGCCACCACGTCCTTGGCTTTTCCCCGCGCCACGATCCGTCCGCGACTGAGCACGAGCAGGTCGTCGTCCGGCTCGACCTCGTCGAACAAATGCGTGGCCCACAGCACACCGATATTGTCCGCGCGGGCGAGCTCATGGACATGCCGCACGATGGCCTTTCGGGTCGGCGCGTCGAGCCCGATCGTCGGCTCATCGAGCAACATCAGCTTCGGCGAGTGCAGCAGCGCGCGCGCAACTTCGACCCGGCGGCGGTGGCCGCCATTCAGGGCGCGTACGCTCTCGCCGATACGCTCCCTCATGTTTAAGGCATCCAACGCCCGGCCCATGCGCGCATCGGCATCCTTGCGCTTCAAGCCCCGCAGCGCCGCAAAATACCGCAAATTCTGCTTGACCGTAAGATCGAGGTCGAGTGTCGGCTGCTGAAACACCACGCCAAGCGGCTCAAGCGCCCTGCTTCCCCATTCCGAAGCCGAGCGACCGACGATCTCGATCCGGCCCGTGGGGGCATCGAACAGCCGCGTGATGAGGGAAAACAGCGTTGTCTTACCGGCGCCGTTCGGGCCTAGCAGTGCCGTCAGCCGGCCCGGTAAGACCTCGAAGCTCACATCGTCGAGAGCCTGCTTCGACCCATAAAAGTAGGAGATGTCCTTGACGGTCAGGACCGGGGTGGGGGAGGCTCCGTTCCTGGACGTTTCCTTCTGCATCGTGATCTTTCTTCTTGGACCCGCGGAATTTTGGCTCGCTCCTGCCCACGCTGCGGCCTCACAGATAGCTCCGCATTCAGCCTTCCACAACCCTCCCCTGCGGTGAAAGATTATATGGCGAGAGGCGAACCAGAATCCGAGACCCCTTTGGCTTCTGGAGCGTGGTATCGCGTTCGGGCGCGGCAAAAAAGAAGCCGCCCGAAAGGGGCGGCTTCGAACTGGAAGGTGGTTTTCGGTTTAGAAGAAGATCACGCCACCGATCTGGAAGATATCGAGGCTATTATAGTTCGTATTGACCTTCTCACCGCCACTGACAAGAGTGCTCCCGCTGCTGAGGCAGACGTTACCTTGTTGGCATGTAGCACTGAGATCCATGTCCAGATGCTGCCAGCGGAAGAACACATGCATCGCCGCGGAATCAATCTCTTGCACGATCCCAACACCATAGCGATTGACCGTCGAGCCAGTGATGTTCACGTTGTTTACGAAGTTGGTTGTCCCGTCCGGGCCAAATGAATTGGAGTTAAGCGAGACTGCGCAAGTGGGATTGAATGTCACGTTTGTCACGGCACCAGCACCAGTGCAGATTCCGGTGAACTGATTCTGGTATTGTCCGCCTTCACCCCAAATCACCGTTGCGCCAAGCGGCGTCCAGGTACGTTTGATACCGGCCTTGATAAACCAGACATCGGTGTTGTTGGCGTCTTGCGCTGGGCCTTGCCACTGGGTGCCCGCATTATGCTCGTTCTGATACAGGCCATAAACCCACAGGCCAGATGGCACATGCATGATGGAAGCGCCAACCTGTGCAGTATCGACTTCCTTTCTGAAACCCTGGAAAGGAGCACCGCCGCCGCCGGTATTTGTGAGCCCAGTGCACGTCACCCCGCTCGTGTTGTTGGCCAAACCGGAGCCGCCGCAGCCCTCATCCGTGCTCTGGTCAAAGCCGAAGGCGGCCGACACTTTGAAGTTGTTCCAATCAGCCGCGTATTTGAGGGCGGCATCCCACACGTCGTTCGAGTAAAAGCCGCTCGACACGCTGAAGCCGCCAAAGGTCGGGCTGTCATACCGGAAGCCCTCTTGTGGGTATCCGTTGCAGTCGGCACCGACACCACCGCCCCCGTCGATGCAGGTTACTGCCGACAACCAAGTGAAATCGCCGCTTGCCATATCGTTTGAGTTCTTGACACCCTTGGGCCGGACAAACATGCCGCCACCGTCGAAGATCACCGCGTTCGATTCGATGATGGTCCCGGACAGATCAGGCAACAGCGCCACGTTGTCTGTGGCCTGGCTGAGCTGACCCCAGTTCGTGGTGCCCCACTTGTCGCTCTTGATCCACATATAGGAGAGGAGCGTGTTGACGCCTCCGTTCAAGCAGGCATTGCTGTCGAACTGATTCTCCACGAAACCAACCGAGCAGCTCGTGCCTGCCATCTCGAGGGCCATCGTGTAGCCTCCAGACCAGCCGGGGGCGATCTGCGCACTACCCGAGAGCTGGAAATGGCTCGATAAGGTCGTGTCCTTATCCCCCGTGTAGAAGCCCGACGTCTTGCCGTCGTCCCACCAGGATCCGAGCTTGACCACCCAACCGGACAAGGTCACCGAGACCTTCTTATTGCCCTTGCGGACGGTCGTCGCTTCAAGCTCCGCTACCCGCTCTTCAAGATCCGCGCAGCAGTCCCCCCCAAGATCCGCTGCCTTGGCAGGACTTGCGCCCATGGCGAAACCGCCGAGCGTCATGCCA
>Ga0116222_1000751_pt1 | contig 19286 bp, 14 predicted proteins | sample Sb_taG_12_FD_88963 | JGI IMG/M metagenome (GOLD analysis project Ga0116222, IMG submission 88963) | Peat soil microbial communities from Weissenstadt, Germany - Sb_50d_9_AC metaG | ecosystem: Environmental > Terrestrial > Soil > Wetlands > Peat | place: Germany: Weissenstadt | collected 2010-09-21
CGTCGAGCACGCCGCGGCCGCGGCGCTCGGCGTCGGCATCGCTACCCCGTTCATGCACCTGAGCTTCCTCGCTCTGTCGGTGATCCCGGAGCTGAGGATCACCGACCGCGGCCTGGTCGACGTGCAGCGATTCGCGCTGACCGGCGTGGCACCAGGCTGACCGGAGTCGCACCAGCCTGACTGGCGTGGCACCAGGCTGGCCGGCGCCGCCCCAGGATGACCGGGGCTACCCAACATGGCGGCGCCACCCCGGTTCGGGCAAACCGGGGTGGCGCTAGCATGAGCCGGAGCCGTCAGGTTGCTGTCACCGGCTCCAGCGGTAGCTCCGGCGTCGCCTCGCCCTCGGCAGTGACGGACCTCCTGGCGAGCAGCCAGTACACGACTCCGCCGACGATCAGGCCCATGAAGACGCTGAAGTCAGAGCCGAACGAACCGCCGATCCGGCTGGCCAGCGGTCCCTCGTAGTTCAGCGCCGTGGTGCTGAAGGCATTCAGCCACACAGCCGCCGCAATCATCCCGACCACTTGCGCGATGATGGCCGGCCAGAAGATGCCGCCGTTGCGGTAGTACCGGCCGCGCTCGTTCAGCAGGCTTCCGGTGTCGTAGCGGTTCTTCCGCAGCCAGGCGTCGACCAGATAGATCGCGCACCACGGACCCAGCCAGACGATGATGAACAGCAGGAAGCTGGCGAGCAGGCTGAAGAACTTGCCGGAGAAGATCGCGTAAGCGGCGAACGCGCCGCACACCACCGTGTCGATGCCCACGCACTGGATCCGCTTCAGCCGCGGGATCAGGCTCTGCAGCGTGACGCCGGATGAGTACAGGTCGATCGTGTTGATCGCGAACAGCTGGAAGATCGCGACGATCAGGAACGGCACGATGAACCAGGACGGGAAGCCCGCGGTCAGGCCGGCCACGCTGGTAGCGGACGAGACGCCGGTGCCGATCGCAGCTCCGAGCGTCTCCAGCAGGGCGGAGGCGATGGCGCCGCCGAGCGCCACCGCGATCACGATCCGCTTCTTGTCGCTGTCGGGCGGCAGATAGCGCGAGTAGTCGTTGGCGTTCTCCGTCCAGCCGAGGCCGCCGGCCGAGATGACGACGGCGAGGAAGATCATCACCGAGCCCCAGGCCGCCCCGTGCGCGGGCACGTGCAGGTTCACCTTCGATGTGGTGAGGATCGCCATGATCACGAACAGGGCGATGAACGGCAGGGTCAGCCAGCGCAGCACCTTCAGCACCGCGGCGTGGCCGAGCAGCGGCAGGACCGCCTGGATCGCCACAGCCAGCAGAATAAAGATGATCTTGGCGGGGGTGCCGGACACCAGCTTGAACCGGTCGCCGATCGCGATCGCGGCCAGCACGATGAACGCGATGCCCTCGATCTCGAACCCCACCTGGGTGATCCAGTTGAAGAACGACGGCATCCGGTTCCCGTTCGGCCCGAACGCGGCGCGGCTGATCGCGAACGTCGTGGTGCCGGCCCGCGGGCCTTGCAAGCTGGCCAGCCCGGTCAGCACGTAGAACAGGTTTCCGATAATGATCATGGCCAGGGCCTGCGCGAACGACAGCCCGAAGACGATCACCGCGAGCGCGCCGTACGTGACGAACTCGACGTTCCAGACCGCTCCTGCCCACATCCAGAACAGGCCGGATGGCTTGCCCCACCGATGATCGAGCGGCACGTACTCGATCCCACGCTGTTCGATCTCGGTAACGGGGGGTGCAGCGCCGCTGATCACTGCCCCTGAGCCTGATCCGGCGCTACCCCTCTCGTCGGTACTGCTCACCGCCGGCCTCCTTGCCTTCGTCCGAGGCAGGTCCCACGGCTCGCCGCCGGCCGGCCTCCTCGGCCGAAGATCCGCCGTAGCCCGTGTGGCCGGTGCGCAGGGCGGTGCCCGCGCGACCCACGGGGGAATTCCTGCTTCTTGTGACGACTCGTTTGTTGAGCGTGACGCTACTACGACGAAAGAACGAAAAGAAGAACCGAAGGTCCCTACCGGATCCGGTCATGACCGGCCCTCATCACGGGCCGGGCCCGCTAGCTGCGGCCGTTCAGAGCCAGCCAGACCCGCTCGGGGGTGAACGGGGTGGCGTTGATCGCGACTCCTGTGGCGTCCAGGATCGCGTTCCTTACCGCGGGGGTGACGCCCACGGTCGGGATCTCACCGACGGCTTTGGCCCCGAACGGTCCGGACGGCTCCATCGTCTGGACCAGGAATACCTCGGTGGCCGGAGCGTCGTCGGCACGGAAGATCCAGTACGGACCGAGCCTGGCGTTCACCGGCCGCCCGTTGTCGTCAAGCACGAGTTCCTCGCACAGGGCATAGCCGAGGGCCATCAGCATGCCGCCCTCCACCTGGCCGCTCGCGGTCAGCGGGTTGATCGGCACTCCGCAGTCAACCGCCGCCGCCAGCTTGACGACGGTGACCTGGCCGGTGTCGACGTCCACCTCGACCTCGGCGACCTGAGCGGCGAACGGCGAAGGCGACTCGCGCGCCAGGTACGAGGCCGTGCCGAGGATCTGCTCCTGGTCGTCGGCGTGCAGGACATGGAGCGCAAGCTCGGCCAGCGACACCGACCGGCCGTCGGCCGCCCAGGCCCGGTGGCCGCGCAGCTCGATCGGCTCGGACTCGTCGAGCCCCAGCATCCGCGCGGCCCGCACGGCGATCCGTGCCCTGGCCGCCTCCGCCGCCCGCTTGGCCGCCATGCCGGTGATATAGGTCGTGCCGGACGCGTATGCGCCCACGTCGAACGGCGTGAGGTCGGTGTCCGCGGCATACACGATGATGTCGTCGGCAGCCACTCCCAGAACCTCGGCCGCGATCTGGGCGATCACCGTGTCGGCACCAGTCCCCAGGTCCGTGCCGCCGATCATCAGGTTGAACGACCCGTCGTCGTTCATCTTGATCCAGGCCGCGCCCATGTCGACGAACGGGATGCCCGAGCCCATGACGCACAGCGCGAACCCGATCCCCCGCCGGATGCTCGGCCGGTCCGGCGGGCGTCGCCACGATTCGTCCGCGCGCCGGTGCCAGCCGATCGCCCGCAGCGCCTGCGCCACGCACTCATCGAGGCCGCAACTGGTGATCCTCGGCAGGTCTTCCGGGGCGACGTCCTCGACACCGCCCCGCTCGCCCAGCCGGGGCGCGATGTCGAATGAGTCGCCAAGCCCAACCCAGTTCCGGCGGCGCAGCTCGACCGGATCGATGCGCAGCGCCCTGGCGATGTCGTCCATGTGGGACTCAAGCGCGAAGACGCCTTGCGGCGCTCCATAGCCGCGCATCGCTCCCGCGACCAGCCAGTTGGTGTACACCACATCGCACTGGTAGCGCTTGGCCGGGCAGTTGTACGAGGACAGGCCGCGCAGCCCGGTGACGGACTGCACCGTGAAGCCGTGCACGCCGTAGGCGCCGGTGTTGGCGATCACCTTCATGTCCTGGGCCACCAGCTTGCCGTCCCGGCTGACCCCGGTGCGGAAGGTGATCGTCTGCTTGTGCCTGGTGCGCGACGAGGTGAACTCCTCCTCGCGGGTTAGCTCAAGGCGCACGGGCCGGCGGGTGGCCAGCACCAGGTGACCGACGATGTCCTCGATCAGCATCTCCTGCTTGGCGCCGAAGCCGCCGCCGATTCTTGGCTTGATCACCCGGATCCGCTTGACCGGCAGGCCGAGCAACGGTGCCACCATGCGCCTGATGTGGAACGGCACCTGGGTCGAGGTGCGCAGCACCAGCCGCTCGTCCTCGTCCAGCCAGCCGATGGTGATGTGCGGCTCGATCGCGCAATGCTGCACCTGGTGGGTGTGAAAGGTCTGCTCGAAAACGTGATCGGCACCGGCCAGGGCCGCCTCCATGTCCGCCACGGTCCGGCCTTCGATGTGCGAGCTGATGTTGCGGGCGGCGTCGTGGATTCCGACCGAGTCCGGCTCGTCATGGATTCCAGGTGCGCCCTCGGCCAGCGCCTCGATCTCGTCGAACACCGCGGGCAGGACCTGGTAGGTCACCTTGATCCGGCGGCAGGCCTCCTCGGCGATCTGCACGGTCTCCGCCGCCACGGCAGCCACCCGGTCGCCTATGTGCCGGACCTTGTTATCGAAGCTCACCTGATCCCACGGATGCGGGTTGGGCCAGCTCTGACCGCCCGACGCGTACTTCACCCGGGCGGTGTTGCCGTAATGCAGCACCGCGTGCACCCCGGGCATCGCCCTGGCCTGCGTGTCATCGATCGCGACGATCCTGGCGTGGGCATGCGGGCTGCGCAGCACCTTGGCGTGCAGCATCCCGCGCGGCTGCACGTCATCGGTGAATGCGGCATTGCCCTTGATCAGTCGCAGCGCCTCGACCTTGGGCTCCGGCTTGCCCACCACGGTGGTCTTGGCCACATCCGGCGACGGCACCACCCGCGGCAGCGCAAACGGCACGCCGCCGCCGGCGACCGAATCTGGGACCGAATCTGGCTCCGCGGGATCCGCTCCGGCCAGCGGCTCGACCAGCACCGGCTGCACCGGGTCGGGCCTCTCGCCGCGCAGCAGCGCCGCCGCGCGCCGGACCGCGGCCACCACCTTCACATAACCGGTCTCCCGGTCCAGGATGCCGGACAGGGCGTCCCTGATCTCACCCTCGTCCGGGTCCGGGTTCCGGTCCAGGAGCGCCAGCGTAGCCAACACCATCGCACCGGCCGAGTACCCCGACTGCAGCGCGCCGACGTCGACGAATGCCTGCTGGATCGGGTGCAGCTCACCGGTGGCCAGGTTGAGCGACTCGACGGTGGTGACCTGGTGACCGTCCGCCTGCGCGGCTAGCAGCACGTCAGCGCTGGCGATCCGGCCGTCCAGCAGCACGGCGGCCGCGCCGGTCTCGCCGGTGCCTGACCCGAAGCGCACGCTGAGGAAGCCTTCGCGCCGGAGCAGCGCCAGCAGCGTTTCGCCTGGTGAGCAGGCGAGCGTACGGGCGCAGCCGTTAACGACGATGTTGACGTCCATCAGCCAGTCTCCTCAAGCGCGCGGCTGGCAAGCACGGCAGCGAGGGCCCGGCGGTACTCCCCCGACCCGCGGAAGTCGCCTGGCGGGTCCAGGTCGCCGACCGCGGCCGCGTCCACCAGCACGGGAGTGGCGGCCACCCCGGTCATGGCCAGCAGCCGCCTCCCGTCGGCAGTGCGGCGGGCCACCGCGGCGACTATCGGCCGATCGGCCCTGGTGCGAGCCGTGCGTGCCACCGAGGAGACCCCACCGGTTTCGACCGCGACAGCCGCGATGATCCGGCCGGCCAGCGGACTGCGATCAGCCAGCAGCGCGGCAAGTGGAAGGCTGAGCTCGCCGTCCCGCCCGGCGAGACTGACCCTGGCCTCGTGCACGAGCAGGCTGGCCAGCAGCTCGCTCTCTGGGTCAGCCGTGGCCACGCAGCCGCCCATGGTCGCCAGGCCCCGGAGCGTGCTCGGCTGCTCGCGCCTGGCCGCCTCCCTGATCGCGGCAGGCACGCGAGTCTCGTCGGCAATGCGCTGCAAAGTGACCGTGGCACCGATCACGAGCCAGTCCGCCTCGCCCGCCTCGATGCCGTCGATCGGCAGGGCCTGCAGGTCGACGATCACAACGGGCTGGAAGGATGCGGGCGATGCAGCGGATGCGGCGGCGTTGACCTTCGTCCCGCCGCCCACGGCGACGGCTCCCGGCCGGTCAAGGCAGGCGAGCGCGTCGTCCAGCGTGGCTGGACGCAGGTACTCCGAGACAGTCGCCATGGTGGTCTCACCCTACCGATACTGCCCGGAGCCAGGCACCGGCGGCAGACCCCGCCTAACGGCCGCGCGGCTAATCGTCCCAAGTCTGGGCAACGCCAGAGCAATCCGGAGGAACAGAAGGGACTTTCGACTCCTGAAGGTTGGAACGACTCAGCCTTACCATCGGGCCATGGCACTCATCGGAACAGCGCAGCGCAGTACGGGAGGTTCGCTCGATGCCAGCCCGGGGGCTTGAGGATCACGTCGTCGACCAGGGGACCTACGGCCGCGCCGTCGGCCGGTTCCGCGATGCTGGCATCGCGCTCCCGACCTTCGCCGAACTGGCCGAGCCACGGCGCATCCCGCACCGGATCCAGCACGCACTGGAAGGCGTCGGGCCGGATGAGGCGCACCCGCTGAACCTGTTCCGGGTGCACTGGCACAACGGTGCTGACCGCACCGGCCAGGTCTCCGTTCCGGTGTACGCCGAGCTGCCCGGCGAGCTGACCGGGGTGGACGCGCGGATCGTGGTCGTGATTGGCGAGAAGTTCCCGATGATCAGGGCGCACAAGGTGCTCGCCGCCTACGGATGCCTGGCCCCGCGGGTGATCACCGGCCAGTTCGATCCCACCGCGAACCGGGCGATCTGGCCGTCCACCGGTAATTACTGCCGCGGCGGGGTCGCCATATCGAGGCTCATGCAGTGCCGTGGTGTCGCTGTGCTGCCCGAGGGGATGAGCCGGGAGCGGTTCGCCTGGCTCGAGGACTGGGTGACCGACCCCGGCGACATCATCAGGACGCCGGGCACCGAGAGCAACGTCAAGGAGATCTACGACAAGTGCGCCGAGCTGGCGCAGGACCCGGCGAACGTGATCTTCAATCAGTTCGCCGAATTCGGCAACCATCTCATTCACTACGCCTGCACCGGCCCGGCGCTGGCCCGGGTTTTCGAGTCGATCCGCGGCTCCGATCCGGCGCTGCGGCTCCGCGGGTTCGTTTCCGCCTCGGGTTCAGCGGGCACCCTCGGCGCCGGCGACCATCTCAAGGAGGCCTACGGCGCCGCGATCGTCGCGGTCGAGGCACTGGAATGCCCGACCATGCTCTACAACGGATTCGGCGAGCACAACATCCAGGGCATCGGGGATAAGCACATCCCCCTGATTCACAATGTCATGAACACCGACCTGGTGACCGCGGTCTCTGACGGCGCGACCGACCAGCTTGGCGTGCTGTTCAGCTCCCCGGCCGGCCTGGAGTACCTGCGGGAGCGGCGCGAGGTGCCGGCGCCGACGCTGGCCGCGCTGTCCTCGTTCGGGCTGTCCAGCATCTGCAACATCCTGGCCGCGGTCAAGACCGCCAAATACCTGCGACTCGGGTCACAGGACGTGCTCATCACGGTGGCCACCGACGGGGCGGGCATGTACGCGAGCGAGCGCGAGCGGGTCGAGGCCAGGGACTACCCGAAGGGTTTCGACCAGGCAGACGCGGCGCAGGCGTTCGGCCGCTGGATGCTCGCCGCGGACACCGATCACCTGCTGGAAACCAGCCTGCGGGACCGCGAGCGCATCTTCGACCTCGGCTACTACACCTGGGTTGAGCAGCAGGGGGTCAGCGTGCCTGACTTCTCGGCCCGCAGATCACAGGCCTACTGGATCGACCTGCGCGAGAAGCTGGCGAGCTGGGACAGCCTGATCGAGGAGTTCAACGCCCGCACCGGAGTAATCGAGGAGCTGTGAGCGCCGCACTGTCATCCATTGCCTGCGCCGGCTGCGGCTGGGTCGCTAAGGCGACCGAAGCCTATCCGTTCCGCTGCGTCAACGCTGGCGACGATGACGTCGATCACATCCTGGTCCGGGTCCTCGACACCGCCGCACTGCGCTTCCCCGACGGCAGCGAGCCCGACCCGTTTGCCCGGTACCGCTCGCTGATGCACGCCTACCACCTCGCGATGGACGCAGGCCTGACCGACGAGGAGTACCTGCAGCTGATCGCCGGACTAGAGCGATCGGTAGCGGCCGTCGACGGGCATGGCTTCGGTGTCACGCCGCTGCGCAGGAACGCCGTGCTGAGCGACCGGCTCGGCTTCGCTGCGGCCGGCGGAGTCTGGATCAAGGACGAGACGGCCAATGTGTCAGGTTCGCACAAGGGCCGTCACCTGATGGGCCTGATGATCCACCTCGAAGTCGCCGAGCGCCTGGGGCTGACCGGCGCCGGCGACCGCCCCGACCTGGCGATCGCGAGCTGCGGAAACGCCGCCCTCGCCGCAGCCGTCGTGGCCAGGGCCGGCGGGCGCAGGCTCCGCGTGTTCGTTCCGGTCGACGCGGAGCCAGGCATCGTGGCTCGGCTGCGCCAGCTCGGCGCTGCCGTGGTGCCCTGCCCGCGCGAGCCCGGAGTGGCCGGCGATCCCGCCTACCTGCGGCTCCGGCAGGAGCTCGCGGCCGGCGCGGTGCCCTTCACCTGCCAGGGCAACGAGAATGGCCTGGCGATCGAGGGCGGCGAGACCATCGGCTACGAGATCGCTTCGGAACTGGCCGGCCTGGCCATCGACCACATCGTCATCCAAGTCGGCGGCGGCGCCCTGGCCAGCGCGTGCGCCCAGGGCCTGCGCGAGGCCGCCGAACTCGGCGCGATCCCGCGCGAGCCCAGGCTGCACACCGTCCAGACCGGGGGCGCTCATCCGCTCCAGCGCGCCTACACCAGGGTCCGCGCTCTGCTGCCAGGCGACGGCAGTGCAGGCCCGGTCAGCCGCGCCGACGTCGAGCGGGTGCGTGCCGTGGCCGCGCACCACCGTTCGGCCTATATGTGGCCATGGGAGAGCGAGCCGAAGAGCATCGCGACCGGAATCCTGGACGACGAGACCTACGATTGGCAGGCCGTGGTCAGCGCGATGCTGACCACGGGCGGCCAGCCGCTGGTGGTCACCGAGGACAGGCTGGCCGAGGCAAGCGGCCTCGCGGCCATGACCGGCATCGACGTTGACCCGACCGGGTCGGCAGGCCTGGCCGGCCTGCTCGACCTGCGGCAGGCCGGGGTGGTCGGCCCGGATCAGCGGGTCATCGTGTTGTTCACCGGGGTGCGCCGTGGCTGAGGCAACGACCGGAGCTCGGCTGCACCGGCAGACCGGGAGGGGCTGCGATGGATTTCACCCTTAACGGCGCCGCGGCGTCGGCCGACGTCCAGGCCGGTCAGCATCTGCTTGAGGTGCTCAGGGACGGCTGCGGCATCACCTCGGTCAAGGACGGCTGCGCCCCAGAAGGCTCCTGCGGTGCCTGCACCGTGATCGTCGACGGCAAAGCCGTGGTCTCGTGCGCCCAGCCAGCCGAGCGTTTCGCTGGCCGGTCCATTACCACCCAGGAGGGCATGTCCGAGGCCGACCGGGAGCGATGGGCGGGCTGCTTCGTCGCGGCCGGCGCCTCCCAGTGCGGCTTCTGCTCGCCCGGCATCTTGATGAAGGCTGAGGTGCTGCTGGCCAAGACACCAGACCCGACCAGGGAGCAAGTGGCGTCGGGGCTGGCTGGCAACCTGTGCCGGTGCACCGGGTATGTGAAGATCATCGACGCGATCATGCTGGCGGCCGGCGTCAGGCGCGGTGAGCCGCTGCCGCAGGCGGACAACAGCGGACAGGTGGGCTCGCCGACCGCCCGCTACCAGGGCCGCGAGCTCGCGCTTGGCGACAAGCCCTACATCAACGACATGACCATGCCGGGCATGGCGCACGGCGCGATCCGGTTCGCCGACCACCCGCGAGCCGTGGTGCGCGCCGTCGACACCAGCCAGGCGCTCGCCCATCCTGGCGTGCTCGCCGTGCTCACCGCCGGCGACGTACCAGGCGACCGGGTGCAGGGCGAGATCACCCAGGACTGGCCGCAGCTGGTGGCGACCGGCGAGACGACCAGGTACGTCGGTGACGTCATCGCGCTGGTGGCCGCCACCGACCGGACCTGCGCACGCGAGGCGGCGGCGCTGGTCGAGGTCAGCTACGAGGTCCTTGAGCCAGTGACCAGCCCGGTGCAGGCCATGGCACAAGACGCACCGCGGCTGCACGACCACGCGCCCGGCAATGTGCTTTCTGTCTCGCAGATCAAGCGCGGCGACGTCGACGCCGCCCTGGCCGGAGCTGCGCATGTCCTCACCGAGACCTTCCAGACCCAGTTCATCGAGCACGCCTTCCTCGAGCCTGAGTCGTCGCTCGCCTATCCGACGGACGACGGCGGGGTGCATTTCTACTCCCAGGGGCAGGGCATCTGGAGCGACCGCAGGCAGGTCGCTGGCCTGCTCGGCCTGCCCAAGGACAAGGTGCTCGCCACCCTGATATCCAGTGGCGGCGCGTTCGGCGCCAAGGAGGATCTGGGAGTCCAGGGTCACGCTGCGCTGCTGGCCTGCGCGACGGGCAGGCCGGTCAAGCTGACGCTGAGCCGGGCGGAGAGCATCCGCTTCCACGTCAAGCGGCACCCGCTCACCCTCACCTACACAGCGGGCTGCGACGCCGAAGGCCGGCTGCTCGGGCTGCGCGCCAGGATCGTCGGTGACACCGGCGCCTACGCCAGCGTGGGCGACAAGGTACTCGAGCGCGCCGCCGGTCACGGCTGCGGCGTGTACAAGATCCCGGCCGTGGACATCGAGGCCAGGGCCGTCTACACGAACAACCCGCCATGCGGCGCGATGCGCGGCTTCGGCTCGAACCAGTCGAATTTCGCGATCGAGGGCATGCTCGACCGGCTGGCCGAGCGAACCGGCCTGGACGGCTGGGAAATCCGCTGGCGCAATGCCGTGGAGACCGGCGACGTGTTTGGCACCGGCCAGCTGCTCGGTCCTGGCGTGGGAATCAAGCAGACGCTGCTCGCGGTGCGCGACGCGTACCGGTCCGCGCCCTTCGCCGGGATCGGCTGCGCGGTGAAGAACACCGGCGTGGGCAACGGCCTGACCGAGTACGGCAAGGTGATCTTGCGGCCCGAGGCAGACGGCTCGGTCACCCTGTTCCACTCCTGGACCGAGATGGGCCAGGGCGTGCACACGGTGCTCATGCAGATCACCTGCACCGAGCTCGGCCTGACGCCAGACCAGGTCCGGCTGGTGGTCGAGACCAGCCACGAACTCGACTGCGGCCAGACCACGGCCTCGCGGGCGACCGTGCTCGGCGGACGTGCTGTCATCGACGCGGCCAGCAAACTGAAGGCCAGGATTAACGGGGGCAGCGTGGCTGACCTAGCTGGCCAGGAGTTCTACGGCGAGGTGATGGTCGACTGGACCACCAAGCCGGGCACCGCCGTCGAGCACCCGGTCACCCACTTCGCTTACGGCTGGGGTACCCAGGTGGTCATCCTGCGCTCGGACGGCCGGATCGAGAAGGTGATCGCTGCGCACGATGTCGGCAGGGTGATCAACCCCACCTTGCTCGCCGGGCAGGTTGAGGGCGCCGTGCACATGGGCCTGGGGCACAGCCTGTCCGAGGAGTTCGTGGTCTGCGACGGGGTCCCGGTCACCACCACGCTGAAGTCGCTGAACATCATCCCGCCATCCGGGATGCCGCCGGTCGAGTGCGTCTTCGTCGAGGAGCATCAGCCCGAGGGCCCCTACGGCGCGAAGGGAATCGGCGAGATCGGGCTGGTCCCCACCGCGAGCGCGGTAGCGGGTGCGCTGCACGCCTTCGACGGCCGCTACCGGACCAGGCTGCCGATGAAGGACTCCGCCGCAGCGGAGGCAGCCGTGCCCAGGCTGGCGCGCCGCCGATGAGCACCCTTGCCCTCTGCGGGGCCACCGTGGTACTCGGACTCGATCCGGTCGAGCTGGCCAGCACCGACGTGGTGATCAGCGGCGACCGGATCACCGCCGTCGGGCCAGCCCCGGCAGGCGTGCCGCGCCGGGACTGCTCGGGCACCCTGCTGCTGCCTGGCAACGTCTGCGCGCACACTCACCTGTACTCGGCGCTGTCCAGGGGAATGCCCTACCAGCTGGCACCGCCAGCGAACTTCCTGCAGATCCTGCAGCGCATCTGGTGGCGCCTCGACCGGGCACTCGACGAGCCGAGTATCCGCATGTCGGCCCTGGTCGGCGGCCTGGACGCACTGCTTGCCGGGACGACCACTGTCTTCGACCATCACGCCTCGCCGAGCTTCATCGACGGCTCGCTCGACGTCATGGCCGACGCGCTCTCCGAGCTCGGTTTGCGCTCGGTGCTGTGCTATGAGGTCACCGACCGGGACGGCGAGCACCTGGCAGCGGCCGGCCTGGCCGAGAACATCAGATTCGGCAAGACCAGCAGTCCGCTGGCCCGCAGCCTGATCGGCGCGCATGCCTCGTTCACGATGTCCGACGCGACCCTGGACGCCTGCGCGGGGGCGGCCGCCGACGCCGGCACCGGCGTGCACATTCACGTGGCCGAGGACGCCGCCGATCAGCGGGACGCGCTGGCCGGCCACGGGCGCGGCGTGGTTGACCGGCTGCAGGCGGCCGGCCTACTCACCGACCGGGCGCTGCTCGCGCACTGCGTGCATATCGACGCCCGCGAGCGGGACATCCTGCTCGCCTCGGGTGCCACGATCGCGCACAACGCCCGCAGCAACATGAACAACAGCGTCGGCTACAGCCCGGTGACCGCCAGCGGTGACCAGCCACCTGCTGGGCGGATCGCGCTCGGCACCGACGGCATCGGCGGCGACATGATCACCGAGTCGCAGGCGGCTTTCTTCCGGGCCAGGGAGGCCAGCGTCGGCACGCCGCCGTCCTGGCCGCTCGCCCGGCTCGCGGCCGGCTCCCGCGCGGCAGGCCGGGTTTTCAGCGAGCCGCTGCTCGGCCGGATCACGGTCGGCGCGCCCGCCGATATCACCGTGCTCGACTACCCAGCCCCGACGCCGGTGTCAGCCGACAACGTCGCAGGCCACTGGATCTTCGGCCTCTCACCGCGGCAGGTCAGGGACGTGGTAGTGGCGGGCGAGCTGGTCATCGCCGACCGCCGGTCAACCCGGGTAGACACCGACCGGCTCGCCGCGCAGGCGGCCGACGAGGCCGACCGGCTCTGGGGCCGCCTGCAGGAAATTCCGCCGCACGATTTCACGCCCATGGGAGGCGAGCTGCGATGACGGTCACGTCGGCCGGCCGGATGGCCCTCTACCTTCAGGACAAACACCCGATCAGGGACGGCATGCGCTACGCCCAATACGCCGAGTCGAAGGGGTTCGAGGCGGTCTGGCAGGCGGAGAGCAGGCTGGTCAGGGAGGCAACGGTGCCGATGGCCGCCTATGCCGCTGTGACCAGCCGGATCAAGGTCGGATCGGGCGTGATCCCGATCTGGACCAGGAACGTCGGCCTGCTTGCCGCCACCTTCTCGACCCTCTGGGAGCTCGCTCCCGGCCGGATCATGATGGGGCTCGGCGCCTGGTGGGAGCCGCTCGCCTCCAAGGTGGGCGTGAACCGGCACCGGCCGCTGCAGGCCATGCGCGAGGTTGTCGAGGCGACCAGGCAGCTGCTCGCCCTACAGCGGGTCTCCTACCAGGGCGAATTTGTGCAACTGCAGGATGTGGAGATCGACATCGTGCACGGCGACCGCTCGCCGCGGGCGGTGCCGATCTACATCGGCGCGACCGGCATGAAGATGATGGAGCTAGCCGGCGAGATCGCCGACGGCGTGCTGCTCAACTACATGGTCAGCCCCGACTACAACCGGCGGGCACTGGAGGCCCTGGCGGCGGGCGCGGCACGGTCCGGGCGGACCGTGGCGGAGATCGACCGGCCGCAGCTGGTCGTCTGCTCGGTCGACAACGACCGCGCCGCCGCGCTTGACCGCTCCAGGGAACTGCTCACCCAGTATCTCGGCCAGCAGCCGCACATCATGAAGGCAAGCGGCGTCGATCCGGCGCTGATCGCCGAGATCGGGAAGATCCTCACCTGGCCGGCCAGCCAGGACGACATCCAGCGGGCCATGAAGCTGGTCCCTGACGAGGCCGTCCAGATGATCTCGGCATCCGGCACGCCGCAGGAGTGCCGGGCCAAGGTCGCCGAGTACGTCGCGGCGGGCGCCACCTGCCCGATCCTCTACCCGCTTGGTGACGACGTCGAGCTCATGATCGACACCTTCACCGGGGAGTCAGGCGGCGGCGGCGCAGACACCTGAGAGTCTTGCTTGCTGACAGTGCTTGAATAACACAGTGCCCGACAAAACAGTGCCCGACAAAACAGTGCCCGATAGGCAGTGCCCGATAGGCAGTGCCCGATAGGCAGTGCCCGATAACAGTGCTCGATTAAAAGTGGGGTGGCAGCCATGCGGAGCTTTCTCGGCCGGGACATCCTGTCCCTGAAGGACATGGAGCGCGCGGAGTATTTCCAGATCTTCCGGGTCTGCGACCAGCTCAGGCCGCACGCCGCCGAGCGCAGGAACGGCGACCTGCTGAAGGACAAGACCCTGCTTACCGCCTTCTACCAGCCGAGCACCCGCACCCGGCTCGCCACCGAGGCGGCCATGCACCGGCTCGGCGGGCATGTGCTCGGCTTCGCCGATGCCAAGATGACCAGGGCAGGCGACTTCTACCAGGAGTCGATCAAGGACACGGTGCACATGCTGGAGTATTACGGCGACGTCATCGCCATGCGGCACTTCCAGCAGGGCGCCCCGGCCGAGGCCGCTCGGTGGGCGTCGGTGCCCGTGATCAACTGCGGCGACGGCTGGGGCGAGCACCCGACCCAGGTGCTCACCGACCTCTACACGATCTGGCGGGAGCGGGGCAGGCTCGACGGGCTCAAGGTGCTCTGCGTCGGCGACATGCGGATGCGCACCATGCACTCGATCCTGCACGCCATGTCGCAGTTCGACATGGAGGCGTTCGTGGTCGGGCCGCCGGAAATGTCGCTGCTGCCCGAGTTCAAGGCCGAGCTTGACGAGCGGAACACGCAGTACCGCGAGGTCGAGAGCGTCGAGAAGTGCATCGCCGAGGCCGACGTCATCTACATGGAGCCGGTTGTCCAGGCCGACTACACCCAGTCGCGGGTCGAGGCCAGCGAGGACAAGGGGCTCACGCCGGCCGCCTACAAGGTCACCCGCGAACTGCTGCGTAGCAAGGCTAAGAGCGACTCGATCATCCTGCATTCGCTGCCCAGGATGGACGAGCTGCCCCCGGACGTGGACGCCACCAGGCACGCCAGGTACTGGGCCGAGGCATTCAACGGCGTAGTCCTGCGGATGGCGTTGCTCGCCCTGGTACTCGGCGCGGCCGAGTAGGGGCGCCGGGACATGCAGACCCATCTTCGCGGACGCGACCTGATCGACCTGCAGGAGTGGACCAAGGACGAGATCAGCACGCTGCTCGACGTCGCCTTCGCGCTCAAGCGCGACCGGGCGCTCGGGCAGCCGCACCCGTACCTTCGGGACAAGGTCCTCGCCATGCTGTTCTTCTTCTCCAGCACGCGCACCAGGGCCTCGTTCGAGGCGGGCATGGCCCAGCTAGGCGGCCACGCGCAGTTCATCGAGAGCCGATCCACCCAGATCGCGCACGGTGACACGCCGAAGGAGATCGGCGAGATCCTCGGCCGGTACAACGACGGCATCGCCATCCGGCACGTCGACTGGCAGCAGGGCAACCGTTACCTGCGCGAGGTCGCTGAGGCGAGCCGGGTGCCGGTGCTCAACATGCAGTGCGACATCTACCACCCGCATCAGGCGCTGGCCGACCTGATGACGATCATTGAGCGGTTCGGTGATCCGCGCGGCCGCACAGCCACCATCAGCTGGGCCTACGCGTCCAGTTACGTCAAGCCGATCAGCGTCCCGCAGAGCCTGGCGCTGCTGCTGCCGAGGTTCGGGATGAACGTGCGGCTGGTCCATCCGCCCGAGTTCATGCTGATGCCGGAGATCGTCGAGCAGGCCAAGGAGAACGCCAGGCTGGCCCGGGCCGGCTTCGAGATCTCGCATGACTTCGACGACGGCATCCGCGGCACGGACGTGGTCTACGCCAAGAGCTGGGGTGCGATGCTGACCACCCCGGACGAGGCAGCAGGCGCGAAGATCATCGACTCCTACAAATCATGGATTACCGACGAGGCGCGGATGGCTACCGCCGGGCCGGACGCTGTGTTCATGCACCCGCTGCCTGCCGACCGGAATATCGAGGTCACCGATGGCGTGATCGACGGGCCGCAGTCGGCGGTCTACGACGAGGCCGAGAACCGGCTGCACGCGCAGAAGGCCGTGATGGCGCTGACGATGAGCTGACGGGAGACACATCATGACGCAAGGCCGCACGGCGGTTATCGCGATCGGCGGCAACTCGCTGATCAAGGACAAGTATCACCAGACGGTCCGCGACCAGTACATCGCCGCGAGCGAGACCTGCCGCCACATTGTCACCATGATCAAAGATGGCTGGCGGGTCGCCATCACCCACGGCAACGGGCCCCAGGTCGGCTTCATCCTCCGGCGATCCGAGCTGGCCGCCCACGAGCTGCATGAGGTGCCGCTGGATGTCTGCGGGGCCGACACGCAGGGCGCGATTGGCTACGAGCTGCAGCAGAACCTCTACAACGAGTTCCGGCGCTACGCCATCGACAGGGACGCGGTGACGCTGGTCTGCCAGACCGAGGTCGCCGCTGACGACCCGGCGTTCGCGACACCGAGCAAGCCGATCGGCACCTTCATGGACGCCGAGCAGGCTGACCGGCGCCGGGCCGAGGGCTGGGACATCATGCAGGATGCCGACCGCGGCTGGCGGCGGGTGGTCGCCTCGCCGCAGCCGCTGCGGATCGTGGAGCTGCCGTCGATCAAGCGACTGCTTGAGGCTGGCACCGTCGTGATCGCGGTTGGCGGCGGCGGCATTCCGGTCGTAGCCGACGAGTCAGGTGATCTGCGCGGCGTCGCGGCCGTAATCGACAAGGATCTGGCGTCGGCCCTGCTGGCCAACCAGATCGATGCCGACCTGTTCATCATCTCGACCGCCGTGGAGAAGGTCGCGCTGGAGTTCGGCACGCCGCAGCAGCGCTGGGTCGACCACCTGACGCTCGCCGAGGCCAGCAGATATCTGGCCGAGGGCAGGCACTTCGCCGCGGGCAGCATGGGCCCGAAGATGCAGGCAGTCGTCTCCTACCTGGAGCGCGGCGGCAGGGAGGCGCTGATCACCGACCCGGACAACCTCGAGCGGGCCCTGGCCGGTCAGACCGGCACCCGCATCACCCGCGACTGAAGTCCTCCTCGATGGTCCATCTGCGCCCGGCTGGCCGCACCAGTGTGGCGAGCGGGACGTGGTGAGGTGAGTAGCAGCGGTAGAAAGCCAGTTCCCTGGTCCTCAGGTTGCGGCGGACCAGCAGCCACCGGTGGCTCTTGGCCACGGCCAGTACGTAGCCAAGCTGGCGTGCCTCGCCTCCGATCCGCAGCATCAGCTCATCGAACAACCCCAGCCAGCGGCCAGGGTTCACGCTGTGGCCGGCGGCCGCCGCAAGATGATCATCTGTCTCACAAGCCGGGATGATCAAACGGTGGCCGTCCTGCTTCCATCACCGCCACGCCGAAGATCGTGACCTGGCTGGTCGGCGTGGCCCGGCAATGACCCCAGATGAGAGAATCACCGGCAATGACCCCAGATGAGAGAATCAAGTGACCCCAGATAAGGAATCAGGGGCTATGAACCGCCAGCACTGAAATGCGGCGGCCAGCCGCCCCGTCGGTCACCAGATAGGTCGCGGTGAGCCGGCTGATCTCGCCGCCGTCGCTCCTGTGGCGCGAGAACGTCCCACGATAAAGAGCTGATGTGGAGTTCAGGACGGTTACCTCAGAGCCGAGAATCTCGCTGCCGTAGTAGCCGACCGCGTGCATCCCATCTACCTGCTGCTGCACCGCCGCAACGACCTGGCCGTCGCTCGTCAGCGCGAAGAACCCCCCGTCGGTGGTGAGCAACAGCGGAACGCCGTAGTAGGCGAGCAGCGAACCAGTATCACTCTCGCCTCGCCCGCACGCCGCGAACGCGTCAAGGTACTCACCAAACCACCGGCTCACCTCGCTGCTATCCACGGCCACAGACCATACCGCCGCCACGCCACTAGATCGTTGACCGCTGATCAGCAGTTTTGGAAAGCGTGTTGGGGGCAACCCCTCAGGAGTTCGAATCTCCTATCCTCCGCTCCTGTTGACCAGGCACGACGGCCAACCGACCACCCCCGCCGCCGGTCCGAGGCGTGGTGGCGAACCAAGGCCCGTCTATTGAAACTAGGGCAGCCAACGCTCTGCTACTGTGTTCAGCTCGCCAAGCGAGATCGGGCTATCGCCGCCGCGCTCAGGCCCAAGACGGCGCCGTTGGGGTCGGCGACCACCGTCATCTGACCGTACGGCGTGTCGAACGGTGCGACGTTGACCCGGCCGCCACCCGCGGAGGCCCGTTCCGCGGCGCTGTCGGCGTCGTCGACGTTGAAGTAGATCATCCAGTGCGGCGGGATGTCGCCGAAGTCGGCGGTCATCTTCATCCGACCGCATAGCATCGGCCCGTTGGAAGCCCCCTGTAGACGACATAGTCCATGCCGGTCTGCTCAGCCGGAGCGTCGTCGGGGTACTCCTCCGGAATGTCGCGCCACGCCACCGCTTCGACGCCGAACAGGTTCTGGTAGAACGCGTCAAGCGCGCTTGGGTCACGGGTATTGATCTCGGCCCAGGTGATCGCTCCCGGCTCGCCGTACAGCTGTGCACCCGTCATTTGGCCCGGCTCCCAGGCGCCGAACACCGCGCCGCCCGGGTCGGACCCGACGAGCATGCGCCCGCTGTCCGGGATCTCCGTCGGGCCCATCAACAGCGTGCCGCCGGCCTGCTCGACGCGCTGTGCCGTGTCGTTCGCGTCAGCTGTCTTCAGGTAGGTGTTCCACACTGGCGCGGCGCCGACGTCGGACGTCGGCGGAGTCAGGGCAGCGACCGTCTTGTCGTTCTTGAGGCACATCACGTAGTTGCCGAACTCAGGCCCGGTGTCGACGAACGTCCAGCCGAACAGATCGCCGTAGAAACGCTTCGCGGCGCCCACATCGGGAGCTATGGCGTCAGCCCAGCACGGCTCACCTTCGGCGTAGCGGCTTCGTGCGACCATGGCACGTCTCCTCACTTGAGTCGAGGGTGTTCGCGGCGTACAGCGTCAGCCTGCCACCGCGGTGCGACGAGCGCGCTAGGCGCGCCCTCGGCCCTGTCATCGACCAGCCGCTCCCGCTCGTAAGCCTTGCAGATCGGGCATTGCCTGCTGCCTTGCCAATGAGCGTCAAGCCAGGCGAGAGCACGATTCCGCACGGCTGCATTCATCCTGGAACGAGGCAGGTCACGGACGGTGGCGACTGGTCGCGCCCGGCGGCCGGCGGTGCTTGAAGGCGTGTTGGGGGCAACCCTCAGGAGCTCGAATCTCCCGGGCACGTCGTATGGCCGGCTGGAACAACGGGTTGGTTAGCGGCGCAGGGCTTCGACGGGGTCGAGCCTAGCTGCCCGGAGCGCGGGGTATATGCCCGCGAGGCAGCCAGCGACGGTGCCGATCAGCGGGTCGGGCAGGATCACCGCGAGACTGAAGACAGCATTCCAATGATTGATATCGGCGATTGTCACGATGATGATGATGGACAGGCAGGTGCCGGCC
>Ga0116222_1000773_pt1 | contig 18917 bp, 15 predicted proteins | sample Sb_taG_12_FD_88963 | JGI IMG/M metagenome (GOLD analysis project Ga0116222, IMG submission 88963) | Peat soil microbial communities from Weissenstadt, Germany - Sb_50d_9_AC metaG | ecosystem: Environmental > Terrestrial > Soil > Wetlands > Peat | place: Germany: Weissenstadt | collected 2010-09-21
CGGAGACCTGCTCCTGCAGCAGTTCGGGCCGCGTCTGCAGAGCGTCCTGCGGGGCGGGGAAACGCTTGCGCGTCTCGGCGGCGACGAGTTTGCTCTGATCCTGCGCGACGCCGACGCAAGCGAAACACTCGCGAAGCGCATCGACGGCGCTCTGCACGAGCCATTTCAGCTGCAGGGAACGAGCATCGCTGTCCGCGCGAGCATCGGCATCGCCGTCTTTCCTGGCGACGCGGATGACGCCGACGGTCTGCTGCAACGCGCCGATGTCGCCATGTATCAGGCCAAGGAGGCTCGCACGCTCTACGAGTTCTACGTCGCCGAGCGTGACATTCACACCCCTGAGCGGCTGGCCCTGATCGCGGAGCTTCCGAGAGCGATCGAGCAGGGCCAGCTCGTGCTCGAGTACCAGCCCCAGGTCGAGGCGTTCACGGGCAAGGTCCATGGCGTCGAGGCGCTCGTGCGCTGGCAGCACCCAAAGCGCGGGCGGATCGCCCCGGAGGGCTTCATCCCGCTCGCCGAGCAGACGGGCTTCATGCGCGAGCTGACCGCGGCGGTGCTCGATCAGGCGCTGGAACAGCAGTCCGCGTGGCTCGCCGGCGGCCGTGAGCTGACGATGGCCGTCAACGTCTCAGCGACCAATCTGCTCGACGCCACGTTCGTCGTGGACCTGCGCCGGATCCTGGAGCGCTGGCGTACGCCGCCACACCTGTTTCAGCTCGAGATCACCGAGAGCGTGCTGATGGCAGACGCACAGCACACGATGGCCGTGCTGGGCGCGATTACCGCCCTGGGCGTGGGAGTTTCGCTCGACGACTTCGGCACCGGCTACTCGCCACTGGCGTATCTGAGGCAGTTCTCGGTGGACGAGATCAAGATCGACCGCTCGTTTGTGGCGACCATGGTCGACGACCCCACCGCGGCCACGATCGTCAGTGCCACGATCGCGCTTGCCGATCGCCTGGGCATGCGCGTCGTCGCCGAGGGTGTCGAGACCATCGCGGAGCTCGACCTGCTGCGCTCGTTCGGCTGCCAGCTCATACAGGGCTACTACTTCAGCACGCCGCTGCCGCCCGGCGAGCTGGAGCAGTGGATGGACACCCCGATGGAACACTCCGAGACGCCTGCACGAGCATCGAACGTATCGGACCATCAGCTCGAACCGCGATCCACCCTGCGCTACGCATAAAAGCCGCCGCTGGCGCGCTGCCTAGGGTGGAGCGTGAGGATAGACTCGCTCTGACCAGGGCGATGGAGGAGCGGACGTGATCTATTACGGTGGCCGTGGACTGACCGATGTGGGCTTGAGCCCCACACACGACAGATGGGAGAGACGATGTCCGCCGAGAACGTAGAGGTCGCACGCGCCGCCTATGAAGCTTTCAGGAGGGGCGATTTGGAGGGGGTCGGGAAGTATTTCGCCGATGACATTGTGTGGGAACGTCAGTACCGTTTCGCGCGGAAGGGATGAACGAACGGCGTTCTACGGCGCCAGCCGCACGGGCAGCGTCTTCAGCTGATTGATGAACAGCGATTCGACGAACGCCGGCCTGCCCGCGAGCTCGATCTCGGGATAGCGCTTCAGCGTCTCCTCGAACATGATCCTCAGCTCCAGGCGCGCGAGCGCGAGCCCAAGGCAGGTGTGGCGTCCACCGGCGCCGAACGCCTGGTGCTCCTCGGTGCGGCTTACGTCGAAGCGGTCGGGGTCCCGATGGCGGGTCTCGTCGCGGTTCGACGAGACGTACCACATCACCACCTTCTCTCCCTCTTTGATCTTCTGCCCGTGCAGCTCGGTATCGCATGTGGCGGTGCGGCGGAAGTGCGCGAAGGCGGGGAACATCCGCAGGGACTCCTCGACCGCGCTCGGAATCAGGGACGGATCGTCGATCAGCAGTCGCAGTTGGTCTGGGTTGTCCATCAACGCCCGCATACCGCTGCAGTAGGTCGCCTTCGTCGAGTCGTTGCCGGCGGCCATCAGCAGGAAGAAGCCCATCACGATCTCGTGTTCCTCGAGCTTCTCCCCGTCGATCTCGGCGTGCACCAGCACGCTCGTCAGATCGTCGGTGGGGTGCTGGAGGCGCTCGGCGATCAGCTTGCGGCAGCGCTCGAAGATCTCGGGTATGTCTCTCTCCACAGCGCCCTCGAAACCGTAGGGATTGAGGTCCGGGTCGGCGGCGCCGAGCGTCGAGTTCATGAGTCTCGCCCAGATCGCGTCGTCCTGCTCGTCGATCCCCATGAAGCTCCCGATCACCCGCGCGACGATCGGTTGTGCGACATCGCTCACCAGATCGCACGTCTGCCGGGCGGGCGGGCCCTCCAATCGGTCCAGGACCCTGACGGCGATCGCCCGGATCGCGTCCTCGTGAGCGGCGATCCGCTTCGGCGTGAAGCCCGCCTGGAACAGCGCCTTCAGGCGGTCGTGCTTGGGCGGGTCCATCCCGATGAACATCGCCTGCGCCAGCTCGAGCGGAAAGCCGGCCGCGGCCACCAGCACCCCACCGCGTTCCGATGAGTAGGTCTTCCAGTCGCGGCTGACCGTGTGGACGTCATCCGCGGTCGTCACCGACCAGAATCCGGGCTCCTCGGGAAACAGCTCGAAGCTCTCGGTCCAGTGGATCGGACAGCCGCTGCGCATCTCTCTGAAGACCTCGTGCGGCGGACCGTCGAGCCACAGCTCAGAGTCGGTGAGTTCCACATTCGCGATGTCGCGCCCAACCGTTGCCATCATGACCTCCTCGCTCGCGTTGAGGTGATGCTACATCGACCAGATGAGACAGCGCTAGCTGCGAGGGTCCGGGATGGCGGGAACGGAGCTGTCGTGTGAGCTCGCAGTGGTTGCTGTAGGGATCTTCCTCGACGTACTCAACGTGTTCCTATTTTTCTTGCGCCTGCTTCGGTAGGGCTGCGTCGCCTCCGTGTTCGCGGCGTACGGCTGCTCTTGGCTGCGACTCGGCTTTATGATGGCGAGGTGCTGCGTCAGCGGCCGGTGAAAGCCGATCATCACCCCGTGCTGTGGAGGGTTGCCACGCTTCAAAGAGCATCGCTTCGGTCCGCTGAGTGGTAGCGTTCCCGCCCCGTAAGGGGGAATCCGATGGAGTGCCGGTCATGTGGCGATGAAAATCCGGACGACGCTGTCTTCTGTGGGGGCTGCGGCGCGTCGCTTGCCGCGGTGGCGGATTGCCCTGAGTGTGGCGCGGAGAACCCTGCGGGCAAGAAGTTCTGCAATGCGTGTGGGCACGCGCTGAGCGGCACGGGTTCCTCGGCGGGCGAAGGGGAGGGGACGCCAGCCGGATCGGAACCCGCCAGCCGGCGCGATCCGCGCGCTCACACCCCCGAGCACCTGGCGGAGAAGATCCGTGACGCCAGGGCCGATCTGGATGGGGAGCGCAAGCAGGTCACGGTGCTGTTCGCGGACGTGATCGGCTCGATGGACCTCGCTGAGCGGACCGACCCGGAGCTCTGGCGGTCGATCATGGATCGCTTCTTCACGATTCTCTGCGACGGCGTTCACCGCTTCGAGGGCACCGTGGACAAGTTCACCGGCGATGGGATCATGGCGCTCTTCGGCGCCCCGCTCGCGCATGAGGACCACGCTCAGCGCGCATGTTGGGCGGCGTTGACGCTGCAGCGTGAGCTCGCTGCCTACGCGACCGAGGTACGCCGCGGCGAGGGGTTGAGCTTCTCGGTGCGGATGGGGATCAACTCGGGCGAGGTCGTCGTTGGACAGATCGGCGAGGACCTCCGCGTCGAATACACGGCTGTCGGCCATACGGTGGGCCTGGCGCAGAGGATGGAGTCCCTCGCTGAGCCGGGCAAGGCGTATCTCACCGAGCACACCGCGAAGCTCGTGTCCGGCTATCTCGATTTCGACGACCTCGGCGAGTTCGACGTCAAAGGTGTCAGCGAGCCCGTCAGGGTGCATGCGCTGGCGGGCGCCGGCGGCGCGCACACGCGCCTAGACATCTCGCGGGCGCGCGGCTTCAGTCGGTTCGTGGGGCGCGGGGACGAGCTTGCGACGCTGGACGCGGCACTCGAGCAGGCCCGCAGCGGCAACGGTGCGGTCGTCGGCGTGGTCGGCGAGGCTGGTGTCGGCAAGAGCCGGCTCTGCCACGAGTTCGTGGAGCGTTGCCGAAGGCGGGGCATCCCGGTGTATGAGGCTCAGGGCCAGGCGCACGGCAGGGAGATCCCGTTCCTTCCGGTGTTGCAGATGATGCGCAGCTACTTCGCGATCGCCGAGTCCGACTCCGACCAGCAGGCGCGCGAGAAGATCGCCGGGCGGATGCTCCTGCTCGACGATGCCTTCGCCGAGAGCCTGCCGTTGGTGTTCGACTTCCTCGCGGTACCCGACCCGCATCGCCCGGCTCCGCGCATGGATCCCGATGCCCGGCAGCGGGCGTTGCTCGAGATGGTCAAGCGTCTGGTTCACACCAGCAGCCAGAGCAACCCCGGGATCAACCTGCTCGAGGATGCGCATTGGTTCGATCCCGGCACCGAGCTCTTCGTAACTCAGTTCGTCGAGGCGATCCAGGGCTCGCGCACACTCGGGATCTTGAACTTTCGCCCCGAGTACAGCGCCCCCTGGATGCGCAAGTCCTACTACCGCCAGATCTCCCTCGCGCCGCTGGGGTCGGAAGCGATCAGGGCGCTCCTCGTGGAGCTGCTCGGCGAGGATCCCTCGCTGAACGGTCTCCCCGACCTGATCCAGGAGCGGACAGCCGGAAACCCGTTCTTTATCGAGGAGGTCGTGCGCGCGCTGGCTGAATCCGGCAATATCGAGGGCAAGCGGGGTGACTACCGGCTGGTGCGTCCGGTCGAGGAAACCGGTGTCCCGCCGACGGTCAACACGATCCTTGCCGCGCGGATCGACCGGCTCTCCGAGCGCGAGAAGGGCCTCCTTCAGAGCGCGGCGGTGATCGGCGGGGAGTTCTCCGAGCCGGTTCTGGCGCGAGCGGCCGCGCTCGGTGACGGCGAGTTCGAGCCTGCGCTGCGGGCGCTGATCGCGGCGGAGTTCCTGTATGAGCAGGAGCTCTACCCCGAGGCGGTCTACGCGTTCAAGCACCCGCTGACTCAGGAGGTGGCCTACGGATCGCAGCTCGGCGAGCGCCGCGCGGCGGTGCACCGCCGCGTCGCGCAAGCATTTGAGGAGCTCTACCCCGACAAGCTGGATGAGCGCGCCGCGCTGCTCGCCCAGCACTGGGAGGCAGCCGGGGATCCCCTCGCCGCGGCGCGATGGAGCGCACGCGCCGCCACCTGGGTCGGCCTCAGCGACATCTCCGAGGCGGTCCGTCACTGGCGCAAGGTCTCAGAGCTTGTCCAGCCTCTACCCGACTCGGACGAGTCAAGCGGGCTGGCGCTCGCCGCTCGCCTCTGGCGACTGAACTACGGCTGGCGGCTGGGGATCTCAGAGCAGGAGGCGAGCGCGCACTACGAGGCCGGCAGGGAGCTCGCGCAGCGAACCGACAACCGTGTGAGCCTGCTGCTGATCACCTCGGCGTACGCGAACGTGCGGGGCATGACCGGACATCTCGAGGAGTACGGCGAGCTCGCGGAGGAACTCGATCGTCTGAGCGGCGAGCTCGGCGACCCCGCCATGCGCATCCTGTCGCTGCTCGTTCCGATCTATTCGCAATTCGTCCGAGGGCGGCTGGGCGACGCGCTCGCGCTAGCGGACGAGGCAATCGCGCTGGGCGCCAAGGACCCCACGCTCGGCGGCGGGATCACCCTCGTCTGCCCCTACGCAACCTGCCTGTGGATGAGAGGGATGATCCTGATCAACATGGGTTACCTCGAGGAGTCGGCGTCCGAGCTCGACTGCGCGTTGCTGGTCGCTCAGGAGCAGGAGGATCTCGAGAACCAGGGCTGGACGCACTGCATGTATGTCGTGCTGGCATATTTCACCGGGGAGATCGAGACGGTGCTCTCTCATGCAACCCAGGGATATGAGATCGCCGAGCGGATCGGCGACGCCTTCTCGCGGATGTATGCCCTTTACTGTCTTGGAGCCGCTCGCCTGATGCTTGGCGAATCGGACGAGGCGATCGTCACGATCGAGCGCTCGATCGAGCTTGGACGCGAGACGCGCACCGGCCTGGAGTTCGAGGCGTTGCGGTTCGCGGGGTTGTCCGAGGCGCTGCTGAGCGCAGGCGATCACCAACGGGCCCTGGACGCCGCGCGGGAGTCGGTGACGCTCGCGCGCGAGCGTGGCAACAAGGCCGCTCTCGCCACCTGCTGCCGGGTGCTGGCCGAGGCGCTCCTGGCCGGCGACGGGCCTGACAAGGTCGCAATGGCAACAGACGCGCTGGATCAGGCGACCGCGGCGGCCGAGGCGACTGGTGCCCGCGCCCAGCTGCCCTTCATCGAGCGCGCCCGGGAGAAGCTCGTGCCGGTCGGCTGAACTCGCGGCTGCCTGGGTTTGTGCGGGTGTGGGTAAGATCCGGGTCGGCTGGCCGCGAGGGCTCGCCTCCAATCTGGCAAGGGGGATCATGTTCAACTCGATCGTGGTCGGGACCGATGGCTCTGATACCGCCACCCAGGCGGTGCGCGAGGCGGTCGACATGGCGGGCGCCGTCGGTGCGACATTGGAGTTTGTGAGTGCGTATGCGCCCGTTTCCGAGCAGCGCCTACGCGCGGAAAGGCGCGACGCTCCAGAGGATGTGCAGTGGGCGATCAACCCGCGCCAAGAGGTCGAAACGTCTCTTACGGCCGCGGCCGATATCGCACGGGAGGCGGGCGTCAACGTGAACACTCACGCGCGTCAGGGAGACCCCGCCGACGCGATTCTCGATGTCGCCGAGGAGTGCGAAGCCGATCTCGTGATCCTCGGCAACAAGGGGATGACAGGCGCCAAGCGCTTCCTGCTGGGCTCCGTGCCCGACAAGGTCTCTCATCACGCACCATGCTCGGTGCTGATCATTCGGACTACCTGAGCGAACGCCGTATCCCGGCCAGTGCCATGACAGCTACACGCTCGATCGCTGATCTGCCTGGGCCTCCGAGACTCCCCGTGTTGGGTAATGCGCATCAGGTGCGTCCAAGTGCTTTGCATTCGGTGGCCGAGGAGTGGTGTGAACGTTACGGCCCGATGTTTCGCTTCGATCTCGGGCCGAGGCGCTTCGTCGGGATCGGCGACATAGAGGTGATCAACATCGTCTTGCGGGAGCGCCCGGACGGGTTCAGGCGCTGGCGTGAGGTTCTGAGGAACACGCAGGAGTTGACCGGCACCTTCGGTGTGTTCGCCGCTGAGGGGAAGGATTGGCAGCACCAGCGGCGGCTGGCGGTAAAGGCTCTGAACTCAAACCACCTGCAGCGCTACTTCGATGTTGTGCGCACTTGCACCGAGCGGCTGTATGGAAGGCTCGCGCGGGCAGCGGGCAGTGGGCAGACGCTGGACATCGGCCTGGAGCTGTGCTCGTTCACGGTCGATGTGACCTCGGCGCTGGCGTTCGGACACGATCTGAACACGCTCGAGCGCGGCGATAGCGAGCTGCAGAAGCACATTCAGCGGGTCTTCTTCATCAGCGGCAGGCGCCTGGTGATCCCCGTGCCGTACTGGCGCTACTTCAAGCTCCCGGTGGATCGCGCGGCCGACCGCTCGTGGGTCGCGATCAACGACGCGATCACCGAGTTCATAGCGCAGGCGAGGGCGAGGATCGCGGCCAGACCGCAGCTGCGGGAGGCTCCTGAGAACTTCCTGGAGGGGATGATCGCCGCTCAGGAGACGGACGGCACGTTCACCGATCAGGAAATCGTCGGCAACGTCTTCACGCTGCTGCTCGCCGGGGAGGACACGACCGCGCACACGATGGCCTGGACGATCTGGTTCCTTGCGAGCCGGCCCGAGATCCAGACGCGCTGGGCGCGGGAGGCCCACGAGGTCCTCGACGAGGAGCGCTCTCCGAGCGGGTACGACACGGTCGGCGAGCTGCGCTATGGGGAGGCGGTGCTGCGCGAGTCGATGCGTCTGAAGCCAGTCGCCCCGATCATCGGGGTTGAGCCCATCACAGACACGACGCTGGCGGGCACCCGCATCCCGGCGGGCACGCGACTGGTCTTGCTCACCCGCCTGGCGGGTCTGCGGGCTGTGAACCGGGCGGACGAGTTCGACCCCGACAGGTGGCTGGACGACGGGCGCGATAGCCAGAACGGCAGCGCGCCGGATCAGAAGTCGTTTCTCGGCTTCGGTGCCGGTCCCCGTTTCTGCCCGGGCCGCAACCTCGCGTTTTTGGAGTCGAAGGCGGCGCTGGCGATGATCGCCCGCAACTTCCAGCTCGAACTGGACGAGAGCGCGGGGCCGGTCAGCGAGTTGCTGGCCTTCACCATGATCCCCAAGGGTCTGCGCGTGCGGCTACGTGAGCGTGTTTCACATAAGCCCATACCGGTGGGCTGAGCGCGATAACGGCGATGAACGAGGCGTCGGACACAACAGTCACCGGGTTGAAGGCTCGCGAGGGTTTGGCGCTTGATGCTCAGACTCTGTGCGAGGCGTTTCAGCGGACCGCTGCGCACTATGCCGATGCGGTTGCTCTGCGAACACCGGACGACGCGGTCTCGATCACTTGGGCGCAGTACGCGCAGCGTGTGGAGGCGATCGCGGCGGGTCTTGTGGCGCTTGGTGTGAGCCGCGGCGACACGGTGGCGATGATGCTCACAAATCGGCCCGAGGCGCTGATCGTGGACAGCGCGGCGCTGCACATCGGCGCGATCCCGTTCTCGATCTATAACACCTCGGCGCCCGAGCAGATCGAGTACATGTTCGGACATGCCGAGTGCAAGGTCGTGGTCACCGAGGCGCAGTTCGCCGATCGGGTGCTGGCGGTAGGAGAGCGGTTGCCGGCGCTGGATGAGGTGTTCGTCCTCGACGGCGCCTCCCAGGGGACGCGGCCGTTGACGGATCTGGAGGCTGGTGGAGGAGATGGCTTTGACTTCGAGCGGGCCTGGCGGGCGGTGACGGGCGGGGATGTGGCGACGCTTATCTACACGTCGGGCACGACCGGGCCGCCGAAGGCGGTCGAGCTGACGCACGAGAACCTCATGTGGCAGTTGCGGCTCGTCGACCGGGTGTTCTCGGTCAAACCCGCCGGACGGAGGATGTCCTACCTACCGATGGCGCATCTCGCTGATCGCCTGAGCCACTACTTCAGCATGGTCTCGGGCGCGTCGGTTACCTGTGTGAGCGATGTCATGCAGGCCGTCGCGGCGCTCTCCGACACCCGTCCGACGACGTGGGGTGCGGTACCACGGATCTGGGAGAAGCTCAGGGCGGCGCTGGAAGCGCAGGGGATCACCGATCCGGGGACGCTGCCCGAGTCCCAGCGCGCCGCCATCCGCGCCAAGCTCGGCCTCGACGAGGCCGACACCCTGATCTCGGGGGCCGCCCCGATCGCTCCCGAGGTACTCGAGTTCTTCGCCGCGCTGGGCCTTCCGATCTGCGAGGGCTGGGGGATGACCGAGACCACGGCTATCACCACGATCAATCCCTCCGAGCAGATCCGGATCGGCACGGTCGGCCGAGCGCTCCCCGGTGTCGAGGTCACCTTGGCACAGGACGGCGAGCTGCTGGTGCGCGGCCCGACGATCATGCGCGGCTATCGCAAGGACCCGGAGAAGACTAGCGAGACGATCGACGCCGACGGCTGGCTGCACACGGGCGACGTCGGCGAGATCGACGCCGATGGGTACGTGAAGATCGTCGATCGCAAGAAGGAGCTGATCATCAACGCGGGCGGCAAGAACATGTCGCCGGCGAACATCGAGAACAAGCTCAAGGCCGCCTGCCCGCTGATCGGGATCGCGGTCGCGATCGGGGACCGCCGTCCCTACAACACAGCGCTGATCGTGCTCGAACCTGACGCTTGCGCAGCCTTCGCCGCGGCACACGGCCTCTCCGATGCTTCACCAGCGGCCCTCGCCGGTGACGCTGCCGTCCAGCAAGAGATTCTTGCCGGCATCGAGCGCGCCAACACTCAGCTTGCGCGCGTGGAACAGATCAAGATCCACACGATCCTGCCCCTCGACTGGGAGCCAGGTGGCGACGAGCTGACGCCGACGATGAAGCTCAGACGCAAGCCGATCGCCGAAAAGTACGCCGCGGAGATCGACGCGATGTACGCATGAGCAGAACGCCCGACGGCGACGCGAAGGTATCGTAGCCGGATGTTGCGTCAGGGTCAGGGGGAGCCGCTCGTTCTGCTGCATGGCATTCTCTGCAGTGAGCGCGTCTGGAATGGTGTCGTGCCGCTGGTTGCGACCCACCACGATGTGATCGTCCCGACCGAGCTGGGACACAACGGCGGGCCTGTCGCGAAGGAGCGACCTGTGAGCATCGAGCACATCATCGATGACATCGAGCGCCAGCTCGACGAACTGGCGCTCGAGAAGGTGCATTTTGCCGGCAACTCGCTGGGTGGCTGGATAGCGATCGAGCTCGCTCGTCGCGGCCGGGCGCTCACAGTCTGTGCGTTCTCTCCCGGCGGTACGGGGGACGTCGACTGGGACGAAACGAAGCGCGCGTGGAAGAAGCTGTACCGCGCGGTGCGGGACACGCGGCGTTCCCGCGCGATGCTGCCGCTGCTCGTTCGCTCGAAGCACTTGCGGCACTTGCTACTGCGCCTCAGCGCGGTCCACGGCGAGCGAGTCAGCCCGGCTGAGATGCTTGCCGGCGTTGACGACGTGATCGGCTGCGAGATCGGCGACATGTCCGCCATCGCGGGTGCCCAGCTCGCGCCGTTGGACCCGCCACCGTGCCCGATCACACTCGCATGGTCGGGCTGTGATCGTCTTCTGCCGGGCGATGTCTTTGGCGCCCGCGCCCGAGAGCTGATCCCGGGGGCACGCTACATCGTGCTCGACGGTGTCGGGCACATCCCGATGCTCGATGACCCCAAGCTGGTTGCCCAGACGATCCTCACAGCGACCGCCGCAAGCTCACACCGCGACACCGCCATTGTCAGTCCTGGCGATGACGGCTGAGCGCCCCACGGCTTGGCCCAAAGGTCCAAAAGTGCGACTACGCGAAGGTATCCCGCCCTGACGGGTGCGACGAACCATGGGGAGAAATGATGAGTGAGAACGTGGGGGCTGCGCTCGAGCGCAGCGCTCGGCTGTTCGCTGATCGCGAGGCGGTCGTCGACGGCGAGTTGCGCTGGAATTACAGCGAGCTTCATCACAGGGTGGCCGGCTTTGACGCGGCGCTGGACGGGCTTAGTCTGGCGGCGGGCGATGTCGTGGGCGTGCTGGCCCTGAACTCCGCGGCACACCTGGTGGCGTGGCGCCTGGACGCCGACTTCGATCTGCTGCTCGCGCTCGCGGAAGGTCTCGGCGTCAGGGCCTCTGCGTTCTTTCTGCGCGCCGAAGAGCTGGGAGCTCGTTAGCACGTAAAGTGCCCGCTGATGGACGCCGATGGGTGGTTAGGTCCCTGTGTCTAGTCTTGGTAGGATTAAAGCGCTATGAGGTCTCCAGAAGCCTCGAATATCGCAGCACGGACGCTGCCTGCGCTGGCGGGTGGTGCGCCGGAGCCAGATGAGCGGCTCCTGTCGGAGGCCGAGCAGATGGAGCCGCGCGCGGCGGCGAGCGTGAACCGGTGGGTGCAGTCCTGGCGGGCGATGGGGCGCGAGGAGTTCGAGGAGTGCGCTAGGCATCTGTAAGGCGCTTTCGTAGGTAGCGTTTGCCTCTTCGTAGTGGCCGTTTGCGTGGCTGGAAGTCTGCGAACAGGCGTTGCACGTACTCGACGTCCCGTGGATCGAGCTGCCATTCCAGGCAGCCGTTCCCGACGCCGACAGTATGCAGCCGTAGCGCGATCTCCTCCGCGCAGGCGACCATCGTCGCCAAGACGTGAGGCTGTTCGATCGTCAGCAGCGTGTCCGCCAGCCAGCGTCCGGTGATGAGGAGCGCCCTACGGCTATCCACATGCAGGTCGAGCCTTCCGACCAGCTGATCGTCCTCCCAGTGACTCCAGCCGTAAACCTGCAGCTGCCGGTCGTCGTCTTTGCGCGTGCTCACGCGCCAATCGGCGTCGTCGGCTGGCCAGTTCCGGACGCTGATCTGGGTCCTCGAGCCTGACGCCGACACTTGGATGCGGTCGGACATGACGGCGGAGGGTATGCGGAGAGCTGGAGGCTCGCCGGTCTCAACAGTCGTCGGGGTCCATGATTTTCATACCAACTCTCACCCACGGTTGGACCGAGAAACGGGGGCCGGCCAAGATAGTGCAAGCGCGTGCGCCGCGCGGCGGCTGCGGCGCACGATCCACAGCAATGGGCGCAGAGCGCCGCCAGTGTTGAGGATCGTGGATGACTACGCCCCGTCGGGGCTGGCGCTCGCCCGAGATCCGTGAGGTGGTTGGCCGGCGGCCGCGGCGGGTGGCTCAATGCGGAGTCGGCTGTCAGCGTACTGATGTGCTGCTCCGCAGCAGCTCGCGTGCAGCTGTGACCCCCGGAGCGATTCCCTTGGCCTCGAATATGCCAATCGCTTCTTGGAGGGCTGAGCGCCCTTGGGCACTTCGACCCTGCGCAAGGAGGACCTCGCCGAGGCAGCTCAACGTGTCGCCGAGCAGAAGCGGGGCTTCTGTCGGGCGTGCGATTACGACTGCCTCACGTGCCCGGTCCTCGGCCCGTTCTAGCTCTCCCATGCCGGCGAGGGCGAGCGCTGCCGCGATCCGCCACCAGACCCGGGCCTCGACGTGATTCGCGAGCGCGTGCTCACTTGCCCATCGCGCCTGCTCGAGCGCATCGGAGTACTGGCCGAGCCTCGCCTGCGCGCGAGCGTGGAAAGCCGCAGCTTCAGCGGAATACAGGTCGTCGAGCGAGGCGAAAAGTTCGTGGCCGCTGCAGGCGACGGATCCGACCGGCTCGTCGGCATCGAGATCCCAGAGGACACTGGGATCGCGGGATGAGTGCTGCTTGCCCGCCAGCCCCTCGTCCTGGAGGACGTGAGCTCAGACCCCCGCTTCGCCCGCGACACCGCCGAAGCAACCGGCTACGTACCGCAAGGGCTCATGGCCGCGCCTCTGCTCCACGACGACCGCGTCTTGGGAGTCCTGGAGGTCCTCGACCGGCCAGAGAACGCCAAGTTCAGCCTCCCCGAGATGGACCTCCTCGCGCACTTCGCCCATCAAGCCGCACTCGCACTGGCATTGGCAGAGGGCGCACACCACGCCAGAACAGTCCTCGACCACAGCGATCCGCAACTCGCTGAGCTCGCGCGCGTGGCCGAGGCCATCGCTCAACTCGACGACAGCAGGCGCGCACATGTCGACGCGCTGCTGTATGCCCTCCGCGCCCTGATCTCTCGGTCCCGTAGGGGGTTAGGCAGCTTGGGGTAGTGGTTGGAGGATAGCGCTGTGGCCGAGGCGTTCGAGTTGGCGGATGGGGCGCGGCGCCACGAGGTCTTGGTGGCGTAGACGCGTGGGTCCGGATAGCTTCCCGGCGGCCCGACCACATGGGCCGGGCCGCCGAGGAACGTACGGGCTGTTTGCGCTACGGGATCGCTTCGTATTCGACGAGCGCGATCTTTTCTTTTCCTCCGAGGATCGAGGAGTAGTTGGCGTTTGCTTCGTCGTTGGCGCCGCCGCTCACCGAGGAACCGTGGCCGCTAGCCGTGTTGCTTTCACCACCAGTGACCGCGGAATCTTCACCGCTGGCCGTGTTGAACTGGCCGCCGCTCAACGAGGCGCGGACCCCGCTCGCGGTGTTTTTGGAACCGCCGCTCACCGAGCCCCAGTTGTTGGATGCCGTGTTGTGTTCGCCACCGCTCGCCCACGAGGTATTGGCGCTGGCCACGTCTGCTCCACCCCCACTCACGGAGGAGAATTCGCCGCTGGCCGTGTTGAACGCGCCGCCGCTGATCGCGCTGGTAGAGCCTTCGGCCTTGCCGTCGTTACCCCCACTCACGGAGGAATATTCGCCGCTGGCTGTGTTGAACGTGCCGCCGCCCAACCAGGATACGAGACCGCTCGCTGTGCCGAAGATCCCGGCGCTCACCGAGGAGGCTTCTCCTGAGGCTATGTTCTGTTTACCACCGGCGACCGAGGAGTCCGGTCCGGTCGCGGCGTTGTCGACACCGAATGCGACACTGAACGGCCCTGAGGCGGTATTCAGCTGGCCGCCGAGGATCGAGCCGTATTCGGTGTAGGACTGTTCGCTTCCAACCACGAGGTTGTTGGAGCCGGTCTGCGTGCCTGGTTTTTCGTCGTTGCCGACGATCAGGTTGCCCGTACCGTTGGTTTCAGTCTCTTTCGCCGCACCGCTCGTTACCTGTACGTTGGCTTCGGACACCCGGACGGTCGGCTTTCCGCCGATGCCAGACGGAATCACTTTCGCGTACCTGCGAAGTTCTTTGAGTTCTTTCTGTTCCGTTTTGGAGAGCAAGGAGGGTTCACCGAGTTCGACCAGTTTGTAGCCTTTTTTGCACACTCCTCCTTTGGGCAGCTTGATCGACCCGCCTTCTTTTTCCTGAACACAGACCTTGAGGCTCCCCGAGGCCATCGCCCCGGTCGCCATCGCCGCAAGCAGCAGGCTGATTGCCAAACACGCTGCCCCGGCCACGCCTGTGACGGTCTTGAACGTCCTTATCATCACTGATACCACCATTCCGTTAGTCTGGATTGTCGGTTCGACATTTCGATTGAGATTCTGCGATTGCGCAGGACGTCCGACGATGGATGAGACGCGAGGATGGGGCCACCCAGTTATGGACAAGATCGCGTCCAGAACTGGACAAGCGCGTTCAGCTGTGCCGACCGCGGAGAGCGTCTATGTCTCGGACGAGCGCCTGTCGACGCGAGCGGGTCCGGGCAAGTTGGCCAGGTGGCCCTGGCGGCGAGGACGGGATAGCATCCGCTGCGTGGCTGAATGATGCCGGCAGAGCGCCCAAACGATCTGGTCGAGGGCACCTTTCTGGCGCTGCTGGATGGGCAGGAGCGCGACGCGCTCTACGCTCTCGGCGTGCGCCGCGGATTCCCGCGCGGGGCGGCGCTGATGTTCCAGCACGAGCCCGGTGAACGAGTGATGCTGCTGCTGGCCGGCAGAGTGAAGGTCACGCGTGCCGGACCGGACGGGCGCGAGATGCTGCTGAGCATCCGCGACCCCGGTGATGTTCTGGGCGAGCTCGCGTTCATCGACGACGAGCCCCGGCTCGCAACCGTTACCTCGCTCGAGGCGGTTCAAGCGCTGCTGATACCCCCCGCGACTTTCCGCCGGCATCTCGAGACCACGCCCCGCATCGCGGTCGCGCTGCTGGAAGCGGGCACCTGCCGTTTTCGTGAGACGACGCTCAAGTGGTGGCAGACCACGGAAGCGGACACGATGGGTCGTCTGGCGGCGCGGATCTTGGAGCTCGCCGAGCGCTACGGCCGACCGTCGGAGGTGGGGATCACGGTCGTCTCGCCGCTTTCTCGGGAGGAGTTGGCAGCGTGGACGGGAGCATCGCGGGCCGGTGTCGCCCACGCGCTCCAGGGATTCCGCGAGCTTGGCTGGGTGCATACCGAGCACAGGACGCTGATCGTGCGCGACATCCAAGCGTTGCGGGCACGCGCCGCGTAGGTCCAATATTGGACCCTCTTCGCGATCGAGGCCCCGAACTGGTGTGAGGTCGTCACCCGTCGCGTGCCGAACATCTCCCCTGCGGCGAGGCGGTCCTCGCGCTCAGCCAACCTTCGGTTTGAGTGACGAAACGGCGGAGATCGCCAACCGCGACGGACGCTTAGTCCCTCCTGGGGCTCGCCGCTCATCCGGGGGCGCGCAGGCCCAGCTGGGCCAGGTCGTCCTGCTCGAGCGGGAAATGGCACGCGGCCAGCGTCCCCGTCCCCTTGCTCTCAAGCGGCGGCTCCTGCTCGGAGCATCGCGGCTGGGCCTTCGGGCAGCGGGTGTGGAAGCGGCACGCCGTTGGCGGGTTCGCAGGGCTCGGCACGTCCCCGCCGAGGATCGGGCGCTTACCGCGCGACGCTGCGGGATCTGCGATGGGGACGGTCGCCAGCAGCGCCCCGGTGTACGGGTGACGGGGCGAGCCGTAGAGCGCGTCACCGGGCCCGATCTCGACGATCTTGCCGAGATACATGACGGCCACGCGATCGCACATGTGGCGGACGACAGAGAGGTCGTGCGCGATGAAGACGAGCGTCAGGCCGAGCTCGCGCTGCATGTCGCGCAGCAGGTTCAGGACCTGGGCCTGGATCGACACGTCGAGCGCTGACACGGGCTCGTCGGCGATCAGCAGCCTGGGGCGCAGGGCCAGCGCGCGCGCGATGCCGATGCGCTGGCCCTGCCCACCGGAGAACTCGTGCGGGTAGCGGTTGTAGTGCTCGGGGTTCAGGCCGACCATCTCCATCAGCTCCTGAACGGCGCGCTTGCGCTCGTCTTTGCCCCGCTCGAGGCGATGTATGGCGAACGGCTCGGCGATGATCGAGCCGACCGTCTTGCGTGGGTTCAGGGAGGAGTAGGGGTCCTGGAAGACCATCTGCATCTCGCGTCTGACCGCCTTCAAAGCGCCGCCCTTCAGGCGCGTGATGTCGCGCCCGTCGAAGCGCACTTCCCCGGCGCTCGCATCGAGCAGGCGCATGATCAGCCGGGCGGTCGTGCTCTTGCCGCAGCCCGTCTCGCCAACGATCCCGAGCGTCTCGCCACGCTGAACGTCGAAGCTGACGCCATCGACCGCCTTGACGGCGCCGATCTTGTGCTGCACGACAATTCCCCGCGTGATCGGGAAGTGCTTGACCAGGTCACGCACCTGTACGAGCGGTTCCACCCCGTCGTCGAGCGCCGCGGGGGGAGAGGCGACGGCCGCGCTTTCCTCGCCGAAGGGCGAGCCACGCTGCTCCCCGGCGGGCGCGCTCAAGGGGGATCTCCTGAGCCGACCGCCGCCAGGGCTTCGTCGGGCATCCGTCCCGCCTGCAGCTCCGACCACAGCCGGCGGCGTGTCTCCGGCTCGAGCAGGCAGGCGACGTGGTGTGTCGCCTCTTCCGGCACGGGCTCCAGCAGCGGGTCGATGCGCGCGTGGTCGGGTTGCGCGTAGGGGCAGCGCGGATGGAAGCGGCAGCCCGACGGCCGGTTGATCAGGCTCGGCGGCGTGCCCGGAATCGGCACGAGCTGCTCGTCGCGCGAGCCGCTCAACGTCGGGATCGACTTCAGCAGGCCCCAGGTGTAGGGGTGTCCGGGGCCGGCGAAGAGGAGCTCTGCAGAGGCCGTCTCGACGATCCTCCCGGCATACATCACCGCTACGTCGTCGGCCATCTCGGCGACCACCCCGAGATCGTGCGTGATGATCACGATCGCCATGTCGAGCTCGCGCTGCAGGCGCTCCAGCAGATCGAGGATCTGCGCCTGCACGGTCACGTCCAGCGCGGTCGTCGGCTCGTCCGCGATCAGCAGCTTCGGGTCGTTCGCGAGCGCCATCGCGATCATCGCCCGCTGGCGCATTCCGCCGGAGAGCTCGTGCGGATAATCGTCCACCCGCCGCCCCGGGTCGGGAATCCCCACCAGTCCCAGCAGCTCGATCGCGCGCTCGCGCGCCTTGGCCTTGGGTACGTCGCGATGCGCTAGGACGGCCTCGACTAGCTGGAAGCCCACGCTGTAGAGCGGGTGCAGCGCGGAGAGCGGGTCCTGAAAGATCATCGCGATCTCGTTTCCCCTGATCGCCCGCAGCTCGCCCTCCGAGAGGGTGATGAGGTCGCGGCCCTCGAACAGGATGCGCCCGGAGATGCGCGCGCCCGGTCCGCGGGTGAGCCCGAGCGTCGTCATCGAGGCGACCGTCTTGCCCGAGCCCGACTCGCCGACGATCCCGAGCGTGCGACCGCGGTACACCTGGTAGGTGATCCCGTCGACCGCGTGCACGACTCCGTCCTCGGTGGGGAACTCGACACGCAGTTCCTCAACCCGCAGAAGGGGCTCCGCCGTGCTCACGAGTAGCGCACCCTGGGATCGAGATACGCGTAGGCGATGTCGACGACGACGTTCGCAACGATTATGAAGAACGACGCGAGCAGCACGGTGCCTTGAACGATAGGAAAGTCCGAATGCGTGATCGCGTCGTAGTTCAGCCGCCCGATGCCGGGGACGTTGAACACCGTTTCGACGAGCACGGCGCTCCCGAGCAGGATCCCGATGTCCAGGCCGAGGATCGTCAAGATCGGGTTGATCGCGGCACGAACTCCGTGGCGCAGGACGACACGGCGCTCGGTCAGCCCCTTCGCGCGCGCGGTGCGAATGTAGTCCTCGTCCATCGTCTCGATCAGGCTGCCGCGCATCAGCCGCGCATAGATCGCAGCCGTGCCGGCCGCGACTACGAACCACGGCAGGATCAGCGAGGTGAACCATTTCACGGGATCGGATGTCAGCCCGACATAGCTTCCCGCGCCGGGGAAGATCCGGAACACCCCGATGTCGGCTGAAAAGAGATAAAGGGCGATCAGGCCGAGCCAGTATTCGGGAGCCGAGACGAAGACGAGCGCGATGCCCATGCTGACGCGGTCGAGCACCGAGCGGGGCCGCAGGGCCGAGATGATGCCGACCGTCAGGCCGGTGACCAGCCACACCACAGCACCTCCGGCAATGACCGAGACGGTGGCGGGGAGTCGGTTGAAGATGAGGCTCTTCACCGACGCGCCGCTGTAGTAGCTGAAGCCGAGGTCGAAGTGAAGGAAGATGCCCTTCATATAGATCCAGAACTGCGTGAACAGAGACTTGTCCAGTCCCAGGTCGTGGCGAATCGCCGCGATTATCTTGGGATTCTGCAAGCGCCCGGCACGCAGCGTCGCCGGGTCGGCCGTGGGAAAGATGCGGAAGAAGACGAACGTCAAAGCCGACACGAGTATCAGCAGCAGGACACCCCAGAGAAGCCTGCGGATGATGTAGCGCGTCATGTCGGTCGGCTCGAGATGGTCATGTCTTCCGGTAGCTGATTTTCCGGTGGCGAGGTGGGCCCGCCCGACC
>Ga0116222_1000776_pt1 | contig 18878 bp, 19 predicted proteins | sample Sb_taG_12_FD_88963 | JGI IMG/M metagenome (GOLD analysis project Ga0116222, IMG submission 88963) | Peat soil microbial communities from Weissenstadt, Germany - Sb_50d_9_AC metaG | ecosystem: Environmental > Terrestrial > Soil > Wetlands > Peat | place: Germany: Weissenstadt | collected 2010-09-21
CCGCCGCCGCCCATGATGCACAACAGCGCGCCCATGGGGGCCAGCGATTCCGCCGCCATTTTGGCGGCCTGCTCGCGAGTGAGTCCGCGGCGAAGGCCGAAGTAGTAGATGGCGATCAACACCGTGACGGTGAGGGCGGTGAAGGGATGGCCGAGGAACACCGCGGCGCCGCGCCAGGGGATGTTGCGCAGGCCGGCCATGGTGGCGGTGAAAATCAGGAGCACGGGCAGGAGCAGCAGCAGGACCACCATGGGGACCGGCGGCGCGGGCAGTCCGCGGTCGTTCGGCCCCATCGAAGCGGGCGGCGCCATCGCCGCGGCGGCGATCTCCGGCACGGGAATGTACAAACGCCTGGCTATCCACGTGCCGTAGAAGATGCCGGCGATCACGGCCATGGGGATGGAGGTGGCGATTCCGTAGAGGATGGTGCGGCCGAGGTCGCTGCCGAGGAGTTGCGAGGCCGCGGCCGGCGCGGGGTGCGGGGGCACCAGCGAGTGCGTGATGGTGAGGGCCGCGGCCATGGGCAGTCCGTAGAAGAGCAGCGAGCGCTTGGTCTCGCGCGCCAGGTTCCACACCAGCGGCACGAGAATGATGAATCCGACTTCGAAGAAGATGGGCAGGCCGACGAGAAAGGCGGCGATCAGCATGGCCCACGCGGCGTTCTGGTTGCCGAATTTGGCGAGCAGCCAGTCGGCCAGGGCGCGGCCGCCGCCGGAATGCTCCAGGAAGCGGCCGATCATGGCGCCCAGCCCGACCACCACGGCGATGAATCCCAGGGCGTCGCCGAATCCGAACTGGATGGACCTGAGCACCTTATCGGGCGGCATTCCGGCCGCCAGCCCCAGGGCCATGGCGGAGATCAGCAGCGCCAGAAACGCGTGCAGCTTCACCACGAGAATTAAGAGCAGCAGAAGAACGATCGCTGCTACCGTCAGCAGTAAGAGGTGCATAGTAGGACAGGCCTCCTGGCCTGTCCAGCACGCATTCTACCGCTTCCCGCCCCGCTTCCTCGGCCAAAACTCGCGTGCCACGTGGATGCCCACATCGGCGCCGAGGCCGATTCCGCTGCTGGCCAGTCCCGCGCCGATGCCGGCCGTGCTGGCCGGTTGCCAGGCACGCGAGATGAGGCCCGCCCCGAGGTTGCCCGAAACGCGGCCGAGGGCGAATGTTTTGCCCGGCCTGTTGGTTCGCGGGGAGATGTTGGTGCGCGGCACGATGAACGTGCTCTTCACCGCGTATTTCATGCGGGGCCAGGTTCCGTGGAGGTTGGACCGTTGATAGTGCAGGTCCTCGTGATGCCAGGCGCCCACGCCGAGTTGGATGGTCTCTTTGACGGCGCACTGCGCGAGATGCGACCCGAACCGTTTGGCAAAGCCGCCCGCACCCTGGCCCCACTCATGCGGCACGTTGCGCAACTGACCGACTGTCGCTCCAGCCGCGGCGCCCAAGACGGCTCGCTTGCCGAGGATGCGATGCCGGTAGTCCCGCAATCGCCGGCTGCTGCTCATGGCGGCACTCCCGCTGGCGGCGATCAGTATGGCGGCGCACAGAATCGGAGAGTGCTTTTTTCATATCGCCTCCGTCAGTGTTATTGCAAGACGCAGGCCAACGCCAGAATCCAAAGGGAATGGGGGCCACGCTATCATGAAGGGCATGTGTCCCGGGGATGTCCAATCGAAGTGGGTAAACGAGTACCAACCATGAGCGGCGAAGAGTCGAAAACGCCGCGTCGCAGAATCCCTTCATGGGTGCCCCAGGTCCTGGGTTATTGCCTGTCGGCCGGGTGCCTGATCTGGGTGCTCCACGGCTACCGCTGGGATGAGTTGGTTCCCGCCATCAAGGACCTGGATTTTAGATGGGTGGCGGTTGGCATCGCGGCCGACTTGTCGGTTTACGTGGTGCACGGCTGGCGCTGGAACACTCTGCTCCTCCCGGTGGCGCGCCTGAGACTGTGGCGTACGGTGCAGGCCATCTACATCGGGCTGTTCGCCAACGAGGTGCTGCCGTTGCGCGTGGGCGAGTTGATCCGCTGCTACCTGCTGGCTCACTGGAACGGGCTGCGGCTCTCGGTGGGATTTGCGTCGGCCGCGGTGGAACGCCTGATCGATGGTTTTTGGATGCTCACCGCCTTCGTGATCACCGCCAGCCTTGTGAAGGGAATCCCCGAGGACCTGGTCATCCTGGTGCAGATTCTGGGTGTGCTGCTGATCCTGGGGGCGGTCGTGCTGCTGTGGGTCATCGTTCACAAGCAGGAGGCGCATGCGGCCATCAGCGAGAGCCGCTGGGCCTCGACGCTGCGCCACGTAATCGAAGGCTTGCACCTCATGGGCAACGTCGGCACGCTGAGCCGCACCGCGCTGATCAGCCTGCTCTACCTGGGGATGCACATGTTTTCGTTGTATGCGTTGCTGAAGGCCTACAAGACCGACTATTCGTTCTGGGTGGCAGCGGGGGTGGTGGTCCTGATCCGCCTCGCGACCGTCGTGCCGAACGCTCCGGGGAACCTGGGAGTCGTCAATCTCGCCACCATGAAGGCGCTCGAACTGTTTGACTTCCCGGCCAACGACGGCAAGACGTTCTCGATCATCCTGTGGGGCGCGTGGACGCTGCCGCTGCTCCTGGGCGGAGCGGTTGCCACGGCGCTGACCGGCGTGAACCTCGGGGAGCTGCGCGACCGCGCCAAAGCGGGAATCCGGGAAGGGCCGGCCGCCGCCACGCCGGAAACCGAGGTGTGAGTGGCACAGGCATTCCTGCCTGTGTGTCTTTTCACGCCGGAAACAGAGCCGTGAGCGGTCGCTGCTACAGTAGAGGTTGCCTGTCATGCCGGGAGCTTCGGGAATCGTTGCGCCCGCACTGGCCACCGCCGTGGGGTTGGCCGGCGCGGCTCTCGGGCTGTGGCTCACGGGAATGCGGCGCCGCGCGCGGGCGGTGGTTCCCTTCAGCGCGGGCGTACTGCTGGGAGTGGCTTTGTTCGGCCTGGCGCCGGAGCTGGCGGTCGAGTTGGGTTGGAGCGCCAGTCTGCTGCTCTTCGCCGGCGGATACGCCCTCTTGTTTCTGCTGAACCGCCGCTACCCCGTCTGCCCAACCTGCGCGCACGATCACGACCACGTTGCCTGCTCGACCGAGTTGCACGGATTTGCCGGCCCGCTGATCGCGGCCGCCGCGCTGCACAGCTTTCTCGACGGCTGGAGCATCGCCACCGTGCAGTTGGCGGTGCCCCTGGGATTGCGCGTCGCCGTGCCGCTGGCCGTGGCCCTGCACAAAGTGCCCGAAGGGATTGCCCTGGGAGGAATCCTGCGAGCCGCGGTGAAGACGCGCGGCGCCGCCATGGCCTGGTGCACGCTCGCCGAGGGAACAACCCTGGCCGGCGGGGCGCTCGGTCTGCTGATGGCGCCGCACCTCGGCACCCGATGGATCACCTACCCGCTCGGCATCACCGCTGGCTGGCTGTTCTACCTCGGCTATCACGCGGTCCACGAGGAGTGGAGAAGCCGCGGCGCGCGCCCGGCGTTCGTGTCGGCGCTCGCGGGCATCGCCGGAGCCGCGGCGATCCAGCGCGGCGCGGAAGCGCTGTTCCGGTAGATCCCACACAGCCCCAACCCCTAACCCCCAACCCCCTTGACACATCGAGTTGTTCTAAAATATATTGCTAACCAACATATGTCCAACCAGTCTATTGATCGGGACCTGAAGAAAGGCAGTGCGGAGCTGTTGATCCTCTCCCTCCTGAACGGCCGGCAGCGCCACGGCTACGAGATCGGCAAGCTGATCGAGACGCGCTCCAAGGGCGCGCTGGTCTTCCGCGTGGCGTCCCTCTATCCGCTCCTGTACAAGCTCGAGGACCGCGGGTGGATCCAGGGACGCTGGGTGGAAAAGCCCGGGCAGCGCCGCCGCCGCTACTACCGGCTCACCGCGGCCGGACGCAAGATCCTGGCCGAGAGGCAAGTGGGCTGGGCCGCATTCGTCGAAGCCATCCGCCGCATCACGGGTGCGGAATATGCCTGATTGGGCCCAGGCCGTTCGCGACCGCCTCGCCGGCCTGAACCTCAACGGCGCGCGCGAGGCCGAGATCGTCGAAGAACTGGCGCGCCACCTGGACGACCGCTACCGCGAGCTGCTGGCCGCGGGACTCCCGGAAGAGCAAGCCCACTCCCTGGCCGTAGAGGAGTTGGAGACCCGCGACATGCTCGCGGCGCAACTGCGCAAAACCAGGCTGCCCGCGGCTCGCGAGCCGATGGGATTCGGATCCGGAGGAGGAAACATCATGGAAAGCATCCGGCACGATCTCAAAGTAGCGCTGCGCATCATCCGCGCCAAGCCCGGCTTCAGCCTGGCGGTGGTCTTCATGCTGGCGCTCGGAATAGCCGGCAACGCCGCCATCTTCAGCATCTTCAACGGCCTGTTCCTGCGGCCCCTTCCCTTTGCCCAACCGGAGCGCCTCGTCGACCTGGACGAGACTGCGCCCAAGTGGAACCTCAAGTACGTCGGCGTCTCGAACCCCGACGCCTACGCCTGGTTCAAGGGAAACGCCACGTTCGACGGCATGGCATTCTTTCACGGAGGCGGCGCCAATCTCTCCAACTCCTCGGGGGTCGCGCGGCGCATCAAGACGGCGACCGTCACGTATCGTCTGCTCGACGTACTCGGTTTGAAACCGGCGGCCGGGCGCGGATTCCTTCCGGAAGAAGACCGTCCCGGCGGCGCCAAAGTGGCCATGCTCGGATACGACCTCTGGCAGCGGCTCTACTACGGCGACCGCAGAGCCATCGGCCAGGTCTTGAAACTCAGCGAGGAGGCGTATACCGTGGTCGGGATCCTGCCGCGGGAAGCCATCCTGCCGCCGGACGCCGAAGTGTGGACGCCGCTAGCCGCCGATCCGAACAAGGCCAGCCCCTTCTATCTATCCGGCGTCGGCAGGTTGAAACACGGCGTCACGCTGGACCAGGCCAAGGCTGACCTGGCGCGGATCCATCGCGAGCAGGCCCAAGCGAAAGATGACACCTATCCGGTGATGCAACCTCTCCGCGACCGCTACCTCGGCGACTTTCGCACCGTGGTAAATATCCTGCTCGGCGCCGTGGGTCTGGTCCTGCTGATCGCGTGCGTCAATGTCGCCGGCCTGATGCTGGTGCACGGAGAATCGCGCGCGCGTGAGATCTCGATCCGCACCGCCATCGGCGCGTCGCGCGCCCGCATCGTCCGCCAGCTCCTGACTGAAAGCCTGGCGCTCGCTTTCATCGGCGGTCTGTTGGGAGTGGCCGCCGGCAAGGTGTGCCTGCACGCGCTGGTCTCCCTGATGCCCGACGACACGCCGCATTGGATTCGCTTCGACCTGGATGCCCGCTTCGCCCTCTTCGCGATCGCCCTGACCGGTGCGGCCGCGGTGCTGTGCGGCCTGCTGCCGGCGGTGCAGGCCGCCTCGGCTGATACGCGCGGCGCGCTCCAGGAAGTGGCCCGTTCCACTCTCACGCGCGGGAAGCGCGGAGTGCTCAGCGTCTTCGTGATTGGCGAGATCGCGCTCGCCGTTATTCTGCTCATCAGCTCAGGCCTCCTGGTCCAGGCCTTCCGCAAAGTGTTGCACGTCGACCCAGGCTTTCGGCCGGATAACGTCATCACCTGGAGCCTGCGTCTGCCCGTCGCCAAGTATGCCAAGCCCGAACAGCAGCTTGCTTTTTTCGAGAGCCTGGTGGACCGCCTGAAGTCAGTGCCCGCGGTCAGCTCCGTGTCGGCGGCGTCGATCGTGCCGCTGGACGGCCACATGGGCTACTTCTTCGAGGCGGAAAACGGGCTGCCCACCAAAGACCAGCGACCCGTCGTGCTCCAGATCACCGCCCTGCCCGGATACCTGGAAGCGATGGGCATGACCTTTCTGGCCGGACACGATTTCACGCGCCACGATGAGGCCGCCGACGCGCCGCAGGTGGCGGTGATCAACGAGGCGTTCGCCAGGTTCTTCTGGGGAAGCACCGATGTGGCCGGCCGGCGCATCCGCTATCCCGGCGGCAACAACAAGTGGATGACGGTCGTGGGAGTCATCCGCACCACCATGCACTACGGCCTGGATGGCGAAATACGGCCCAGCGTGATCGTGCCGTTTTCCGTCAGCACGGTCAACGGCATGACCATCGCGATGCGGACCGCCATCGATCCGCACAGCCTGGCCAGTCCCGCGCGCGAGATCGTCCGCCAACTGGATCCCGACCTGCCCATGTTCGACATCCGCACCATGAGCGAGCGCCTGGAGCGCTCCCTGTGGGTGCGGCGTGCCTACTCGTGGCTGTTCGCCGCTTTCGCCGCGGTGGCCATCCTGCTGGCGGCCGCAGGCATCTACGGCGTCATCTCTTTCGCGGTGAGCCAGCGCACGCGGGAGATCGGGATTCGCATCGCGCTGGGAGCGCGGCCGGCGCAAGTTATGCGGACCGTCATCGGTAGCGGCATGCTGCTGGTTCTGATTGGGCTCGCGGCCGGCCTGGCGGCATCGCAGCTCTCCGCGCGATTTCTCGAGTCCATGCTGTTCGGCCTCAGCACCCGCGACGCCGTAACGTGTATCTCGGTGCTATCCGGGGTCGCGCTGGTGGGCCTCGCGGCCAACTTCATCCCCGCGCGCCGCGCCGCCGCAGTAGACCCCATGCACGCGCTGCGAGCAGAGTGAGAGCGGCCCGCGAATCCCCAGCCGCCACCGCAGTCCACCATGATCCGGTGACCGGAACAAGGCGGCGCTTCAGGCCGCCTCCACATACTTGTAGGACATCTTCTCCGTGTCCATATCGATTCTGATTTTACCCGGCTCGTCCCGAATCTCTGGAAATTTCCGGACCACCTCTTCCAGCTTTCCCTTGAGGCCCTCGCCAAGGCTGAGCGCGATGGTCCGGATCAGGCGATCGCTCTGCGCGCCCACCTTGTCCTCGTCGTTCTCCCACTTAGACAGGTTGGTGCGGTTGATGTGCAGAAGCCGGCCGAACTCATCTCCAGTCATGCGGAGGTACTTGCGCAGGAACCGGATCTCCTCGCCCGTCAGACGGTATGGCTTGGCGATTACAGCGACCGTGAGCAGCCGCATCAGATCATTCACCCGGGGAATGATGGGATCGGCGTTTCCGCACTCATCGCAAACGATCAGCTTAATGCCCTCCAACCGCACGCGCTTCAGCCCGCTCTCGGCGAAGTCATAAGTGCCGCGCACCACGTGTGCGGCCGCCCCGCAATTCGTGCATTCGAATCTCCTCACGGCCTTGTTCCTACCCTGCGACTTATGCATCGTCCGCACCACCTCAGAGCCGGCGCCTCGCTTCAATCGAAAAGATCGTGACGAGGAACACCCGCTCCGCATTCTTGAAAGTCGGAACGATGGCCACCCATTTCCCGTCTGGCTCGTAGCCCTCGACGCGGTACTTCCAATCCCCCGTCTTGATGTCCTGCTCCGGCTCATCGTAAATCGAACCCGAACGCAGCACGATCCAGACGTCCTCGAAAGTGATGGATTCGTTCGCCAACTCCTCTCTAAAATGTCTGGTCGGCACAATCTCGCCTTCTTCCAGGCAACGGTGCAGAAGATCCAGCGCCTCCTGCCGTTTCAAGCAGCCGCCTGCCATGTTGGTATTATACCAACTCGGCGGCGGGACGGCAAGGCGGGTCTCCCTCGCCCCCTTGGCCTCTTGGTCAGTTGCGCAGTCGGTTACCGCCACAGGACCAGACTCCCTTCTTCTCCGCGCTTGTCTCCGTGACTCCGTGTCGGGGTACCCTCTGGGTCCGGTGAGTCTTTTCACACCACCTTGGTCATCGTCTGCCGCAGGCTCGCATCCAGATTCAGAATCGCCGCCGTCACCGTGCGGCTGATCGTTTCCAGGTTCGAGAGCATCTCCACGCGCTCTCTGCGGTTGGCCAGCTCCGCCGAGCTCAACACGTAGCCCAGCAGCCCGCACTGCTCCGCGATGCTCACCAGCATGATGTCCCGCGTGTCCGGAATCTGGTCGGTCAGTATGGCCTGCGCCAGCCGCAGTTTCACGTGCTGTTGCGGCTTCTTGTCTTCCATCGGAAACCGCTCCACGTCGATGATCCACAAACGCTTCGACAACTCGTGCCGCAGCACGCCCCGCTCGATCAGCGACGCCAGCGCCTCGCCCTCCAGGTCCTGCCTGCGCAGAAACATCTCTTCGATCCAGCCGCGCACGGTGGTGATATCCTTGCGCAGACTCATGGCCGCCAGTACCCGGTCGAGCGTGGCGTTTCCCGTGGGCGTGGTGTCCACGATGTGCACCGTCTCCAGATCGGTATCGATCTTCCGCGCCAGCGCCAGGTCGAAGAACACCGCACCCACCAGGGCGTACGCCGTCCCGAACTCCCGCGTGGACCGCAACTGTCCGTTCTTCTCGTCCACCGCGAGCAGTACAACCTCTTCCAGCATCGTCAGCATGGCAGTTCTCCATGAATGCGCAGAACGTGGTGCATTCCGCTCATGTCAAAAACCTTTTTCACGGGAGGGCTCAAGGCGCAGACGGCGAATTCCGCGTTCTTCCCCTCCGCGGCCCGCGCCGCCTGGAGCACGGCGCGCAATCCCGCGCTCGAAATGTAGTCCAGCCCGCCCAGGTCGGCCGCCACCTTGGAATGATCTTCCAGGGCCGCCCGCAGGGCGCTCTCCAGTTCGTCGGCCGTTTCCCCATCGGCGCGTCCGCGAACCCCCACCACGTACCATCCGGACCTTGTTTCTTGTGTCAGTTGGATCATAGGATCTCCGCCTTTCGGTCGTCAGCACGGCCGCCGCATCGTGATTCGATTCCAATCGCCCGCGCGCCGGTACTCCAGGTCGCGCATGATTTGCCGCACCAGGTGCACCCCCAACCCACCCACGCGCCGCTCTTCCAGGCTGGCGTCGAGATTCGGCTCGGGAGCCGTCAAAGGATCGAAGGGCCGGCCGCGGTCTGCGTACTCCACGTGGACTCCGTCATTGAGAAGTTGCAAGCGAACCTGCACGGCTTTCTCCATTCCGGCGCACTCTCCATGGCTCACCGCATTGGTGAACAGTTCTTCCAGAACCAGGTTCAGGTCGAACTCCACCTCATCGCCGAGAGAATGCTCGCGGCAGAACGTCGCTGTTTCAGCCGCCAGGCGCTGGAGTTCTCCCACACTCCCATGGAGGACAAATTCCGTATCGGTCAGAATTGCCTGATTGTGCCACACTGGCGTGTGGAGTTTCAACCGGACCCCGCCGGCTCTGCCCGTACTGGCGCGGGCCAAGCATCGAGATGAGGTAATCCGGTTCGCCCATACTGTGGCGCAGGCACTCCTGCCTGCCGGGTCGAGACTCATCTCGACCCGTCTTCGTGCGTCCACCCAGGCGCCGGCAGGAGTGCTGGCTCGGCGGCCTGAGAGCCTGCGCCATGACCCCTTTGTCGGATTCCCTATCACAGCAGTAGTGACAGCGCATAGTAGGCGCTCGAGACGGCCCGGCGAAGACTTGCCTGCCGGGGGTTCTTCCCGCCTCTCTGTGCCAGATGATACGCATCCTTCAGCAGATCGGCGGCGAAGGCCATACATCAAGCCCAGATCTTCTCTTTTATCTTGTTCTGCTCGGATTGGCTGCGGTAGTGGAAGTAATAGAATAGACCGAGTTCGAGGAAGTCCAACCTGTCCGACATCTCCCGCTCGACAGTTTGCGCAATCTCGTGAAGCCTGGGTGGTTTGCTTGCCTCGTCGGACAGAAGAACACGGAAATATACTGCCCAATCCCCACTCCAATCATGGGTAACCTCGTAGCGGATGTGGACGACATCTGGCGCCAGGAGTTGCTCCACCTCAGCCACGGCAGCCTTGATTTCGGATTGCCTCAAATATCCGGGGGTACCATGTCCGGTCTCGATCTCCATTCCTAAAACACCGCATCGCGATCGCGGGCGAACACCCTGCGTCCCGAAACCCACGTCGCCAGCACCTCGATCCGCGGCCCCTCCGGATCGAATCGAAACTCCACCAGGTCCGCGCGATCTCCGGCCGCCAGCCCTTGGGCGCGTCCCGCCACGTTGCCGGCCCGTGCCGCGTTGGTGGTCGCCATCCGAACCGCATTGGCCAGCGGCATTCCCACCATCCGCACGAGATTCTCGATGCCGCGATCCATGCGCAGCCCGCTCCCCGCCAGCCGGTCCTGTCCGGCCAGCACCACGCGGCCGTCGGGCGTCATGTCCACTTCCAACTCACCCACCCGGTACCGCCCCGGCGCCGCGCCCGCCGGAGTCACCGCATCGGTCACCAGCACCGAGCGCTCGATCCCCTTGGCCCGCAGCGCCACCTTCAGAAAGCTGGCGTCCAGGTGGATGCCGTCCACGATGAAATCCGCCATCAGGCGATCCTCGGCAAGCTGCTCCCAGATGTAATTCGGATGGCGCCGCAGGACCGAATGCGCGCCATTGCCAAGGTGTGTCGAAAGCGTCGCGCCCGCGGAAACGGCGTCGGCGATCTGCGCGCCCGTCGCCTGCGTGTGGCCGATTGCAGCCACCACGCCCTCGGCGGTGATCTTCTCGATATAGGCCGGCGCGCCCACCCATTCCGGCGCGAGCGTCACGATGCGGACCCGGCCCGCCGCCGCCTCTTGCCAGCGACGGAATTCTTCGAGATCCGGCGGGCGCACCCATGGCCGCGGATGCGCGCCGCGCGGTCCATCCTCCGCGCTGATGTGCGGCCCTTCCACGTGGAAGCCTTCGATGGCCTCGCCTTCGCCAAGCGATTCGCGCGCGCGCGCCAGGTTGCGCAGCGCGCCTTCCATGCGCTCGGGCGATCCCGTAATCACGGTGGGATAAAATCGCGTCACTCCCGTGGAGAAAAGCGCGTGAATGGAGCGCGCAATCTCCTCGCCGGGCGTTCGCGGATCGTTATAATCCACCGCGGCGAAGCCGTTCACCTGTATGTCGATCCATCCCGGAGCGAGGTATGAGTCCACTGCCTCGGGCGCGGGAGCGATGGACAAAATCGTATCGCTGAACGCCACCTCGATCGCCGGTGGCACAGGCATTTCTCGACCCGTCGCCGGGCCTGCCTGTGTTGTTGTAATGTCCTTGCCAAAACACTTTGTGATCACGTTGTTTTATTCACAAGTTTGGCACATCGTGACGCCTGTAAGTGCAACCATTCTTTGCGAATCAAATTTGTTGAAAAGGGCTCGGCCTTCTTAAAACAAGCTGGCTTTCCAGGCGTTCCCGCGATACAAAGAGAGAGTCCATTAGGCGGCTGCGCAGCCGGGATGGCAAATCTCGGGGGAGGTGGTCATCCGGTTGCGCAGCGTGCTCCGCTACTCCACAGCGGCCGGCTGCCTCGCGTGGACCGGCGAGAGCCATCCGTGCCTGTCCCGCTTGGTCCCGTTGATGATTCCGAAAAACTCCTTCTGCAGCGTCTCGGCGATCGGCCCGCGGCGGCCCTTGCCAATCGTAATGCGGTCGATGGAGCGGATCGGCGTGATTTCCGCGGCCGTGCCCGAAAAGAAAACTTCGTCCGCGATGTACAGCAGCTCGCGCGGGATGATCCCTTCTACCACCGGAATATCCAGCTCGCGGGCCAGCGTCAGAATGCTGTCGCGCGTGATGCCCGGCAGCACCGAAGCGCCCAGCGGCGGCGTGTGGATCTTCCCGTCGCGCACCACGAAAATGTTCTCGCCGGAGCCTTCGCTCACGTAGCCCGCGGTGTCCAGCGCGATGCCCTCGGAGTACCCGTTGACGATGGCCTCCATCTTCATGAGCTGCGAGTTCATGTAGTTGGCCCCCGCCTTGGCCAGCGACGGCAGCGTGTTGGGCGCCAGCCGCGTCCAGCTCGACACGCAAACGTCCACCCCCTCCGCCAGCGCTTCCTCGCCCAGGTACTTGCCCCAGGTCCAGCAGGCGATGTAGACCTCGATCGGATTCTTGATGCCGTTGACCCCAACGTCGCCGTATCCGCGCAGCGCGATGGGGCGGATGTAGCAGGCGTCCATCTGGTTCACGCGTACCAGCTCGAGCATGGCCTCGGCCAGTTGCTCCGCCGAGAACCCCAGGCTCTCGATGCGATAAATCTTGGCCGAGTCGATCATGCGGCGGATATGCTCGCGAAGCCGGAAGATCGCCGGGCCGGCCGGCGTGGAGTAGCAACGGATGCCTTCAAAAACGGAGCTGCCGTAGTGCACCACGTGTGAAAGAACGTGTATGGTCGCATCCTCCCATCGGATGAAGCGGCCGTTGTGCCATATCTTTTCGGTGGGCGTCAACATTTATCGATTAAAACCGCCCCAGCCCCCAACCCCCAGCCCCTAACCCCCCTTTTCTTCCCCCCCGCGTTACACTTGCTGCATGAACCGGCGGCATTTTCTCGGAACACTGGCCCTCTCGGCATTGGCCGAGCCCGCCGCGCCGCGCGTCAACGGCGCCCGTCTGCGGGAGCACCTGGAAGCCCTCAGCGTCTTCGGACGCCCCGCCGGCGGCACGTTCGCCGACGGTGTCAGCCGCATCGCCTATAGCGATGCCGACATCGCCGGCCGCCGCTACGTCATGGGCCTCATGGAAGCGGCCGGCCTGCAGCCGCGCATCGATGCGGCGGGCAACTTCTCCGCGCGGCGCGCCGGATCGGACGACACGCTGCCCCCCGTCCTCTTCGGCTCGCATATCGACTCGGTGCCGAGCGGCGGCAACTTCGATGGCGACCTCGGATCGCTGGCAGCCATCGAAGTGGTCCAGACCCTCAATCAGGCCCGAATCGCCACGCGCCGGCCGCTCGAAGTGGTGGTCTGGTCGAACGAGGAAGGCGTCGCCTACAACAACGGCATCTACGGGAGCCGCGCCGCGGCCGGCCACCTGGACCCGGGCGAGCTGGACCAGGTGTGGAACGGCGTGAAAAAGTCGGACGCGATCCGCAAAGTGGGCGGCAACCCGGACCGCATCGAAGAGGCGCGCAGAAAGCCCGGGTCCTTCCACTGCTACCTGGAGCTGCACATCGAGCAGGGCGGGACGCTCGACCAGGCCGGCATTCCCATCGGCGTGGTGGAGGGCATCGTGGCCATCGACCGCTACGACGTGGAGATCCGCGGCTTCGCCAATCACGCCGGCACCACTCCCATGCCGCAGCGCCGCGATGCCTTGCTGGCGGCTTCCTACCTGACCGTGGCGGTCAACCAGATTGTGCGGCGCGAACCCGGACGCCAGGTGGGCACGGTCGGCCAGTTGTCGGTGAGCCCCAACGCTCCGAACGTAGTGCCGGGGCTGGTGCGGCTCACCGTCGAGCTGCGCGATCTCTCGTCGGCGAAAATCGTCAAGCTGGCGGAGCAGATCCGCGCGCGGGCCCGCGAAATCGCCGCGCAAACGCGGACCGGGATCGAGATGCGGCCGGCGGCGCACCATTCTGAAGCGCTGGCGACCCCGGAAGTGCAGTCCTCCATCGAGGCGGCGGCCGCCAGGCTCGGCCTCCGGACACGACGCCTGCCGAGCGGCGCCGGGCACGACGCCCAGATGATGGCCACGCTGGGGCCCATGGGCATGATCTTCGTGCCCAGCGTAGGCGGAATCAGCCACGCGCCCCAAGAATTCAGCCGCTGGGAAGACTGCGCGCGCGGCACCGGCGTCCTGCTCGAGACCGTGCTCGCGTGGGCCAAGTAGGACAGGCCTCCTGGCCTGTCTGGCCGGAATCGGCCACCAAAGCCGAGATGTTTTTCGAGAGTGTCTCACTTCCGGGTGTGGGGCAGGATTTCATCCTGCAGCCGGCTTTCAGCCGGCTCTCCGAGCGCGCACATTCTGTCGACCCCGAAGCGATGTTTTTCGAGAGTGTCACTCCTGGCCTGTCTCAATTCTCCGTCGCCGTCTTCTCGATGCGATCCACCACCAGCATGTCGATCGGCGCCTTCCGCGGCTCCAGCTTCAAACCGTACTTCTGAATGCTCTGGAAGATCGTAGCCCCAGGACCGCCGTCCGCCGACTCAACCGGACCCCCGCCGGCATCTCCTCCAGCTCTCACCGTGCCCTTCATCTGCATCAACTGGTCCGAAGCCATCTCCAGCGAGAAGTCGTAGCTCCCCTGAATCTCCGTCATGTCCACCACCGGACGATCCACGAAACGCGAGAGCATGTCGGCCAATCCTGCGAGCGTCATCTTCTTCGCCTCCATCTGGGCGCCGTTCGATCCCATCGTGATGCTCATCCCTCCCGCCGCCGCGGGCTTTCCCCCCGAGGCGAACACCATCGCCTGTCGCATGCCGCCGCCCGCCAGCCCGCCCGACGCCCTCGCCGTGGCTTCGGCGGCTGCCTTAGGCTCGACGAAATCGATCCTGGCATCCGGGTCCGAAGCCGCCAACTTCGGCCCGTTCTTCCCCACCACCAGCGCGTACACCGAATGCTCCTTCGATTCGTGGTGCAGCGCCAGCTTGAACCGGTCCGCCAGCAGCGTCTGCAGCATCTCCGGGACCTGGTCGATCGACGCGCCCTCGGGCAGTTTGGCCACAATGTCGAATCTCACGTCGGCCAGCCAGTCGGGGCCCTGCACCTGGTAGTCCTTGACCCGGTAAGCGGTTCGAATGCAGTCCCGCAGCGAGACAAAAGTGTACTCCATGCGACCCGCGTCCACCCGCATGCCGATGCGGAATTTTCCCTCCTTGTTTGTGATAGGCGCGGCCGGCTTGATGGAGGCCACCTCGAATTCCAAGCGCGCCGGCTGTGCGAAAGCCACCGGCGCCGTCAACGTGAAAAGGCCCAGCGCCGCGGCGATCCGCCTTTTTGAGTAGGTCATGCTCTGTGTAACGACGCCGGAGCGGAAAATGTGACATCACACTGGAGTACCTTCGGAGCTTCCGTAGCACGTCCTTCAATCGACGCAGAAGCTCGCTTTCCCCCGAAGTCGAGCCAGGCTTGGGTCCTGAGCTCAGATTCGAGGCTTTTATCCACGAGTTCGTGGGGCAGGTCTCCGCCCGAAGTGAGGCCGGTTGCTTTCGAACCTCAGCGCCACTCCCACGTCTTGCGGCAAACCTCGATAAGGTCGGGCAACGACTCGCAACTCTGAATCCTTTGCGTCGCGATCTCCGCGTCATCTGCCGTACCATCCACCGGTCCGCGGGATGCGAGGGCTCATCGTCGTAGACCTTCAGTTTGCGATCGCTGACCAGCAAAACGGAGAATTCCAACGGGAACGCTCGGCGCCTCGGCCCTTGCTACCCGTTCGGCAATCGCCTGAAGGCTGGATTGAGGACTGGTGGACGGCTGGCGTCACGAGATTCTATCCTGGGCCGGGCGTTGCTCTTCGGCGCTCGGCAAGAGTGACCCGGCAACGCTCGGCTGGACTGACCCACTCCGGGAACGGGATTTTGGAAAGCAGATCCGGATCAGTTCCGCCAAGCGCCGAAGGACGTTGCTTGAGGTGGCGCTGTCGCATCTGCGGGCTTGAGGAACGAAAGAAAACTCCACTCTTGACCGACGAGTTTGAAGAGCGCTACCTGCGATCCTGACAGTTCGAATCTTGGGAGGCATGCCTTCAATCCGGCCGGCGCTTTGTTCCAGTCGATTTCCCAACGAATTGCGGCCTGACGCGTGTCAGGCTCGCTTCCCGGAGTGATGCCGGTCACCTCGAGGAGGTAGGGCCCCTGAAGTATGACTTCATGGAATTTTCCCGATTCCTTCAGATCGATCGCGAACAGGGCCTTACGCCCTGCCTCCGTCAGCGCATGCGTGCTGATCGTATTGCCTAGCCAAGGAGTCTCAACATGTTTCCAGAGATCGTTTTGTATGCCGCATCCGATGAGGGTGTCGGAGTGGAAGGTCACCGTGAAGTGATTCAGCTCGTCATGAGACCACTTCTGCGAGATGAGGGTGCTTGCCCCGATCGGGCTGAGATCATCGGGCTGCGGAGGCGGAGGCGGGTCCGGATCGGACGAACATCCCACCGCCATGCCAACAGCCGCCATCGCGAGGACGACGGCCGCCTTTCTTAGGTAAGGATCAGCCACTTTACGCATCATGCGACTTCCACGCCGGGCAGAGTGCTCCCCAAGCCGTATAAGCGCTCAGAATAACCCCTTTTCAGAGGGTTTTACATGTTCCCGTCCGTAAATGGTCCTTCCGCTATCGATTGTTCATGACGTTCGAGGGCGCCATGGTCAAGCGAGGCGTCGTGGACGCTTTGGCGAGCGGCATTTAGCCGGCGTCTAGCGTTCCCAGCGGAGCAAGCGGCCGAAGCGCAAAGGTCGTGGCGCGGCACCACCATACGGGGAAAAAAAATGATCGCGCCGCGGCCGTTTTGCGCGACTTCCTCAAGAGCGCAAAGGCCGCGGCGCGGCACCACATACGGGACAGGAACTGATCGCGCCGCGGCCGTTTTGCGCGACTTCCTTAGGAGCCATACCGGAAAGTACCGGGGGCGGGCGTTCGCCGAGATCGTCACCGAGGCACTTTTGAATGAACGCACGAGACAATGAGTCCGTGCTTCCCCGGAGCCGCACGTTCCGATGCCCGCTACACTCTCGGTGCTGTGAGTGCATCCAAAAGACGGAGGAGATCGGCCGGAACGATCGGCTTCGAGAGGTAAGCGTCCATGCCCGCGTCCAGGCAAATGGATCGATCTCCCTGCATCGCGTGGGCAGTCAGCGCAATGATCGGTACGTGGGCTCCGATCCCAGCCTCCCGCTGACGAATCCTGCGGGTCGCCATCAGCCCATCCAGCACCGGCATTTGCACATCCATCAAAATCGCGTCGAATGCCTGCTGGGAGGCGACCGTGGATGCTTCCTCCCCGTTGCAGGCGGTGACAACGTCGTGCCCCTGCCTTTGCAGCAGGCGTGTGGCCACGAGCTGGTTGACGGTGTTGTCCTCGGCCAATAGAATGCGAAGGGATCGCCCGGGAACAAGCGATTCGCCTGAAGGCTTCGGAACCGCGCGCCCGCCGGTGGCGCCCAGGGCCAATTCCACCGTAAAGAAGAAGGTGCTGCCCTCTCCCGGTTTGCTTTCCGCCCAGATGCGTCCGCCCATGAGGGTAACAAGGCTGCGCGAAATGGCTAGCCCGAGCCCCGTGCCGCCGTACTTGCGCGTGACCGAGTTGTCGCCCTGCTCGAAAGCATCGAAGATGACCCTCAGTTTTCCCTGTTCGATCCCGATGCCGGTATCCTGGACCGAAATCTCGAGGACCGTACTGGTCTGCTTCAGCATCTGAAGCCGGACGCCGATCGAGATGCGGCCGAATTCGGTGAATTTGATAGCATTGCCGGCCAGGTTCAGTAGGATCTGATTGAGCCGGCCCGCATCTCCCATGAGTGCGTCCGGCACATCCGGCCCGATTTCGACCGAGAATTGAAGTCCTTTTTGCCGGGCGCGCATGGACGGCTCGGCAGTGGCGGAGCGCAGCAGCTCGCGGAGGCCAAAGGAAGCAGAATCCAGCCGCAGGCGTCCCGCTTCGATCTTGGAGAGGTCCAGCACATCGTTGATCACCGCCAGCAACGAGGCGCCGCATTGCTTCACCAGCTTCAGGTATTGCTGCTGCTCGGGCCCGGGTGGCGAATCGATGGCTAGGTCGGCCATTCCGAGAATGCCGTGGATCGGTGTACGGATCTCATGGCTCATGTTGGCAAGGAATTCACTCTTGGCACGGCTGGCTTGGGCTGCCAGCGCGTATGCCCGGCGGGCGCGGTGGAGCAACCAGGCGAAGGCCATGGCTAACAGGCAGGCGATCGCCAGGCCGGAAAACAGTTGACGGCTTTTCGCGTCTGCCTGCTGAAGCGCCAGATATGACCGCATTTCTCCCGCCGAGTTCGATGACCAGCGATCGATGAGGGCCGGCAGCGTGCCGTCGCGCGCCAGCTCCGAGATCCCCTGCCGCAACTCGTCAGCCTGCTTGGCTGCCTCCTTCGTCGAGGCAATCGCACCCTGGCTGATGGCGCTGGCTACGTACCGCACCCGGAAGTCCGCCTGTGCGCACTCCGGCGGGCGTTGCAGCAAAAAGGCGTCGAAGTAACGGGACTCGGTGAAGCCGACATCGGCCTGGCCGCTGCAAACCGCCCGAAAAAGACTGGGCAGACCGGGTTGCGGTATCCGCCGTCCGCCCCGCAGCACCGTGCCGGCAAGTTGCCGGGCGCGTTCGAAGTCCGGAAACGCTACTGTCATTCCATCCAGCCGGTCTGGATCCAGGTCGATCGAGCGGACCGTGAAAACGCAAAAGCTGTTCAGAATCCACGGCTTCGTCAGGTGAAATTCCTGCGCCCGGTGTGGGGTGATAGCCAATATTGGGTAGAGATCGACCATGTGCTGCCGTAGCGCCTCCTCTTCTCGCACCGGCAGTTTTACCCACTGAATCTGAATGCCTCGTCTCTGTGCGGCCATAGCGAGAACGTCTCCCGCCATCCCGCCAACTGTGCCGTCTGGACGCTCCACGTAAAAAGGGGGCGCCTCGCGGACCCCGACGCGCACACTTCGCGACGCGGCCCGCGGCATCCACAAAAGGAACCATATGGACCCGGCGACGGACAGTGCCACCGCGAGCAGCACACCTCGCGTGGGTGTCAGAGGACGGGATCCGATCCGATTCGCCACCTCATTCTTATCGGCTGAGAGTGCGGATTCTCCGCCCGAGGCTTCCGCTCGGTTAAGGCAGGTCGCAGGCTAGGCTCCACGAAGGCGTTTGCGGGCGGTTTCCGAGTGGCCGGCCAACCACCCCCGGGGGCGCCCCTAGCCCGACTTTCGCAAGTTTGAGAGGGTAGGGCACCGGCGGGAAGGCTCCGCAGTCCTGTTAAACAATGGTTTCGCGTCTGACGCGCGCCGATTTATTGCTAGATGAAGGAATAGGTACTGTTAGAGCGAGAAGCGCCATCGTCCCGCGTGTATCCCAACCGCGCGATGGAGTACAAGTTCGGGCGCCGAAGTCAACACTGCCAGTTTCTTGGGAAGAAGCAGAATTGGCCG
>Ga0116222_1000781_pt1 | contig 18794 bp, 13 predicted proteins | sample Sb_taG_12_FD_88963 | JGI IMG/M metagenome (GOLD analysis project Ga0116222, IMG submission 88963) | Peat soil microbial communities from Weissenstadt, Germany - Sb_50d_9_AC metaG | ecosystem: Environmental > Terrestrial > Soil > Wetlands > Peat | place: Germany: Weissenstadt | collected 2010-09-21
GCGGTCTGGCTCTCGGTCCGGAAGGCGACCCGGCGATTCAGGTCGGCGAGGAAGGCACCTGAGTCGAAATAGTCGGCCGCGTATCTCATGGCGAGCGAGCGGGTCACCAGGCCAGTCGACCATGCCAGAAACAGATCTGCCACAGTGCCGGGATGTCAGACGAAGAATGTCGGTGCGAGCCGGTAGCTTCGCCAGCATGCTGCAAGCGACATTGCCCGGCATCGATCCCGCCTCACTCGAATACGCCGTCGGGTCCGCCTGCTACGCCAGGGGCGCGCAGTACGCCCGGCAACGGGCAGTCATTCACACGTCATGGGATCCTGCCCAAAGCGCGCTGCACGGCACCGTGCACGGGAGCACCGGCGAGTTCTACACCACCACCGCATACCTCTCACCGGACGACGGGCAATCGGCGGAGTTCGTGCAGGGCCACTGCAGTTGCCCGGTCGGCTTCAACTGCAAGCATGCTGTGGCGCTGGTCCTGACCGCGGTGCAGGCCGGTCCAGCGCGGACCGCATCGCGGCGCCAGGGCTCGCGGCGCGAATCGTGGGAGCAGTCACTTGACTCGCTGCTTGAGCCACGCTCTGCCGGTGCTGCGGACCGTCTGGATCAGACATCGCTGGCCATTGAGCTGACGCTGTCAGGTCCGGCGCGGCCGGGGTACGCACCAGGCCAGGAGGCGGCCGGGCCGCTGAAACTGCTGGCCAGGCTGGTGCAGCCGGGCAAGAACGGCGGTTGGATCGGCGGCTCGTTGAGCTGGGGCAAGCTGGATTCGCTGCGTTACTACGGCGGATACTCCGCCGCGCATGTACAGCTGCTCCAGGAGCTCTACGCCACGTACCGGTCGCACGTCGACTATTCCGGCTACTACTCCTATGGCGTCGAGAAGTCGATCGACCTGACCGCATTCGAATCCCGCCAGCTCTGGCCGCTGCTGGACGAGGCCGAGTCGATCGGTCTGCGGCTGGTGCATGACCGCAAGCTCGGTGCCGTGGAGAGGTACCGGTCCGCGGACTTCTGCCTGGATGTCACCCGCGGCGAGCCGTCCGGGGCGCTCGTGGTCAGACCCGTCATCCGAGTGGAAGGGACACCTGCTCACGCCGCGCCGATCAGGTTCATCGGGGCCCAGGGTCACGGCCTGGTCTATGCCGACCCCGAGGAAGTCCGGCAGAGCGCCGACTACAGCCGCTGGCGCTTCCGGCTGGCCAGGCTCGCCAGGGTGGTTCCGCCGCAGCTGCAGCGCATGGCGCTGGCTGGCCAGCAGCTTGAGATTCCGGTCGCTGAACAGTCCAGGTTCCGCGACGGCTACTACCCGCGGCTGCGGCACGCGGCCACGGTGATCTCGTCGGACGGATCCTTCACCCCGCCGACGATCTCGGCACCCACTCTGGTCCTGCACGCGTCCTATGGCGCTGGCCACAGCGTCGACGTTGGCTGGGAGTGGTCCTACCAGGTCGGCGATTCGCGGCTCACCGCCGCGCTGGATCAGCGTTCAGCTGACGCCGGATACCGGGATCTGGAAGCCGAGCGGAAGATTCTGGCCAGCCTCGATCTTCCGCTCGACCACTATGGGCTGCTGCGTCCCGACCAGGCAGCGGCAGGTCAAGACCACACCCTGGTCTCGCGCGTCCAGCTCAACGGCACCGACACCATGCGGTTCAGCACCGAGCTGCTGCCGCTGCTGACGGACCAGCCGGGGCTCGCAGTCGAGATCACCGGAGACCCGGCCGACTATCGCGAGGCGAGTGACTCGCTGCGGATCACGGTTTCCACAGACGAGGTCGCTGGCGACACGGACTGGTTCGACCTCGGCGTCAGCATCGAGGTTGAGGGACGAAAGGTTCCATTCACCGAGGTGTTCGTGGCGCTCAGCCGGGGCGAGTCGCACCTGCTGCTCGCCGACGGTGCCTACTTCTCCCTGCAGAAGCCTGAGCTGCAGACGCTGGCCCGTCTGATCGACGAAGCACAGGCCCTGGTGGACTCGCCGAGCGGCGAGCTCAAGATCAGCCGGTTCCAGGCCGGCTTGTGGGACGAGCTGACCGAGCTGGGAGTGGTCAGCCACCAGGCAAATGCGTGGCAGCAGCAGGTCCAGGGACTGCTGTCGATCAACGCGATCGATCAGATTGAGCCGCCAGCGACACTGAGGGCGCGACTTCGTTCCTACCAGCTGGACGGATTCGGATGGCTGGCCTTCTTGTGGCGGCATCGTCTCGGCGGCATCCTGGCCGACGACATGGGCCTTGGGAAGACGCTGCAGACCCTGGCGCTCATCTGCCATGCCAGGCAGGCCGACCCGGCCAGCTCGCCGTTCCTGATCGTCGCCCCGACCAGCGTGGTATCGAACTGGGCGGCCGAAGCCGCCCGGTTCACGCCGGACCTGAACGTGGTCTCGATCTCGGACACGGTATCTCGCCGCGGCAAGGCCCTGGACGCGATCATCTGCGGTGCCGATGCGGTAGTCACCTCGTACACGCTGTTCCGGCTCGACTTCGACGCCTACGCCAAACTGGACTGGTCGGGCCTGGTTCTGGACGAAGCCCAGTTCACCAAGAATCACCAGTCGAAGATCTACCAGTGCGCGCGGCGGCTGCCGGCTCCGTTCAAGCTCGCCATCACCGGCACGCCGATGGAGAACAACCTGATGGAGCTGTGGGCGCTGCTGTCGATCACCGCGCCCGGGCTGTTTCCGAACCCGACCCGGTTCCGCGACTACTACGCGCGCCCGATCGAGAAGCAGGGCCATGCCGAGCTTCTCGCTCAGCTCCGGCGGCGGATCAAGCCGCTGATCAGGCGCCGCACCAAGGAACAGGTGGCCACCGAGCTACCTGCGAAGCAGGAGCTAGTACTGGAGGTAGACCTGCATCCGCGGCACCGCAAGATCTATCAGACGCACCTGCAGCGGGAGCGGCAGAAGGTTCTTGGCCTGATCGACGACATGAACACCCACCGGTTCACGATCCTGCGCTCACTGACAATGCTCCGCCAGCTGAGCCTGCACGCCGGGCTCGTCGATGACGCGCACCGGGAGCTGCCAAGCAGCAAGATCGACGCACTGCTGCAGCAGCTTGCTGAGGTGGTCGGCGGCGGACATCGGGCGCTGGTCTTCAGCCAGTTCACCAGGTTCCTCCACAAGGTCCGCGAGCGGCTAGACGCCGAGGGAGTGCGGTACTGCTATCTGGACGGCAAGACGCGCAACAGAGCCGCCGTGCTGCAGAGCTTCAAGGAGGGCGCGGCGCCAGTGTTCCTGATCAGCCTCAAGGCCGGTGGATTCGGGCTCAACCTCACCGAGGCCGACTACTGCTTCCTGCTGGATCCCTGGTGGAATCCGGCGACGGAGATGCAGGCGGTGGACCGCACCCACCGGATCGGGCAGACCCGCAACGTCATGGTGTACCGCCTGATCGCCTCCGGCACCATCGAGGAGAAGGTCATGGCGCTGAAGGCGCGCAAGGCGGAGCTGTTCTCCAGCGTCATCGACAGCGGCAACATGTTCGGCGCCGGTATCGACGCCGATGACATTCGCGGCCTGTTCGCGTGACAGCGGGCTCTGGTGCCTGAGCTGACCTGTCTGGAAATCTGCGCCGGCGCTGGTGGCCAGTCGCTCGGCCTGGAGCAGGCTGGCTTTGCCCATGCCGCAGCCGTCGAGATCGACCCCGATGCCTGCCAGACGCTGCGCATCAACCGGCCAGCGTGGAACGTAATCGCCAAGGACATCCGCAACTTCAACGGTGCCGACTACGCTCATGTTGACCTGCTGGCCGGCGGCGTGCCATGCCCGCCATTCTCGATAGCGGGCAAGCAGCTGGGCGCGGACGACGAGCGCGATCTGTTCCCGCAGGCACTGCGGCTTGCCGAGGAGTGCGAGCCGACCTCGGTCATGCTCGAGAACGTCAGGGGCCTGTCGACCGGCGTCGACGGCACAGCGCTAGCCGGCGCTCCGCCGCAGCCCGCTGACCCGGTCGACTATCTGCCGCGGCTGACGCTGGAGATGGCCGCTGTCCTTCAGGGCTTCCCGCCGGCCTGGCGGTTCTCGGGGCGCAAGACAGCGAGTTACCGGCAGATCGGCAACGCATTCCCGCCGCCAGTGGCGCGGGCGGTCGGCGGCAGCATCCGCTCGGCGATCGAAGCTGCTCGCCAGGCCTCGTCCGCCGGGCCAGAGCGGCTGCTGAGCGCGGTCTGAGCTAGCCAGCGACCTGGGTTCCGCTGTCCGCGTACGGCAGCTGAGCCAACCGCCCGCTGCCAACCATCGCTGAGCTAACCGCCCGTCGACCACGGGCTGAGTGAACCACCGCTGAACTGACCGTCCGCTGAGCTGACCGTCGGCTGGGCTAACCGTGGGCGGCTGCGACTGCCCGGATCTCCCCGGCGAGTTCGCGGGCTCGCGCCATGGCCGATGCCGCCCCTGACTGGTCGCCGGTCGCGTTCATCAGCCAGGCTCTCTTGGACCATGCATAGGTGTTGCACTCGCGCATCGACAGCCGCTCGCTCACCAGCGCCGCGGCCAGATCCAGCCGCCCAGCCCTGATCGCCGCCTCAAGCAGCGTGCGCTCGACCGCGTCGCGCTGGGCGTGGCTGCCGCCGAATTCATGGATCCGGGTACGGATCGGCATCAGGTCGCTGATGACACTGCCGTACTCACCCCGCCCGAAGTGCACCAGGCTGCGGCAGACCGGCAGCCCCGCGGTGGCGGTCATCCGCCAGCCGGTGACCGCCGGATCCCCGTGCTCCGCGACCTCCTCGAGCGCCTTGACGACGTTTTCCGCCCGATCAAGCTCACCGTTGCCGATGAAGGCCATCACCGCGTGCATATCGTTAAACGGATAGAAGCCTGGTGTCAGCATGCGGGCCCATCCAGCAGCGAGCGGCTGCCAGCGATCGCCGACCGGGGTGCCCTCCAGTTGCATCCGCCAGAGCAGCGCGGTGGCATCGAGCATCTCCAGGGCCACGTCCTGCGATCCTTCGTGATGCAGAACCCGGTCGTAGACAGCGAGCGCGCCGTCAGTGTCACCGGCCTGCAGCAGGTAGAGGGCGTAGTGCCAGGAATTGTGCACGTTGAGGAAATTCCCCGACGTCCAGTCGGACTCGCGGCCGCGCATGAAGCGCACGCCATCCGGTATCCGTCCCTGCATCTCATAGGTGTGCACCACGGCGTGGATGCCCCAGACGTCATCGGCGTTCCGCTCGACCGCGGACCGGCCGGTCTCCTCGGATTGCCGGTACAGGTTGCACTCCTCCAGACCGAAGGCATACATGCCCTGCACGAAGCCGAGCTGCTGGTCATCGGCATGCCAGCCGGCTAGGGCACGGCCGATCCGATCGCGCAGGTTCGCCGCGTTGCCGGTGAAGAAATCAACTTGATGCCCGACCGCCAGCGCCAGCAGGTCGCGGGGATACGCCACCGAGATGTCGTTGAGCAGGTCACCAGCACCGGCCATGTCGCCAGCCACCCAGCGCTCCGCGGCCTTCAGGTGGGCACGCTCGCGGGGCAGCAGGGTTGAGCGGTCGGCCTGCACTCCAGCCAGCGCATCTCTCGCGGCAGCGACCGCGCCCTCCTCGGTCGACATCAGTGCCAGGTAGGCGCAGAACACGTTCGCCATGACGCAGGTCGGATCCACCGCGACCGCTGCCGCGATGGCATCGGTAACCTCGGCCTGGAACCGGATCAGGTGGTCAAGGGCCCGGTCATAATCACTCGCGGCCTCGGCAGAGCCGGTCAGGCTCAGCCCCCGTGCGTCAACGGCCATGTCATCCTCCCGTGAGCCGCCCGTGAACTTTGAGCCGCCCGCGAACTCCGGCCCGTGCGGACCGGGCGCGGAGCGGCCAGTGTCATGCTAAGCCCAGGATATTTGGCACGGTCAGTACCAGTCAGGATGGGTGGAGGTCGAGATGAGTGATCCGCAGCTGCTGTCCTTCCGACCCGAAGTGAGCCAGTTTGCCTGGACCTTCGGCGGTGCCGCGCCGGTGGCCAAGATCCGGCCTCCGGCGCTGCTCGAACTGTGGACGGAAGACTGCTTCGCCGGACGGGTTCGCGGCAAGGACGACCTGGTCTCACGGGTCTGCGAGTTCCCGTTCCTCAATCCGCAGACCGGGCCGTTCTATGTCGAGGGCGCCGAGCCCGGCGACACGCTCGCCGTGCACTTCGTGTCGATCGAGCCGAGCCGGGACTGGGCCGCGTCCACCACGGTCCCGCTGTTCGGCGCCCTCACCTCCACCCACCTGACGGCCACCCTGCAGGAACCGCTGCCGGAGATCGTGTGGATCTGGGAGCTGGACCGCTCGGCAGGCAGCTGCCGGTTCACCGCACGGGACAGCGATTTCAGCGCCGTGCTGCCGATGAACCCGATGCACGGCACGGTGGGGGTGGCTCCGGCCAACCTAGAGGTGCGCTCGGCCCTGGTGCCTGACGCCTTCGGCGGCAACATGGACACGCCGGAGATGCGCGCGGGAGTGACCTGCTATCTCGGCGTCAACGTGACTGGCGCGCTGCTGTCCATCGGCGACGGGCACGCCAGGCAGGGTGAGGGCGAGACCTGCGGGGTCGCGGTGGAGTGCGCGATGAACACGGTGCTCGCCGTCGACCTGCTCAAGGGCGTCTCGACCCCATGGCCGCGGATCGAGTCGGACACGCACATCATGTCCACCGGTTCGGCTCGTCCGCTGGAGGACGCGTTCAGGATCGCGCAGGTCGACCTGGTGCAATGGGTCGCCCAGGACCACGGGCTTTCCGCGATGGACGCCTACCAGTTCATCACCCAGGCCGTCGAGGCGCCGCTGGCCAATGTCTGCGACACGAACTACACGTCCGTGGCCAAGCTGCGCAAGGACTTCCTGCCCGCGCGCGAGATCATGCGGGGCGCGCACCAGCAGCTCAGCGAGGTGGCGCGCACCTATCTGAGCCGCTGAGCGCGCCCCACGGGCCTGGTTCAGCCTTCTGGGTCGATGCCGTGCCAGGCCGGCACGCGTACGGTCCGGTGGCCAGGCCTGCCGCCGAGGATCACCTTGCGCAGCGAGATGTCGTTGCCGTATTTCGACTCGTGCAGCACCTTCTCCGGGTTGGCGATGATCTCGATGTAGTAGGTGCCGTTCGGCAGGTTGGTGATGTCGAAGGACTGGCCGGCCACGGACTGGAAGTAGGTGTCACCCCAGCCGACCGGCAGCATCTCCTGCACCCAGAGCGCGCTCGGCGAACCGCAGGCGCCACCGAGCCCGGTGAAGCTCGGCACCCACGTCGCATGCGGGAGCACCAGGTCGACCGCATCGGTCGGGGCGATGCAGAAGCCCACCTTCTGGCTGCGCAGCACCAGGGACTTAGTCGAGTTCAGCAGGCGGTACTGGGCGAACTGCTGGAAGTGCCAGTGGTTGTGGCCCTTCTTGCCGTCGAATCCCATCGTCCCGGCGCGGGCACGGCCGATCACGCGGCCGTTACGCCAGAAGTACTGATAGGCCGGCATGACGGGCGAGCCGTGGGATCGGAAGCCCTCGACATCGAGCGGCGAATTGCCGCCGATCCAGACCGTGGCCCCGAATTGCATCTGGTCGTTGCCTGGCGTGCCCTTGGGTCCGGAGAAGTGCTGAACCGAAATACCCCAGGACGGCAGCGCCACCAGGTCAGGCAGCACGGAGCTGGGCGGGTTGCGCAGCTCGGGGACGCTGGGCAGTCGCGGTAGCGTTCCGCCCGGCGCTGTGCCGGGGTGCGGTGGGCAGATGTCAGAGCAGCCTGATCCCTTGACGACGGTGAACCGGACATGCGCCACGGCATCGCGCTTGGCGATGTGCAGCAGCCGAACCCAGGTCCTGGTGATATTGACGGTCGCCGTATAGGTACCGAGCCGCAGGTTGAATATGTTGCCGGGTCCGAACCCGATTCCGCCCCCGCTGTAGGGGTCTACGCCCCAGCCACGCGCGATGCCCAGCACCATCCCCTGCTCGAACGGATCTGATGAGCAGCTGACCTGCGGGAACGGCGACGTGACCGCGCTATCGGGATTCGTTCGCTGCGCGCTGAGCTCGTCGGGGCAGAACGGCAGCAGACTCGATCCGACGATCTTGCCATCCGCATTCGTCACGGTGAGCCTGACGAACCGGCGCACCCCGTTCCAGCCGTCGACCACCCAGGCTGGCAGCGGCCGTACCTCCTGCCGGCCGCCAGGCAGGTAGATGACCTGCGTGATCGTCAGCGGTTTGGTGTAGCTCGCTCGTTGCACATCGAACTGAAGCGGCGAGCCGAGCGAAGCCACGTAGATACCGGGGTCGACGAATACCTGCTTCCCGAACCGGGGCACGGTGAAGTAGTTCTGCGCGACGATCAGCTTGATCCTCGGCCCGGCACTGGCGTTGCTCGCTGCCGCGAGGACGACCGGCGTCGTCGTATTGGCCAGCCCGGCGGGCATGGCCGCCGCGGCAAGCCCGGCTGGCGTCGTCGTCGCGGCAAGCCCGGCTGGCGTCGTCGTCGCGGCAAGCCCGGCTGGCGTCGTCGTCGCGGCGGCCATCAGTCCTGCGGCCATGACAGCGGCCCACTGCCACTTTGATCGGGGCAAGTACATGCTTCTCCTCCTGAGCGACGAGACCAGCCGCCCGGTCATGGGGCCGCCGGATCACCATTGCGAGGCGCAGGCTCGGGGTCGTGGAGCCACGCTTACGACATCAGACGCACCGGCGAAGGCGGCCGTTGCAGCCAAAAGAGACGTCCGCCGCGATTGGCCCGCGATTCGGACACGCCAGATGAGGCGAGCACGGACCAATCCTGGTCAACCGAGCCGCGACCAGCCCTGCCGACAGGTTCCGATTCCATGATCGTGGAGGGTTCTATGCGTATTTCGCATGCAACTCTCCACGTTCATTGGGGAGGCGATCCCGGAGAAGGCGATGCAGCGGTGGGAGGCGGCGACGCGGCGGCCCGAGGCGGCGACGCGGCCGGAGAAGGCGATCCAGCGGCCGGAGCAGGCGACGCGGCGGCCGGGGGCGGCGATCCAGCGGCGGGAGGAGGGGATGCGGCCGGGGGAAGCGCCGAGCTGGCGCCGTAAAATGCAACCCGATCTGGGAACCGCGTCATTGCCTGGTAGGCGCGCAGGTCATCCGGCTCGGCTTCGCCCGCCAGCTGGGCCGCGACGTCCCCGCGATACCGGTCGATCTCGGCCCGCGTGCGCGCCACGTCCCAGCCGAGCTCGGCCGCCATCAGTCCGGCCGCGTGCGGCGCGGCCTCCAGCCCGCGATCGCGCAGGTCGTGGAGATGACCAACTCGGACGCAGCCCGCCGGCCACGCGTACCGGGTCGAGCCTGATGAACAACGCCTCGGTCTCGCTCAGCCATATAACAATCCGGATTCCTGAGGCTTGCAGGATCTATGACCGACACAATACTTCTATCGTGTTGAAGCGCTGAACCGGGTCCATTACAACCTGGATGTGGACAAGATGTACCACTCGCCGCGGCCAAGCAACGAACCGCCGCTGGGGCAGTTGCTGAAGCTGTACCGAAATGAGTGCCGTCTTACGCAGCGACAACTCGCCGAAGCGGCCGGCGTAAGCTTGGGCACACTGCGCGATGTAGAACAGGGCCGAACATCGGATCCACGCTGGGGGGCGTTGGAATCCATCGCCGCCGCGCTAGGCCTCAACCAGCATCAGCGGGCCATGCTTGTGCAGGCCTCGCGAACCACCAGCCACTTCAGCGCCGCTTCCGCCACGAAAGACCCGGATGTCAGCGGCCCTTCAGCCAGCGGAGTTCACATCAAGATCCTTGGACCTCTAAGGGTCTCGCTCGACGGCACGACCGTCGCGCTGGGCTCGCAGCGGCAGCGCGCCGTGCTGGCAGTGCTCGCCCTGTTCTACAACCTCGGGGTGCACCGGGACGAAATCATCGATGTGTTGTGGAGCGCGCGACCGCCGTCAAGCGCCGTCACGCAAGTACAGGGCTATGTCCACCGCCTTCGCCGACTGCTGACCCCCAGATCCAAAGGCGGAGAGGAACTGATCATCACGACTGGCGCGAGCTACAGGCTGCAAGTTAGCACCCTCTATCTCGACATCGCTACGTTCCAGCGGCTTACTGATCGCGCTGATCACGCTGCGGTTCACGGCATGACACGGAATGCGTGCCGTCTATACGAGCAGGCGTTGGCACTTTGGCAGGGTGATGTGATAGCGGACATCGAACTATTGCGAGAACACCGGGCTGCCGCGGAATGGGCTCATCGATACTCCGATGTCATAATGCGCTTTGGCGAGCTTGCGCTTCGCGCTGATACCCCGCACCGCGCGCTGCCATGGCTTCGACGACTGTCTGCGCGAGAAAATCTCAACGAGGCCGCAGCCGCGCGCCTTATGGAAATCCTCGCCATGACCGGCCAGCAGGCTGCAGCGCTCGACGTGTTCGCGCAGCTACGATGCCGCCTGAAGGAGGAGCTTGGCATCGACCCCAGCCCACAACTCGCGGAAGCCTATCTACGGGTTCTCCGTCAGGATGGCGTTGTCACAGGACGCACGTCTTCCGGATAGGTAGATCTACTCGTAAAGTCTATGTGCGGATGTGCTTAATGCAGGCACTCCCAGAACCGCCGTTGTTGTATATTGAATTCGCACACATTCCCATGAATGAAGCGGAAAATGAACGGTGAATCCCGATATTCACCGCGAACCAATGACCGGCGTATCCACATACATTTTGCCAATAGCTAAGACCAAAAGTCCCTACTCCATCCGGAAGCGGGGCGGCCTCCGCGCTCTTGCAGAATAGATGGTTGGGGCTGCCTTTCGTAAAGTATAGGCTAACCACGACAGTTCCGACGCACCACCTGGCTCCGTTCTGTTTGACCCAGCCGTGCCCTCTGACGTGGTTGTATTGCGGAATGGTGTATGAGTCCGATGCAGTGCAGCTGTTGTTGGGTACAACATTCATCCCGCTGTGCTGCAGGGAGACGGTCTTGGGGTTCCCAGCGGAGCCGTCGGCAGCGACGGGTTGAGTTGCCCCTGCGAGAGGCATAAACGCGATAGCCATCGGAGCGAGCCCGGCTGCGCCTGCCAGGTAGCGCACTTGCTTCATGAGTGACTCCTCCCGCGTCGATGTTAGCCCGCACCTAACTTGAGATCGGCGCCTGCAGGCTGAGCGGGGGTGCGGCCTCGCTCTGGCCGACTGTTCACGCTGCCATTCTGGCATTGTGCGCGACCGCGCTTTGGATACGCTATGCATCTGCTTGGCGAGCCGCCCCATGTGCCGTCTGTTTGGAGGTTACGATTTGCTGGGCACACGGATGGGCGTCGCCAGAAGGACCACGCGAATGTGTACAGGAAAGCCAGTAGTAGTACTGACCTTGTGAAGGCGCCTGACCCCGGAAGTCTCAGGACATATGGGACACATGAGACGACAAGGACGGGTCGGCGGGACAGGATCTCACTACGACGCCACCACGCGCACGCCCGCAGCCACAGGCGGCCCGCGTGCTCGCGGCCACGGCGGCCCGAGCGGCGGCGCGCCTGCCCGAGCCCCGGCCAAGCCACCCCCGTGGCCCCCGCCCGGCGACACGCCCAGCGCGGCGACCGTCCTCAAGACCGTGACCTGCGGCCAGCCGAACCAGCCCAGCCACCACGTCCACCACGGCGCGCAGCTCACGGCTGCCCCGCCCGGCGCCGCCCGTCCCGCTCCAGCCCGGAAACCGGCTGCGGCGCGGAGCCTTGCCCCGCCCGCACAGCGGCCCGCCGGCGCACCCGGCGGAGCGCGCGTGCGGGGCGCATGCGATTACGCCTGCGTGCCCGGTGGACTGCCTGAATGCCGTGCTTCCTGGCACGGCCTTCAATGCGGTGGCCCGCGCGTGTCTCGCGCCTTCGGCCCGGCCGGCACGGTCAAGGGATGTGATCGACCTGTACCGGCGGCGCCGGCTCGGCGAGATCCACGGTCTGGGCCCCACGGCTGATCTCCGACATCGAGGCCAGTCTGATAGCGGCCGGGCTTATCACTGCCCCGGCACCGGCATCAGAGAAGAACGGCGACAAAGGAGGGACGCGATGAACCGTGATGCCCTGAGGGAGCATCCGCCGGTTGAGGAGCCGGCACTGTCCGCAGCCAGGCACTTCCTGGCAGACACGGCCGACGCCATCACCACGGACATGCCAGCTACTTGCCTGCCTGGCACGCTACCGCGCGCTCCTGGCAGCGGTAGTAGCAGCCAGCGGTCGCCTGGGCACCGCGCACCAACGGCGATGAGGAGGCATAAACAGCCGCGATGACGCGCCGCCGGGCTCCCTGCCGGGCGGTTGCGCGGGACGGCGAGCCGGCGCATGGTGGTAGGCGGGCTACCTCGTCAGTGGTGTGGATCCTCGGTCGGGGGAAGCGACGCGGCGGGAGGAGGCAGTGGGGCGGAAGGCGGCGGCGATGCCGCTTGGGGAGGCGCCGAGCTGGCGCCGTAAAAGGCAACGCGATCTGGGAACCGCGTCATTGCCTGGTAGGCGCGCAGGTCATCCGGCTCGGCTTCGCCCGCCAGCTGGGCCGCGACGTCCTCGCGATACCGGTCGATCTCGGCCCGCGTGCGCGCCGCGTCCCAGCCGAGCTCGGCGGCCATCAGTCCGGCCGCGTGCGGCGCGGCCTCCAGCCCGCGATCGCGGACGGTGATGGCGATCCTGGTGCGCCGGGCCAGCACGTCGTCGAGCCGGACCGCTCCCTCGTGGCTGCACGCGTATGCGATCTCGGCTCCCAGGTAGCCGCCCGAGCCAGGCACCGGCTGCCCTAGTTCTGGTCGCGCCGCGATCAGGCCGAGCAGGTCATCGATGTCCGAGCCATACCGGCCGAGCAGCCGCTCGACCTGGCCGACTCCCAGGCCGCTGCGCTCCGCGGTCTGCTGGCGCGCGGACCAGTGCTCGGCGTAACCCACGGCACCAGCCAGCGGCACCCGATCGGTACGCGACGGCGGGATAGCGTCAGCCGGGCGTCCGGAGGTGTCGAGCAGGTCATGCACGGCGGCATCGATCAGGTCGCGGGCCATCACCCGGTAGGTCGTGTACTTGCCGCCGGCGATCACCGAGAGCCCGGGCACCGAGGAATCGATCGCGTGCTCCCGGCTCAGCCTCGTCGTGTCGCCGGTCGCCTTGGCGGCCACCAGCGGACGCAGCCCGGCGAAGACTCCCTCGATGTCAGCAGCGGTCAACGGCTCGCGGAGCATCCGGTTGGCCTTGGCCAGCAGGTAGTCGATGTCGGCGCGGCTGGCCGCCGGGTTGGCCGGGTCATAAGGCCATTCGGTATCGGTGTCCCCGATCAGCCAGTGATCGCCCCACGGGATCACGAAAAGGACGCTCTTCTCGGTGCGGGTGAGCAGCCCGGTGTCCATCCGGATCCGGTCGCGGGGCACCACGATGTGCACCCCCTTGGATGGCCGGACCCTCAGGTCCTGGCCGGCCGCCGCGCTGGTCCAGGCTCCGGTCGCCAGCACCACGTGCCTGGCGTTGATCTCCAGGTCCGTCCCGGGCAGCAGGTCCGTGGCCTGGACGCCGGCCACCCGGCCGTCATGAGTCAGCGGGCCGGCCATCCGGACGTTGGTAGCCAGGGCCGCGCCGTACCCGGCCGCGGTCCTGGCCAGGCAAGCGACCATCCTGGCGTCGTCCTCCTGCGCGTCGTAGAACTGGACGGCTCCGACCAGGGCATCGCGGCGCAGGGCCGGGGCCAGCCTGAGGGCACCCGTTCTGCTGAGGTGTCTTGCTCGCGGCACCGCGCGCCTGCCGCCCATGGTGTCGTAAAGCAGCAGCCCGGTGCCCACATACGGGCGCTCCCAGACCCGGTGCGTCAGCGGCCACAGAAAGGGGACGGGCTTCACCAGGTGCGGCGCCAGCTCAGTCAGCAGCAGGCCACGCTCGGTCAGGGCCTCGCGCACCAGCCCGAAGTCAAGCATCTCCAAATAACGCAGGCCGCCGTGGATCAGCTTGCTTGACTTGCTTGACGCCCCGGCCGCGTAATCCCTGGCCTCGACCAGCGCCACGGACAGACCACGGGTAGCGGCATCGAGCGCCGCGCCTGCGCCGGTGACACCTCCGCCGACGACCAGGACGTCGAAGGTTTCGCCGGCCATCCTGGCGACGGACGCGGCCCGGTGCGCCGGGCTCAGCGCAGTGCCGGTCATGGTGCCCCAATGCCGGATCCCGCAGCGTCCCGCCACCGGCCCACCGTGTCGGCGAGTGCCGACTGCCAGGCGGCGCGGGCCCTTTCTGCGGCGCCGGACGGGAGCTCAGGGTGCACGGTCAGGCCGGATTCGAAGGGCAGGCTGGCCAGCGCCGCGAGGTCGTAGCACCCGGCACCGAGGCCAGCCAGCGCCCCGGCACCCAGCGCGGTGACCTCGGTCGCGGCCGGCCGCTCCAGCCGCAGTCCGGACAGGTCGGCGATAGCTTGCAGCACCGAATCGTTGCGGCCAAGTCCGCCATCAACCCGGACCAGCCCGAACGGATTGGGCAGCCCCCGCTGCACCGCTTCGATCGCGTCCACCACCTGGTGAACCACGCCGATCAGCGCGGCCTCGGCAACGTCCTGGCCGGTGCAGTCGGCGGTCAGGCCGCCGATCTGCGCACTGGCGACCGGCGTCCACGAAGGTGTGCCCAGGCCGAACAGGGCGGGCACGCACCATGGCCCGCCGGTCCTGGCCAGGGCGCCAGGCCGGATCCGCGGCCACGCCTGCGCGTCGAGCAGGCCGAGCCGGCGCAGCCAGCTGGTGACCCCGCCCGCGTTAGGCACGAATCCTTCGAGCGCGTACGTCCGGTCGCTGCCCAGCTGCCAGGCGCAGGTGGACACCACCCCGGCGGGCGCGGACACCGGAAGGCCGGCTCCGGCGTGGCACCACAGGAACGCTCCGGTGCCCAAGGTCAGCTTCGCCATTCCTGGCTCCCAGCAGCGCTGCCCGAACAAGGCGGCCTGCTGATCGCCGACGCTCGCGCTGATGCTAGCCCGGCCGCCGCACACCCCGGCATCGGTGACCGCGAGCTGCCCGGCGCTCGGCACGACGGCGGGCAGCAGCTGCTCAGGAACTCCGAACAGGTCGAGCAAGACGGGGTCCCAGGTCCCCGAGCCAAGGTCGAACAGCATCGTCCTGGCGGCCATCGACGGGTCGGTGACGTGGACGGCACCGCCGCTGAGCTGCCAGATCAGCCAGCAGTTGATGTCGCCGAAGGCCAGCCGACCGCTGGCCGCTGCCTGCCTTGCCTCAGGTAGCTCGGCCAGCAGCCAGCGCAGCTTCGACGCGCTGAAGGCAGGCTCGAGCGGCAGTCCGGTTCGCGATTTGATGTCGGCTTCATGACCGTCGGCGCGCAGCTGCTCGCACCACCGAGCTGCCCTGGTGTCCCGCCAGCTGATCGCCGGGTAGACCGGCTGTCCGGTGGTCCGGTCCCAGACCACGAAGGTCTCGGTCTGCGCGGCCAGGCCGATCCCAGCCACGTCCGCCCACCGCGCGCCTGCCGTGGCCAGCGCCTCGGTGATCGCGCCGAGCACCCCGGCGGTGATCTCCTCCGGATCATGCTCGACCATTCCGGCCGCCGGGAATGCGCTGATCAGCGGGCGGCTGGCAATGGCCACCGGCACCAGACTGGCGTCAAGCACCACGCAGCGGCTGGACGAGCTGCCCTGGTCGACGGCCAGGATAACGGGAGGCACCGCCGGATCACCAGGCTCCCGCGTGGCCGGGGTGTCCAGGCCCGCCTTCCGGATCCGGCTCGGCGTCCTGGCCCGTTGCTGCCAGCTCGGCGTCCTGGCCCGTTGCTGCCAGCTCGGCGTCCAGGCCCGACGCCGCACGCAGCACCTCGCGGACTTGCCCGCTGACCGAAGGACCGCCAGGGAGCCTGCCCTCGAAGATGGCACCGCCGATGGTGAATCCCCAGGCTCCGGCGGCTTCCAGGGTCCTGATCTGGGCCACGGTCGCGACCGATCCGGCCGCGATCACCGGCCCGCTGGCTGCCTGCACCACGGCGCGGGTCAGCTCGGCGACGTCAGCTGTCGGATGCCGATAGGCGAGCAGGTCAAGTCCGTAGACGCCGTCCAGCGCGGTGATCGCGCGGGCGCTGGCTGCGATCTCGCTGATCTCGCCGAGCAACACGCTGGGATGGTCCACCACCGTGCCGGGAAACGGGCAGTAACGGGCCGGCGAACCGTCGAGCACCCGCAGCCCGTCCTGCGGGTGCGTACCGCCGAGCACCCAGTCCACCCCGATCTCGGTAGCAGCCGCGATCGAGCGGAGCTCATCGGACTTGGTGGTCGAGACCACCTCGAGCATGACCTCAAGACCGTCGGCGTGCGCGGCCGCGCAAACCTCGCGCAGTTCGGCGGGCGTCGCCCCGATGTCCTTGAAGCCGACATACCGCAGGCCGCAGTCCCTGATGTCCGCGTAGACACGCAGCGGCTCGTCGATGGTCCGGTCATGGTGGGTCAGCATGAACACGAACTCGATCACTGAGAACTCCCGTCGGCTGGCTGGCTGGCCGCGGCGTCGGGCAGCAGCTGCCCGATCCCGTCGATGACATAATCGGGCCTGACCCGGCAGGCGGCGAGATCAGCCGCCGTGGTGGCGCCGGACAGCACCAGGACGCTGGCCATGCGCAGGGCGCGGCTCATCGCCACGTCGGTCAGCATGCGGTCGCCGACCATCACCGCCCGGCCTGGCGGGACGCCCAGCCGGGCCCGGACCTCGGCGGCCATCTGCGGCCCTGGCTTACCGAGCACTGCCTGCGCCCGCGCTCCCGTGCATGCCTCCACCGCGGCCAGCATGGCGGCGCAGTCGGGCAGTCCGCCATCGGGCGTCGGGCAGAACGGGTCAGGATTGGTGGCGACGATCACCGCGCCATGACGGCGTACCGCGCGGAAGGCCCGCAGCAGCTTGGCGTAGTCAAGTCCGCGGTCGAACGAGACGACCACGACGCCGGCGTCGGACGGCTCGGTCGTGACTGGGATGCCAGCCGCGAGCAGGGTGGTGTCCACCAGCGGCTCGGCAACAGTGAGCACGGCTGCGCCGGGGTGATGCTCGGTCAGATACCGCGGCAGCACGCCCAGCGGGGTGAGAATCTCAGCCTCGGCCGCTGGCACGCCAAGACTGGCCAGGAACGAGGCGTAGCTGGCAGCCGACCGCAGCGGGTTGTTGGTCAGGAACACCACCCGCGAGCCGGCCTGGCGGATCCTGGCCAGCGTCTCCGCCGCCCCGGGAAGCAGCTGATCGCCGAGGTAGACGGTGCCGTCCAGGTCGAGGACATAGCCATCGAACACCTGGTCAGGCCGACGCCGAGCCGGCCGGCGCCCTGGCCCGTGCCGCCGCAAGGCGGGCCGGTGACCGAGCCCGGCCCGCGTGACGGGCGCGCCCTGGTGGCCGGCTGACGACGAGGTCACGGCGCCGCGCCGTCAGCGCCCACCGCACCGCCAGCGCCCACCGCACCGCCAGCGCCCACCGCACCGCCAGCGCCCACCGCGCGGTCACCGGCCGCTGCGGCGGCGGCCAGCGCCGAGTCGACATCGGACTCTTCCCAGGCGCCGAGCAGCATGGCCAGGTCGGCCACTCCGAACCGCCGTCGCTGCAGGGCACAGCTAGCGACGGCCCAGCGGGCTGCGCTGTCGTCCACGGGATCGGGCAGGTCGCAGAACCTCACCGGCAGGCCGGCCGATCGCAGCGCCCCGGCGAGCGCTGCCGGGTCCGCCAGCAATCGCCCGAGCGCAGCGTCGCAGTCCGCCCAGCAAGCCCGCAGCGGTGCGAGCGGATCAGGCCGCGATGCCAGCAGCCGGAGCTTGGCCGAGTAATCCGCCAGGCATTCAGCGGCCATCGCTCCGGACGGGTCCAGCTTGGAGAACGCCGCGCCGATCCGGTGCTCGATCAGGTCGGGGTCGGGCAACCGGACCCGCCGCCCGAGCGCACCTTCGGCGATCCGGCGCCGGACCTGCGCCCAGGCAGCAGCCGCGGTGATGCTGGCAACACCGATCGCGGTGCCGTGCAGGTTGCCGATCCGGCCGGTGGCCGTTGCCGCCATCTCGAGCAGGTGGCTGACCGCGTGCTCCATGCCCGAGGCCGGCGCCGTCGAGCCGGCAACCCCCATCGAGATCCCGCTCAGGGTCAGCAGCCCGGCGAGTTCGGCGAGATGGCCGGGATCGCGGGTCCATTCGCCGGACAGGCCGCCGGCCCGGTCGCCGGGCGGGCCGCCAGCCCGGTCGCCGGACCAGCCGTCGGCTCGGTCGCCGGACCAGCCGTCGGCTCGGTCGCCGGTCAGTGCGAGCATCCGCTCGCAGTGCGGCCGGACCAGGTCGGCGACCCGGGCCGAATATGGCGGCCCGTCAGCCCGCAGCACCGAGGCCAGATACCAGTCCGCCGTGGCCGTGAACATCGCGGACATGTCGCCAAGCCCGGCCAGATTGAGGTCGGCTGGAGCTCCGCACAGCACATCGGGGTCGATGATCAGCGCATCCGGCCAGCGAGTCGGCGTGGTCCGTTTGACGCCGTCGCGCAGCAGCACGGAGAACGGATCGGCATAACCATTGACGCTGGTTGCCGTCTGCACCGCGACCAGCGCGGTCCCGGCGGCCGCCGCCGCCTTGCCGATGTCGGTGATGGTGCCCGATCCGACGGTGACGACGCAGCAGGCGCCGGCCGCCTGCGCCCTGGCGGCAGCGACCGTCTGCTCATCGGCGTGCACCGATCCGTCGGCGGGCCCGAGGACAACCCATTTAATGGCGAAACGGCCACCGGTCAGTGCATCGATTGCCTCCCGCAGTCCGGCACCGCGGACTGATATGGGCGTCGCGGCGGCAAGCACGACCACGGGTCCCGATGAAGCACCAAGCTCGGCTAGCACATCGCC
>Ga0116222_1000790_pt1 | contig 18680 bp, 19 predicted proteins | sample Sb_taG_12_FD_88963 | JGI IMG/M metagenome (GOLD analysis project Ga0116222, IMG submission 88963) | Peat soil microbial communities from Weissenstadt, Germany - Sb_50d_9_AC metaG | ecosystem: Environmental > Terrestrial > Soil > Wetlands > Peat | place: Germany: Weissenstadt | collected 2010-09-21
GTCGGCGTTGCCGACGATCCGACGTTCGGCCCCATTATCGTCTTTGGCCAAGGCGGCACGGCGGTCGAAGTGATCAGCGACAAGGCCATGACGCTGCCGCCGCTGAACTTGGCGCTGGCCCAGCGCCTGATCGCTCAAACCAGGGTGTCCTGCATTCTCAAGGCCTATCGCAACGTGCCCGCTGCCGACGACCGCGCCATCGAGCTTCTCCTGGTCAAATTGGCGCAGCTCGTGGCTGACTTTCCGGAAATTCGCGAGATCGATCTAAACCCCGTGCTCGCCGACGAGACCGGCGTCGTCGCCGTCGACGCCCGCGTCTCGGTCGCTGCCGTGGCCAAGCATGAGCACGGCCCGTCCGGCAATCCGCGCTTCGCGATCCGGCCTTATCCGAAAGAATGGGAGCGGCACCTGACGCTGCCGGATGGAACGGCACTCCTGGTGCGTCCGGTCCGGCCCGAGGACGAGGCGCTCTATCCGCCGTTCTTCGCCGCCGTGACGCAACAGGATTTGCGCCTGCGTTTCTTCGCCCCGGTCAAGGAATTCAGCCACACCTTCATCGCGCGCTTTACCCAAATCGATTACGCGCGCGCCATGGCGTTCATTGCGGTCAACGAGGTAACAGGCGAGATGTTGGGGGTCGTGCGTCTGCACAGCGACGCGGATTTTGACACGGCGGAATTCGCCATCCTGGTTCGTTCCGATCAAAAGGGGCATGGGCTCGGCTGGCAGTTGATGCAATTGATCATCGCCTATGCCCGCGCGCAGGGAATCCGCTCGGTTCACGGCCAAGTTCTTCATGAGAATGCGGCGATGCTGGATATGTGCAGAAATCTCGGCTTTCAGGTCAAACCCGATCCGGAGGAGCCTTCGCTGGTCATCGTGACACTGCCGACTTGATTGCGGGAGGTTTGAATTGCACTGCCAAGTGAAGCGAAAGCTTCGACCCGTTATCGCAATGATGCCAATAGCCTGCAGGCAGGCAAAGAAAATCACCCGGCTGCAGGACTTCGTCGAAAATAACGCCGCTCGGTTTGGGCGGCCGTGGCATCCCCTTAACGGGGTTGGCAACCGGCCGGTCGTAGATTCTCCATCGCTTGGAACCCTCGACTTGGACCACTACAACATCGGGTACGTCGTAGTGCATTGGGAGAGCGCCGCCATCGCCGGTCGTCATCACGGCAGAGACATTAATCTTTTTGCCGATGTGCGCTTGGATGTTTGTGCACAAGGCTTGTAGCGTCGGGACATGAGTATCCACTGATCTCACGATTAGGCTGATTCCCTGGGGGATTAGACTCGCAAGCGTTGCCGCATTCAGCTTGCCCTGATCCCGATAGAAAATCGCTGGCACTTCATTGCCCTTGCGCGTCACCATTAACTTTTTCAGCGGAACGACGTCGCTTTCGATCACCTTCCAGAGCGTGGCCCAATCGAGAAGCGGCGTGAACCGGTTCGCAGCCAAACCTCGCCTTAACGTGAGTTTGCCGGCGCGGAGGATTTCCAAATATTCAGCTTCCGTGAGCGGAGCTACCAAATCCTCAAGACTCGAGATCATCGACCTCTCCTGCCGGTGTCGGCTCTGCCTTCACACGAAGCAAGCGATTTCGGCGAAAGTGTTCGCCACCGGATAGCCGGTCACTTCGACGCCGGCGGCATCGAGCCAGGCATGGGCGTCGATCGGCTTGTCCTGTCCGACCTTGTCCTGTCCGATTCTGGCGCCGAAATGCAGCACGCTGTCGACGCCGCGCCGCTTGAGCATGATGCGCGCGGCCATGGCCTGGGGCAGGCACACCGCGCTGAACGGAACATGGCGCGCCGCCCGCGTCACCGCCCAGCCGACCTCCTCGGCGACACGAACCTGATCCTGCGCATTGTCCGATTTCGCCTGGAGCGCGCGTGCGTCGGCCGGCGCGACCAGCGTGCCGAGGCGGCGCGCCAGGCGCGGAAACGAAACAAAAATCAGGCTCAGGCGCGCCACCAGGAGCCACGCCACCGCTTCGATCAGCACGGCGCGGCGGCGATGGCCGACCTGCGCGAACCTGACGAGCCGGCGGCGCAGCGAACGCGGCGTCAAGTTTGGCCGCTTCGCCGGGGATTGCGCCGGTCCGCTCATGCCGCCTGCTCCATGAGCCCGATGCTGCGCCAGTGCCGCTCCAGATCGGCGACCACGTCCGCCATGGCCGTGAAGTCGAGCGCCCGGGTCAGATAAAAAATTCCGGCCTTGTCGGCGATCGTCGTCGCCGCATGAAAATAATCCACCCGCTGGCCCATGCGGTTGACCAGCCGCGGCCGATAGGCGAGCCGCCGCAAAATCACCGCGGCGTCGACGGCATTGGTCTGTGCGATACCCGGTGTCAGCGGCGGCCGCGCCTCACGCAGCGCGTAAAGCGTGCCAAGCGGCAGCGCTTCGGCGTGGGTCTCGCCGGGATCGACGTAGAATTTCTCCAGACGGCTGCGCACGCGCGCGCCGCTGCGGCCCTTGAGATCGAGTTTTTCGATGGCCTGCGCCCAAAGCTTGAGCTGCCGTCCGTCGGGATGCACCATCGGCGTGCCGTCCTCGGTCACCGTGATCGCGCAAAAATCATCGGTGATGAACGGATAGCCGCGCTGCGCCAATGCCGCGGCCAGCGTCGATTTGCCGGCGCCCGAGGGCCCGCAGAACAGGATGGCCTTGCCGTTGACGCGCACGGCGCTGGCGTGCAGCACGATCTGCCGGCGCTGATGCAGCAAAATTCCATAGGCCGTGCCGAGCAGATAAAGCGGTATATCGCCGGCGTCGCCGCCCGGCTCGGCTTCGAATGTGATCTCGCGTCCGTCACGGAGCAGGAAGCGCGCCACCTTGGGGACGCGCAGCAGAAACTCTTTGCCGGCCATCTGCCAGGTGGCCCCCAGCTTTTCAGCGCCGTCGAGCATCGTCGGGACGGCGCCACGCCGGATCGCGACGTCCGGGCGGCGTCGACCGGCCGCCGCCGCGCTCAGTCCGGGCAGCACGATCTCGCTGCTCACCGACAGCCCTGAAATGCGGTAAAAGTGCACGCTTTCTGCTCGGTCTGGATACGGCTCGTGGAACCACGGCGCGGCTGCGAGCGCGGCCCGCATCATACGAAATGCCCCGTCATATTCAAACAAGTCGCGCAGGCCTCGACATCCGACCGACAAAGCCGTAGAGGGCCTGTTGATCGACGCGGATGATCAGCGATGCAATTGCCCGATCGGCTGCGATTGCCGTTTACTTTCGATCCGGACCTGTTGGCCCGCGACTTGCGCGGCTTGGGCGCGGTCGGCTGGACCCGTCATTTCGTGCAACAGAACTACGACGGCGACTGGAGCGTCATCCCGCTGCGCGGCCCTGCCGGCGCCAAGCATCCGGTGACGATGATCTATTCCGATCCGACGTGTTCGGATTTCGCGGACACGCCGATGCTTGCGGCCTGTCCGTACTTTCGCCAGGTCCTCGACACGTTCCAAGCTCCGCTCGGTGTGGTGCGCCTGATGCGGCTGACGCCGGACTCGGTCATCAAGGAGCACACCGACATGGATCTGAGCTTCGAGGACGGCACGGTGCGGATCCACGTGCCGGTCGTGACCAATGCCGGCGTGGAATTCTATCTCAATCGCAGCCGCGTGGTGCTCGACGCCGGAAGCGCTTGGTATCTCCGCCTGTCCGATCCACACAGCGTCGCCAACCGCGGTACCGCCGACCGTGTGCACATGGTCATCGACGCCGAAGTTAACCGTTGGGTTGCGGATATTCTGAAAGCCACAACCGAAGCGAGAAACGTCATCGGCGTGACATAGCGCCATGGAAGCCTGTTGCACGGGCAAACAACGCCAACCGGGACCGTCAGCGCAGTCAACTAAAAGTCGTCGCTAGTAACCCCGTTGCCAGACGTTGCAAGCTTCATTAAGGTTGTTTCTTGGACGTCCCGTGGGAGGGTAAATATGAGCTCACCGTTTGTTGCAGAAATTCGTCCCTGGGCGCTTAACTTTGCGCCGCGCGGCTGGGCCATGTGCCAGGGGCAGATCCTACCGATCTCCCAATACGCCGCCCTGTTCTCGCTGATCGGCACGTACTATGGCGGCAACGGCACGAGCAACTTCGAGCTTCCCGATCTGCGCAGCCGCGTGCCCATGAAGTACGGCACCGACACCACGGGCAATCAATACGTCCTCGGACAGGAGTCCGGCACGGAGACGATCCAGCTATTGTCGAACCAGATGCCGATCCATACCCATAACGTTCTCGGCGACACCGCCCCTACAGGCAACTATGCCGTACCGGCTGCCGGAACTACGATGGCGACGAACGACAAGGGCAATGCTTTTTACGCTCCAGGCAACAGCCCGGCGACGGCCATCAATCCCGGCACCGTGTCGATCTACCTGGGCGGCAACCAGGCCCACACCAACTTGCAGCCCTATCTGGCGATCAATTGGTGCATCGCCCTGCAGGGCATCTTCCCGTCGCGCAACTGAGCCGGCTGCAGCACGAAATCAGGAGGGCTTCGCAATGTCATCGCCTTATATGGCTCAGATCCTTATGTTCGCCGGCAATTTTGCGCCGAAAAATTATGCCATGTGCAATGGCCAGACCATGGCCATCAATCAGTATCAGGCGCTGTTTGCGTTGATCGGCACGACCTACGGCGGCAACGGCGTGAGCACCTTTCAACTCCCCAACATGCAATCGAACGTACCGGTAAGCTGGGGCCAGGGCGGGGGACTGTCGTTTTACAATCTCGGTCAGACCGGCGGGACGCCTTCGGTCACGTTGAACCAAAGCACGGTGCCGCAGCACACCCATGCCTTCATGTGTTCGACGAGCCCCACCGCCACGACCAGCTCGACGGTCGCGAATAATATACCTGGCTCACCGCCAGCCTCGGGCGCAGAATTCTACGCGACTCCTCCAGGGAACCCGCCGCTTGTGCCGCAGGCCATGGGGGCGGCGGCGTGCTCCACCATAGGGAGCAACCAGGCCCATACCAATCAGATGCCGTCGCTGTGCATCACCTTCGCGATCGCCCTGAATGGCGTTTTCCCGACCCGGAACTGAGGAGAGCCGAAATGTCACAGCCATACATTGGCGAAATCCGCGCCTTCGGCTTTCCGTTCGCGCCGCAGAACTGGGCGTTCTGCAACGGCCAGTCGGTGAACATCTCGGATAACCCGACGCTGTTCAACGTCATCGGCACGACCTACGGCGGCAATGGCACCACGACCTTCAACTTGCCCAACCTGCAGGGCCGGGTGCCGATGCACTGGGGCACCGGACCCGGCGGCACCACGGTTCTCGGACAGCCCCTGGGCCAGACCACGGTGACGCTGACGCAGGCGCAAACCCCGTCGCACGCGCATGTCCTTACCGCCGTGTCGGTACCGTCGGGTGGGGTGGTGGAAAAAACCCCAATTCCTAAAAACGTCAGTTTCCTCGGCCCTACCAATCCCAGCGGCATCTGGCGCAATACAAGCCCGTCGTTCAACTCTCAGCTTGCGGCGAACACCCTCTCGCAAGTCGGCGGCTCCCAGCCACACGACAACATGCAGCCGTATCTGGCGGTGAATTTCTGCATTTGCCTGTACGGGGTCTACCCGTCGCAGACTTGAGGCGAATAGGGTTTGCCTTGACCCTGGGCGGACTGCAGCGATGACGGTCGATGGCGCAAGCGCGCTTCATGGTCTGGCGCTTCCGCCTGTTCTGAGCGGCAAAGGCTTCGCGTTGCGGCCGGAAACCGAGGCCGACGTGCCGTTTCTGCGCCGCCTCTACATCTCGACGCGCTGGGAGGAGCTTGCCCCGCTCGTCGACTGGACCGATGCCCAGAAAATCGCCTTCCTGGACAGTCAGTTCGACGCCCAGCGCAGCTCTTACCTGAGCCAATATGCCAACGCGGCCTTCGACGTTCTGGAAGAGCGAGGCGTTCCGGCGGGCCGGCTCTATCTCGATCGCCAGCCCGACACGCTGCTCGTCGTCGACATCGCGCTGTTGCCGCAATGGTGCGGGCGCGGCATCGGCACCGCGCTCCTCGAAGCCATGTTCGCCGAGGCGCGCCTCTCCGGCAAAGGCGTCACCATCTCGGTCGAGAAGTTCAACCCGGCGCACCGGCTGTACCGGCGGCTCGGCTTTCGCGAATACGCCGAGGACGACGTCTATTGGTTCATGCACTGGTCGCCGGACGCCAGCGCGCCCGCCGCGACTAGTTGAACACGGCCTGGTAGGTGGTGGTGTCGCCCTGACGCCCGATCGGCACCAGGAAGATCGCCATCCGGCCAAGCGTGTCGTGGCGGAGCGCATAGAGTCGCTGCGGCAGCACGAAGTCGCCGGTTGTTGTGAACAACAGCGAGAACGGCTCGCGCTTGAGTTTGGCGTAGTTTTTCAATGGCTCGACCTCGGTCAGCGTCAGCTCGATCGGCGGCGCCTCGGGTTCATCGACAACCCAGATCTGGTTGACCTTGTCGCTGAACAGTTCGCGCGTTAGCTCGGTCGTCATCGGTCCGGAGTTTTTTGTCACTGAGGGGAAATTGCAGCGTTGCTCCGCCAACATCTACATCCGTGCTTTCGGATCGTAAAGAGCCGCTGTTGCGGGCGTATCGGCTCAGCGCCGCCTTTGTGCCGCGGCCGCGCGGCCTGTTAAGGACGTACATGGATACAAAAAACCATGCCGCCGTTTCGCCGCCTGCCGCATCGGCGCAACTTGAGGCGTTCTGCGCGCTCGTCCTTGAAGACCCGTCGCTGCAACAGGCACTGCGACAGCCCGCCAGCGCCGACGAATTCATCGTCGCGGTCCTTAATGCGGCACGCGAGCGCGGGCTGCCGCTCGCCGCGCAAGACGTGCGCGCGGCGATGCACGAACGCTCGCTCGGCATCGACAATCTGGTCGAGAGCGAGGTCAAGGCGACGCCGCCGCCGCCGGACGGCTGGCTGCCGATCCGTGCCTCCTGGCGAGGGGCTGAACTTTACGTGCATTGGGCCTATTTCGGCGAACGGCCTCTGCGCGATCCGTTCTTCGAGGGCGACGTCCGCAGCTGCCTGTTCGCGCCGTTCAACCGTTTGTTCCGTCACGTCACCCCGATCGAGACGCTCGCCGCATGGCTTAAGACGCGACCGCACCTTGAGCCGAGCGGGTTCATTTTTCATATGTCGCGCTGCGGCTCGACCTTGGTTTCGCAAATGCTGGCGGCGCTGCCGTCCAACATCGTCGTGTCGGAGGCAAGCCCGATCGACACCGTGGTCCAGGCGAACCGCTGGCGGCCCGAATTGAGCGAGGACCGGCAGGCCCTTTGGCTCAACTCCATCATCGGCGCATTAGGCCAGAAACGCACCGGCGACGAACAGCGTTATTTCGTCAAGCTCGACTGCTGGCACACTTTGGCATTGCCGCTGTTCCGCCGCGCCTTTCCCACAGTACCGTGGATTTTTCTGTATCGCGACCCCATCGAGGTGCTGGTGTCGCAGCTGCGCATCCCCGGCACGCAGATGATACCGGGAGGGGTCGGGCCCAATCTCTACGGGATCGAGCGTTCTTATGGGCCCGGCACCGCAGAGGACTATTACGCGCAGGTCCTGGCGAAAGTTACCGAGCCGGCCGTGGCACAGTATCCTGGAGGCGGCGGCCTGCTGGTCAACTATCGGCAGCTTCCGGACGCGCTTTTTACGGCGATCCTGCCGCATTTCGGCGTCGTATGCGGCGAGACGGATCGCACGGCGATGACGCAGGCCGCGCGCTACGACGCCAAAACGCCGAGCTTCGCATTCGAGCCCGACAGCGACAGCAAACAGAAGGCTGCGACGCAAACCGCCCGAGGCGCCGCGGATCGATGGCTGGGCGACCTCTACCGCCGGCTCGAAGCCTTGCGAGCCGAGGGCTCGCTGAGCGGCGCCAAGGCCGTGTCATAGCCTAGCCGCCGCATGACCGCTTCGTTGGCGTCGACGATGCGTGCCGTTTGCTCCGGCAGCAAGGTCCGTCGCCAGCCGTCAATACTCCCTTCGCGGAAGAACGCAGCAGCCTGGATAGGCTTCTCGATAAAACCCGTTGTGCGCTCCTGCGCCTGCAAACGGGCAAAGCTCGACGCTTCGACCGTAGCCGCGATCCGTTCGCGGTCGGATGGCAAGCCAAGGAAGGCGGCAACGGCGGCGAAGGTGGCATGTGGCTCGCGGTGCATATCCTCGTAACGCACGAGATGAACCGGGAACGGCGCACCGAGCCAAGAGTCGATGTGATCGCGCCAACGGCCGGAGCGCTGGAAGAGTTGCGGAGACAACCGCGAACCGCGCTCCGTATAGCCAGCCTCCGAATCGTCCATGCGCAGGATCGCGTCTTCGATGGGCGTCGCTCGGTGATTGGCCAGAGAAACCGCCACGGCGCGAGGATCGCGCACCACGTAGACCGCGCCGAGCGTCGCCGCAGTGGGAAACAGCGGCTCGCCGGCGGGCGTTCGGCGATAGGCATCGTGCGTCTTGCAATAGAGCGGCAGCGCCGCGTCCGCCGCCCATGTCTCATAGGTGCGCGGCCGCAGATTGGTCTCCTGCTCGACGGTGAGGTCGGCGCTGTCGATGCCCAGCGCCTTGTCGAAGTTGGTGCGACTGTTGGCAATCACGCTTACATAAGGCATGGCATTGATATCCGCGGGCCGGCCGGACAACAGGCTGGCGAGCGCGACACGCAGCCAAGTGTTGCCCGACTTCGGATAGGAGGCCAACCACCAGATACCCGCCACCGTTTCAGCCCTCCAGCGCCGCGGCCAATGTCGCCGCGGCCTCGCGAACACCGGCCAGGCCCTCGGGCACCTTGAGGCGCCAGACTCCGACCCCGGCCGACGACATCCGCGTGACGGTAGCAAAAATCGGCTGCGCGCGTCCGAGCGCACTGGCCGGCCGCGGCGAGTGAACGCAGCCGTACAGCACGTCCGCGGTTTGCGAGCCGTGCAGCCGCTCGAGTGCCGCCGGAGGCAGTGCGCCGCGAATAACTTGCACCACGGCGGCGAGCCGGTACGGCTGCGCCGCAATGCGGTCGCCGCAATCGAGAAAATACCTTTCTTTGTGCGGCAGGGCGCGTTCCAGTCCGTCGATCGCTACACCAAGTTCGGCGAGAGCATCGCGCCACAATTGCAGGCGCGCGCAACCCGGCGGCACCAACACCTCGGCATTGTCGCGCACGTCGACGACGCCGATGTCGTCGGCGGCCACCTGATAGCCTTGCGCCGCCAAAATCGCCGCCAGCGTCGACTTGCCGGCCGCCGCGGGTCCGCTTAGCGCCACAGCGCGGCCGTTGATGACGACGATGCTGGCGTGCAACGGCAGCAATCCGCGCTGATGCCACAGCACGGCCAGGATCGGCCCGGCGAGAATGGCGCTCAAATTGCCCGACGCGCCGGCGTCCGGCTGGACCGTGATCGCGTTGCCGTTGCGGACCAGAACGCGGGCGGTGCCCGGCAAGACGAGCAGATATTCGTCGGTGCCGCCGGTCTGGAACAGCGGTGCGATGTGATCGGGTCGGCCGAGCCGTGCAGGAACCTCGCCAAGCCGACAATTCACGTCAGCGGGAGCATCGGGCGGACCATCCCATTGCGGCAGGGCTGGTAAATCGAAATCCGAATCGAGCTTGAGGGCGCAGAGACGGTAAGATCGAGCCTTGCCGCGCTCGCCGCCGCCGGCCGGCGTCGACGTCAAGCCAGCCTCACGACGTCTCGCTCCGCCATGGTTTCGAGCAGCGCCCGGACGTCGGCTGCGATACTGGCGCGGTCGGCATCATAATCGGCGGCCAGGCGATCGATCAGATCGGCGAATGCGCAAGGAGGATCGAGGCGCTTCCAGATGTCGCTGCCGATGTCGTCGAGACCGAAATATTGGCCTTGCTCGATGCTCATCATCACCACCTCGCCATTGACCTCCGCGGTAATGACCGAAGGGCTGCGCGAGATGATCGTCGCATCGGTGATGCGGCTCGTTGCCGCCGCGCTATCGGGAATGCCGCCTTCTTGCATTGCCTTTGTCGCCTCGATTGCCAGGATCGCAGTTTATTTCTGCATGCCCGCGGAGTCGAGATCGGCAAAAATGGCCCCGCCCTATTCGTTGCCGCCTTCGACCCAGCGTATGAACCGGCCGACGTGAACCCCGCGCGCCAGCGCGAGCCGGTATTCGCCACTGCGTTGCTCGGCCGCCTGTTCGTCCTTGGGCCATTGCGTCATCAGGCGCTTCAGGCGGGGCAGGTCGATCAGGCGGCGGACCAGCGGCGAGGCCTCGAGCCGCTCGATATCGCGGGCGATGTCGGCGCGCCTGGCATCGAGCAGACGGAACCAAGTCGGATTGTTGGCGCCGCGCCGGCGCTCGTCGATGATTTCGCGCGGCAGCCGGTCCGCCAACACTCGCCGCGCAAAGGACCGCGGCACGCCACCCTGGCGGTACATCGGCTCGGGCACCGCAAGCGCGAATTCGAGGAGCCGCCGGTCGGCGTGCGGATCGCGAAGCTCGTAACCGGCGATCTCGTCCGCCATGGCGCGCAGATCGCTGGCATACTGATTGTTATCGAACACCCGAGCGGCGCGCCAGCGCGCCGCATTCCAATCGTGCGGACCGAACCAAGGATCGAAGCCCTGCTCGCGCCAGCGCCGCGCCAAACCGGATTCGGCAATGAAGGCGGGGTTCAGGGCGCTGTGCTGGGCGACGCTGTCTGGATCGCGCCCACGCAGCCGATAGATCAGCCGCCGCATCCATGACGGCGCCGTCGGCATGATCACGTCGCTGGCAAAGGTGCGGGGGAGACTGCGATCGCTTTCCCGCGCCACCGCACGCAGCTCTTGCGCGAAGCTGCCCCATTGCCCGCCGCGAAGAAGGGCGAGCAGAGAAAGCGGCCCCCACCAGGACAACCCGAAATCTCCGTAATTTCCGATCAGCACCACGCGATGTCCGCCGGCTTCGAGGGCATCGGCCAAAGGGCGGCCAATACCTGCCGCAGCCAGCGCCGGCAGGTTCGCGCGCGAAATAAAGCGTAGATCGTCCTTCGTCACGAAGCGGTCGCCGTCCGGAGTGATGAAGCGCACGCTCAGGCTCGGGTGCATGCGCGCCAGCGCCTCGATCTTGTCGCGGTCGTCGAGATAGCGGAACGGACCGACGTCGATCGTTGTGCCGAGCGGCGGCACGATGCAGAAGCAAGTGATGCTCTTCGCCAAACCGAGCCGTGCCGCCGTGGCGGCAATTGCCGACGAATCGAGGCCTCCACTGGTCGCGATGGCGATGTGCGGCGTGTCGCGCGTCGCCGCCGCGACCGCGATGTCCAGGAGCTCGCGCGCGCGTTCGATGTAATCCACTTCGCGGGTGTAAGGCGGCGGAGCGTCGAAGTCGGGGGCCCAGTATTTGTGCGATTGGACGCTATCGCGGTCGATGGTCACCAGCGTCCGGCCCGGAACCCGCTCGATGCCGCGGTAGACCGTGCGCTCCTGATCGCAATTGTTGACGGCAATGAATTGCGCGAGCCCCAGTTCGTCGATCGCGCGCGGCACGCCGGGCAGCGCCAGCAGGCTGCGGAGCGAGGTCGCGAAGGCGACGAAGCGCGGCCCGCGATGGTAGAACAGCGCCCGGTTGCCGAGGCAGTCGCGCACCAGCGTGAGGCGGCGCGCCTCGACATCCCAGCGCGCGAAAGCGAAGGCGCCGAGGCAATGCGCCACGCCGTCATCGCCGAAGCGTTCGTGCATGGACATGAGGAGGCGCGCGTCGGATGTGCGGGCGAGTTCGGCGCCGCCAAGGTCCAGTCTGGCGGCAAGTTCCTCGCGATTGTCGAGCCGTGCGAGCGCAGCAAACAGCGAGCGCCCATCCGTTCCCGTCAACGGATGAGTCTCGCCGGCCAGCGTCGCGTCTGCCGATGCGACCCGTTGCACGAAGGCTGCACCGGCGACCCGACGGGTGACCGTCCGTCCGCCGTGCATTACGGTCACAGCTCTGGCGGCCGACGCTTCCGCTTCGGAATCAATGGGCGCGCCATCGAGCGCGACAATGCCGGCAAGTGCGCTCATCGCGAGTTTGGATGTGCCGATATGGCCCGGCGTCGAAACGTGCAGCCTAACTTTGACTGGTTCCGATGGTGATAGGGGTATCAGTCTTGGCGTGGATCGACGCATAAGTCGCGGCGAGGTCGGTCATGCTGAGAAGCGGCGCGTGCCAGGGCTTGCGAACCTGTGTTCCAGGTTGGCTGCCCGTTTCTGGTCCAGGTGTCTCGTTCATCGCCGCCCGCACCTTATTTCCCAGTTGATTCGTGTCGAAAACCGCCGAGGTCCCGATCACTCCTCACTGCGTCTTCCATGGCCACAACGAGGTTATACAATCACCCCGTGCCGATAGGCAATGATACCACACGCTTTGGCCGCGCGCCAAGGGCGGCAAAGTCACACCGATGCAAAAATAATCCGCGGGAACAAGGGAATATGGCCGATATGGCCCTGACGCCAGGGCTAAACTTTGCCGGTGGCCTGTGCGATTTGTGGCATTTGCGCTACCATGTCCTCGCAGCATTTTGGGGGCCTGCGCTCCCCGCGTGAACCGTGCAGGAGAGATGAGTACAACCGCGTTTGCCCCGAGCGCCAAGATTGCGCTGTTGCAGCAAGCCATGCGGACTCAGCCGCAATCGGCCGCGCTGCTCCGTGAGCTCTCGGCGACGCTGGCGGAAGCGGGACAGGAACGCGAAGCGGCCGACGTGTTCCGTCGGGCCTATCTGCTGGAGCCGAGTATCTGCAGCAAGACGCTGGCGCGCGTTGGTTCTGACCACGTCGGCCGGTTGCGCACTTACAGCCGATCATTGATTGCCAACGGCGTCGCCTATGCGCCGGTCATCGCCGCTCTCGCCGTTGCCGAAGCGCATTTGGGCAATGGCGCCGAAGTGCAACGGCTGGTGGACTACGACCGGCTGTTCCGCAGCACCATCATGGCTCCGCCTGACGGCTATCACCAAGACAGCTTCTATGTCGCGTTGTCGAACGAAATCAAATCCGACCTTAGATTCTACGACGCGCCGCCGGACCGGGCCATCCGCCACGCCTGGCGTCGCAGCATTACGGCATCCGCGCTGCCGGCCAGCCGCGCTTGGGTTCGGGCGATCCGCCGCGAGGTCGATCGCTACATCGCCGCTCTGCCGCAAGAGTCCGACCACCCGTTTGCGGCGTCGCGGCCGTCCAATTACGTCCTGGGCGCTTGGGCCGTCGTCTCAGATGGCGCAAGCTATCACGTGCCGCACATCCACCCGCGCGCGTGGATGAGCGGGGTCTTCTACGTGATCCGTCCGCCGGTGTCGCGCGATGCAGCCAGCCGGCGCGGCTGGCTTGAGGTCGGACCACCTGTGGAACTATATGGCGTTTCCACGGCTCACGGCTGGGGGACGCGAACCATTGAGCCCGAACCCGGCCGCCTGGTGCTGATGCCTGGATATTTTTTCCATGGCACCCATCCCATGGGCGTCGATGAGGAGCGCATTTGCATTGCCTTCGACGTGATGCCGATCGAGCTCGCCGGCGAACCACAGGGCTCGATCGAATATTGACGCCGGCCGTCAGGAACCGCACGACTTTGTGATGCTTCGTCCTGACAAGATCAAAGTGCAGGCCGATCTCCTCGGCAGCGCCATAGCGGGCCGCCCAGGTTTCTACGCGTCGAGGCGCTATGAGTCGGGAAAGCGCATGATTCCAGTTTACCGTGTCTGCATTGGGGGTTTGAAGGGACGCCCGGGGTACGGCGTCGCACTCAGCTGCTCGAAAAACGTCTTCATCGCTGCATTGGGAAAGTGTTGCACAAAGCGGGAGGTTGCCGCCGCCCGCCGATAATCAGCAACCCATTCTTCGTCGAGTGCCGTAGTGCCGGATCCTGCCCATGTCAGCAGTGTCGTTGTGCCATCGGTCCATAGAATGCCGAAATAACGGGCGATGTTATCGGGAGAGAAGAGCTGGCTGAGCGGCAAAGGGTCAATGATCAATAATTCGCGCGAATACAGGAAATAGTTCAGCCCTGCCGCGCGCAGCGCCGCCTGGCCTTCCTCGGGCGTTCCCCACATCAGGCGCTCCCAGGACGGCGTCATGATGAAATATGAAAAATTCATCATTTTGCAATCCGGCAGCATGCAATAGCTAACCGAGTGCAGTGACCAAATCGGCGTATGCGGACCGACGGTCGCATAGGCACCGCGGGCACCGGGGTAAATGCCTGCCACGCGCGCTTGGGGCGACGTGCGGGTGCGGGCCAGAGCGCCGGCTGCAATCGTCGCGTCCCCGCGCCGGCCCGTGATTGGTTGACCATCGGACTGTCGTTCAAACGCATCGTCAATGCTGAGGATGCCGACCGCGTATCTCAGCGCATTTGCGCCGAGCGGTACGATGGCGCGATCAATCCGCGTTTTATTCGCGATCACGACCGCGCATACAGCAAGGACGACGACCGGCGCGAGTGGGTGACCGGGCACGGCAGCGACGGACCGCGGCGATCGAAGAGGAATTGATGCCGTCCAAAGGGCGCAACCGGCAACGATCATCACCGGCACCATGAAGCTCGCGAACCGGAAGTAAGAGCCGGACGCTTCGCGCCCAGCCGTCACGGTCAGCACCGCGAAAACCACGAAGATAGCACCCAAAACCACCGCCGCACTCGATGTGGGGCGTTGGCTGGTGGCTCCGGCACGATATCGCTGGCAGGCCGACGTCAGCGCGACCAGCAGCCCGCCGAGAACCAAGGGCCAGAGCAGGTACAGCCGCGACGTGAAATTCAGGAATTGCAAAGATTTCGCAAGCGGCACGCCGGTGGAGGTGCCGAACCGCGGCATCGCGAGCACGAGCGGCAGAGCGCCCGTTCGATGCAGCTTCTCGAAATCGGTGAACTGCCAGAAATAGTGAAGCGCGAAATCGCTGAACAATCCGGTGGTGACGAAATTGAGAAGCCAAATGCCTGCGACAAGCGCTCCGGCAAGCATCGCGAAAGCAAAGCAAACGCTGGCGCGACGGCGATCACCCATGCACGCATACGTCAGCACCAGCACGCCGAAAATGGCCCCCAGAACCACTCCCATAAAGGCATTAGGGGTTGAGATGACGAGGGCCGTCATGGCCGAGGCGGCCGCAGCTAGCCATATCTGCCGGTTGCCGACGGTGTCGTCCAGCGCGACGACTACCATCCACAAGATTGCGACGACAAACGCAGTGTTGAAGTCGTGCTCCTTGCCGAACTCGCCCCAGCTCGGGGTGTAAATGTATACCGCGAAGAACAGCAGCACACCGACGATGGGCCAATGCGTGTTCGGTGCAACGCGACGGATGAAGAGGAATGTCGCCAGTCCAGCAGCCGACAAGAAGCAGAAGACCACCAGCTGTTGGGTCAAAGGATCGGTAAGCAGCATTGCGAGAAAGAAAAGTCCGTCGCCTTTCAAATAGAAGTAAAGCTCCCAAACCTCGTTCGGCCAGATGCTGCCGTGCTCTAAAAAAGCTTGGTAGGCGGGGAAATAGTGGTTGTAATAGTTTTGACCTCCGCCCGGATAGAGCCCTTTCACCAGGAGGAGCGCACACCACACAAAGAGCAGCAGTGTGCAGAGAGATTTGAAAAGCTTGCTGCCCCCATGAAACCGCCTGATCACGGTTCGCAGTCCCGGGGCGACAAGGCGCAATTCGCGAAATGACAGCGCCACCACCGGCACCGTCAGGACCACCATGACCCAGGCATTCAGGAGATTCGCGTATCCGACCGCAAGCAGCACGAGGTGCCACGGGCCGGTACCGGCAAAGAACGTCAGCGCCAAGTAATCCAGCGTTCCGACTGCGTCCGGCTGTGGGCCACCCAGCGAGCGCAGCAGGATCGCGCCAACGGTCTGAACGATCCAGAACAAATAAAAAATGAACAGTACGCGGAACAGGTTGTTCAAGAGAACGAGAACGCCGGCGTCGGAAAAATGCGTATGGTAAACATCGAAGTACTTGAACCAGGTAACGAGTGCGGCATATCCGCCAAAGTACAGTATAAAGCGCAGCACTTCGGCCCGCCGGCTGGGCCCCTGAAGGTGCACGAAAGGATCGATCAACAACCTTCTCCGGTCTGCTTCGCCATTCCCGCCGGTGTGAACGGGAGGAAATTTCGCGCAGTGCGTCGACCCTGCCGCTGCTATGCCGTTCGGCATACCGAGTTTGAGCGTCGCTAGTATCAGATCATAGCCCTACCGCAGCAGGTATCCTATGGTTTGCGGAGTCGCGGAATCATGCTGGAGCATCCCACATTAAGTGCCAAGCCTATGCGAGGTCACGGTTGTTGTGGGCCAGTTGGAGATCGGGATAGAGTCGGACCGCTCTTAAGGGCCTAAATGCCGGCACGCGCCCGGACTGCATCGTCCAAGGCCGGCGGCGGAGAGAACGGGGTCGTTTACGGATGAACAACGGGCGTGCCAAATCGGCGTTGATCACCGGCGCGACCGGGCAGGACGGCGCCTATCTGGCCGAATTGCTGCTCGGCAAGGGCTATGTCGTGCACGGCATCAAGCGGCGCTCGTCGTCCTTCAACACGGCGCGCGTCGATCATCTCTATCGCGATCCCCACGAGGAAGGCGTCCGCTTCCACCTGCACTACGGCGACGTCACCGACGCGACCAATCTCATTCGCATCGTCCAGGAAACGCAGCCCGACGAGATTTACAATCTGGCGGCGCAATCCCATGTCCAGGTCTCGTTCGAGACGCCGGAATACACCGCCAACGCCGACGCGATCGGCACGTTGCGGCTTCTGGAAGCGATCCGGATTCTGGGCCGGGAAAAGCTGACCCGCTTCTATCAGGCTTCGACCTCGGAACTCTACGGCAAGGCGCAGGAGACGCCGCAGAAGGAAACGACGCCGTTTTATCCGCGCTCGCCTTATGCCGCCGCAAAGCTCTACGCGCACTGGATCACCGTGAACTATCGCGAGGCCTACGGCATGCACGCCTCGAACGGCATTCTGTTCAACCACGAGAGCCCGATCCGCGGCGAGACCTTCGTGACGCGCAAGATCACCCGCGCGGTGGCGGCCATCGAGCTCGGCCTGCAGGCGACGTTGTTTCTCGGCAATCTCAACGCCAAGCGCGATTGGGGCCACGCCCGCGACTACGTCGAAGGCATGTGGCGGATCGTGCAGCAGGACGAGCCCGACGATTATGTGCTGGCGACCGGAGAAGCGCATTCGGTGCGCGAGTTCGTCGAAAAGGCGTTCGCCTGCGTCGGCCGCACCATCGTCTGGAAAGGCGCCGGCGCCGACGAGAAGGGATTGGATCAAAAATCCGGACATGTGCTCATCGAAGTCGACCCGCGCTACTTTCGCCCGACCGAAGTCGACGCCCTGATCGGCGATCCGCGCAAGGCGCACAACAAGCTCGGCTGGCGGCATCGCGTGACGTTCGACGAGTTGGTGCAAGAGATGGTGAAATCCGACCTCGATGCGGTCCGGTTCGAGCAGCAGCGCCATGGCCGCGGCGACTGATCCGAGCGGCACCGCCAAGGCGGCGCCAGCGCCGCTGTTCGATCTGCGCGGCCGGCGTATCTTCGTTGCCGGCCACCGCGGCATGGTCGGCTCCGCCATCGTACGGCGGCTTGCGGGCGTGGATTGCGAAGTCCTGACGATCGGTCACGACCGCCTGGATTTGCTGCGCCAGGACGACACCGCCGCTTATCTGCGTTCGGCGAAGCCGGACGCGGTGATCGTGGCTGCGGCCAAGGTCGGCGGCATTGCCGCCAATAGCGCGTTTCCGGCCGACTTCATCTATCAGAATCTGATGATCGCGACCAACGTCATCGATGCGGCGTTTCGCTCAGGCGTCGCCAAGCTTCTGTTCCTCGGCTCGTCCTGCATTTATCCGCGGCTGGCGCGTCAGCCGATGGCCGAGGAAGAGCTGTTGAGCGGGCCGCTCGAGCCGACCAACGAGTTTTATGCGGTCGCCAAGATCGCCGCGATAAAACTCTGCGCGGCGTATCGGCGCCAGTACGGCGCCGATTTCATCTCGGTGATGCCGACCAACGTCTACGGCCTGGGCGACAATTATCATCCGCAAGATAGCCACGTCATCGCCGGTTTGATGCGGCGTCTGCACGACGCCAAGCGATCGGCATCGCCAACCGTCGCGGTCTGGGGCACCGGCACGCCGCAGCGCGAGTTCATTTTTGCCGACGATCTGGCCGACGCCTGCATTTTCGTCATGCAAAACTATTCGGCCGAGGAGCACCTCAATATCGGCTCCGGCGAAGAGATCACCACGGCTGCGCTCGCGGGCCTGATCGCCGATGTCGTCGGCTATCGCGGCAGGCTGGTTTTCGATGCCTCGCGTCCGGACGGCGCGCCGCGCAAGCTGCTCGATGTCGCAAAGCTGCGGGCGCTGGGCTGGCAATCGCGCACGCCGTTGCGCGCCGGCTTGGAACGAAGCTATGCCGATTTCATCGCGCGTGGCGAAGGGGCCTGATTTTACATTTGAGCATGATCTTATCCGAAAACCGGTATCCACTTTTCGGGATCATGCTCTAAGAACCTCACGCGGCGGGCAGCGCGTAATTGCGGTTCAAGCGCACCGGCACTTGCCGGCCGAGAATATTCAACAGCACCCGGATGCGCCCGGCATTATCCAGGCGGTCGATGACGCCGAGCTGTTCGGCGAAGGGGCCTGCGGCAAAGCGCACCGGCGCGCCGACTTTCAGGTTCGAATTCAGCTGCA
>Ga0116222_1000801_pt1 | contig 18540 bp, 18 predicted proteins | sample Sb_taG_12_FD_88963 | JGI IMG/M metagenome (GOLD analysis project Ga0116222, IMG submission 88963) | Peat soil microbial communities from Weissenstadt, Germany - Sb_50d_9_AC metaG | ecosystem: Environmental > Terrestrial > Soil > Wetlands > Peat | place: Germany: Weissenstadt | collected 2010-09-21
GCAAGCTCGACATAGCCGAGGGCTGAGGTCACATACGATTCGTAAAGAGTCGGGTCGCTTGGACAGTGCATGATCTGGTCGATGCCCCGCCCAAGCATGACGTCGCCACAAAGAAACAGAGTGATGCCGTCTTGGCCAGCCTCCATATCCGTCAGTCATCCATGTGTTCGGAGCCGGTTTTGGCCACGGTGAGCCTCAAGGGGAGGAAGGGATAGCGCTTCAGCTCCTCGCGGGTCCAAAGCGCCAAGCCGCCTCTTTGGCCTACGGTCTCGATCAGCAACACGCAGTCGGGATCCTCGAAAGAGATCCGGCCGGGGCCACCAGCAGCCGCCAAAGCTCCAAGCAGAGCCTCATCGAGAAACCGCTCCTCGGCCGGGGTGGAGATCGTTCCCCTTAGTCCGCGCCGATGCAGCCGCACATGGAACGACTTGCCGATGAGGCGCGGCACGTAGGTGAGGGCAATCTCGCGCGCCGTGGTCTCGAACTCGGCCATGTCCTCGAACTCGAACAAATGCTCGAAGGGCACGACATGGGATATCGCATTGAGGATGCCGGGTGACTGTTCGACCGCAGTGCCGAACTCTCGAAGAAAAGAAGCAGGGTCCGCAACCGCCATGACGGCCACATTGAAGTATAACGTGCGGCGGAGAGACCCCCACCTTGCCAACAACTTGCGCGCGACCCGGTATGTCGGCTCGGCCAAGGTCACGAGCACGTTCCAGTCAGCAGGCGGCTTCTCGCTCTGACCGACTGGATTGATCTCGCTGGACATTCGATCCGCCGCTTAACGTCGGTGCGGGATGGCCGAAGCCCCCCGTCATGACTCCACGATGTGATGCTTGCCGATCGGGGTTACTGTGCTTGCCTGAGCGCCTTCGACGCCTTCGGTCCCAGCGATCACAAGGCGGACTTCGCTGCCAACTTCGAGCCTGTCAAAGGCGTCATCGACCACGCTGTTCTTGTGGAAATAGACCGCTTGACCATCTGGGGTCTCCGCAAACCCGTAGTCCTCGAACAGGCGCACGACCTTGCCATGCACAGGAGCAACGTGGGCCTTCACGTCGCCGCGCATGCGCCGGACATGGTCTTCGAGCTGCCGCCCCGCCGCATTGAACGCATCGCGAATGGCGACATAGACATCCTCGTGCGCATGGTTCAGCGGCCCGGAATGGCCAACAAACACGTCCTTCCCCGGCACGCTGATGTCGATGCGGACATTGTAGAGCTTGCCCTTGTGGTGATGCCGGTGGGGCGCCTCGATCACGACCTTGCAGCCGATAATCCGGTCATGGAAGTGCTCGAGCTTGGCGGCCTTCTCGCGAATCCGCGCCTCAATTGCGGGCGAGGGGTCCATGCCGTCAAAGGTGATCTGCAAGGGTATCTGCAACATTAGAATCTTCTCCGCCAGTGAGGCATTACGGATCGGGTATCGAGCCGGCAACAATGCCTGCTCAAGCCTATCGTGTCCAATCGACGCGGATGAAATAGTTGTCTTCATCGAAGTGCAACTTCAGATCGCCGTGGAAGGCGTGGTGAACCGCAGTCCCAATCCGCCGTGGCAAGTGCACATCGGTGGTGGTGATGACGAGCGTATCCGGCTCTTCCTTATCGATCGCCATGATCCGGTTGAGCGGATGATCCTGCTTCTCAGCCTGTTCTAAGTTGCGCGCCAGATTGATGATTTCCCCTTCGTGCTGTCTGACCACCGGCCCCTTCAGCGTAACGATACCGGCGGGATATTCGTCGTTGATGCGATGACAGGCTTGGCACAGCTCCTCATGGGCGCCACTGGGCGGAAACTCCATCCATTGCCAACGCCCTTCATGATAGACGGCTCCGCAAGCCGGGCACCGTGTGGGCTCCGGCAATTTCCGCCGCAGCTTATAGGGATCGTCGACCCCCTCGTCCTGGGCACGGCCGAGAATACGTCGCTCGTGTCGGCCGCCAACCAATGGACTACCAGCAGGAGGAATTTTTCGTCGTTTCATGTGACCACCTGACTGCGAGGAATGCCCCTCGGTCTGTCGGTTCCATCGAAGGGCTGTTGTTACCCTTAGATCAAACCCAATGGACTGAGCCTTGCGGCAGATCAAATCCCCATTGAGGTCGGCTGGACATGCACGCGTGTCAGGACCCCCTGCTCAATGGTGATCTTCGCAAGGCCGAACTGTTCGATGGTCCAGGCATTGGTGGCAAGATGCGCGGTCGGACGCACCATGGTGAAGGCTGAGGGGCCGGCGGCGATGGCGAGTGGCAGCAGAAGCTGGTCGGCGAGGTGCAATTCGAAGGCCGCACCCGAGGCGTGATGCTCGCGCAAAGCCGCAACCGCCTCGTCCGCAACGGCTTCGGACGGCTTTCCCTGGCGCCCATGAGCGGAGAAACTCGCCGCCATGGTCTCGTACTCCGCCAAAAGAGAAATCCCTGCTCCAGGGCACGACGCCCGTACGCGCAGCGGGTCGATGCTCACGGGAATGCCGAGGTCGCGGAGGCCTGCGCGCGCCCGGTCGGCCATGCGTTGGGCGATGTGAGCAGGAAGGTTGGCGGCCACGGCTCGGCCGGCGATCCGGAGAAGAGGCCCGCGCTTAAGCGCCTCTATCGGCTGCGGCCAGGAGGCGCGAGGGGATGCAGGGTGCGAACGACCTGCGACCCTACACACGACCTCCCCGCCACCGGCTGGATACCAACCCCAGTGTTTCAACTCGGCATTGGCGTTGAGTCCCATCCGTCGCAAGGCAGGCAGATATGCATTGGCAAGATCGTCGTAAGCCGGCGCCCAATCCTGATGGGTGCCTCCCAGCACCACGACCGTAGAGTCTCCTTGGGCCAGAGCTAACGGGACCAGAACAGTCTGCAAGATGAGAATGGTGGAGCCAGCGCTGCCATGACCTGCGATTTCCGCGACATCGAAGAGATATGAGCCGGGTTGCGGCGGATGGGTTGGGGCAAAGACGAGCTCGCTCGATCCGAGGAAATCCCCGGCAAGCTGCGCGCCACTGATGGCAGCTGCGGCTCTCGTTGCTGAGAGGTGTTGGGGCTGCAGCCCAGGATTGCGGCGCTTGGCTCGGATGTTGACGAGCCGAAACGTGCGCGAGGTGATGGCGGAAAGGCTGAGCGCCGTTCGCAAAATCTGCCCGCCGCCTTCCCCATGCGCACCATCAATGATGAGGGGGCTGATTATCTTCTTGTTCCTGGTCAACCCCTAACGGCGGCCTCAATCGGCTTCTCGCTCCAGCACGCAACAATGCGGGGCGTCTTCCCCATCCCCTGCCCCGCTCAGCACCGCCTCCCTCACCGGGTTTGGCCGAAAGGTCGTGCAGCCTTTGAGCCCCTTTTCATAGGCCAAATCATAGATTTGGCAGAATTCGGAGAAGGGGAAATCCTCCGGCACGTTGATGGTCTTGGAGATCGAGTTGTCGACGTAGGGCTGCAACGCTGCCTGCATGTCAAGATGGGCGAGAACCGGCAGCTCGTTTGCCGTCGCAAATCCCGGGGGCAAGTCCTCAGCGACTCCCGTCGTCTCGCGCCAGAGCTGGACAGCGTAGTCCGTGAGCGGCAGCTCTTCCGGATGTCCATGCTCGTTGAGGATCTTCCGCCCATAAGACGGAGCGAAGATGGGTTCTAGCCCGCTCGACACGTTGCCGGCGAGCAAGCTGATCGTGCCGGTTGGCGCGATGGCGATCAGGTGACTGTTGCGGATACCGCTCTTGGCGATGCCGGTCCGAATGTCGTCTGGCAGAGCGCGAATGAAGGCTCCCTGGAGATACTTGTCCCTGTCGAAAGAGGGGAAGCTTCCCTTTTCTTCAGCCAGAGCGACGGAGGCGCGATACGCCGTGTGACAGATGAGGGCCATAAGGTCGGCGGCGAGCGCCAGGGATTGATCGCTGCCATAGCAGAGCCCGAGCATCAGCAACGCGTCAGCAAGCCCGGTCACGCCGAGGCCGATGCGGCGCGTGCCCTTTGCACTCTTGGCTTGCTGCGGCAATGGGAAGCGCGACGCGTCGATGACATTGTCGAGCAACCGCACCGCGACACGGATGGTGTCCTTCAGGGTCTCGATCTCGAGCTTCGCATGGTGCGTGAAGGGAGCGTTGACCAAGCGAGTCAGATTGATAGAGCCGAGATCGCAGGCCCCGTAGGGAGGAAGCGGAATCTCCCCGCAGGGATTGGTGGCGCTGATCCGCTCGCAATACCAAAGATTGTTGAGCCCGTTGATATGATTTATGAAGAGCACACCCGGCTCGGCATACTGATACGTCGCCCGCAGTATGCGCTCCCAAAGCTCTCGCGCCCGCATGCGCCGCACGACGCGGCATGGCACCGGCTCCTTAAGGCCGGGCCAGTCGCGCAGTATCGTTTCGCCGCTGCCGTCAAATGTTGCCACCGGGAACAAAAGCGGCCATTCGACGTCCTGACGCACGGCGCCCATGAAGGCATCCGTAATTTGGACGGACAGATTGAAGCGCCGCAGCGCACCGGCTTGCTGCTTGGCAAGGATGAACTCATCGATATCGGGATGGTCGCAGCGCAAGGTCGCCATCATGGCGCCGCGGCGCGCGCCGGTGGACAGGATCGTGCCGCACATCGCATCCCACACATGCATGAACGACACGGGCCCGGAGGCGATCGTCCCCACCATCTTCGCCTCAGCGCCCCGCGGCCGCAAGGTCGAGAAGTCGTAGCCGATGCCGCCACCTTGCTGCATGGTGAGGGCGCCCTCCTCCAAGGCCGAGAAGATGCCTCGGATCGAGTCCTCGATCGTGCCCATGACGAAGCAGTTGAACAGCGTGACATTCCGCTCCGTGCCTGCGCCGGCTTGAATGCGCCCGCCCGGCAGGAAGCGGAAGTCCTTCAGAATTCCAAGGAAGCGCTCTTCCCATACCGCCCGATCCCTGGTCTCGACGGCTGCCAGCGTATGGGCGATGCGGCGCCAGCTGTCGGCAATCGTGGCCTCCTGGCCGTAGCGATATTTCGCCCTCCAGATACGGTCTGAGATCTCAGCGCCGATTGGGGTCATGGGTGAACTTGCGACTGGTTTGACAGGCTCGCCTTAGGTATGTCTGGAAGACTAAGCCCCGCCGAAGCGGGGCTTTCAAGCTCAAGATAGCAACCTTAAAGCAGGCTTTGGCGCATATCAGGCTCGGCTTTCAGTGCCCAACTCATAGAGCGCTTTGGAGAGATGCTCGTGAAGGTCGGGATCCTCCGTGAGCGTAGCCAATACGGTGTCCTCCCCGAGCAATGCTGCTTCAGAAAGACCGCGATCCCAATCGCAGATGGCAAGGTCACCCTGGCCCATCCGCATCAGGACGAATAGCTCTGAGCGCGCGGCGGGTACCAGCGCGCTGACTGTCGCCCGCAATTCTATGAGGTCCGGATCGTCAAGGGGCAACGGATCGAATCCGAGAGCGCCGGCAGGATTGTGCTCCCCGCGCGCGGGTGGCGGCACACCCAGGTCTTCTTCAGGAACGTTGTCGAGTATGACGTCGCGGGCAGCGCGCGCCGCTTTCGCCAGAGCTGCGATCTGCCGCGCCTGATCCGCACTAAGCTCTTGAAGCATAGGGGGGCTCCTCTTCTTAAGCTCACTAGCCTTCCTTGAAGGACGGTTCCAGGACCTCGGTGGTACCTCCCGCGGAGTATATTGGACTGTCGATGATCTCAGCGTGAACCAGCTCGGACCGCGTCCAGGGTGGCACGCGCATGCCTTTTCCGGCAGGAAAGCGAGTCTGAACCCCAAATGCTTCCTCGGCTGCTTTGCGCGCGGAAGCCTCGTTTGGGGCACGGACGATGATCAATCCGCGATGCGAGCTTGCCTCCCAGTTCGGATCCTCTAGGTCGATCGGGGTCAGCCTCCAGATTGGCATGGTCGCTCCCTACGCTCCTTAAGAATGGCACCTGCTCCATCCAGCGCTTAGCTATAGGCTGAGACAGAGGGCACGAAATTGCGATGGATCAACACGGGCTCTCTGCTGGAGGTGCCGCACAGACTGAGCTAGAGCGAAGGCATGGCTGATGCCGAGCGAATGCGTGGCTTTCTTGCAAGAGGCCTTGCCGCGCCTAGGATTGCGCTGGCGAGGCTTCCGCAAGGTCCATGGTCAGGTCTGCAAGCGCCTGAGGCGGCGGATGAAGGAACTCGGGGTTGAGGGATTTGCCGCCTATCGCAAGCAGCTCGACAACCATCCCGAAGAGTGGACGGTCCTGGACGGACTGACCCACATCACGATTTCGCGCTTCTTCCGCGACAAGAGCATCTTCGAAGCGCTGGAGCGCCGCGTCCTGCCCGATATTGCAGCGCGCGCCCGAAGCGACAAGCGGCAAGCGCGGTTCTGGTCGGCCGGATGCGCCTCGGGCGAAGAGCCATATACGCTCAAGATCCTTTGGGATCTGGCAGCAGCGAGTGCTTTTCGCGGTGTGGGCTCCTCGGTCGTCGCCACCGATGTCGACGAAACTGTGCTGAAACGCGCACGCAAGGGCTGCTATTCCGGAGGCAGTCTGCGAGAGCTGCCGGAAGCTCTCCTCTGTCAAGGCTTCGATCATATCGGCAGCCTCTTCTGCGTGCGGCAGCAATACCGGGAGGACGTGAGCTTCCTGCTTCAAGACCTGCGTTCAGAAGCGCCAGAAGGTCTCTTCGACCTCATTCTCTGCCGCAATGTTGCATTCACCTATTTCGAGGCAGCCCTGCAAGGGGAGGTTCTGGATCGGCTCGTTGAGCGGCTCGCTCAGTCCGGCTATCTCGTCATCGGCGCGCAGGAAAAGCTACCGCATGAGATGAGCTGCCTCATTCCGCTTCCGGGCGTGCCAGGGATTTTCAGATACGAGACGGCGCTCCCGCGGGCTTAGGTTCGGGCCATTTCAGCCGGGCTCCTGTTGGTTCCCGAAGACCGGCTCCCTATTTTAGTATTGAGTATCGGAAAAAGCGGTAGCCGTGAGTGAGGAAGCGAGGAGTTCAGATGCCTTGGTCGTTGAATATCGGGAAGATCGGCGGAACCGAGATTCGCATCCATGTCACCTTCCTGCTCTTCCTCGCCTGGATCTGGGCGGCGAGCTACATGTCTGGCGGCGCTGACGCGGCGTGGAGCGGGCTGCTCTTCATGGTGCTCCTGTTCCTGTGCGTGCTCGTGCACGAATACGGACATATCCTCACGGCGCGTGCCTTCGGCATCTCCACCCGCGACGTGACTTTGCTGCCGATCGGCGGGGTGGCGCGGCTTGAACGCTTTCCCGAGGAGCCTCGGGAAGAATTTCTGATCGCCATCGCCGGCCCAATGGTCAACGTCGTCATTGTGCTTGCGCTGATGCTGGCTGGTGCCGACCCTAGTCCGGACAATCTTGCTGCGGCGGACATCACCAAAGTCTCCCTCATCGATCGGCTGGCAGCGGTCAATGTGGTCCTCGCTGCGTTCAATCTAATCCCGGCCTTTCCGATGGACGGCGGCAGGGTGCTGCGCGCTTTGCTCGCCCGGAAATATGGCTTCGTGCGCGCGACAGAGATCGCCGCGAATATCGGCCAGTGGTGCGCCTTCGCCTTCGGCTTCATCGGACTTTTCTTCAATCCGATGCTGACCTTCATCGCGATCTTCATTTACCTCGCCGCGACCTCCGAGGCGCGTCTTGCGCAACTGCGCGGGATGTCACGCGGAGTGCCAGTCACGGCGGCCATGATGACGGAATACAAGGCGCTCTCGCCCTCGGCCCGCATCGAGGAGGCGATCGAGACCCTGCTGCGCACGAGCCAGACCGAGTTTCCGGTGGTCGACAAGGATGGCCGCCTCGTTGGGGTGCTTGGCCGCAGCGACATGATCAAGGCCCTCAAACAGGACGGACCCAATACGCTGATCGGCAATGTCATGACGCGCGAGGTTCCGACCATCGATCATCGCCGTTGCCTCGACGAGGCATTTCGAGTCCTGATGGAAAAGTCAGCCCCTGCCGTAGGCGTGGTGGATGCTACTGGCCGCCTGAAAGGCCTGATCACCTCGGAGACCGTGGGCGAGATGCTGATGGTCCGTGATGCCATGCCCAAAGGCTTTCGCTTCGGGGAACGGGCGAGGCCGGCTAGAGCTTGAGCCAGTATGTCCTGAAGAGTTATGGACAGATGACGACGATGCACGGGGCCAACGTTGCCAGCTTCTGTGAGACGCTGCCCAGAAGCAGCCCCGCTATGCGACTCCTGCCTCGCCGGCCGACAACGACCGCGTCAATGGTGTTCTTCTGAATAAACGCAAGGATCTGTTCAGTGGGATCTCCTTCCGCCACTGAGACCTTGACGGTCTTGACACCCTGCGTTTCCGCTTGGCGTCGTGCCTGCTCTGCGTGGCTTTTCGCAATTTCACCGATGACGTTTAGCATGCCGCCCAGGTGCTCGATTTTCGCGAATTCCCGCAATTCCTCCTCTTCCGAACGGTCGCGGTAAGCGACGGCAAGAACGTGCAGTTCGGCTCCCATGCCGGCCGCCAGCTCTGTCGCGAGCTGCGCAGCGGTAAGGGCGTGTTCAGACCCGTCGGTTGCAACGAGAATGCGTTTCATCTGGAACCCCCACTTCAGCCCTTGATGCAGATCAGCGGCGTGAGCCGCGCCACGCGCCGAGCAAGGCCTGCATGCTCAGCCGCAAGCACGACAGCGCCGACATCCTTGTAGGCGCCAGGGGCTTCTTCCGCGACGCCGCGCGCTGACGGGCTGCGGATCAGAATCCCTCTGTCTGCCAGATCATCGACGATTTGACGGCCGCTCCACTTCCTGAGCGCGGCATGGCGGGACATCGCGCGACCCGCGCCGTGGCAGGCAGAGGCGAACGCCTTTTTCTCGCTGGTGGCTGCACCAGCCAACACATAGGAGCCGGTGCCCATGCTACCGCCGATCAGGACGGGCTGCCCGGTCTTGCGCAAAGCCTCCGGCAGATCGGGGTGGCCTGGGCCGAAGGCGCGCGTGGCACCCTTGCGATGAACGAAGAGCTCACGAGATGCGCCGTTGGTCTTGTGCTTCTCGACCTTGCAGGTGTTGTGCGACACGTCGAAGAGCAAAGTGAGATCGGTATTGGGGAAGAAGTGCGCGAAGACTTTTCGCGCGTAGTGGCCAATGATCTCGCGATTGGCCAGGGCGCAATTGATGGCAGCGCGCATGGCGCCGAGATAGCGCTGGCCGACTTCGGACTTGATCGGGGCACAGGCCAATTCGCGATCCGGCAGGGCGATTCCCGCCTCTGCCGCGGCCGTCACCATCTCCCGCAAGAACTCGGTGCCGATCTGATGCCCGAGACCCCGCGAACCGCAATGGATGGTCACCACGACCTCGTTCTGCTTGAGGCCAAAGCCTTCGGCGGCTTCCTTGTCAAAGATTTCAGCGATTGCCTGTATCTCGAGATAGTGATTGCCGGAACCGAGCGTGCCCATCTCGCGCCGCTGGCGCTCCTTTGCACGCTCGGACACATGGTCCGGTTGGGCGCCGGCCATCTGCCCGCCTTCCTCGATGCGGTTAAGATCGTGAGCCTCACCCCAGCCGCGCTCGATCGCCCAGCGGGCGCCGCGCCGAAGCATGGCGTCCATTTCAAGGGGATCGAGGCTGATCGAGCCTTTGCTACCGAGGCCTGCGGGAATTTGCCGGTAGAGAGAATCGGCGAGCGACGTCTGCACCTGCTTGATGTCGGAAATTGTGAGGCCGGTCAGCATCGTGCGCACGCCGCAGGAAACGTCGAACCCGACGCCGCCGGCAGAGATGACACCGCCCTCCGCCGCGTCGAAAGCGGCCACCCCGCCGATCGGGAAGCCATATCCCCAATGGGCATCGGGCATGACATAGGCCGCCTTGACGATCCCGGGCAGCGTGGCGACGTTAGCGGTCTGCTCGTAGACCTTGTCGTCCATGGCGCGGATGAGGTCTTCATCGGCGTAGATGACTCCCGGTACGCGCATGGCGCCGGTGGGCTCGATCTGCCACGTCGTTTCATCGATACGAGTGAATCGTGCAGGATCCATCGGGCTCCCCTGCTCATACGTCGATCACACACCCTGCCGACCAAAGTCCGTCAGACCCTTGAGCGACGCGCAGCGCCGTATAGGTCGCGCCTTTTGGCTCGCAGGCAGGTGCATGTTTCACTTGGTCGATCGGCTCACCCCACAATACGCCTAGGAGCTGTGTGCCGCTTATTTTCACCTCGAACTGCCCGAACAGCATGGACCGCACCGCCATTTCATAGATGATGGCATTGAGCCACTCGACCAGCAAAAGCTCAACGTCAGGGGCCTCGCACGCCACTTCTATACGAGCCTCGACGGCGATCTCCGCATCGCTGACGACGTCGGTGAGCGCAAGCGCCGCCTCCTCGAAGGCCACCTCGATACTCGGCCCCCAACCGCGCAGACCGACATCGGCATCGTGAGGAAACTGCTCCCACCCTCGGTCGATGAGTGCTTCTGCGTTGGTTTTCACGGCTGGCCCGAATAACGCCACATTGGCTTAACCAGCAACCCTATTTGACGTCTGAAGTTTGCAGCCTCGCAGCGCTCACCTCATGAACGCCATCATCCGCAGCACGATAGTCCAACATTGCAGCCTGAACTGCACCGAATTGCCCGGGACTTCCTTGACCAGCATCAAAGGGGGACAAGTGCCGCGCCAGAAAGGCTGGCGCTGCATGAGCCGGGGGTTGGCCCGTCACTCGCTCGCCTCGCGTCGGTAGCCCAGCTGATGCGGCACGTTCAGCTCTAATTCCTGAAGCCAAACATCAGCCTTGGCGTCGCTTGGCGCGCGCCAATCCCCGCGCGGCGAGAGCGAGCCGCCTGAGCCCACCTTTGGCGCATTGGGCAAAGCCGAGCGCTTAAATTGGCTGAATTCGAAGAACCGCAGGAGGAAGACTTCGAGCCATTTGCGGATGGTCGCGAGGTCGTATTGATGGCGGTTCTCCGGCGGCAGCAGGTCGGGCCAGTCGCCCTGCTCGCGATCGCTCCAGGCGTTGTAGGCAAGAAACGCCACCCGGCTCGGAAGGAATCCGAAGCGGCTCAAATAGTACAAGTTGAAGTCCTGCAGCTCGTATGGACCGATTTCCTCCTCGGCAAGCTGACCGGCGCCTCCTCTCGGCGGTACGAGCTCGGGCGAAATCTGCGTAGCGACGATAGCCTCGAGCAGCCGCGAGGTCTCCGCGCCGAACTGATCGGTCTTCGCGGCCCAGCGGATCAGATATTGGATGAACGTCTTCGGCACAGAGGCGTTCACGTGATAATGGGCCATTTGATCGCCCACGCCATACGTCGTGTAGCCGAGCGCGATCTCCGACAAGTCGCTGGTGCCGATCACCAAAGCCTCATGCAAATTGGCGGCGCGAAACAGTAATGAGGTGCGCTCGCCAGCCTGCACGTTTTCGAAGGTTATGTCGTAGCAGGCCTCCCCGCGCGCGAAGGAGTGCCCAAGATCCTGGAGCATTTGCCGGCACGCTGGGCGAATGTCGACTTCCTCGCCCGTGACGCTGAGAGCATGCATCAACCGCAAGGCGTTTTCACGGGTCCGCGCGCTCGTCGCAAAGCCCGGCAGCGTATAGCCAAGCACGTTTGAGCGGGGGAGGCCGAGCCGATCCATGGCTCTTGCCGTAACGATCAGCGCCTGGGTCGAATCGAGGCCGCCGGAGACGCCGATGACGGCCTTCTTGATCCCGGTAGCGCTTAAGCGCTGCATCAGGCCATGCACTTGGATATCGTAGACCTCGCGGCACCGCTCGTCCCGTCTTGGGGCATCGGCTGGGACGTAGGGAAACCGGTAGATACGCCGCTTGAGAGGAACCTCCCCCGTGGGCACCGCGAATTTGAAGGGGATGCGGCGCATGGCGGTGATGCGGTCGCGGTGAAGCACGGCGCAGTCGTTGAAGCTCGTCATCCGCACGCGGTCCTGGCGCAACCGCTCCAAATCGAGATCGACGGTGATGAATTGCGATCGATCAGAGAAACGCTCCGTTTCGGCGAGCAGATCGCCATCCTCGTAGATCAAACCCTGTCCATCCCAGGCGAGATCGGTCGTGGATTCGCCAAAGCTCGCCGCCGCATAGATGTAGGCCGAGATGCACTTACCCGATTGGCTCGCGCACAACAGCCGCCGGTACTCTGCCTTGCCAATCGTGATGTTGCTGGCCGACAAATTCACGAGCAGCATGGCCCCTGCGAGAGCGGCGTAGCTGCTGGGCGGGATCGGGGTCCAGAGATCCTCGCAAATCTCCACGTGGACGATGAAATCGGGACAATTCTCGGCAAAGAAGATCAGGTCGCTGCCGAAGGGAATGAGCTCGCCCCCCACTTGAATGACGGGCACGTTCGCCTTCGTTCCCGACGTGAACTGCCGCTTCTCGTAAAACTCCCGATAATTGGGGAGATAGGTCTTCGGCACTGCTCCAAGAATCCGGCCGCCGTAGATGACAATGGCGCAATTGAAGAGCCTAGCTTCGGACTCAATGGGAGCGCCCACAATGAGAACAGGCTTCAGCTCCCGGCTTGCGCGCACGAGCTCGGCAATCGCCTCTTGCGCCCCATCAAGCAGCGCGTCTTGAAAGAAAAGATCGTCATTCGAGTAACCCGTGACGCCAAGCTCCGGGAAAGCGGCAAGGGCCGCCTCTTGCAATGACGCCTGCTCTGCAAGCTTGAGCGTTTCTTCGAGATTGCGCTCAGGTGAAGCTAACGCGACCTTGGGCGCGCAGACGGCAGCACGCAGAAATCCCTGAGAGTAGATCGAGTTAAACGGTTCCCGTCGTGTCATGATGCCAGAAATGTTCCTCAGGATAGGGAAAGCAAGAACACTAGCACGGCATAAGTGAACTACTGGCTACCGCCAGCTGTCGGCTTGACCCGCGTCAAAGGCCGATCGCCGGATAGGCATTAGGGTAATGTGGTAAGGCAACACTGGATGCTCGTTTCATGTCAGGCTTAGAGTTGTCCGCTCGACGTGCTGGGCTACCGGCAGGGGAGCGTGAACCGATCAGGAAGCGACCGGGTGACTATGCGCGGGCCAATCTTCAAAATTACGATGAATTTGCTGCGACCTTTTCCTGGGAAGAAGCAAGGGCGCTTCTCGACTGCCTCCCGGGCGACGGGTTGAACATTGCCTATGAGGCCCTCGATCGTCACGTACTCGCTGGCCGCGGCGACAAAGTCGCACTGCGCTGGATCGGGCGTGACGATCGCATCTGCAATTTCACCTATGCCGATCTTTATTCGCAGGCCAACCGGTTCGCGAACGTCCTTACCGCGTTGGGAATCACCAAAGGCGATCGCGTCTTTGCGCTGCTCGGCCGGGTCCCAGAGCTATACATCGCAGCCCTCGGAGCGCTCAAAACCGGCAGCGTCTTCTCGCCGCTGTTCTCCGCCTTCGGCCCGGAGCCGATCAAGGCGCGGATGAAGATCGGGGAGGCCAGGGTGCTGGTCACCTCCGAGGCGTTTTACCGGCGCAAGGTCGAGCCCTGGCGCAAGGAACTTCCGAGCCTTCAGCATGTCCTGTTGATGGACTGTACCGGGTCTCCCCCGTCCGGCGCGACCGACCTGAGGGCTGCACTCGAAAGAGCTTCAGCTGTCTTTGCAACCGTGCGGACAGATCCAGAAGACATGGCGCTCGTTCACTTCACGAGCGGCACGACCGGGCGGCCCAAAGGTGCGGCGCATGTGCATGACGCGGTCGTCGCACATCATATCACCGGGCGGCTCGCGCTCGACCTGCATGCAGATGACATCTTCTGGTGCACGGCGGACCCCGGCTGGGTAACCGGTACCTCTTACGGCATCATTGCGCCCCTCACCAACGGTGCGACCTTAATCGTCGACCAGGCGGAATTCGACGCTGAGCGGTGGTATCGCATTCTGCAGGACCAGAAGGTGAGTGTCTGGTACACGGCTCCGACCGCTATCCGGATGCTGATGAAGGCGGGGACCGCGCTCGCCAAGCGGTACGATCTGTCCAACCTGCGCTTCATGGCGAGTGTCGGCGAGCCCCTGAATGCCGAGGCCGTCATCTGGGGCTTGGAAGCTTTCGGCATGCCGTTCCATGACAATTGGTGGCAGACCGAGACCGGCGGGATCATGATTGCCAACTACGCCTCAATGGACGTTAAGCCGGGCTCCATGGGCCGCCCCCTTCCAGGCATCACCGCGGCCATCGTCGAGCGTGCCGCTGGCGGCGATATCCGCGAGGTCGCGGCGCCTATGCGCACGGGTGAGCTTGCGCTGCGCCCAGGCTGGCCATCCATGATGCGGACATATCTCAACGAAGAGGAACGGTATCGCAAATGCTTCGCCGGCGGGTGGTATCTCACCGGTGACCTCGCGATGAAAGATCCTGACGGTTACTATTGGTTCGTCGGCCGGGCGGACGATGTGATCAAGAGTTCCGGTCATCTCATCGGGCCATTCGAAGTTGAGAGTGCGCTCATGGAGCACCCCGCCGTCGCTGAGGTTGGCGTGATCGGCATCCCGGACCTTACAGCCGGAGAGTTGGTCAAGGCCTTCGTCACACTGAAAAATGGCGTGGAGCCAAGCGAGGCCTTGCGCAAGGAGCTATTGGGCCACGGGCGCAAGCGTCTCGGTCCGGCGATAGCACCTAAGGAGATCGTCTTCCGCGGGAACCTGCCAAAAACCCGTAGCGGTAAGATCATGCGCCGGCTGCTCAGGGCTCGGGAACTCGGCCTGCCGGAAGGCGACATCTCCACGCTGGAAAGCGAGGAGCGATGACAGCGACCACCGATAAGCCGCGGCTATCCCGATCGCATGCACTCGACCTGCTAAAGCACATGATCCGCATCCGTCGGTTTGAGGACAAATGTGCGGAGCTTTACACCGAAGAAAAGATCAGAGGCTTTCTGCACCTCTATGACGGAGAGGAGGCGGTCGCCGTGGGTGTGATCCCGGTGCTCGAGAAGCGGGACAGGATCGTCGCGACCTATCGCGAGCATGGCCACGCCTTGGTGCGTGGCGTGCCGATGCAAGGTGCGCTCGCCGAGATGTACGGTAAGCGCGAGGGGTGCAGCGGAGGCCGAGGCGGCTCAATGCATTTGTTCGATTTCGCGACCAATTTCTACGGGGGCAACGCCATCGTCGGTAGCGGGCTGCCGCTCGCCATCGGTCTTGCGCTCGCCGATCAAATGCGCGGAGAGGACAACGTCACCGTGTGCTTTTTCGGCGAAGGCGCGGTCGCCGAGGGTGAGTTCCATGAGAGCATCAATCTCGCCGCGTTGTGGTCTTTGCCGGTGCTGTTCGTTTGCGAGAACAACCTTTACGCCATGGGAACAGCCCTCGCGATCTCGGAATCGGAGACGGATATCCAGCAAAAAGCTGCCTGCTACCGGCTGGCCTCCGAAGCTGTCGATGGGATGGACGTGATGGCCGTCGAAGGCGCGGCGCGCCGGGCGGTGAGCGCGATCCGGCAGACCCGAAAGCCCTACTTCCTCGAATGCCGCACATACCGTCTCCGCGGCCATTCGATGTTTGACGCTCAGCTCTACCGCGACAAAGCCGAAGTCGAGGCTTGGCGTCAGAAGGAACCGATCTTGCGCTTTCGGAGCTGGCTTGAGCAAAGCGGTATGCTGCACCCAGAGGATCTCGCGCGCATCGAGGCCGAGGTCGCCGCGGAAATCGCCGAGGCCGTTGCCTTCGCCGAGGCTGGCACTTGGGAGCCGGTCGAGCACCTCGCCCGCTTCCTCTACGCGGAAAAAGCGGCGTGATCGGGGTGATTGGCCATGCTGCATGAAGTAGCTCAATCAGCCGTGATCGAAATTACCTATCGCGAGGCCATTCGCGAGGCGATCCGGGATGCGCTTCGGCGCGATGAGCGAGTCTTCTTGATGGGCGAGGATGTTGGCCGCTATGGCGGCTGCTATGCGGTGACGAAAGGCCTGCTCGCGGAGTTCGGCCCGAAACGCATTCGCGACACACCCCTCTCCGAATCTGGCTTCACCGGTGCGGGCATCGGCGCCGCCATTGCAGGAATGCGCCCAATCGTCGAGCTGATGACGGTCAATTTCAGCCTTCTCGCACTCGATCAGATTCTGAATAGTGCCGCAACGATCCGCCACATGTCGGGTAACCAGTTCGGAGTACCCATGGTGATCCGCATGGCCACCGGCGCGGGCCGTCAACTTGCCGCCCAGCACTCACACAGCCTGGAGGGATGGTATGCGCACATCCCCGGCATCAAGGTACTAGCTCCAGCCACAATAGAAGATGCGCGCGGCATGCTGTGGGCGGCTCTCGAAGACCCTGATCCTGTGCTGATCTTCGAGCACATCATGCTTTACAACATGACGGGTAAGCTCTCCGCCGACGCGGGCCCGGTTGATATCCAAACCGCAAGAGTGCGGCGCGAGGGACACGACATTACCCTCATCACTTATGGCGGTTCGCTTTGGAAGACGCTTGAGGCCGCCACTTCGCTCGCATCTGAAGGCATCGAGGCCGAGGTCGTGGACCTCAGGAGTCTGCGGCCGCTCGATGATGCGACCATCATGGACTCAGTGCGAAAAACCCACCGCGCCATCGTCGTTGACGAAGGCTGGCGCAGCGGCAGCCTCGCCGCTGAGATTTGCACACGCATCGTAGAGCAGGCGTTCTGGGCCCTTGACGCGCCTATGGGCAGAGTGTGCAGCGAGGAGGTGCCGATTCCCTACCCCCGACATCTCGAAGAGGCGGCCATTCCCCAGGTGACGAAAATCGTCGCTTTGGCGAAGGCGACGCTGGGGAAAGCGTAAGGGGAGCGCAATTGTCTGTGGTCGAATTCCGCATGCCCTCCCTCGGCGCCGACATGGAAGCGGGAACGCTGGTCGAGTGGCTGGTCAAGCCGGGCGATCAGGTCAAGCGTGGCGACATCATTGCCGTGGTTGAGACGCAAAAGGGGGCGATCGAAATCGAGATCTTTGACACCGGTACGATCGAGCGAATCCTCGTCGAGGTGGGCACCAAAGTGCCAGTCGGCACTCCCTTGGCCGTCGTGCGGACGCAAGCGGAGGCGCCGGTCCTGGTAGAGGCCGCGGCACCGCCGACCGTCGCCCCTTCCCCTACGCCGGCTGTCGAGGGCCAGGCGCCACCACCCGCCCCTCCGGCAAAGGCGATCAAGCCAAGCCCGACGCCACGCTTGCGGGTCTCTCCAGCCGCGAGACGCCTCGCGGAGCAGCGCGGCGTCGATCTTGACACCGTCGCCGCGAGCGGTCCGAGTGGCACGATTGTCAGCGCCGATATCGAGCGAGCCATCACCGAGAAGGCTGCGCAAAAGACACCTCCCACCGGGTTTGATCTTGCGGCCATGCGAAGCGCCATTGCCGCCGCCATGGCGCGGTCCAAACGCGAGATCCCGCATTACTACTTGGCGCAGCCGATCGAGATGACCGCCTGCGAGGCATGGCTCACGCGCACCAATGCCAAGCGGCCGCCTTCTGACCGTCTTCTCTTAGGTACGCTCCTCGTAAAGGCCGTTGCGCTCGCGGCAGCAAAGTTTCCCGCGTTCAATGGCTTCTACCGCAAGGATAAATTCGAGCCGGTCGGCTCGGTTCACGTGGGGACGGCGATCGCCATTCGGGGCGGCGGCCTTATTGCGCCGGCGATCCACGACGCAGATCGGCTGTCCCTCGATGACTTGATGAGACAGATGCGCGAGCTTGTGCAACGCGTGCGCGCTGGTCGCATCCGCAGCTCGGAGATCGCCGACCCGACCATTACCGTCTCCAGTCTCGGTGAGCGAGGCGTTGAGCAGCTTTTTGGCATTATCTACCCGCCGCAGGTCGCCATCCTCGGATTTGGTAAAGTTGTTGTCCGGCCATGTGTCGTTGATGGCCACATCCTGGCGCGACCCGTTGTCAGCGCCACGCTCGCGGCCGACCACCGGGTAACTGACGGCCACGCCGGAGCGCTTTTTCTCGCCGAGATCGAGCGGCTGCTGCAGGAGCCTGACAAGCTGTGAGCAGTCTCGATGTTAGAGCCATCGTGCAAGAGGCCCTGGGCAACATCGCGCCCGAGATGGACGTGGGCACAATCGACCCATCTGCCGATCTGCGCGAAGCCCTCGATATCGACTCCATGGACTTCCTCAACTTCGTCACGGCTATGCATCACCGCCTTGGCGTCGATGTTCCGGAGATCGACTATCCCAAACTTGCCACTCTCGATGGGGCGGTCGCCTACCTTGAGGCAAAGCTTCCCTGATTGCCAGACACCCGTCGGCTCCGAGTTGGCGCATCAAAACTTAACGTCGAGTTTGCTCATCCGCGGTCGGCCTGCTCGTGGGGCGGCCGCGCGGAACAACTTCCTACCTGGCCGGTCGAGCGGGCTGAAGATGACAAGACCAGTCACGACGACGGCCGACCCGTAGAGAACGCGTGCGCAGGCGACTCGGTCCAGAGGATCGGCCCTCTTGCATAAGAAGAGGGCATCAATGGCGAGCAACGGCATATCGAAAAGGTTGGTTCCCAGCAGGATCGGCAAGCAAACGTTTGGGCTTGTCCACGGCGCCCAGGAGCGGAATGGCCATGGTTATGTCGGCGACGTTGCCGGGCGTCAGGGCGAAGGCGACCGGTCGGCCACTATCATCGGCCAAAGC
>Ga0116222_1000804_pt1 | contig 18506 bp, 17 predicted proteins | sample Sb_taG_12_FD_88963 | JGI IMG/M metagenome (GOLD analysis project Ga0116222, IMG submission 88963) | Peat soil microbial communities from Weissenstadt, Germany - Sb_50d_9_AC metaG | ecosystem: Environmental > Terrestrial > Soil > Wetlands > Peat | place: Germany: Weissenstadt | collected 2010-09-21
ACCTGCATTCCGCGGATCGCGCGATGATGCATAACGTCGATATCCTGCGCCGCGTGGTGGATCGCGACATTTCAGTGCTGTTGCTCGGCGAAACCGGTACCGGCAAGGGGTACTGCGCGCGCGCCATCCATAATGCCAGTCGCCGCGCTGACAAGCCCTTCGTCGCGGTAAACTGCGCGGCCATCCCGGAGAACCTGATCGAGAGCGAACTGTTCGGACACAAGCCAGGCGCCTTCACCGGTGCGACTCGCGAAGGCAGCATGGGAAGAATCCTGCAAGCCAACGGCGGCACCCTGTTTCTCGACGAGATCGGTGATATGCCGCTGCCGCTGCAGGCACGTCTGCTCAATGTGATCGAAGATCGCGAAGTGATGCCGCTGGGCGGCAACAAAGTCGTCAGCGTAGACGTGCGCATCCTGAGCGCCACGCAGCGCGACCCGGTCGATTTGATCGCCAGAGGCCTGTTCCGCGAAGATCTTTATTACCGACTTAACGGCATTACCGTGCGAATGCCGCCGCTGCGGCAGCGCACTGATTGCGCCGATCTGATTCGCAAGCTGTTGCAAAGCGAGACCGGTTCGGGTCCGGCGGTCGACATCGATCCGGCTCTGCTCGAGCGGCTCGTTCGCCATTCGTGGCCCGGCAATGTTCGGCAGGTCCGCAATGTGGTGCGCACGATGCTGGCGCTGCGGACTTCCGATCGCCTGACCCTGGACGACTTCAGCGAAGATTGGCTGGGCGGCGGCGCGGCAGCGCCCACGCCCAGCAGCAAGGTCCAGCACACCGACCTCGACGCGCACGGCGAGAGCGTACTGAGCGGTGCGGAACGTGACGCGTTGCGACGCACGCTCGAGGGATGCCAATGGAATGTCAGCGCCGCCGCGGCGCGTTTGCATATCAGTCGCCGTACGATGTATCGCAAGATGCATCGACACGGGCTCGTGCGCCACGGTTTCAACGGCGGCCCGGGCAGTCGCGAGCTTGTTTGAGAATATGGTCATCGTGTTTAATTCAGAAGCGAGGCAAAACAATCATGGCTACAGTGTCAATTCACCCGTCCGTTGATCATGGAGTAAAGAAAGGCATTCCGAACTTCGCCGGCGGGACGCTGACCTGCAAATGCGCGCAGCAACCTGTGACGGTCAAGATTTCCGGGAATGTTGCTTTCAATCACGCGTGCGGCTGCACCAAATGCTGGAAGCCTCAGGGCGCAACCTTCTCGATAGTCGGCGTGGTGCCCAGAGACAAGCTCAGCGTTACCGCCAATGCGCAGAAGCTCAAGGTCGTGGACTCCAGCGCGGCGATTCAGCGCCATGCCTGCACCGGTTGCGGCGTGCACATGTATGGCCGCATCGAGAACAAGAATCACCCGCTGTATGGATTTGATTTCATCCATGTCGAGCTGTCCAAAGAGGTCGGCTGGGAGGAGCCAAAATTTGCGGCTTTCGTCTCGTCCATCATCGAGTCAGGGACCAAGCCCGAGCAGATGGGAGCAATACGTGCGCGCTTGAAGGAACTCGGCCTTGAGCCCTACGATTGCCTGACGCCACAGCTGATGGACCTGATTGCGACCCATACAGCCAAGGCCAAGGGCGTACTCGCGGCATAGGCGTTCGCTGCGGTCTGGATTCCCCGCGTAGCGGGGAATCCGGTTGCTGCCCTCGGTAGCAGGTGTGTTCGCGCCCCGGGGCCACCGGGTCCAATTGCGCGGCTCCGGCGAGCTGCCCGGGCCAGCGGGTCGCCTATCGGCAGGAATTACGCGAATCTGATCTATCGTCCGAATCAAGGGAACATGTGAGTTATGAAAACACGCGCAGCCATTGCCTACGCTCCCGGTAAGCCACTAGAAATCGTCACGGTGGACCTCGAAGGCCCGAAGACCGGCGAGGTTCTGGTCGAGCTCAAGGCGACCGGGATATGCCACACGGACGAGTTCACGCGCTCGGGGGCGGACCCCGAAGGCCTGTTCCCGGCGATCTTAGGCCACGAAGGCGCAGGAATCGTTGTCGACGTCGGCCCCGGTGTCACCACGGTCAAGAAGGGTGATCATGTCATCCCGCTCTACACACCCGAATGCCGCCAGTGCAAGAGCTGCCTGTCGCGCAAGACCAACCTGTGCACCGCGATTCGCGCGACGCAGGGCAAGGGCGTGATGCCGGACGGCACCAGTCGCTTCTCGATTGGCGGCGAGAAGGTGTACCACTACATGGGCTGCTCGACCTTTTCCAACTTCACCGTGCTGCCGGAGATTGCGCTCGCCAAGATCCGCGAGGACGCGCCGTTCGACAAGGTCTGCTACATCGGTTGCGGCGTGACGACCGGTATCGGCGCCGTGGTCAACACGGCCAAGGTCGAGCCCGGCGCCAACGTCGTGGTGTTTGGTCTTGGCGGCATCGGCCTCAATGTGATTCAGGGCGCCAAGATGGTGGGTGCCAATAAGATAATCGGGGTCGACCTGAACCCGAGGCGGCGCGCACTCGCCGAAAAGTTCGGTCTGACGCACTTCGTGAATCCGAAGGAAGTCGAAGGCGACCTGGTGGCGCACCTTGTGGCGCTCACCGATGGCGGCGCCGATTACAGCTTCGAGTGCATCGGCAACGTCAAGCTGATGCGCCAGGCGCTGGAATGCTGCCACCGGGGCTGGGGCGTGTCGGTCATCATCGGCGTCGCCGGGGCAGGGCAGGAGATCGCAACACGGCCGTTCCAGCTGGTGACCGGACGCGTCTGGAAAGGCACCGCCTTCGGCGGCGCGCGCGGACGCACCGACGTACCAAAGATTGTCGACTGGTACATGGACGGCAAGATCGCGATCGATCCGTTGATCACGCACGAGATGCCGCTGGATAAGATCAACAATGCCTTCGACCTGATGCACTCCGGCGAGTCGATCCGCAGCGTCGTCACCTACTGACCGCCGGTATCCTTCGGAAGGGGCCAATCCCGGGGATCGCCCTGGGACTCGCTCCCGCCTGCGCATCGCCTTCGAACTCTAGCCCGGGCGGTCTGTCCAATCGCTAGTGACGGTGTCGCATAATCGCGTATCGTTTCAATCGCCGCTATCGTTATAGGAACCCCCATGAACATCGAATCTTCAGGCGGCCGGCGGCCTCATGCGGCAGCCATCGTGGTGGCGCTGTTGGGCCTGCTCTGCTCCGGCCCGCGTGCCCACGCCAGTGACAGCGCCGATGAGCGCTTGTATGTCTCCGATGAGAGTGGCGGTAACGTCGTGGTGGTGGATCCAGTATCCGCCAAGGTCCTCGCAACCATACCCGTCGGTAAGCGGCCGCGCGGAATCGCCGTCTCGGCGGATGGCACACGGTTGTATGTGGCGTTGTCGGGCTCTCCCAACGCTGGCCCGAATGTCGATGAGTCGAAGTTGCCGCCGCCCGATCGCCGCTTCGACGGCATCGGCGTCGTCGACCTGCAATCACATAAGTTGATCAACACCTATCCCAGCAACGCGGATCCGGAGACCTTTGCCATCTCGCACGATGGCAAGACCCTGTATGCGTCCAATGAGGACACCGGCATGCTGTCCGCCATCGATCTGGTCAACGGCACCGTGCGTGCTGCGGCCACTGTAGGATCGGAGCCGGAAGGCGTCGCGGTGAGCCAGGACGACCGCATTGTTTACACCGCGTGCGAAACCTCGAATGCGGTCTACGTGGTCGATACCGGGACGATGAAGGTCCTGGTCACCATACCGACCATGGCTCGGCCGCGCAGTTTGCTGCTGTCGCGCGAGAGTCACAGTGGATACGTGACCGACGAGTCTGGGGCGGCGATCACGGTCTTCAGTACCGAAAATTACAAGGTTCTCAAGACCATCTCCCTCGGCGATCCCCATTCCCCGGTGCGTCCGATGGGCGTGGCGGCCTCAGCCGACGGCCGGCTACTCTACGTGAGCACTGGGCGTGCCGGTACGCTGCTCGAGGTCGATCCCGCCTCGGGCAAGATTCTCAGAACAATGGATGATGTCGGCAAGCGCCCCTGGGGCGTCGCTCTGAGTCGCGACGGCCGCAAGGCATATACCGCGAATGGGCCGGCGGGCGATATCTCGGTCGTTGACCTCGCGTCGGGGCGGGTAGAGACCAGGATTGCCGTCGGGGGAAGTCCGTGGGGCATCGTGTCGGCATCATCGACCGCGCACTCGGAGCATTGATCGTACCCCTATGAGCCGGCCAGGCCCCAATCTGACCCGCCGCCGCGTCCTGTGCTACGGGACTGCCTCCTGCGGCGCAATCGCGGCGATGTTCTCTTTTGCAGACTCGAACGCGGCGGCACCGCCGGCCGATGCGTCGGCGGAGGTGCTCATCGAAAACTTCTCGCCGGCGGGTGCCAGCCTGGGTACCGCTCGAGTGCCGAAGGTCATCAAGAGCGATGCGCAATGGCGGCAGCAGTTGTCGGCGCTGTCATTTGACGTCACGCGCAGGTTCGGCACTGAGCGGCCGTTTACGGGCGTGTCATGGAATCTGCATGCCGATGGCATCTACCACTGCATTTGCTGTGACACTGCGCTGTTCGACTCGCGCACGAAATTCGAATCTGGCACTGGCTGGCCGAGCTTCTGGCAGCCGATCTCCAAACATAATGTTCTGGAAGGTGTGGACAATAGCCTCGGCATGACGCGCAATGCGGTGTCCTGCCGGCGCTGCGATGGGCACCTGGGCCACGTGTTCGATGACGGTCCGAAGCCCACCGGGCTACGCTACTGCATGAATTCGGCGGCGCTGCAATTCGTGGCGCGGTCCTGATCACGAACCCCCATGGCGCTGCAAAGGCAATACCACCGGTCGAGCGAGGCTATATCCGGCGCACTGCTGGCGTGGGCTCTTGCGGTCATTCCCATCGGCCAGGCCACCGCATATGCGGCTGAGAACTCAGCATCGGTTCCGGCCCCGCGGTTGGATGACCCCAAGGTCGCCGGGAATCTGCAGACGGCCGTCCTGGCCGGGGGCTGCTTCTGGGGCATGCAAGGTGTGTTCGAGCACGTCAAGGGCGTTCGACGCGTGCTGGCGGGCTATTCAGGTGGCAATGAGGCCACGGCTCATTATGCAATGGTCGGCACCGGCACGACCAGCCACGCCGAGTCCATTCAGATCACTTTCGATCCTGGCGAGGTGTCTTACGGAGATATTCTGCGCGTGTATTTTTCAGTGGCGCACGATCCGACCGAGCTGAATCGTCAGGGTCCGGACGAGGGCGTACGCTATCGTTCGGCAATTTTCTACGCCGACGCCCGCCAGCACGAGATTGCGCAGGCCTACATCGCGCAACTGCAGCAAGCCCGCATATTCGGCCAGCGGATCGTCACGCGCGTCGATCCGCTGACGGGCTTTTATTCGGCCGAGGACTACCACCAGGACTTTCTGGTTCACAACACCCACTATGCCTACATCGTGCAGAACGACTTGCCGAAGATCGCGAACCTGAAGCGGTTGCTGCCAGAAATGTATCGCGATCAGCCGGTGCTGGTGGGCCAGCGTCCGAATTAGCCCATCGAAGGGATTGCACGCCCTCAATTGAAGTGCATGCGCACTCCCGCCCAGATCGCCCGCGGTTGCGCCGGAGAGACCGCATTCTCATTGGTCCAATCGGTCGGGTTGAAGCGGAAGGTGCCGTTCGGGTTGAACGAATTGCTGGTCAGGAATCCGGCCGTGGAATACTCCTTGTTCAGGACGTTGACCAGACGAGCGAAGACTTCGGCATGTTTCGTGATGTGGTACGTGCCCTGCAGATTGACCACGGCGTAACTGGGGATCCATCCGGTGCCTGTAGGGGAGATAAACGCGCCCGCGGCATTCGTGCCGCCGGCCTGATTGGCGTTGTTTTCGTTTCCGTGCAGGTATGAGCCTGAGGCCACGACCAGGTTGCCGCCGACGTCCCATTGTTTGTTCGGCTCGAAGTCGAGCACCAGCCGCCCGGTATGCTGCGGAATCAGCGGTATCCGATCCCCCGGGCGCACCAGAATGTTGCCGTCGGCATCGGCGGTGCTGTTTGATGCGGCGTTGACTTGAAAGCTCGACTGGAAGGTGGCATCGACATAGCTGTACGCCAGGTGCCAGTTCAGCTTGCCTTCCTTGCCGCCCACGGCCAGGTCCAATCCCTGTCGGCGCGTGCTGCCGACGTTGTCGAAGTAGCCGGCATTGGTGCTCGTGGCGACGAACTGGATGTCATTGCTATTGAGGGTGTGGAAGACATCCGCACTCCAATTCAAACGCTGATCGGCCCGATTGCCCCGCAAGCCCACTTCCACCGTTCGAGCGACCACCTGCTTCAGACCCGGGTCGCTGGCGAAATCATTGGGCAGGCCACAGGGCTCGGCCGGATTGGCGCAACCCAATTCGATCACGCTCGGTGCGCGGCTCGCCTCATTGTAATCGGCATAGTAGGTCGTCGAGTCGCTCGGCGTAACCGTGAATCCGAGCGCCGGGTTGATGCGGTTGAAGCTGTGATCGCCGACCAAGGGAGCGGCTGTGTTGAAGCCATCGCCCACGTCGCCCACGTCCGTGTCCACGGTGTAGCCGCTGAGCGTTTCGGTGCTGTTGTTGTAGCGGAAGGATGCCGTGAAGTGCAGCAATTGGCTCGGCGACAGAGTATCCGTGAGATAGAGGCCAAAAATCTTGTTGCTGCCGCTGAGTGATATGACCGTTTCGTTATTGAATGGATTGACTTCGTATATGAGCAGGTGGTTGGGCGCCAACATCCCATACTGGAACGTCTGCGCATACGTGTCCTGGGAGTCGTCGTAGTCGGCGCCGAGAATGGCCTGGTTCTTCCAGCCGAAGACATCCTGCGAATCCGTCAGCTGCACACCGAAACCGGCAGTGCGCTGAACCAAGCGGGACGTAGCGTTTTGGCCGGGAGCGCAAAAAGCAAGCTCGGCCGTGGTCGTTGCCGCCGCGCTGCAGTCGATGGACGGCCCGGCATAGGCATCGTCGAGGTAATTGTCGCTGATATTGCCGTTGCGAGTACCGGTAATCAGATTGCGATAGTAAGCATTGCCTGACAGCAGCAGATGTTCGGTCAGGAACTGCGTGCCGGTGAGGTTCACGAAATTGAGAAGATTCCGGGTAAAGTCCGGCGTATAGGTTTGCTCTCGCCGGAAGTAGAGCATGCTCAGTGGCGTCGCGCCGTCACCGTAGAGAGTCGTATCGGCATAGGTGTAGCTCAGGTCGATGTCGGTCTTGTCGTTCTGCCAGCCCACTTTGCCGAAGCCTTGCCAGACTCGGCTGGACGAGCCATCGCGCCAGCCGGTCTCGTCGAAGAAGTTGCCGGTGACGAAATAATCAAATGGGCCCACTTCCCCACCGGTCTCTCCTTGGAAAGAGCGCCGCCCGAAGGAGCCGCCATAGCCCTGGAGTTCGGTCCCCGGGTTGTCATGGCCGCTCTTGGTCTGAACCGACAGCGCGCCGCCCAAGGTATTGAGGCCAAACACCGGATTGGAGCCAGAGATGAGTGTCACGGTGGAGATCGCCGATTCCGGCAGCAGATCCCAGTTGACGGTATCACCGAAGGATTCGTTCACGCGCACGCCGTCCACATAGACCGACAGGCCTTCGGGCGTTCCGAGCAATGGCGAGGCGGTGAAGCCGTGATAATTGATGTCCAGTTGCAACGGATTGTCCGCGCTCTCGCTGACGTTGACGCCACTGAAGTTGTTGTTGAGATAATCCACCAGACCCAAAGTCTGCTGGCGCTGCATGTCCTTGCTGTCGGCGGTTTGCACATTGGCAGGTATCTGATTCATCGGCAAACCAAGACCCGGCAGTGGTGCGTTACCGATGACGATGACCTGCTGCAGTTCCTGAGCAGTGGCCGGGTTGCTCGGGACCACGGCAACGTTCGTGTCGGCCGCCGATGCGGCAACCGGCAGCGCCGCGCCCGTAATGCAAACCAGACCACACCGCGTCAACAAGCTGGTCGAGTGCGCCAATCATCTTCTCCTTCTGATTTTCACGATGTGGGCGCGCGGAATGGACTCATTGTACGGCCCGCTATTGATCTACGAATGGGCGCAATGTTCGTCCGCGGTCGCCCGCGGACCACACAAGCTATCCCGATTGCGCCGGGAAACTTTCCCGACGACATGATGGCCTAAACGCGCCGTGGCCAACGGCGGCTGCGACAGTGTAGCGGAAGAAAGCACATAAGATATATATCTTAACACCATGATAATATATTGCATTTTAATGGTTACACAGCGACCGATGAGCTCCGTTGCGCCAACACGAAATCGCCGTGTCTGCGGGCCGTGTCTGCGGGACGACCGCGGGTATAGTGTGAACCGCAAGCTCAGCCGGACCGAAGGCCTCAGTGCTCATGCGCTTTCGTCGAGATCGATTGCCGCTTGTCGGCAGCACGCTCAAGCTGCGGCTGAGCGTGTGGATCACCGCGCTTATCGCCCTTGTCACCATCGCCGCAGGCGCGTATTTGGTGCGCGAGGCGCGTGACGACATCCGCTCCGAGGTCCTGTCGACGCTGAATCTGACCGGTCACTTCCTCGATGCGCGACTTGCCCTGATGCGCGATCGCTGGTCCCTCACCGGTTACGTGGTGCCGCTGTGTCAGCTGCGCGAGCTCGGCGACGGGCGAGCCGCCGGCGCCCACCAGACCTTCCAGATCGCGTGTGTCGCTTGATCGCGGCTCGCAGCGACTGCGCTGCCTTGGGATCATTCTGCCACGGCTTATCGCGCGCCAATAGCGCCGGTACGGTGCGCAGCGTAAAGCGCTTGGGATCGAACCCCGAGCGTAACTGCGGCCACCGCAGCGGCATCGATACCGTGGCGCCTGGTCGCGCGCGCGGAGACAGCGGCGCGAGCGCGGTCGCCATGCGATCGTTGCGCGGATAATCCAGAAAGATGCGACCCTCACAGGCGCGCTGAATGGCGGCACAGGGGAAATCGCGCAAGGAATGACCGAGTCCGTTCCATAGCTGCTCCGTTTTCGTCAACCCTACCTGCTGCTGCAGACACGCACAGTCATACAATTCGTTTCAGTGTGCTTTGGTCCTACGGGGACAAGAGGTCTTTCCACCCTCGTGGGATCAGATTGCGGAGATGGACCGCTTTGAGGAACACCAGTGCAGCGCTTTGGAGCACGAGGGACCCTCATTTCTTGCGGCTGTTCTAACGTTCGATGGTTCACGGCATTGGGTCTTTTACACCTCTGATGGATACAGGTGCGCCGCGCGTATTGCTCAAATACTGCTGGAATGTTGACCAGGTCGGTCACCGTCCCGTGAAGCTGCCGACGTTCAATTTTTGGCAATTCCGGCGCGGCGCACGGCCTTGGGTAGACGCGTGAAACTCACCAGTCGCGGATTTACCGGGGCGTACGGCGATGACTTCATGGCATCCGCACGGAATACAATCTTGGACACGTTAAACCGGAAATATGACCGGCGATGCAAGCCGTGGCCGAACGAACGGGGGAAGCAGGGCTCGAACAGCTCCAGTTTGTCGGCGCGCGATTGCCGACGATCATTGGGGTAGGCGTACCTTTCGTGCAAAGGGTCCCGGTTTCTCTTCGGCGCTGCGCCAAATATTCCCGCAACTTATTGATTGGTCGACTCTCTGAGCCGTGCGCCACGGCTGAGCACTAATGAGCTGGCTGGGGCCGCGCATCCCACTGATTCTAAAGACAAGAAATGTTACAACCGGTACTCCTGACACGGAAAGTACGCTGCCCTCGAGCGGCCGGACGTGATGGCCCGGGCAGAAAATGCGCCATGACTGTCGCCACGCGGCTCGATTCGCCAAAGGCGACGGCCGACTATCTGACAACGCGCTTACACTCTTAATCGGGGCGCATGATAAATACTGATGCGCGCCTGATCGAACCCAGTGAGGCACCACCGTCAGGTCTGGCTATCACCACATAGAACATTTCCGTGTGCTTCCGCAATGGATTCGCAAGAATCGGCACCGACAACTGCAGAGAATCTACTCCCTCGAGCATGTGCGCTATCTTCGGCTTTCCCGAAACGTAGTCCTTGCCAGGTTTCGCCCCCGATGCTTCCGCCCACCATACAAAGTTGACGTCACCGTCAGTGCCGCCGGTTCGGTGGACATATATCTCCGCACTCGGGTTGCCGGGGAATACGACGTACCTGTCGGTGGACAGCGTAATTATTCCAGGGTCAGTAATCTGCGAAATCGGCGCCGCGGCAACAGCTAACACCATGTTCCCCGCATCGACGTGCTTCGGTAAGTCTCGAAGCGCTGGCGATGCTCCAACACCGAATACGGCGGTGGCCGATAAGACTGCTTGAGATAATCGAATCCGCCGCCGCCGGCGTAAGTGATCGCGCGTATCGGAAGCAGCATCAGCTTCGTCCATTGGCCGTTCGCGCCAAGAGCGTCGCCATACACCAGTCCTTAATCGCTCGAGATAGACCATGGCCTGACCACGCGAGACGTCCAACTCGCGCCGAGCTTTTACTAGCACGCTGCGGTTGCGGCGGCCAAAACTTGACAGAATCGCGATGCGATGTCGATACCGTTGCACCTTGGTGTGTGCACGGAGGATTTCGCTGCGCAATGCGCTGACTTGCATCCGCAGTTCCTTTGTTGACGCCGTTTGCTCCTGGATTGTCCCGGAATCGTCGGGAACGGCAGTTACGGCAGTTACGGCAGTTATGGCAGCTTGGGCAGAAGCATTCGCAGTGTCGGAGATCTCACGGATTGTGTTGCGGCCTTGAACCCCTAACACGTGCCGTTCGATCTTGTGTTTGACCGTTCGAAACAGAGTAACGGGCAACTTGCCGCGACGATGATACTGATCGATTAGCGATAGTACGTCCCAAGCAGAGTCCGGCGTTGTTTCGCAAAGAGCTGACAGCTCCTGCACTAACGCGTCCGGACTACATTCGCCACTCACGAAAGCATCGAGTCGCTGTTGCAGGTTGTAGGTCATGTGGAATGCAGGCCGACCCTCGTGCGGACGCAGGGCGCATGTATCGAGCTTACATCACAGGGGCTGTAAGTATCCACGGGCCGGCGAAAGTATGCTCGGCTACTGACATTCCTGTCGTGCCGCAAGCCATTGAAAGGCGTAACGCGTAACAGCTAAAAGGCTCGCGTGCAACGTCGCATTCGTAGAGGCGGCGGACCTGCTACTTGTAATGAACGATCGCGGTAACGTCATACAGGATCAGCGCGGCGCGCCGTTGCGCTTTGCTTCGCGATTCATTGCAGCTTGGGTGGAATCGCCGCGTAATAACTTAAGGCTTCGGGTTATGTCATCGTGCCGATCCGTTCGAATAGCGAGTCGCCGTCAGAAGCAGCGTGGGGCGCGATGGTCTGATGCTCCTCTTGTGTCGTTGACATCGAATCGGCCCCCGTAGATTGCGACGCGCACGATATGTTAAACGGGGGGCTTACGGAGTTTGTGCGTTGGCGTATATAGCTGACGATCTTAAGCGAAATGCTGATGGCCGCTGCCAACCGGGGCCTTTTACCGAAATGACCCTACCTCGGCTTCACAAAGAATCGCGTTGATCTTCTCATCGGCGGATCGGAACTTCTTCATTCGAGCTCTCCTGTCGGAAAACTCTACTTCTCAGTGGCCGGGAGAGTCTGGGGGTTACAGCAAGACGAAGGCATCGACTTCGAACCCGTCGTCAAGATCTTCACCCCGGACGGCAATGCCACCTGGCTCCTCACGGAGCTGAACCCGAACGACGAGTATCTCGCATTCGGACTCTGCGACTTGAGGTCAAGGGGAGCCGGAACTCGGCTACGTGAGCCTGCACGAGCTCGCTGCCGCCCGCGGCTCGCTCGGTCTACCCCTCGAGTGCGATCTCTACTTCGCGCCGACGCGAACGATCGCGGCCTACGCCGATTTGGCCCGCGAGTACTGGCGCATTATCACCTGACGTGCCGCCATTCAGCCGCCGACCTTCGGGTCGGCGCCTTATTCGCCTTCCGCCGCTTTCTTTCGGGTGGGGCACAAAACCGGCGGCCCCCAGCCATCGAGTCCGGTGGCAGCGAGAGCGGGGGCGGTACGCGCTCGAGCCCGCGTGGCGATCGGCATCGGATATAACTGATGTGGTTATGTCCAATCCGCCCGATCCACGGGTATTGTTTGCGGCCGAGCGCTCGCTCCTAGCTTGGCAGCGAAGTAGCGTGGCCCTCATGGCCTTCGGTTTCGTAATTGAGCGCTTCAGCCTCTTTCTTTCGGCCCTGCGCCACGAGCCGGAGAATCCGGGACGTCATCTTTTCTCCTTAGTTGGTCGGTGTAGCTCTTATCCTGCTCGGTGCTGGCGTCGCGCTTGCCTCGAGCATCAGCTATCGACGATTCGTCAAGACCTTGCCGAGCCAGGACGTATCATCGGGTTACCTGATCGGTCTGGGTTCTCTTATCAACGTGGTCGTCGCCGCAGCGGGGATTGCATTAGCGATCTATCTGCTCGTCGGGGCCCTCAGGTAGAATCCGATCGCGACGAACGCCTCTACGCTCCCGGTCTACGCTGAGGACGTATGTCGGTGTCGCCGCGGCGTCGCGTGATCAGTCGATGTTTCATCGCTCCTCCACGCCATTGACATCTCGTTCGGCAATCATGCGCTTGCCTGCCTTCGCGCCGGAGCTATTGATCATTGCAGTGCGCCGTGCCTTGGCACGGCGCACTGCAATGATCAATAGCTTGAGCAGCTCAGCGGCGTCTCTGCTGAATTGGTGCGTCCCGCGCGCTGAGATGGAAGGGGAGAGAGCGTGCTTGCCCTGTTCCCCTTGACCTCAGTGGACGTCATTAATTGTCGGCACCTCGAACACCTATTGCCCGCGGGGAGGGTGGGTCGCATATTTGGGACCCGCGGTACGGAGGGGTACGACACGACTTGTGCTACAAGGTGCCGTGGCCGAACAGTCCGATCAGTCCGATTACTATTAAATAAATCGCAACGATATAGTTCAACAATCGCGGTATCACAAGAATCAGAATGCCGGCGATCAGTGACACCAAGGGCGTGAGGCTGAGATGAAGGTTCATAATGGGTTTCCTGTTTGATGCTCTACAACACACGCAATATGGGCCCGGAGATGCGCGGCGGCGTCGCTCCATCGGGCATCGGAGCCACGTACTCTAAGCCGGTCTTTCCTTTAACTGAATCCCTTTTGGCGACCCGATTTTTCCCTTCCTGCGAATCAATAATTTACATCGATTCCCCAGTTACGTTTAAATCGTTACCAAATCTGAAGGTTTAGTAATCGCTTTTGGTTGGGCTATGGCGCCTTCCACACCCAACCCTTCGGATCCTCCAACCGTTTACGGCTAAGTCGACTAACGGACCAATCGGGTTCGGGTTCAACGGAGCCCGTTACGCCATGGGGGATGGCTGCAAGAAAGGGATCATTACGTACGTTAAGGGGGTCGCGTACCTTTCGTGCAGAAGGTCCCGGTCTCTGCTGCAGTACATCATTGGCAGTGCTAAGTGTAAGGCGACAACACGTTCAGCATAGCGATCGACGGGGAGTCGAAAGGTGCCGCGGAAGTTGATGGGCCGGTGGCCGACCGGGCCAATGCACTTGAGCGCATCGATGCAATAGCGCGGCGCGGTGCGCTGAGCTTCGCGATCGACGGCGCGCTGCAGCCGCTGGGTATTCCAGGCCATCACACAGTTGGTGACGAGTGTGAGGGCTCCGGAGGTGGCAATGAGCTCCTCGGCTCTGCGACCACGTTTGGGCGGGAGCGCCTGAGTGCAGATCTGCCTCTGCAAGGCGTGGACCGACTTGCCACGCTCGAGGACTTGGTGGACCGAGCGGCGAAAGTCCGGCAACGTAAGCGTACGGTCATGGCCGCATGGCCTCTCGCCTCTCCACCTCGATACAGTCTGACTTCAAAAAGCGGAGCAAATCGGCGTTTAGTCGAAGTCGGAGGCCCTGCCGGGTTGTCACAGCGGATCGGGCAGGCTATTCTTTGCCAAGGACTTTTTCCGCGGCGACCTCCGATTCTCGCGAACTCCATGGGCCTTGTCGACGCCGCGCTTGCGGGTTCCAGTTTTATAACTGCAGGGGGGTTGAGCTCTCCAGTCTGCAATGTGGAACGACGGTTGAGAAACTTGACCGAGCCCTCGTAGCTGCTCGACCGGTGATCTGAAAACGAAGCTTCCCCCGGTTTTGGGACCCTTCGCTGGAATGCCGTGCGCTCAATGACTCGATGCCTGGATGAAGCCGCGCGCCCCATGATCTCTCACTCGGATCGATATGAACATCGTTGTTAGGCAAAGCAGCGGACTTGGCAATCAATTGTTTCAATACTCGGCGGGCAGATACTTAGCGAAGCGATACGGCGCAACGTTGCAAATTTCGCAGGAGCTAGATCACAACCTCGTGTCCTTTGGGCACCCTAGGCCGGTGCTATTACCTAAGTTTTCCATCCGCGCTCAAGTGAAGCAGGCCAGTTATTTTGACCGCCTGGTGCTATCCACGCGCCGGCGGTTCCAGCTCCCCGCGCACATCGCACGCGCCGCCCGCAACATTCAGGTGATCCGACAGAATCCCGAACAATTTCTGTTCCACCAAGAGCTACAGATAGCGGAGGGAGTGCGCACCGCATATATGGTCGGGTTTTGGCAGGACTCAGAGATCGTGCACGCGGTTGAGCCCGAACTACGTCGTGAATTTTCGCTGATCGAGCCCCTGCGCGGCAAGGATCTGGACGTCGCGAAGCGAATCTCTGAAGCTAACAACCCGATATCGCTTCACTTCCGTCGTGGTGATTACGTTTCGTTCTTCGGAAGACATATGCTTCTGTCGAATAGATATTATGAGCGGGCGATAAACCATTTCCTGAAGCAGGACCGGAGCAGCACCTTCTTCGTGTTCTCGGACGATGTGACATTTGCTCGAGAGTGGTCGCAGGGAAACCCAAGATTTGTCATCGTTGATCACAACGATGCGACGCGCGGCCACGAAGACATGCGCCTGATGTCACTGTGCCGGCACCACATCATTGCCAACAGCACCTTCTCCTGGTGGGGCGCATGGCTCAATCCGCGTAGCGACAAGCAAGTCATTGCACCGGCAAAATGGCTCGGCTTCGACACTTGCAAAATTGCCATGGCGTCGCCGAGCTGGATTCTGCTGGACGAGTAGCGCGTGTTTGACTGTAAGCGTACGGTGCGTACCGCCTTGACTATTTCGTCGTGCAGCCAAGCTCAGTGCCGCTATTGCGCCTGTCGTTTACGAAAGTTACACCATCCAGTCGGCTTGTTTGACGGATCGTACGGGACGATGTCGAGGTGGTCAGGGTTATCTGAGGGAACTACGAGCCGCATGTACGCTGTTCCCTCATGACATGCGGCTTTGCCCAGGCGCATCTTTACAGTTTCGCAGGTTATGCTCCTGGTAATTTCTGAGAATGGCCATGGCTCATCTGGATAGGTTGTCGTCCCATTTGTTCTTTCGATCACTTTCTCCGCGGGGGCAGCTCCGGACATGCGCGAACGCCAGGGATCCGTCATCCTAACAATGCGAAGGCGTCGGCGACTTCCTGGGAGAGTTCGGGATGATCATTATCAACCACAAGCTATTCGCAGCCGTGGCGCTCTTGACTGCTTGCGTCGGGGCGCAAGCTCAGGCACCGAAGGATGTCGTGCTTACCGAAGAGCGGCTATTCCACAAGGAGGCGGTGGAGCCAATTGGCGTGTGGACTGGCGCCGCGGAAGACGGGTCCCGGAAGACCGTCGAATTGGAGACGGCTGACGGCGTAACACTTCGCGGTTGGGTCATCGAAAGTGCTGATGCAAAAGCTGCGTACGTACTGACGTTTCGTGGGAACAATGAGACTATCGCGGACGCCGGTTCTCAGGCGCGGGACACGTTTTTTTCATCACGGCTCAATCTCAATGTCATGACGTTCGACTATCGCGGAACCGGATTCAGCGAGGGCAGCATCTCGCTGAAAGATGCGCTTGCTGATTCTCGCGAAATATACGATGACGTCGTCAAGCGTGCCGCACGCGTATGGATGAGCTGCCGTCAGCCGGTGCTTGCACGCTGCTGCGAGTAAAAGAAACGAATCATCTCGGCGGAAGCGTCCGGCCCAAGAGGGTCGGTGAAGGATCCCTTCGGACTGCCACCCGACCACGCGTGCCCGGCTCCATGTAGCGTCCAATGCTCCGCGTAAGGCTGGCCAGCCTCGTCGGTGTAGACGACACGGCTGTATGTGCGCCCTCCGGGCGCCGCATCTTTCTTCATGCTGGTTTGCAGGCGCGGTTCATCTGTGCGAGGAGCCATCGCCTGTTCCACGATCGCGACACCGTTTCGAACATCCACCGTTCGATCGTTGTCGCCGTGAAAGACGATAGTCGACATGGCGGCCTTAGCCTCCTGCCGACGCCGCCTTTGGGCTTCTGGCGGGCGCGGCCCGTCTGCAAGCGTGCCGCCGCCGTGCATCGCGCCAAAGGCCGAAGGCACATCGTGAGCAGCGCCCACGGGCAGCCCCGAATGCGCGCCGACAGCGGCGTACAGTTCCGGATAGGTGGCACCCAGGATCACGGCCATCGCAGCCCCGGCGGACAGTCCGGCTACGAAGATGCGGCGCTCATCAACGCGATAATTCGCGGCAACCTCGCGCGTTATGCCGGCGATTATCGAAGGCTCGCCTCTCTCGCGAGTCTGATGTTGCGGTCGAAACCAGTTCCAACACTTCGATCCGTTCGCGGAGGGCGCTTGTGCGGGATAGATCACTAAAAACCCGTGCTGCTCGGCCAGCGCATTCATCCGCGTACCGGCGGCAAAGTCGTCGGGCGATTGCGTGCAACCATGCAGCATCACGAGCATCGGCACGGGGCGTCCTACTTCGGTTGAATAGTTCGCAGGTACATAGAGCTTATAGGTCCGCGTGCCCGCGCTATTGGCGAACAGATGGCTCGTGAACGTGCCGGGAAGCGCATCTTCAGCGGTGGGTGGCGGCCTGATCGATTTCTCATCGACGTGGTCCTCGGGCGTGCCGATCTCGCGCGCAGCCCTCCCCATGAACATGCGCCGCGCGTCAGCGGCAACCGGGCGTGTGTTGGTCAATGCTTGACGGATCGTGTCTGTCACACCCCTCATCAGACCCGTTCGCGTGTCGAGTCCTGCGGAGGCGAGCACACGCTGAATGCTATCGGTGATTCCGCTGGCATCTAGTGAGACGAGCGCTGGCGTTCCGACCAAGGGCGTCGCCTTGAGTAACCAAGTCTGCAAAGCACTATCGATGTGCAAGGTGGATCCCCCTCAAGACAGTGACTCAATAGATGCGATCGGCCAGTGCCCTGCGTACGGCCGCACTGGCATGAAATGCGCCTAGAACCGCAACGCGCTGAATGGTCGCGCGCGCGAGCTCAGCCGGAACGTCCTCCGCGATCCTCACCAATCCCACCACTTGGATCTGCAGCATTTCCCCTGCAGCGCGCGCTCTCTCCAGGTCCGCACGGCTGAAGTCCTGCAGCCCCACCTGAAGCATTCGTCGTGAAACCGTTCGCTTGAGCTCATCGGCGTGCACCGATAGCTGATTTCGGATTGCGGTTCGGATCAGGTCGGTGCGGTTCCCATAAAACCCTTCCTGCACCAGAAGATCGATCTGGCCTAAATCGACGAGTCCGAGGTTGATGGTCAACTTCTCTGTTTCGCCGACTTTCGTTCGCACTAGGGAGGTGCTTGTTCCCATCCGCAAACCATCTCCATACCATCCATATGGATGGTATAGAACCACAGTTGGTTTTTTATAGCAATGAACTTCGTTATGGGCAAGGCCACACTGGTAGGGGTAGGCGTACCCTTCGTGCAAAGAGTCCTGGTTTCTCTTCGGCGCTGCGCCAAATATTCCCGTGACTTATTGATTGGTCGAATCTCTGAGCACGCGCCACGGCTGAGCACTAATGAGTTGGCTGGGGCCGCGCATCCTACTGATTCTAAAGACAAGAAATGTTACAACCGGTACTCCAGACACGGAAAGCACGCTGCCCTCTCATTGGCCAAAAGCTGCAATTCCGGAAGTGGACGTCCAGTAACGGAAAATGGACAACAACTAAGAGAATTCACGGCCGGATCTTCTTCCACGGCAAGCGCGGCGAGCTGCGCCAACGCTACCGCGAGGGCCAGGACGACCAGCTCGGCGCGCTGGGCCTCGTGGTCGACATGATCGTGCTGTGGAACACTCTCTACATGCAGGCCGCGATCGATCAGCTACGCGCCGAGGGCTACCCGTCCTTGACGAGGACATTGCGCACCTAAGCCCGCATGTCCACGATCACATCAACATGCCCGGTCGCTACTCGTTCTGGATCCCGGATTCCGTCTCCCGCGGCGAGTTACGACCCCTCAGAAACCCCTCCGACCCCGGTCCTTAACCCGGTTTTCTGTTCCATTGCTCCCGAAACCCCGCTTCCGAAATCTCCGACTCGAAGGCCTTGGCAGGCCCCACGCCGGGATCATCGGGCTCAATCCGCGAGCGCCCGCGCGATGTCTGCGAAGGTCACTGCCACGTCGAACGGCTGTACCGCAACGCCCAGCTGGCGGCC
>Ga0116222_1000805_pt1 | contig 18498 bp, 10 predicted proteins | sample Sb_taG_12_FD_88963 | JGI IMG/M metagenome (GOLD analysis project Ga0116222, IMG submission 88963) | Peat soil microbial communities from Weissenstadt, Germany - Sb_50d_9_AC metaG | ecosystem: Environmental > Terrestrial > Soil > Wetlands > Peat | place: Germany: Weissenstadt | collected 2010-09-21
AAGCCGGAGAGGATGAGCTTTGCGCGCTTCTCGACCGACGATACCGCGGGGAAAATGCGCGGCTACGTCGGCGAAGGCCGATTTACCGACGACCCGTTGAACACGTTCGGCGGCGCGGGTGTGGTCGAGATTCCCAATCTGCAGCGATTACTGCATTTCATTTGTGAGCAGGGCTTTGAGCATCACGTGGCGGCGAATCTTTCCAGCGTTGCGGCGCCGGTGCACGAAGCCGCGACCCGCTACCTGGGCTGGGACATGCATTGGCACGGCCGCGATAACGGAGCGTGCTGATGGCCATCGTCGCCGGAGTCGACTTCGGGACTTTGAGCGTGCGCGTCTCGCTGGTCGACAGCGAATGCGGCCTGCTCGAGTCCGCCGTTGCCGAGTATCCCTTACACCGCAAGCGCGAGGATCCGGAGTACGCCACCCAGTCGCACGACGACCACATGCGGGCGCTGGCTGCGGCGACGCGCGACGCTCTCGCCCAAGCCGGCGTTCGCGGGGATCAAGTGCAGGCCATCGCTCTCGACACCACGGGGTCTTCGGTCATTCCTGTCGGCAAGAATCTTCAGCCTCTCGGGGAGTACTACTTGTGGTGCGATCATCGGGCCAAAGGTGAGGCCGCCGAAATCACCGAGGCGGCGCACCGCGAAGGTTTGGAAGCCATTCAATGGTGCGGCGGCGTCTACTCCTCGGAGTGGGGCTTTTCGAAGCTGCTGCACTGGCTTCGCCACAATCCGGAGAAGCGGCCCGAGTTTGTGTCCGCATTCGAGCATTGCGACATGGTGGCGGCCACGCTTTGCGGCATCACCGATCCCAGGAAGGTGAAGCGCAGCGTTTGTGCGATGGGACACAAGTGGCTGTGGAATCCGCAGCTCGGCGGGCTTCCGCCGGAGAGTTTCCTGGCTAAAGTTGATCCTCTATTCAAAGGCGTGCGGGAAAAACTGGATGGCGAGTTCGCCACCTCTGACCAAATTGCCGGCAAGCTCTCTCCAGCCTGGGCTGAGAAGCTGGGGCTGAAGGCTGGTATTCCGATTCCGGTGGGAGCGTTCGATGCGCACTGGGACGCGATTGGCGCTGGCTGCCGCACCGACGACATGGTCAACGTGGTCGGCACTTCGACGTGCATCATTGGAATCACGCCTTCAGCAAATCTGGTGCCGGGAGTTTGCGGCGTGGTGCAGGGGAGCGTTCACCCTTCGCGCACCGGAATTGAAGCCGGACTGTCGGCGGTGGGAGACATCTTCGGCGCGATCGCGTCTCGCGCGGGAACCGATGTGGCCACGTTGAGCGCCGGGTTGGAGAAATACCGGGCGGGCCAGACCGGCCTGCTGCGAATGTCGTGGGACAACGGCGATCGCACGGTGCTCGTGAACCCCAACTTGCGCGGCGTCACGCTGGGATGGAACCTGCAGAGCACAGCGCAAGATGAACTGTTCGCCGCGATCGAGGGAACAGCCTTTCACACGCGCGTGATTCTGGACCGAATGGCGAAGCACGGCGTGCACATCAAGCGGGTCATCAACGCGGGGGGGATTCCTCAGAAAAACGATGTTCTGAACCAGGTCTACGCCAGCGTGCTGGCGCGACCCGTATTGGTGCCGAGCAAGAGTGTCGTCAGTCTGGGATCGGCGATTTTCGCCTTTCTGGCTGCCGGAACATTCAAGAGCGTCGAAGAGGCACAAGATAAGATGTGTCCTCCCACTCGGACGTTCACTCCGAATGAATCGGCGCGGCGCACATATGAAACTCTCTATCCTTTGTATAGCAAGTTGTATTTCACTTTGGGGCAGCCCGGTGGGGACGGCCTGGGCCGCATTCTTCCAACCTTGATTGCGGTGGCGGGCCAGTCTGTGCAATAGCAGCGGAGGCAAGATCGGCATGGGGATCAAAGAAATTTTGCGAGGGATCATCGTCTGCGGGTTGTGGATCGTGTTCTTCAGCATGGCCATGGAGGCCAAGACAACGGTGACTAGTCAACCCTTTGGCAAGATGCCGGACGGAACCGCAGTGGAGATTTTCACACTGAGCGACGGCGCTTATGAAGCCAGGGTCGCCACCTACGGCGGGGTCCTGGTTTCCTTCAAAGCCCCGGATCGTAGCGGCAAAGTTGCCGATGTCGTGCTTGGATTCGACAATCTCGATGGATACGTTGCCAACTTTAACGGTGCGTCCGACGCGTATTTCGGCGCGCTCATCGGGCGGTACGCGAATCGCATCGCGCACGGGACCTTCATGCTCGACGGCCAAATATTCTCTGCCGTTGAACAACGGCGAGAATTCCCTGCACGGCGGGCCGCACGGCTTCAACAACGTCGTTTGGAAGGCCAAGGCAATTGCGAACGGCGTGGAATTGACCTATGTGAGCAAAGACGGCGAGGCCGGCTACCCGGGCAACTTGACGGCTACGGTTCGCTACACGCTGATGAAAGGCGATCTGCGCATCGAGTATTCGGCGACGACCGACAAAGACACCGTCGTCAACCTGACAAACCACTCTTACTTCAATCTGGCTGGCGGGGGCGACATTCTGAATCATCAGCTCACGCTGCACGCTTCGCGTTTCACTCCGGTGGATGCTGGATTGATTCCCACCGGCGAGTTGAAGGCGGTGGAGGGAACGCCGTTCGATTTTCGCAAGCCCACCGCGATTGGAGCGCGAATCCAGGCCGATGATCAGCAACTGCACCTGGGGCACGGCTACGACCATAACTGGGTGCTCGATCGCAAGGGCGCGGAGCTGGAAGAAGCGGCTGAGCTCTACGATGCGGGCAGCGGGCGCGTGCTCAAAGTTCTCACCGATCAACCCGGGATTCAGTTTTACAGTGGGAATTTTCTGGATGGGTCGATCAAGGGCAAGGGAGGCACGGCTTACGGACTTCATGCCGGACTGTGCCTGGAAACCCAGCATTTCCCGGACTCACCGAATCATCCCGATTTTCCGAGCGCGGAGTTGAAGCCGGGCGAGCGCTACCACACGATCACGATCTTCAGTTTTTCGGCGCGCTGAGGAAGAATGTCGCGTCTCAGCGAACACAACTTCGGTTTTCGCTCCTGCGCTGTTTTTTTCTTGCTCGCCAGTCAACTCGGCTGGCCGCAACCGGCGTCGCCTCCGGTCAATATCCAGGTGCATTTTGATCAGGTTGAGGGACCGCTCTCGCCAGTCTGGAACTACTTCGGGTACGACGAGCCCAATTACACTTACGCCAACAATGGTAAACAATTGCTGGGAGAACTGGCTGGCATAGGAGCCGCGCCGGTTTACGTCCGCGTTCACAATTTGTTCACCAGCGGCGATGGATCCGCTTCGCTGAAATGGGGGTCGACCAACGTCTATACGGAGGACGCGTCGGGGAATCCAATGTACAGCTGGACGATTCTCGACCGCATCTTCGACACATTTCATGCCGCAGGAATCAGGCCGCTGGTCGAGATTGGGTTCATGCCCAAGGCGCTCTCGACGCACCCCGAGCCCTACCGTCACGACTTTCCGCGGACTCCGGTCGGCGAGATCTATACCGGATGGGCCTACCCGCCAAAGGACTATCAGAAATGGTCGGAACTTGTATTTCAGTTCGCGGACCACCTTCGCAAGCGATATGGCGATGCCGAAGTGAAAACCTGGCTGTGGGAAGTGTGGAACGAGCCCGATATTGGCTATTGGAAAGGCACGCGAGAAGAATATTTCAAGCTCTACGACTTTTCGGTGGAGGCGGTGCTGCGCGCGCTTCCCGAAGCAACCGTCGGAGGGCCGGATACGACCGGTCCCGGCAGTTCGACTGCCGTCGATTTTCTTAGGGCTTTTCTGGAACATTGCGTGCGCGGCAAGAACTACGCGACAGGCAAGACGGGCTCGCATCTCGACTTCATCAGCTTCCATCCCAAAGGCTCACCGGCATGGCAGAGCGACCACGTGCAGATGGGAATCACACGCCAGCTTGCAGCCATCCAACGGGGATTCCAGATCGTTGCTTCCTTCCCGGAGTGGAAGAATACGCCCATCATTCTTGGCGAGTCGGACCCGGAGGGTTGCGCAGCCTGTTCGGCCAAGGAGAACCCGCGGAATCTCTATCGCAACGGACCTTTATACGGAGCCTATACCGTCGAGGTTCTCAAGAATGCGCTGGCACTGGCTCGTGAGGAGCGAATCAATTTTCGCGGCGCTGTGACCTGGGCTTTTGAATTCGAAGACCAACCTTATTTCGCTGGATTTCGTGAGCTGGCCACGAATGGCGTCGACAAGCCCGTCTTAAGCGCGTTTCGGATGCTGGGCATGCTGGGCTCAGAGCGCATCCGCGCGACGAGCTCCGGGGAACTGGCGAAAGAAACTGTGCTCCGCGAAGGCGTACACGGGCAGCCCGACATCAATGCCATTGCTGCCCGCAAAGAGCGCGAGTTGGAAGTTCTGGTCTGGAACTATCACGACGACGATCTTCCAGTTCCAGCCGCAACCATCGATCTGGCGACCACCGGATTGCCTGCAGACGCGAAGCGAGGTCTGCTGGAACACTGTCGCGTCGATTCAAACCACAGCAACGCGTTCGCCGCGTGGAAAGAAATGGGATCGCCCCAATCCCCCTCCGCGAGCGAGTACAAACAACTGGAGAGTGCCGGGCAACTGCAACTGCTGACCTCGCCCCGATGGGTTGAGATCGAACAGGGCAGCGTCCACCTCCAGTTCGATTTGCCACGACAGGGCATTTCGCTTTTGCGATTGACGTGGTAGTGATCCGGCACGGCTATGCCCTCAGCAACAGATTCCACACTTGCATCGACGTCGCCTGCCGGTTCGCCCACGCGTAGTACGGAATGAAAGTCAGGGGCACCTTACGCGTTCTCACTGGCCCACTGACGTAGCGCGGGTAAAGAGCGTTCTCCGATTGTCCGCGGTCGTAGACGGCGCCAGTGTGATGCAGCACCACCATCCCGCCCAGCAGGTCGCTCGTGAACTCAGCCTGAAATTGGTCGGCAGGGCGGCGTCCGGGATCGATCGCGACATCGCTCAGCGAGAGGCCGCTCGGTTGATCGATTTCTTCCAGGCAATAAATCAGGGGGCCTCTCTGGATCGCGACCCTGCCGCTGTCTTCGGCGATGCGCGGGTTCGCCTCGATGACCTGGGGCACGACCTCCAACGTCATGTGGATGACGTCGCCGGCAGACCAGCGGCGCTGGATGGGAAGATATTGTCCCGGCGTTGCTCCCGCGACGGGCTTTCCATTCACCGAAACCTGCGCATGATCGGTCCAACCCGGAATGCGGACATGGAATGTGAAGTCGGAGGGCTGGGCGGGTGTGACGGCAATCTCTACGCCGCCCTCCCACGGGTAGTTTGCCTTCTGTGTAATCTTGAGGCCGGTGCCGTTTTCCAAATGCCAGTTGAGTTCTGAATTGTCGTAGAGATGCACGTAGATTCCGTCAGCACTCGTGCTGTAGAAATATCCCGGCAGTGATCCGAACGTGCGCTCCAGATGGGGAGGACAGCAGGTCACGTCGTACCAGGGATTGCGAATCTTGTCCCCGGTTGACGGATCAAACGCCAGCGGATTGCGATAGCAGTAGAGCGTGCCGTCGAGCGACATGCCGGAATTGATTCCGTTGTACAGGGCACGTTCAATCACGTCGGTAAACTTGGCATCTCCCGTCACGGCCAGCATGCGCCAGTTCCACATCATGTTGCCGATGGCGGCGCAGCTTTCTCCATAGGCCCGGAAGTTGGGCAGCTCATAAGCGTCGCCGAACGCCTCGCCGTCGGACCGTGAGCCCACGCCGCCAGTCACGTACATCTTGGTGGTGGTCATGTCGTTCCACAGCGTGTTCAGCGTCTTCACATAGGTGTCGTCGCCGGTCTCCATGTAGTAGTCGGTGGCACCGCAGCAGGCGTACATGGCGCGAACCGCGTGGCCTTCGAGCTTGGTGCGCGCGGTGAAGGGCGTTCCGCTGAACATGTAAATAGTGCGGCGCTCGGGCAACTGCAGGCGGTCGTCGCCGCCGAGGATGTAGCCGGCAAGGTCGAGCAGGCGCTTGTCGCCGGTGATGCGGTACAGCTCGATCAGCCCCATTTCGATCTCGGGATGGCCGGAGACGATCGGCTTCTTCGGCGCCGGACCGTAATCGGGAATCAGAAAATCGTCGACGAATCGAATGCCGGCGTCGAGCAGCCTGCGATCGCCCGTTGCCCGGTAATAGGCGATCGCGCCCTGCAGCATGTGGCCAATGTTGTACAGCTCGTGGCCGGTTGTCTGCGTCTGGACCGTCATGCGCAGGGACTTGCGGTCGTCCTGGTAATAGGTGTTCAGATAGCCGCTGGGCTCCTGAACCGCGATCACTTCGTCGATCATCTTGCTCGCCGTCTCGCGCAGTTCGGGACGATCGCCGGACTGCAGCACAAATCCGACCGCCTCGGTCCATTTGTAAATGTCGGAGTCGGCGAACACCGGACCGATCTGCGGGGCAGTGCTCTTGCCCACCAGCCGGCGGAAATTGTTCATGCGGCCGTTCGATTCGAGCAGGTCGTGCATGCTCGGAATGCTCTTGCTCACGTTAATCTCGCGGCGGCGCGCCCAGAAGTCTCCGGTGATCGTCACGGCGTGAACCGGGATGTCGCGCAGCTTCGCATGCGGCGACTTGGCCAGATTCTCGACCCCTTGGTCCTTCCAGGCGGGAGAGTCCGTGAGCGGAACGGAAGTCTGCGACGCGCCAGTTGCGCCAATGACCCCGGCAAAAGCCCGCCGGGAAGACAACGATGACACTGCAGCGGTCGAGACCGCCGCCGCTACGAATTCTCTGCGCGTGATGCTTCGTGTCTTCCTCATGGGCTCATCCTCATGAATAAGTTCTTCCCTCTACAATGACCATTGCACGGCCGTGTAGGAACGCGCCGGCACTTCAAACGTGGTTCGGCTTCGACTGCTGGCTGGCACCGCGAACGGATGCGGTGTTACTCGTTGAGGAGCGGAGAAGCTGTTCGAAGCCTTCAGGTCTTCGCCCGTCAGCACCGACGCTGAAACTACCTGGGCCGGGGCCGCGTCTTCCCACACCAGTTCGATGTCGTGGGCTCTTGCGAGATCGCGATTCAGGATGAAAAGGCAGAGCTTGCCTGCGCTGCGGTCGAGCGATCCCGCCACATCGATGTGGGCCACAGGATCCATGCCGGAAACCGGGTAGGTTGACGATTCCACCAGCAACTCCAGCACAGAACCTTTGGCGAACTGAAGCGCCCAGCTATAAGGATAGTAGATGGTCTGGCGAAGAAGTCCGTCCGCGTTCGTCATGAGCGGAGCGATGACGTTCACCAGTTGCGCCAGACAGGCGAGCTTCACCCGATCGGCGTTGCGCAGCAGAGAATTGATCAAGCCTCCGACCAGCAACGCATCCTCGAGGTTGTAGACCTCCTCCAGCAGATGGGGCGCTTCCTTTCGGTGTCCATCGGTGTCGTCCCCGCCCGTGGTGCGATACCAGACGTTCCATTCGTCGAACGACAGCCACAACTTCTTTTGCGAGCGCTTGTGCCCGCGCACCAGATCACAGACCGCAACCGTTTCGGCGATCTGCTTCTCCATGCTCAAGTTCAGCGCCAGATACTTGGCCGTGTCGCCGCCGCTGTCGCGCTCCCAGTTGCCGAAGTAACGGTGCAGCGAAAGGCCATCGACGTAGTCGTAGCACTGCTCGAGCACTTCGCGGTCCCATTCAAGGTAGGTGCGCATGCCGGGTCCGCTCGACCCGCAGGCAATGAGCTTCAACGACGGATCGACATCGCGCATCTGCCGCGCGGCGTCCTCGGCTTTCTGGCCATATTCCGTTGCCGACATGTGGCCGATCTGCCAGGGGCCGTCCATCTCGTTACCCAGGCACCAGTGCTGCACTTTCCAGGGATCAGCCACACCGTGCTGGCGCCGCAGATCGCTCCAGCGCGTGCCTTTCTCCACGTTGCAGTACTCCACCAGCGCGGCTGCTTCTTCCGCCGTCCCGGTTCCAAGATTCAGCCCCATCAGCGCCTCGGTGCCGGCCGCCTTGCACCAGGCGAGGAATTCATTGGTCCCGAACTGGTTCGATTCGATCGTATTCCACGCCTTGTCGAGCACCCGCGGACGTTTTTCTTTCGGGCCCACGCCGTCGAGCCAGTTGTATCCCGAGACAAAATTCCCCCCGGGATAGCGAATGATCGGAACTCCCAGCTGGCGAATTTCGTTCAGAACGTCTTTGCGAAATCCATTGCCGTCGGAGAGCTTCGATCCCGGGTCGTAGATTCCCTCATAGATGGCGCGGCCGAGGTGCTCGAGGAAGGAGCCGAAGAGATTGCGGTCCAGAGGAGCGATGGTTCGGCGGGAATCAACGTACACGCGTGCCGACTGGGAAGCAGGGAGAGACTGCGCCGTCAGAGAACGCCGGGCAGCCAGGTCCGTGCAGCAAACCATACCAGCGCCCGCTGCGTGACGAAGGAAGCCTCGGCGTGAGATCGTAGACATAGATGTAGTTTCCCCAGAGTGGCCGGCTGAACGTCAATCAGACGGGTGCGGAAACTTCTTGAGTGCGATGCGACAGTTTTCGGGGATTGCTAACATTCCGCAGTCAGTGTTAAGCCAAACGCGCGGCACTGGCACGGCCAGCGAAGTAAACGATTGCTCCACGACTCAGACCTGCTTATAGTTCCCCGGCCAGCGAGTGTCAAGGAGTTTTTCCGCTTTCCATGCGCAGGTACACCACTCCTTAGATGAAGAGTATACGGGCGGTTTCGGAAGGAGCCAGTTGACAAAGTGGGACTGGCGGAGGAAGCTAGCGTGGTAAACGTTTGCTACCAGCCCCAGGAGCCCCCATGGCCGTCGTTAGCCGCAGAACCTTTCTCCAGACCGCTAGCGCCACCACCGCCGCAGCTTATGCTGCACGTGCCATCCCTTCCTGGGCTACACCGGCCCGCGGCAGCGTCGCCATCGACCTGCCCCTGGCCACCTTCCCCTATTCCGACGTCGAGTTGCTGGATAGTCCCATGAAACGGCAGTTCGAAGAGAACCATGCCCGCTTCCTCAATCTCGAGGATGACCGCCTGCTGAAAGTGTTTCGCCAGGTTGCCGGCTTGCCGGCGCCGGGCGAGGACATGGGAGGCTGGTACGACCTCACCGGCTTCAGCCTGGAGCGCAACGATTTCCACGGCTTCATCGCCGGCCACAGTTTCGGGCAGTACCTTTCAGGGCTTTCGCGCGCCTACGCCGTTACCGGATCGAAAGAGACGCAGGCAAAGATTAATCGCTTGGTGAAAGGCTACGCAGAGACGCTCGATCCCAAAGCCAGGTTTTTTGCTGGCTATCGCCTTCCCGCCTACACCTACGACAAGACGTCATGCGGCCTGATCGACGCCTATGAGTATGCGCACGACCCCATGGCGATGGATGTTCACGAAAAGCTGACCCGCGCTATCGTCGCTTACCTTCCTGAGAAGGCGCTGTCGCGGCAGGAGCAGCGCTCGCGCGCGCACAAAGATACTTCCTACACCTGGGACGAAACCTACACGCTTCCCGAAAATCTCTTCCTCGCCTACCAGCGGACTGGTAAGACCTTCTATCGCGACATGGCTAAGCAGTTCCTTGAAGACGACACGTACTTCAATCCACTCTCCGAAGGCAACAATGTGTTGCCCTTCGAACACGCCTACAGCCACGTCAATGCATTCAGTTCGGCGATGCAGGCCTACATCACGCTGGGCAGTGAAAAGCATCTGCGGGCGGCCACAAACGGCTTCGACATGCTGATCAAGACGCAGAGTTTCGCCACCGGTGGCTGGGGTCCCGACGAAGCCTTCGGCGAACCCGGCCGCGGACAGTTGGGCGACAGCCTGGCGCAGACCCACGCCAGTTTTGAAACGCCGTGCGGCGCGTATGGGCATTTCAAGATCACTCGCTACCTCTTGCGTGTTACCAAGGACGCGAGATACGGCGACAGCATGGAGCGCGTGCTCTACAACACGATTCTCGGCGCCTGGCCGATTCAACCCGATGGCACATCGTTCTACTACTCGGACTACGCGACTACCGGCAGGAAGGTCTGGTACCGCGACAAGTGGCCGTGCTGCTCAGGGACCTTCCCGCAGCTCGCGGCGGACTACCACATCAGCACCTATCTGCGATCTGCAGACGGTGTCTATGTGAATCTCTTCACACCCTCGCGCGTGCAGTGGAGTGACGGCAGCGGGCGCTACGGGCTGAAGCAGGAAACACAATATCCGTTCGACAATAAGATCCAGATCCAGGTGTCGGGTTCTCAGGACAAGGAGTACACACTCTACGTTCGCATTCCCAGCTGGGCCGCACCCGATCCCACGCTCTCGGTGAACGGAAAGCGCGTATCCGATTCTGTTCAACCCGGAAGCTTCGCCGCGGTCCGCCGCACGTGGAAAGACGGCGATCGCGTCGAACTCGAACTCCCAATGCCGCTTCGGCTGGAATTGGTCGACGCGAATCACCCCAATGTGGCGGCTCTTGTGCAGGGCCCGGTCGTGCTTCTTGCGGTCGCCGATTCGCAGCCGTCGTTCGACAGGAACGCGTTGCTGCGAGCCAAGCCGGCCAGCAATGCCAAGGGCGATTGGCTGGCGACGTCTACCGATGGCAGCAACGTCACGATGCGCCCGTTTATGAACATCGACAAAGAGAGCTACAGCACATACGTAGCGCTCAAGTCCTGACCGCGGTCTCTAACTTCCAGCAACAATCTGGGGAGCAAGAAATCTATGGATACGAAGCTTTCACGCCGCGAATTGCTGAAGGGCGCAGGCGCGTCCTGCCTGGCGCTCACTGGAATCCCAGCTCTGGCGGAAACAGCTGGCACTGACGCAACAATCGCCGCGCCGGCCGCGGCAACGCCTTCCCCAACTTCCAATCGCATCCTGCCTCTGACCTCGACCAGCGAAGTGACTATTCCTCCGCGCGGCGCCAGTTTCATGAAGTTTAGCTACGACTTTCCCGAGCCGGCCGTGGAATTCTCCGGATTGCGACTCTCATTCCGCCTGCACACCTTCGAAAACACCTACGGCCTTGACCAGAATTCAATGACGGTCGAGGACGTTCCCGGCGGCATCGACCTCACCTGCACGCAGCTGGTTTGGGCGGGCGGGCAGCAAACTGCTCCCGGGAAGTTGCAGGCGCGCATCCGCAAGAACGGCGATCAGATCGAGTGGAGCGCCGTCGCAGACATGGAGCAGCCGATCAAGTCGATCGTCACGATTGTGCGCGGCGTGCCGCGTGGAAAGATCTCCGCTGGAGGGCTGGCATTCAGGGATCACCACGACGACGAAGTTCTTCTGGGATATCCCTTCGGCGCCGGTGCGCTGTTTCTGGAGCGTGGTGTGGCTTCCTCTTTTAACTCGCCGCTGGTGGTCATCCAGAGCGGCGATGCCGAGTTCTTTTCTCTTTCCGCGCGATGCGACAGCGTCCGGGCAAATCGGTTTTACTTTCAGCCGGGAGAAAAAACCTATCGCGCCGAAATGGTCTATGAGCAGGCCGGCTGGGTGAAGAGTCCGAAGCTTGAGAGTTGCTGGTGGTGCGCCGGACCTGCCACCACAATGGAGGGCGCCTGTCGTCCGCACTTCGCCCACGTTGAGAAGGCGTTTCAGATTCCTGACTGGGAGGCGCGCACCGACGTTGCGCCCTGGTGCCGCGAAGCCGCTCTGGCGCTGAACCTTCACGGCGCGCACTGGACCGGATACATCTTCAATGACTATCCCAAGATGCTTAAGATTCTGCAATGGGTGTCAACGCAGATTCCCGCTAAGAATGTAATGATTCTGTTGATCGCCTGGGATGGCCGCTTCTATTGGAACTATCCGTTATACAAGACCGACCCGCGCATGGGAGGAGACGAAGCATTCAAGCGCCTGATCCAGGAGGGCCAGAAAATGGGCTTCCATTTCATGCCGATGTTTGGGATCAATTGCGCCAACAATCACCATCCGGAGTTTGCACAGTTTGCCGACGCCGCCATGTCGCAGATCGACGGCGACCACTTCGACTTGAACTGGGTCGATTGGGATAACGACCGCCACATGGAGGGCTGGAGTCCTTACATGAATGTCGGGGTCGACTCGTGGCGCAACTGGCTGTTCAACCGGATTTCGTATGTGATCGACACCTTCGGTCTCGACGCTTACTTCCTCGACATCGTTGGCGGCTGGGAGAACAACACCAAGGCCGACTCTCACGAGGGCACGCGGCGTTTGGTTGCGGATTTGAAGCAGAAATATCCCAAGGTGATGGTTTTTGGCGAAATGCACTATGACGCCCTGCTCTCGTTCATTCCAGTTTTTCATGTGCAAAGTGAATCTGCATACCGCCCGGCCTACACCAAATATGGACGAGCATTCGAACACACCAGCCATCCCGCGCCCGGCAGGGGTAGCCGAGGTGTTCATGAGTTCGGGTTTGGGCGCTTCGATCCGAAAATCGTCCCGGCGGAAACTTTGATCATTCCAACGATTACAGTTGTCGACGACACCTTCGACAGTTATCGCGACGTAATGGCGGACCTCATTCTGCAGGCGAAGCAGCGGGCGAAGATCGCGTGAGTTAGGGGTCGTGCTTTTAGGTTTGTCATCCTGAGCGAAGTTGCCTTGCGCGGAGCGCAAGGCAACGCAGTCGAAGGATCCCTAGCACCAAAATGCAGCATTGGCATGGCTGGGAATTCTCTCATGCGAACTCCCACCCGGGCCGGCGATTACTCGACACAAAGGGGTCCTTCGACTGCGCGGCAACTTCGCTTCGCGAACTTCCCGCTCCGCTCAGGATGACATTCCGACAAGGATGACAAAGGAGCCCATGTGATCAGAAATCGAGTTCTGCCATCGTGTTCGTTGTTGGTTGCGTCATTGTTAATCGCTGCCCAGGCGCAGGAACAGGCTTCTACTCCGCCTCAATCGATCGTCGCGAACCTCGACGCCGGCAAAGTCGGCGACCCGATCTCCGGGTACGACTACGGCATGTTCATCGAGCACCTGGGCAACATCATCAACCATGGCCTGTGGAGTGAGATGCTTGACGACCGCAAGTTCTACTTTCCCGTGGACTCGGCTCCAGAGAAAGAGCCGGCCGGAAACCCGATGCGCGCGCGGTTCATGAAGCTGAAGAAGTGGCGACCCATCGGGCCGGACGAATTCGTCGTCATGGACCGCGATCATGCCTACGTCGGCGAGCAGAGTCCGGAAATCAAGCTGGAGGGCGGCACAACCCATGGAATTCAGCAATCGGGCCTCGCACTGCGCAAGGGAAAGGGATACGCCGGCAGAATTGTGCTGGCTGGATCGCCGCAAGCGCAGGTCAACGTCAGCCTGGTGTGGGGGCCCGATGCCAAAGATCGCCAGACAATTCCGCTGCATGCCTTGCACAGCGCCTACGCGACGTTCCCGCTGAAGTTCACAGCGCCAGCAGACACTGACGATGGGCGACTGGAAATTACCGGCACTGGCACTGGCTCGTTTCACGTGGGCGCGGTCTCGCTCATGCCCGCCGACAACGTTCATGGCTTCCGCGCCGACACGACAGCTCTTCTGCGCCAGCTGGATTCTGGCTTCTATCGTTTGCCGGGTGGCAACTACATCTCCGGCTATGACTGGCGTGACGCCATCGGCGACCCCGACAAGCGCCCGCCCACCTGGGACTTTGCGTGGAACGTCATGCAGCCGAACGATGTCGGCATGGACGAATTCATGGAGTTATGCCGGATTCTGAAAGTCGATCCTTACATCACCGTGAACGCTGGCTACGGCGACGATCGTTCGGCTGCCGATCAGGTTGAGTACATGAACGGCTCCGTCCGCACCCACATGGGAGCCCTGCGCGCCGCCAACGGACATCCCGAGCCCTACCACGTCAAGTATTGGAACGTGGGGAACGAGCCCTACGGCAATTGGCAGCTGGGCCGCACTGCGCTTCGTTATTTCTTGATCAAGCACAACGCCTTTGTGAAAGCCATGCGCAAGGTCGATCCTTCCATCGTGATCATCGCGTCCGGCGCTATGCCCGACCAGATGACCGTTACCAACAGCGCCCGCCGCGCTACCGGCAAAACTCAGGCCGAATACGGCACCGACGGCGACTGGACCGGCGGCCTGCTCGACAAATCGTGGGGATACTTCGAAGGCATCAGCGATCACTGGTACTGCTACAGCGGCAAGCGTTTCGATTGGGAAGCGGGTAAGGACAACCCGTTCCTCTACGACCAGAATCCGTTTACATCAGTCGACGAATCGCTCGTCGACTGGGCGCGCCGGCCCTCCAATCGAGTGCGCGAAAAAGCGGAAGCATGGGAGGAATACAAGAAGCGCTTTCCGGCAATCGAAGACAAGAAGATATTTCTGGCGATTGACGAGTGGGCCGAGAGCGGCATGCCTCCCAACATGAAGTTGGCGGTGAGCTACGCCATGGTCATGCATGAAATGTTCCGGCACACCCATTTCATCACCATGGGAGCTTTCACCTTCGCGACTTCGACGTTGGACTTCAACGCGACCGACGCGATCTATAACACGACCGGCCTGATGTTCAAGCTATATCGCGAGCACTACGGTACGTTGCCCGTCGAGGTTACGGGCAACTCTCCGCAACCCGCGCCCAAGTGGCCCGTGGGAGGCGATCAGCCAGCGGCGAACGCGGGGAGTCCGACATATCCTCTGGATGTGACCGCGGCCTTGACTGCCGACCGCAAGTTTCTGACGGTTGCCGTGGCGAATCCCACTGCGTCGGCTCAACGCATCGATCTCAAAGTGCAGGGTGTTCAGTTGGCCGGCAAATCGAAAACCTGGCAGATGGCCGGCCACGGCGAGGATGCCGCTAATTTGCTCGGCCAGAAACCGCAAGTGGAGATCGTTGCGGCTGAGCTGCCAGAGGTGCCGGCGACGCTGTCGGTTCCACCCGTAAGCATCACCATCTACGAGCTCCCGGTTCGATAACGCGTCGCGAGGCTACTTGTCCGTATCCCGGTCCACCAGAGTGAAGCGAAATGGCGGCTTGGCGCGCTCGTCGGCGTCCTGCTCATAGACTTGTTCCTTCTTCGCCGGCTCGTAGCCGCGCCACAGCCACTCAAGTTCCTCCGGCAACTCGACCGCGCCCTGAGCGCCGCTGTGAGATCCCTCGCCAAAGCTGTAATGAAAGTCATATCCGGCGAACTTCAGCGCGTTGGCCATGCGAAGATTCGCTGCGATCCAGCTGCCGTATTTCTGCTGCGCCGGACCAAACTCCATATCCCGGCTTCCATCCTGCAGCCACACACGGATGTTTCGCTTCGGCTCGCGCAGCACCTTGTCGGGATAGTCCTGCCCTCCCTCCGAGATCTCCGGATTCTCCTTCCACTGCAGGCTCACATAGCTGCCAATCCACGAGATGACCCGGCTGAATTGATCGTTGATCTGCCAGGCCGCGTTGAAGCTGCAGATCGCACCCGACGACAACCCCATAATGCCTCGCGAATACGCATCTTTGCGGATGTTGTACTTCGCCTCCACTTCGGGCAATGGCTCGTCGCGCAGAAAACGAGGATAGCGGTCGCTGACTGTGTCGTACAGGATGCTCCGCATCGCATCCTCGATTTGGCGATGCCATTTGTCAGCATAGGCCTTTGCGGCGGTGTAAGTCGGCGTACCGGGAGCATTCCCGATTTTCCCCGGCGATATGAAGATACAGATGATGACCGGAATTTTCTTCGCGGCAGTCAGGTTGTCGAGCACATTCAGAAACGGAAGATTGCTTTCACGATCGATGTAGTACTGGCCATCCTGAATGACCATCAGCGCAGCGGGAACTTTGGGATCATATTGGGCGGGAACGTAGGTCCAGTAAGTCGTCTGGAGGCCATCGTAGATTTTGCTGGTATGAACGATCGGCGGAGAGAGAGTTCCGGAAGGCACGCCAGCTTGCAGATAAGCCAGCGGCCCGAACCGTGGCAGGTCGTTGCTCCCTCCAAAATGCTTTCCGTCTTTGATGTAGAAAAACGAGTGGACTCCTGGCTTGGGGATCTCCGCAATTGCATACCAAAGTTTCGTGTCAGGAAGTCGACGAAGCTCCGGTCCCGTCGCGGCGTCAATCGTAAGCGTGGGTCTGAATTCAGCTTCGATGGCAAACACGAACGAGGAGAGATGTCCGCGGACTGCAGTTCCGTCCACCAGTTCGTTCGCCTTGAAAGTCTGGGCCAGGGCCCTCCTCAGGTCCGGGCCACCGCTGTTTGCTAACCGCAAAAGCTCGACCGCACTGATTTTCTCCTGGGCAAGGCCAGCCGTTGCGAGTATCGCAACGGACAAAGTACAAAGCCATAAACGACGAGCTGTGCGCATGCTAGTCCCCTATTTTTCTACGATCCCGACTCCCTCGCGAATCTTGACGATGCGGTTCCCCGGCACATTCTGCAGTTTCTGCGTCAGTCCGCTCGGCCATCGAATGTCGATCGAGTCGGCCTTCGTCGCATGGCCGAGGCCGAAGTGCAGACGAAAGTCGCTTTGCGAGATGTAGCCGCCGCCGCTGCGCACTTCGAGCGTCTGCTGATGGCCTCCGGTCCATACGGTAACGTGCGCGCCGACCGCGTCGCGGTTCGATTTGGTCCCGATCAGACTCAACAGAATCCAATTCCCGCGATCGCCGTAATTTTTCAGCAAGCTGGGACGATCGTGGCTGTTGTTGACCACGATTTCGACCGAACCGTCGTTGCCGAAATCGGCGGCAGCCACGCCATGGCTGTTCCACGGAGTCGTCATTCCGGGCCCGGCGTCGAGCGAGATGTCCTTGAACTTGCCGTTGTGCTCGTTCCAGTAGAGGCTCTTGCGCTCACGGAATGTGACGTTCAAGCCCTTGCTGTCGACCTCCGGATAGACGTGCCCGTTCGCCAGGAAAATGTCAGGCCAGCCGTCGTTATCCACATCCACGAAGAGCGCGCCCCAGCCCAGAAATTGCATGGCGTTGCCCAGACCTGCGCCGAGGGCGTTGTCGGAAAAGGTGCCATCCCTTTCGTTGTGGAAAAGGGTGGGCGTGTCATCGGAAAAATTGGTCTTTACAATGTCGAGCCAGCCGTCGCCGTCGTAGTCGGCGGCATCCGCGCCCATGCCGGCCTGCTCGTGACCTTCGCCGTTGAACGCCAGACCGGCGGTTACGGCACTTTCAGTAAACGTTCCATTGCGATTGTTGTGAAAGAACAGGCTTGGGGTCGAATCGCAGGCCACGAAAATGTCGGGCCAGCCGCTGTTGCCGAAATCGCCGGTGAGAACGGTGAAACCGAAGAACAACGGCGTCTTCGAGACTCCCGATTTCTCACTCACATCGGTGAAGGTGCCGTCTCCGTTGTTGCGGTAGAGCTGCATGTGTGTGCCCTTCAGCCCGCGCGGTCCGCACATGACCGGAATGCCCTTCCACTGGCAGGAATCTCCGCTTCCGGGCTGGGGCGTGTGCTCAAGGTCGAGATCGACGTAGTGCGCGATAAAAAGATCGAGATGGCCGTCGCGGTCGTAGTCGACGAATGCGCACCCGGTGGACCAGTTCGGCTTGTCCTCCCAAAGGCCGGCTTTCTTGGTGACGTCCGTAAAGGTGCCGTCGCCGTTGTTGTGCAGGAGCACGTTATGTCCCCAGAACGTGACGAACAAGTCGACGTACCCGTCGTTGTCGTAGTCACCGGCGCAAACCCCTTGCCCCCAACCTTTTAGCCCGACACCAGCTTTTTGGGTGACGTCGGTGAAGGTGCCGTCGTGGTTGTTGCGATAGAGGTGGCTGGTGGGCTCCTGGCCGGCGGGAAAACCCTCCAGCGTGCTGCCGTTGACCAGGAAGATGTCAGGCCAGCCGTCGTTGTCGAAATCGATGACGGCGGCGCCCGACCCGGTGGTCTCGATGATGTATTTCTTGGTTCTTTCCCCTCCGGCTTCGGTTTTGACGGTCAGGCCGGCGCGGTCGGCAATATCTACGAAATTGACCTTGGGCGGGCTGGGCGCGGCATTCCTGGGGGACGGCTTTTCCCCTTTTTGCCACGCCGAGAGCGGCACAACGGCAGCTAAGAAGCAAACCGTCGTGGCTAGAGCCAAAGTTGTCTTGCCCTTAAAGCTCATATGCTCCCATGATGGCGGTTTCGGCGGTGCATAGTATAAAAAAATTAGGCCTTGACAAGCGCCTCCGTAAAAAAGTATACAAGTTCCCAGCTTCTGTGGGTAAACGTTTTCACAACGGAACGTTGGCGAGGAAATGCCGGAATTTCTCGCGAGGGGGGAAATTTGCGATGACTAGACTTCGCGTCTCGAATGGTTTGGTCTTGGCGGCGCTGGCCGGGGTTCTGCTGGCTTCCAGCCCGCTGTTTGCCCAGTTCCACAGCGCCATCGAGGGTACCGTCACAGATTCTTCTGGCGCAGCCGTGCCCGCCGCCCAAGTCGTCCTGACCAACCAGGACACCGGCGTCTCTCAGACTACGGTGAGCAACGACACCGGCGCGTATCACTTCCCCAGCCTCGGCCTGGGCAAGTACACGTTGACTGCGACCAAACAGGGATTCCAGACC